>Ga0310124_10000284_pt1 | contig 34432 bp, 33 predicted proteins | sample CB11b_AW_Bot5_MG_FD_203507 | JGI IMG/M metagenome (GOLD analysis project Ga0310124, IMG submission 203507) | Marine microbial communities from Western Arctic Ocean, Canada - CB11b_AW_Bot5 | ecosystem: Environmental > Aquatic > Marine > Oceanic | place: Canada: Western Arctic Ocean | collected...
CATCTATTCTGGTTATGAGTATTCCGGCCCTTGCTAAAGCTCTGATTGCAGCCTGTGCTCCAGGACCTGGTGTACCTCCTCTCTTCCCTCCAGCACCTCTAAGTTTTACGTGGACGTTTTCAATGCCCTTTTCCTTCAAAGCATCAGCCACCTGGTTGGCCGCTAACATGGCCGCATGTGGTCGTGATTCTTCTCTCTGGGCTCTTACAACCATCCCTCCCGAACATTTGGCTATAGTCTCAGCCCCGGTTGAATCAGTAACTGTGATGATAATATTGTTGTGTGAGGCGAAAATGTGTGCTATGGCCCATTTTTTCATTATTTATTCTCCACTTTGGTTTTTTCAACCTGTTTGGATTCAGTCTTAACCTCTTCAGTCTTTTCTTCAACTTCTTTTTTATCCGTCTTTTCCTCTACCGGTTCTTCCATTTGATCATCGATTTTTTCCAGAATCCCCGGTCTTACTGGGTGAAGGTCACTATTCAGCGCCGAGGTTGGTGAATAAGATATATTCTTTTCTTGTAATTTAGTAACTAATATTCCTGGAACCCGGGCTACAGCCCCATCAATCGAGATATGGCCATGAACTATCAGTTGTCTTGCCTGTTTGACTGTGGATGATAATCCTTGAAGATAAACTTGAGTTTGTAATCTGCGATCTAGAATAGTCGCGGGCGCCATTCTAAGGACGTCTTCAAGACCTGAATTTTGCTCTAGCATTCCAAGGCGATTTAGTTTGGCTAAGAGGAGATTCTTTTCTTTCTGAGCTTGTTCATCGCTGGAGTTAGCAGTTAGTTTTCTAGCTTGCCTCCGCATTTCTCTGACCTTCGTATTAGCTCTCCAAATCTCTCTTTTGTTCTTAAGTCCATACTGATGAATTAATCCACTCTCTTCTTCAATTCTAACCTTCTGCCAAGGATGGGATGGCGTGTCATAGTGTTTACGGGGGAACTTGGGATCACCCATAACTATGTTTGATCTCCTTTCTTACGGCTGACACCTAAAGCCAATCCCTTTCTTCCATTGGAGTAGGTTCTCTGTCCTCTAACCTTGTGACCTGATGCATGTCTTATACCTTTGTAGGATTTGACCTTCTTCATTCGATTTAGATCTTCGTCATGTGTCATTTTCAGTTCAATACTAACTGGATGTATATCCTCTCCAGTGTCGTAGTCTTTCTGCCTGTTAAGCAACCAATCAGGAACATAATCATTCAGATTCATTATCGCCTTTTCAATATCTGCTACATTCTTATCGTCTAGTTTTCCAGCCAGTTTATCGGGATTAAGTTTTAATTTCTGGATTATGGCATTGCTAATACGGGGTCCGATTCCCCTGATTGAAGTTAAGGCATTTGCTAGTCTCTCTTCACCCGAGACATCGGAATTTGTTATACGGATTATGTACTTGAAATCTGAGTCGTCTGACACATGCACCTCTTAGGGATAAAATCCAGAGTTGCGCCATTCAGGCGGTCTATTTATATGCTTTTCTTGAAATAAGCGACAGATTAAAAGCATGGGTAACTATTAATATGGCATAATCAAGTTGGAATCAGAAATGAAAAAGGTTACACTTCTATTGCTGATTCTTTTCCTGATTATGGGTGCTTCTGGAGGCTATGGCTATTATGTCATCGTTCTTGAAGATGATACCGATGATACCGATGATAATCTAAAGTCAAGTAGTCCCCCCATTGCAAGAATCAACCCCTCCAATCCAAAGATACAAGCTAATGAAACTGTTCTTTTCTCTGCTTCTGATTCTACAGATTCGGATGGAGATGCACTTACTTTTACATGGATTTTTGAGGGAGATAGTGAACAATACAGTGGTGAGACAATCGAACGGACTTATCCTGATGGAGGTGATTTTTATGTCAATCTTCTGGTTACCGACTCAACTGATTTGACTGATGAAGCTGAGACTACAGTAAGTGTGGTAGATGATTATCACGGAGAAGCAAGCGGTGATGTTGATGAAGGCGAAAGTGATCAAATAGAATTTCCTATAGGGTCAGGGGTTGTTAGTTTATACATCACGTGGGAACTTGATGATAACCAACAAATCACAGGTACAATTAATCCCTCTAGTGTAAACCTTGTGCTGAATGATGCACAAGGAAATAATCTTGAAAATGAAACGGATGTACAGGAAGGTGATGGTTCATGGTCTATAAGCAGTGAAAGATTAGATGCTGTAGGTGATTATGAATTTATAATAGAGGGCGAAGATGGTAGTATGTCTTACGATGTGACTATTGATGTTAGTTATTAATTTTTTCCAGCACCATAATATATCTAGTAAGTGATTTGTGTATATACCATTCGAATTGGTAAATTTTCTTGAAATTAGTAATTTGTATTAATTCTGGATTAGAAATAGCCATTACTATTCTTTTTCCTTTTTCCATTGCTTCCGAGAAAATATTCATGGTTCTCTGCAAAAGTTCGCTGACTTTCTCACCCCCCGTACTACTTGCGATTCCATAGGGTGGGTCCGTAACAATTGCTTCAAAGCTCTGGTTTTTTGATTCTCCTACATCTCCTTTCATAATTTCCCCTTCTAATCCAAAGTGTTTGAGGTTTCCCTTTGAATTCACAACCATCTTTTCCAGTAGGTCCACGCCCTTTGCTTTCATTCCCATGTCCGCGGCTTCGATTAGAATCCCGCCAGTACCACAAAAAGGATCAAGGATAGTATTATTTGTCGAACAGTTAGCAAGGTTTACCATTGACCTTGCTATTCTAGGGTGAATACTTATGGGTGAAAAATAAGGTCTGTACCTCACATGATGTTCCAGACAACTTTTGTAGGATGTAGTTGAATTTTCTTCAAGAATAGAGATTATTGTTCTCGAATCAGCATAGAAAAGTATCTTTACGTCAGGATTATCTAGGTCAATTTTATTCACGACCGGTATTTTTTGTCCAATCTTGATGGCTATTTTTCTTTCGGAAACCATATTCCTGCAAATCTGACGTATTGCAAAACTGTTTTTTCCAAGATCTAGTGTTGGCAATTGTTCTATGACTTTTCCAATATCTTTTTCTTCAGATGAGTGTATGATCCTAGAGACCCGTTTGGTCATACCCAATCTTCGAATAGTTTTTAGTGCCAATTTCCGAGAGGTCTTAATTATGATTATTTGACCTTCTTCGAAACGCGTTTCGGGATTATACCCCTCAGTTTTCAGCAGCTCCCGAGCCTCAACCTTGGCTAATTCTTTATTCTCACCACCCAGTTCAAACAAGTATTCGCTTGTCATGGGACTCCAATAAAGTTATTTTATAATGTTGTCTGCACATTGTAATTTGTGAGAAGTATAGCAAAGAAGTTCTTGTCTCCAGTCTACAAGTTGTACGAGAAGAGACTATTGAGTCAGGTCCGTAAAGGTCCAGTGCCTAACCATTTAGCAGTAATTATGGATGGTAACCGAAGATATGCTGAAAGTCTTGGTCTGCACCCTAATGAGGGCCATATCATAGGAAAGGGTACACTGGAGAATTTATCGGAGTGGTGTCGGAACCTAAACATTCGTTACTTGACCGTTTACGCATTTTCATTGGAGAACTTTGGGAGAGAAGACGAAGAACTTGAGGTGTTGATGGATCTTTTCGAAGAATCTTTCAGAAGCGCCGGGGATGACCCCCGTGTCCATAAAAATAAAGTTCGAGTCAGAGCTCTGGGACACCGTGAATTATTGCCGGATAGAGTGGTTAAAGCTATAGAATATGCAGAGTCTCAGACTAAGGATTACAAAGATTACAATTATAGTCTGGCAGTAGCTTATGGAGGGCGACAAGAGATAGTAAGATCAATGAAAAAGATTGGAGAGAAAATAAAAAGTGGTGAAATCGATAGTAGTCAGATTAATGCAGATTTGATATCTGATAATTTATACACTAGCGGTTTACCAGATCCTGATTTGATATTGAGAACTTCGGGTGAGGAAAGGGTAAGTAATTTTTTGTTGTGGCAATTAGCTTATTCTGAATTATATTTTGCAGATGTTTTCTGGCCTGAGTTGAGAAAGATTGATTTCTTGCGAGCAATTCGTTCTTTTCAGCAACGCAAGAGGCGTTTAGGACACTGACAACAATTTTTAACGGAGTGTCTTATGCAAGGTAGTATGTTAGAGCGTTATGCACGCCTTCCGATTGATAGCCCAAGACCAATAATAGGGGTCGTAGTACTGCTGACGCTCTTCGCCTCCCCTTTGCTTTTAGAGGTTGAATTTGCAACTGATGTAGAGGCGTTTCTACCCCAATCCGAGGAAGTGGAGACCTACGACAAAATAACGGATCAATTTGGAAGGGATTCTAGTGTAGCTAATCTGTATATTACCTCAGTGGGCGGTAACGTCTTGACCATGCAGAATCTGGCAAATATTCTTGTATTACATCAGGAATCTTCAAAGATTACCGGTGTCAAGGATGTATTATCGGTTGCAGGCTTCTTTGATAAGTCACTGAGAGATAGTGGTACCTCACTAAATGAGGTTAATAGTGAAAGGTGTGTTGAATATGAGGATTCTAATGGTAATGGACAATATGAATCCAATGAAGATTGTTATTATTCTAATTGGGATAGGGTCTGGGATTCCATAACGTCCTCAAATACTGAAGGGAATTATACTTGGGCAGATGTCGATTTTGTTGCCGATGTTCTAATAAATCGTAATATGAATATGAATAATTTTGTTCTTCCTGAACATAATAAGACTGCTCCAACGGCAAACTCAACAATTATCATGATTAATCTCGAACCAGATTTGACGACTCAACAAAAAAAGGAAATTGGACAAGAGATTAGAATCCTGGCCAATAATCACAATTATGAGTCAGGAACTAATATTCAGGCTGAAGCCTTTTCAGTTCATCTTCTCGCCTCTGATGTTGATGCGTCAACACGAGAGACTAATTTGCTAATGGCAATTGGCATGTTTGTTGTTACGGTTGTTCTTTTGTGGCTTACATTCAGGCATTGGAGCTATGTAATTCTACCAATAATTACTTTGGTAATTTCGGTTATCTGGACATTCGCCTTTGGTGTTTTGATGGGGATCACATTTACTGCAATCGATGTAGCTGTTGTACCATTGGTAGTAGGTCTAGGAATTGACTTTTCGGTCCATATAAGCCGTAGATATCAAGAGGGTATAAATGCTGGAAATTCAGTAGAGGAATCGCTTCTTGACTCTCAGACTCATACAGGCAGGGCGCTAACTTTAGCTGTAATCACAACGATAATTGCTTTCTTGTCTGGAATAGGTGGAGGTGTTGGTCCAGTACGTGATTTCAGTTTATTGTGTGCTGCAGGCATATTTTCATCATTTATATTGACTATTTTGTTTTATACATCTCTAAGATATGTTTTAGATTCAGGTTCAGAGCAAATGACCTCAGTTGTCCCTGGTTCTGAATTGGTTGAGAATACTATATCGCGGGTTTCTGAATTGGTGGATAGCTATCCTCAGGCAATAGTCTCAACTGCGGTGATTATCACACTACTAGCGATGATGGGTGCTTCTCAGATTGACACGTCGTTCACTTTAGATGACTTTCTTTCAGATGATCTGGAAATAATGGTTACAGCAGACAAGATTCAGACTGAATTTAGAGGAGCCAGCTATTCCCAATCCCAGATACTAATAGAGGGCCCAGTGGCAACCACTACCTTTTTGGATGGTTTATATGAATTCAAAGAAGGGGAGCAAGGGGTATGCCCATCCAATATCGCCAATTGTGGCCTGAATGATGATCGATATACTATTCAGGTAGGTGCCGAGGCCCGTCTTGAATCGGTTCATGAGCTTACTCAGAAGGCTATAGATTCTGAGAAGTACAGTGTGAGTCATGGTAATAATTCGACCCATGAATGGATTCTCACCAATTTCTTTCAAGTGACTCCGGGAGAAATGATTGAAGTAAGTTGGAACAATCAACAGTCTATCGTATCTTCGTCTTTAGAAGTAAAGATTATCTGGTATCAAGGTAACAATCAGGTTGGTTCTAAGAGACTGGATGGCCTGTTTTTGGATTCCGATATGTCTTCTTATTCTAAAGCTTCAACTATGGTGCCTCCAGGGGCCGACAGCGCCCGTGTCAAATTCACATATCTTCAAGACAGTTCACCAGATTCTATAGTCTATGGTTCGGCAGTTCATGATTCTGAAAAATATATTTATGTTCAATCATTACAGTATACTTTTAATCTTACTTATCAATCAAAATCCTTCAGCCAGACTACAGATTCAGATGTGAAGAATCTATATGACTATCTTTACCAAAGAGACCTTGATATTGCAGATTCTTTCACTGGTGAGTCATATTCGGATAAAATACGCCATGTTCTGCATAGAGATGAAAATGGGCAGTATACTTCATCAGTAATCAGGGTCTATATTGGGCCAGATACCATTCATGAGCTTGATAACGATGGCTTGGAATTCATGCGGGCTGAGCTTCAAGCTAATGTCCCCTCTAGTATGAGTGCTTACAAGATTAGTTTTACAGGCGGTCATGTTCTGACAAGTGTTACAGTTAATGAGATTCAATCTACTCAGATCAGCTCAACTCTGACTTCTATTGTCTTGGCAGCTATCATATTGATTGCTATTTATCGTAATTTTGGTATGGCAATTCTAGCAATCTTACCTACCATTCTAGCAACAGTCTGGATTATGGCAACAATGACTGCCTTGGGAATAACTCTCAATGTGCTTACTGTAATGGTAACTGCTTTGACCATAGGTCTTGGAATTGATTATGCAATCCATATTGTAGAGAGATTTAGAGAAGAAATAGAGCATAAGAGTGAGAGGCAAGCGATTCAGACTACAATCAAGCGTACAGGTTCTGCGTTGCTGATTTCAGGCCTTACTACGGTCTGTGGTTTCGCCGTCCTGTTTCTGTCCCCTATGCCTCTGGTACGAAACTTTGGAATTATAACTGCAGCCACAATTGTGTACTCAGTTATAATCGCGATTTTTATTCTACCTAGTTTAATTTGGACCGCAAGTCGAATAAAAGCATGGTATTCTATTCAAACTTTAGATTAGTTTTTTTTTGCGTCTCTTTTCCCATAGCTCTCTAGCCAATTGACGCATGTCCTCTACTGAGTCTGATTCATCCACTATCTCAGCACCTAACAGAGTTTCCATTGCATCTTCTAGAGTTATTATTCCTTGGGTGGTACCATATTCATCAACAACTAAGAAGATATGTTCCCTTTTCCGAAGAAACTCCTCCAATAAAGTTGCAATAGAGTCTTCGGGGTTGACAGTAGATAGTTCAGATACAAGAGTCTCCATCTTGGTGTCAGCTTCATCTCTACTGTGCAATTCCAGTAGTGTACTTCTGAAGACCACTCCTATAATATCATCAATATTCTCATCATAAATAGGAATCCTTGAGAAAGGGATTGGAGTATTCTCTTTCACAACTTTTCCGACCGTTTCAGATCGGTGAATGGCCATCATTACAGTGCTAGGAGTCATAACATCCTCAGCCAGTATCTTGTCTAAGGTCAAAAGATTTTTTATTACTTGAGTTTCCTGTTTTTCCAGAGCTCCTTGGGTCTCCCCAATTTCAGCTACAGCAATCATTTCTTCACGTGTCATCTCCTTCTGGTCTTCATTCCCTTCAGCAATTCTCCTAGAGAAATTGTTCAGAATTATTACAATAGGCCAGGTAATCCATATTAGTCCTTCTAATGCATAAGCCGAGGTCGGGGCCATTTTCTTCCAATAAATAGCACCCAGGGTCTTAGGTATTATCTCCGAGAAGACCAGAATCAATATAGTTAGGATAATTGATGCTGCAGTAAACCATTCATTCCCCAATTTATGGAATTCAGAACCAACTCCGGCCGCACCAATAGTGTGTGAGATGGTATTCCACGTCAGTATAGCAGCCAGTGGTTGATCAATATTACTTTTCAGCCTTTTGAGTCTGACTCCACTGCCTTTATCTTTTTTACCTAGAACTTCTATGTGAGACCAAGTTACTGATAAGATAATCGCCTCTAACAAAGAACAAAGAAAAGATACACCTAAAGCTAGGAAAAGAAAAAATGAAATCCTGCCCCACTGTAATTCCGGACTTTCCAGTCCATCGGTTAATGACGTAAAAACGGATAGAAAAACCACTATCTTAAGCCTCTCCTACAAAGGAAATGGTAAGTGTTGCTTGCGGATATTCCAAGCATGCCTTAGTTCTACTCAATTGCTAGAAACCTCGAACATGATTCGCCCATTTGGGCCACAGACTCATGTTGAGTCACTGGGAGCTTGTTTATTAGTTCTTTTGTTTGTTTATCGCGATTCTTTGCACAAATCATTATAACTACGTCCTCTACGGCGCCCGCATGGCACGTTTTCCTGAGGCTGAAGCCCGGTTGTTTAGCAAGAAAATCTGTATGCAATGTAATGCAGTTAATGCGTGGAAGGCTGTGAAGTGTCGTAAGTGCAATTATAAAGGCCTCAGACCTAAAGCCAAGGAACAGCGCAGTAAGTAAATTCATTCCAGTATTTCGGTGCTCTTTTCTTTGCCTATTATCACTCTGGTTGCCATGTTGATGAATAGGCCGGTATCTTTTACACCATCAATACTCAATAGTCTTGCATCCATCTCTTCAGGATCCTTTATTCCTTCAGGAAAATAGCAGTGATAAATGTAATTCACATTGTCCGTAACGAAAGCATTTCCACTTTCATCAGTACGGAGTTTTGCTCTACATCCCAGTTTTTCAATCTCTCTGGCTACCGAATCGTGATTCTCAGTTCCAACTTCCACAGGTAGAGGCCCAACACCTAGTCTTTGAACAACCTTGGTTTCATCAACAATTATGATTAATTCTTTCGCCTTTTTTTCAACTTTCTTTTCCCTTAGCAGCGCTCCCCCGAGTCCTTTGATTAAATCTAGACTGGGAGAAACTTCATCTGCTCCATCGATTGCAATATCTATAGAATCCCTATCATCAATACCAATCAAATTCATACCCCACTTTTCCGCTTGTTTTTTTGTTTCAATTGATGTGGGCATACCTGTAATCTGAAAATTTTCTGATAATTTTTTTCCAAGAAGATCAACAGCAATCGAAGCGGTTGATCCAGTACCTAACCCGACGGCCATTCCATGCTCAACAAACTTTATGGCTTCTTTAGCAGCATTCTTTTTTGCAGATTCTTGATTCAATAGTAGAGCCCACCTTCTGGTTCGGATATATCCGTCTCATTCAGGCGATTCTTAATCTTTTCAAGAGCTAAATTGAAATCTTTGTAAGAAACCTTGATTCTCTTGTTTTTGATTGCACCCATACCAGCCTCTACACATACAGCTCTGAGATCTGCTCCGGAAAGACCATCCGTTTCAGCTGCCATTTTTTTGTAATTCACACCCTTTGCTATAGCCATTTTAGCAGTATGAATCTTTATTATTTTCAATCTGGCCTCTTCTTCGGGTAGTGGAATCTTGATGATTCGATCAAACCTTCCTGGCCTCAATAAAGCCTCATCCAGGATATCCGGTCTATTAGAGGCACCCATTATCGCAACCTCTCCCCTAGGAGTAAATCCGTCTAATTCACCAAGTAGTTGCATTAGTGTTCTCTGTACTTCCCGGTCACCGGTTGTACCGACGTCCATTCTTTTGGCTCCAACGGCATCCAGCTCATCAATGAATATTATACTTGGAGCCTTCTCCTGGGCCAATTGGAAAAGCTCACGTACCAGTCTAGCTCCCTCTCCAATGTATTTTTGTACCAATTCGCTTCCGATGAGTCTAATAAAGGTCGCATTCGTAGCATTCGCTACAGCCTTGGCCATCAGTGTCTTCCCTGTTCCAGGTGCACCTATCAACAAGACACCTTTTGGCGGTTCAATTCCTATCTTGGAAAAACGTTTAGGATGAAGCATAGGCAGTTCTATAGTGCTCCTAAGTTCATCCAGTTGTTCAGTCAGGCCTCCAATATTTTTATAGGTCTCAATTGGTTTGCTATCTACTTCAGCACCCATTACAAGCGGATCCTTAGCAGAGGGAAGCGTCTCTAAGATAGCTAAAGTCTGGCGGTGAAGGGCTACCCTGTCCCCAACTCCCAGATTATCTTTGTCGATACCTTCTGAGATATGAACTACAAAATCGGGTCCACTGCTGGATTTGATACTGACTCTTCCGTCATCAAGAATATCTCTGACAGTACCTATGACTTGAGGAGGTGCCCTTAGTCTGGCCAGCTCACCCTTGAGGTGTGCATTCTCCCTTTTCATTCTCGAAACATCGCTTTCCAGTTGTCTTTTTTCGGATTCGAATCTTTCAGTTTCCTCTATGAGCCATTTGTTCCCGTCCTCCGTAGGGGCCGAGACATCACCTTCACTTTCTTCTGAAGCCACTTTAAATCACTAAACATTTAATTGGCTTAGATATATATCAGTTTTGATTTACATATGTTGTGTGAGATGTGTGGTGCCGAATCAGCCTTTTTGACATCTTGTAAAATATCAGGTTCGGTTCTGCAGGTTTGTAGCGCATGCAGTGATTCAGGTTCAGAACCAACACATAGGGAGTCTGTGGGGCACAGGGCATATGTGGCCCAAACTCTTCAAAAAAGGAATATGAAGACAAGATATCACGAGATTGAGACAGATGAAAGTGTTTTAGTGAGTGATTATGGCGTCGTGGTACGACAGGCCCGGGAAAAGTTAGGTTTTGACCATGCCACTCTGGCTAGCCAGATATCCGAGAAAAAGTCAATAGTCGCGTCTGTCGAGTCCGGCAATATGCGTCCCAATGAGAAATTGATAAAGAAATTGGAGAATTTCTTGAAGATCAAGTTAACTGAGAGTGTGGAAAGCAATCCAGAGCCGAATTCCAAGAAATCCAGTAAGAGTCTGACTATGGGAGACTTATTGAAACAGGCAATGGAGGAAAATTAGTTGCCACTATCACGCATAATCTATTTGTACTAACTTTTAACCTTAACACTATGGGTCTATTAGGACGCCAGTTCAATTTGGAGAGGTCGGCTGAAGATTCACTCCTACTGGTTTTGTCTACTTTGACGTTTACAATTTCATTATTTTCAGGATATATGGAATCAGGTATTGGAAAACTTATATCACTTCCACTATTTGGAATTGAATTTCATCTAATCTCCACCCCGGTCTGGTTAATCTCGGGAATAGCCTGTATAATGTGTCTACAGCAGCTTTTTCACAAAATCTGGTCGCACGGAATCTGGTTAATTGGGGTTTATTGGCTGACTGCTCTTGGGACAATAATTCTTTTTGTTATGTTTGAACAAGGCTATATTTGGTTTTTTGTAGCCTTGATTCTAATCTTTTTAGCAATATTCCTAATGTATTGGATGATTCTTGAAATATATAGTTTGAGATATAGTATCTTGGGTGAGATTCCAGAGGCTGATCGCTCTATCAGCCTTACGGATTGGTTATTATCAGTTCCCTCTTTTTTTATATGTACTTTCATCAGCTACTATTACTATACAAAGTTGTATTCGGGAGAGAATGGTTGGTTCACTTTTGGTCATGCTTCTGAGGGCTATCTGGTTTTCCAGTTTGGCGTATTTTTCTCAGGGATGTATATTTTGTACGTACCTCAGTCCTTGTTGGGAGATTATCTGGAATTTAGTGATTTATCCATTAATACCAGTTACAAGGTAGATCAAGATAAAGTGCAACAAAGACTGGCAGATTACTCTGAGAGTTTTGATGAGGGCAAGATCCAGGCAACTCTTGTGGATTTGTATCGAATGGCAGACGGGGACCCTGAGGCTTGGTCCCGATTTGGAGAGTTCTACTCAGACTGGAGTGTTGAAGAAGTCAAACTTTTCATAACTAAACTTGAAGAATTGAAGGCCTGATTTATATTTGGAAAAGGGATGGCAAAGGTTATATACGTTTTTTTTTAGAGTCAATAAGTGTTTTAGAGAAATCTGGAACCAACTCTTTGCCTCGGCATTGGGAGAAAAATCATGAATAACATGAATCTACCCGAATGGACAGCACAGGCCTTTGTGGCCACAGGAGCAGTATTTCTGCTAATATCAGCGTATGTAATGGGAGTTATGGTCCCTAACGGTCTTCTAGCACCTAATGATTTTGACGTGAATTATTATTTTGACGGTGATATCAAAACTTTTGATTTAGATACTGAAACGGGCACTGGCGCTTTTGTGGATGACGTGGGTAGCGGATCCTATGAGCCAACAAAAGCTAAAGATGGTGGTGGTGCTACTCTTAATCTTGTAGGAAAACCTAGTGGTGAGGATTATACTAGTCTTTCACAAAATTTCAGCCTAACTACAGATGGAATTGATGGAGATGGAGTTTGGTTAGGTACTATATCAGACACTAGTGATAATCCCGCATTATTAAATCGTAAAACTTACGAAGTTGATGGCAAACAAGGAGCATGGACTCCTACAAATCTTCCAGAGACAGGTAAGGAGTATGTTTTCCCAAATCCAGTGAATGGGGACTACGACGATACATTTACCTGTTCAGATGAGAGGACAATGGATGGAGTAGAGGTCATTACATGTAGTGCTGAACCAGAAGCTGGCACAAAGATGACTTTTGTGCCTGGTGCAGGTAGCGATTTAGAACTTCTTAAAAACACATTTGAGGGTCGAAACAGTGGTGCAGGTCCCGGTTCTGCACCCATGTGGTTCTCCTACAGAACAGAACAGATAGTAGGTACTGAATTAGGGGGAGTCATAGCTCGTGTCTATAATGTTACAGTTTACATGGAAGCTCCAACTATGCTATACTTAGAGGATAATTTCAATTTTACAACATTTTATGAGGGTCGAGTAGGTAGTATTAACACAGCAACTTACCAAACTCGTTATTATGATGCAACAGGTTTCAGAGCAGGATGTGTCAATAAGGAATCGTCTACAGATACACACATTAATGTTCTTGGTTATCTAAGAATCTTTGAAAATGAGTATGATGAGAACGGAACAATGTTATCACCAAATTATGGATTTCAGAGTTCAGATGGATGCTGGGATTCTTATAGAGCAGACAACGATAATATTGAGAATCCAGATACTGATAGCTTTCAAGAATTAGTTAATGTGACCTATAACGTTAGCCGAACCTCTCTCCAGTATGAAGATGGGTATTATGATTCAGATGGAGATGGTGACGGTTTCAATTTCTTTTCCCCAACCTGCGATACAATAAGTGTAACAGATAGAACCTGTTGGATTCCTGCAGCAGATGCTTCTTGGCCAAATGCTATGCACAATCTACATATACAAAATTATACATTTATCAGTGAGACCGATGTTAATGGAACATTAGCTTTCCATTTCAATGCTAATGAAACTAATATCCCCGGAAATTCAGGTTCGCTTTATAATGAGAATCTTGGAACTGGTTTAGTAATGGATTATTATGAGGATGTTTGGGTAGATCCGGTAACAGGAACCGTTCTGGATCAAAAATATTCGATACAGATTTTTGTTCCTAGTAAGGATGATGCCCGATTTTTTGACGAAGAAGGAAACGCCACACCTGCTCAGCTTGGTTTCGATGGAGCAATGCTTAGAGACATTGTAGCCAATTATACACAGGAATCCCAGGAAGCAGCAGCTTCTACAGCTAAACTTCAGGCCCTTGCACAGTATTATCAGGGCCATGAGATGGTTGTTCTCACGCTAAATGGAGCATATACAGAAAAAACAGTAGATGGACAGATAGACGCTGAAAAAGATAAGGTTGCGTCTTATACATTGGGTACAAAAACCTTGCCCACTATTCTGATTGGTCTTGCAATGGTTTCCCTTATGGTGGGTTTCTATGTTTATTATCAGACTGGTGGGGCAATTTCCGGTGGAGGCATGGATGAACCTAGTAGTGAAGCTGAGCCTTCATCAAGTATGGCCACTGTCGAAGAGAAATCAACCGAGGACGAAGCAGCTGATGACTCATCCGATGGTGATGAAGAATCAGATTCTGACGACGATGAAGAAGGAGATGGTGGAGATGATGTACCTTCTAGCGATGGGCATTTGGCTAAAGAAAAAGAATAGCTGTTCAGTAGTCTGGAATCAGCAAAACCATAGGTTTCCCTGCGATTCTAGGTGAAGGCCTTTAGTTTCTTACGGTTATCATCATCAATCTGGAATTTCTCACCGGTCTTGTAATTGATCATGACCACGACACTGTCAGCCTCAGCCACTATTTTCGAACCGTTATTCTTGCTGGTTATCTGGTGCTCTATTCCAAATGATGTATTTCCAATATGCTTGATTCTGGTCTTGACATATATAGTGTCAGGGCAAACAACTGGAATCCGATAATTGGTATTGAAGTTTGCTAAAATAGGCCCTATTCCGCTTTTGACGTTTTTCGCATGGGTTACCGCGTTGGTATCAAGGATATCATCCATTTTTAGAGCATCGAGGTCCCAGACTTTGCAGAATAACTCAATTCGTGAAGTTTCACACCATTTAAGATAAATTATATTGTTGACATGTCCAAACGCATCCATATCACCCCATAGTACAGGTATCTCAGTTGTGACGGGCCAGTTTTTCTCAGTCATCTAGAAACTTTTTCCCCATTTGATAGAAGGCATTGCCAACCAGCCATTGTCCTCCGTCAGCAATCAGCATATCACCAGTAATAACATCTGCCGCAGGTGAACATAGATACAGTACCTGCTGCGCCATTTTCTCAGGAGTTGTAACTCCTCCAGTGGGAATGTAATCCTCGAACATCTTTGCCGTATTCTCATCAATCATCAGATTTTGTTTGACATTGTCCGTCAAGACTACCCCTGGACACATGGCATTCACCCGGATATTATCATCGGCCCATTCTAGCGCTAGTGTCCGTGTCAGGTTCAAAACGCCGGCCTTTGCAGCTCCGGAATGTCCTACAAAAGGTGCTGCATTCCAGGAGTAATTTGCAATTATGTTGACGATAGATGCTCCGTTCTTTGCCTTTCTAAGAAGTGGATAGCAAGCTTTAGAGACTCTGAAGGTCCCGTCCAGAACAATATCCACGACAGACCTCCAGGCATTCTCGCTCATGGCAGCTATTGGTGCAACAAAGTTTCCGGCGGCGTTGTTGACCAGAATATCCAGTTCTCCCCACTCCGAGCTTAGAAATTCAGCAACGTCCTCCACAGTCTCATTCTTTCTTACATCCATTGTCTTCCAGAGTAGTTTCTTACCAAATTTCTTCTTGGTTTCAGAGGCTGCTTCAGCTAATTTCTCTTCCTTTCTGGAGGCGATAAAAACCTCGGCTCCATGATTAAGAAAGGCTTGTGCAAATCCTAATCCCATTCCCGTGCCCCCTCCAGTTATGAATACTTTTTTTCCCGCGAAAAGATTATCTTTAAACACACTATTTTCAGGCATTGATTCACACAACTCCTGAGAATTGGCTATTACTGTTAAAACCATCATCTGGCAATGACATCATTGTTTTCGATCCGGAACTGATTGTTATGGCTCTTGAAAGTGTTTCCGGCAGTATTCTTTCGAAGAAAAATCTCGCCAATATGATTTTGTGCTCATAATAATCGTCTTTTTCTCTCTTTGAAAATGCTACTTTGAGCATTAGTAACCACATATAGCCCATTGCTACAAGTCCGAACTGCCTTAGATAGTCCGTTGCAGCAGCTCCAATTTCATATGGATTGCCAAGACCTTTTTGAGCCATATAGAGGGTTGTTTTTTGTAATCCTTTCAATGCTTTTGAGAAAGGTACAACAAATTCCTTCATATCCGCGTCTTCCTTATTCTGCTCTATAAAATCCAGTGCTGGATGGAAGAATCTTCTCAATAGCCGGCCCATATGTTGAGGCATCTTTCTACCTGCCAGATCCAAGGCTTGAATCCCATTGGTCCCTTCCCAGATTGGTGCTATTCTGACGTCCCTGGAGAATTGTTCCATGCCATATTCTCTGATGTATCCATGTCCTCCATGGACTTGTAGCATGTCGTATGTTATCTCAACTCCGTAATCTGTCAATAATGCTTTGACTATAGGAGTCATCAATTCTACCAAATCACCAGTTTCCTTTCTTACCTTCTCATCAGGATCCTTTTCTGACTTATCGATTGCAAGTGCAGTCCAGCAGGCCAGCATTCGGCCAGCATCAATCAAGGATTTCGATCTCATCAGCATTCGTCTAACGTCAGGATGTACAATCAGAGGATCAGCCTCACCGTCTGGGTTCCTGGGCTCCTTCAAATCACGACCTTGGATCCTATCTTTGGCATAGGCAAGTCCGTTTTGGTATGCAATCTCGGACTGACCAAGTCCTTGTAATCCTACAGCAATTCTTTCAGTGTTCATCATTGAGAACATAGCTGCAAGGCCATCATGTGGTTCTCCTACTAGGTAGCCCTCAGCATTTTCAAAACTCAGAACGCATGTTGCTGACCCATGTACTCCCATTTTTTCCTCAATTGAAACACATTTTACATTATTTCTTTCTCCCAATGTTCCATCGTCATTGACTAGGAATTTTGGAACTATGAATAGGCTGATTCCTTTGACTCCCTTGGGTGCATCAGGCAGTCTTGCAAGAACCAAATGTATGATATTCTCTGACAGATCGTGTTCTCCGCACGAAATGAATATTTTCTGCCCGTTCAAATTATATGAATCACCTACAGGTTTAGCTGAGGTTCGAATAAGTCCCAAGTCGGTTCCAGAGTGCGCTTCGGTCAAACACATGGTTCCAAACCATTCTCCTGTCAGGAATCTTGGAAGGTAAGTTTCTTTTAATTCCTCGCTTCCATGGCTATATATGCAGTTATAGGCCCCTTTCGTAAGTCCCAGATAGATTCCTAGAGACATGTTAGTTGCGCATGATATTTCATCAGAAAAAACATTAAGTACATTTGGAAATCCCATTCCACCATATTTCTGATGTCCAAACAGGGCAGTCAGGCCAGATTCAATTAATATGTCTATAGCCTTCTTCATACTTGGTGGTACGGTAACATTCCCATTCTCGAATTTAGCACCTATCTCATCTCCGTCCTTATTTGAAGGGAGCCAATGTTCTTCTGACATTTTCCCAAATTGGTCACTAATCATTTCGATCATGTCCCAAGTTGCTTCTTCATATCCTTCATACCCTGCCAACTCCTTTTCCACATTCAGTACCTCACGTAGGATGAATTCATATTCTCGGTTAGGGGGTTTGTATTGGACCATCTTAATTCCTCAGAGGTTTTCCGGTTGTTAGCATATGTTCGACACGATCCATGGTTCCTTCCGTCTTCATCAGTTTGATTATACTTTTCCTTTCCATCTCAAGTATTCTCTCATCGGATACAGTGTCAGTTGGATCGGTATCTCCACCACTCAAGATGTGTGACAATTCTTTGGTAACAATTACATCGTGCGGAGTTGCATGACCTGCCTTTACTAAATCATCAACCGCCAGATCAAGTGCAGCTTTGCCTGAGGGACCTGGCAGAAAGTGTTCATTCGGTAATGGAGCCTCATAATTCTCTACCATTTCGAGACATTTGGATTTTGCCTTGTGCAGGACACGTGCACGGTTCATGGTTATTTCATCATCTTGTTCCAGGAAGTGCAATTCTTTTGCTTCTTGGGCACTTGTCGCTACTTTTGCAGTACCAATATTCTGAAATATTTTCATGATTGTTGCCATTGGTCCCCTTGGTTGTTTGGGGTCGTTATTCCATCTGGTAATCATTTCCTTACAGCCACCCCAAGCAGGAACAAGACCAACACCCACTTCGACTAATCCCATGTAGCTTTCTGAATGAGCCTGTACCGCGTCACAGGCGAGTAAGACCTCACATCCTCCTCCGATTGCCAACCCTGAAGACGCTCCCACTACTGGGAAATCCCCATGCTTTAGCATCATGAATGCCATTTGTCCTCCAAGCACAAATTTTTCTGCTTCTTCCCAAGCTCCCACATTGGCAACAAAACTTGATAATCCTAAATTGGCTCCGGCCGAGAAGTTGCTCCCATCGTTTCCAATCACAATTCCGCTGTAATTCCCAGATTCACATTGGTCCGCTGCTTCACTTAATGCTTCCATAATTAGTGGATCCATGGAATTCATCTTGCTGTGGAATTCTGCCAGAATAATATTGTCACCCATATCCCATAAACTAGCCGAGGGATTTCTGAATATTGACTTTTGTCCGCGTTTCACGTCTGTAGCCGTGAGATATCCTTCCGGTCGCCTGATTTTGCTATATTTTCCGTCAGTTCCGAAATAGAGAACGTCCTTTCCTTTTTCCTCATAGAAATTACCCTCAGCAACTTTCTCCAATAATTCTGGAACTTTCATTCTTTCTTCTGATATTCTTGATGCAAACCATGAAGGTCCAAGATCGTCCAGCATCTCAAAGGGTCCTTTCTTCCAAAGGAATCCGTTTTTCATAGCTAGATCAACGTTTACAATAGTGTCTGTTATCTCCGGTACTAAAGAAGCCGCATACGTCAGGGTCTTGGAAAGGACCTTCCATGCATATACACCTCCTTTATCATCATATTCAACTAGATTTCGCAGTCCTTTTTTTGCGGCCTTTACACTTTCTAGACTGACTTTGGAGGCTGTGCAATATTCCCCTGTTTTTAGATTTTTAGCCTCCTTAACCTTATTTCCTGAATCCGAATTCAAGCGATAGAATCCACCTTTTCCTTTTCGACCAGTATAACCATCGGCAATCATACTGGATAGTATTTTTTCTATGCCCAGTTTGTTTTGCTCTTTTACACCTATATTGTACATGTCATTCTTTGGGAGATTGGATGACATGCTTTCTGTCACATGGGGAATCAGGTCCAGACCTACAACATCCCCTAAGGCGAAGATTCCCGTTTTTGGGGCTCCAATTGGCCTTCCCATGATTGCATCTGCTTCTTCTACAGTAAGCCCCATTCTCACAGCTTCAACCATTCCAATCAAGGTCCAGTAAGTTCCTATTCTGTTTCCAATGAAACCGGGTGTGTCATTACAGATTACAACCTCTTTCCCAAGCTTAATGTCACAGAATTCGGTCACGGCATCTATTTTCTTTTTACTTACCTCTTTCCCAGCCACAATTTCCAATAAACGGAGGTATCTTGGAGGATTGAAAAAATGAGTAATAATAAAATCTGATGCAAATTCCTTTGGCATTCCCTTAACTAGTTGATTTCTTGGTATTGTGGAAGTATTTGAAGTAACAATCGAGTTCTTTTTCCTGACTTTGTCAATTTTCTTGAAAACATCATGTTTGATTTCCAATTTTTCCAGTACAACTTCGATAATCAGATCTGCATCACTGAGTGCATCAAGATGATCTTCTAGGTTCCCAGTGGTGATAAGTCTTGCATTCTTGCGATGCATTAGTGGAGTTGGGCTTCCCATTCTGACTGGCTTTAGCATCTTGTGAACAGCTGTTTCAGTGATTATATTGCGATTTTCAGCTCCTTCAGGAACAATATCCAACAAGGTTACAGGTAGACCTGCGTTTGCTACATGGGCTGCAATACCGCTTCCCATGACGCCAGCCCCGATTACAGCAACTTTCTCAATTTTCACTATATCATCAGGCCCTTTCAAGGACAGTTGCACATCCTTGTCCACCGCCAACACACATGGTTGATAGAGCATATCTTGCTCCCTTATTCTGGAGCAACGATGCTGCTTTTCCAGTTATCCGAGCCCCGCTGGCACCTAATGGATGGCCCATTGCAATTGCGCCACCATGGATATTGAGCTTTGACATGTCTATCCCTAGCTCATCCACGCATGCCAGACTCTGAGCCGCAAACGCTTCGTTCATTTCAATAATATCAATATCTTCTAATTTCAAACCCGCTCTTTTCAGTGCTTTCTGCGAGGACAAAACAGGTCCGATTCCCATGATTTCAGGACTGCATCCTGAAATTGCCATTCCTCGTATGTAGGCAAGCATTTTCAACTTGTTCGATTTTGCGTAATCCTTTGAACAAACAATGACGGCTGCTGCACCATCTGTAAGAGGTGATGAAGTTCCCGCGGTAACAACTCCTTCTTTGTCAAAGGCCGGCTTTAATTGGGCCATTGATTCCAGGGTGGTATCTGGCCTAATACATCCATCTTTACTTACGTCATTAACTGTGATAATCTCGTCATTGAATTCACCTTTTTCAATTGCCTTAGATGCCTTCTGATGACTTTCCAGAGCCATTTGTTCCTGCCTCTCTCTGGATATCGAATATTTCTGTGCCAAGTTCTCGGCTGTGTGCCCCATTCCAATGTATGCATCCATGTCCACTAGGCTTGGATTAAGCATAGGATTGAAACCTGGCATTGGAACTCTACTCATGGATTCGACACCACCTGCAATGAATAGATCTCCAGCTCCTGAGTGTATTGCTCCAGCAGCTTGATGAATGGCCTGCATTGATGAAGCACAGAATCTATTTACAGTAACACCACCAACATTCATCGGAAGCCCAGTCAAAAATACAACATTCCGTGCTAGATTCATTCCTTGTTCCGCTTCTGGAAAAGCGCAACCTATAATCAAATCTTCGACATCCTCTTTTTTCACACCCGTTTTTTCGAGGAGACCCTTGATCACTTCAGCCGCTAGGTCATCCGGCCTTGTTTTACTTAGTTGGCCTTTTTTGGCAGGAGTAAAGGCAGAGCGCACATAACCACAAATCACAACTTCAGTCATTCTAATCAGCCCTAATAAGTAGTATTACTATATAAAGGTAAGACTAAGTGTTTAAAATATAAAACATTTATATACTAATACTCAAATCTATTTTGGATGGCAGAATCTAAGCAACATCAAAAAGGGAGTTCCGAGAAACAGATCACGATACTCAAGAAGTTAGGTTTTTCAGATGACGAGGCCCAGATTTATCATGTACTTTTAGTTTCCAAGGAGTCTACAGTTGGGGAGATAAGCCGATCCATAAATTTTTCCAGAGCCAAGATTTATGGTATAATTGATAATTTGTTATCAGAAGGTATAGTTGTTGAAGGCAATAAGCATCCTAAATCCTACTATCCTGTAGATCCCATGGAAATAGCTGAAGGAAGGTTAAAGGCCATGGAATCAGCCTCTCTATCTGTGGAATCTGATCTATCTCCGTTGTATCAGTCGAAGCCTATTGATTATCTGGAAACACTGACGGTTAAGGATATGGAGATATTTTCTCAAGTGATTTCAATGTGCGAACGGGCTGATGCGTCTATAGATGTAATCGCCTCGATTCTCCCTTCCGAGATGCCAAGGAACGTTTGTCGGGCTTTTTCGGATGCGAGTGGAAGAGGTGTTGAGGTCAGGATGCTGTTCCCAAAGAAGGAGACGACGCTTGACCTATCCCGTTTAGAAGGATTTTTTGAAATAAGATTGGCTCCCACTATGCCAGCAGCAGGTATGATCTTAGTGGATGAAAAGGAATTTTGTGTGGGTGGCCTAGATGTTCCAGATTCAAACAATATGCTTCTGGGGATGTGGATGAATCAGCCAGAGTTAGCTAGACTTGCCAAATTGATTTTTGACAATATCTATGAATCCTCTGAGATATACAAGAGTTAATTTCGGAGTTGTGTTAAAGCCTTTTACAGCCCAGGTATATTTTCAATTCCAGGCAGTGTTCCGAATACATAATAATAGATAATTGCAGTAATCCCATAAAAGATGATGAAGATTTTCAGGTATCTCATGCCTGCCCTAAATATGAATCCCCAAGTAGAGATGTTGTCTTTTGGCTCCGTATCGGTATTCGCAAAAGGATCCTTGTCCTTGATATCTATTCTAACCACAGCTTTGTAACTTTAGCGAGGATTAAACATTATGCCCATCATAAGGACATAACAATATTAATTCGGTCTTGATGCTCAGAATATGAGTTCTCACCCTGTTAATGAGCCTATTCTAAACTATGCTCCGGGTAGTGAAGAAAGGAAGGCGCTTAAGGCAGAAATCAATAGACAAATGTCAGAAGTGATTGAGATTCCATGTATCGTAAACGGTAAAGAAATTTACACCAATAATACGGTAACTCAAGTTATTCCGCACAACCATGGCCATATTCTGGCTAATGTTCACCTTGCCGGACGCTCTGAGATGGAGTCAGCCTGTACCTCAGCGGTTCAGGCCCAATCCGAATGGATAGACATGGGACTGGAGGGCCGAGCATCTATCTTTGAGAGATGTGCCGATCTTTTAGCAGGTGATTGGAGGATGAAAGTGAATGCAGCCACCATGCTCAATCAGAGTAAGACAGTATACCAGGCCGAGATTGACGCAGCATGCGAGTTGATAGATTTCTGGAGGTTCAATGCTTATTATACGAGGCAGTTTCATAATCAATTTCAACCACTTGTCTCTCCCGAGGGTATTGCTAATACAACCGAGATACGGCCCTTAGAAGGTTTTGTACTGGCTATCACACCCTTCAATTTTAGCAGTATAGCTGGCAACCTTCCTAGCGCTCCGGCCTTAGTTGGTTGTACAGCTCTATGGAAACCAAGTCGAAATTCATATTATTCAAATTATATGCTGATGCTTTTGATGATGGAAGCGGATTTACCTCCTGGTGTTATCAATTTCTTGCCAGGTTCTGGTGCAGAGATAACAGAGGTTGCACTTTCCAATCCCGATTTTGCAGGAGTTCACTTCACAGGTTCCACAGCAGTTTTCCAGGGTTTATGGCAACGTGTTGCTGAAGCCTTGCCCGGCCTGAAGGGATATCCGCGCGTTGTCGGAGAAACCGGTGGAAAGGATTTTGTGGTTGCCCACCCTGATTGTGATCGTCAGGGACTTCTGGTAGCATTATTGCGAGGAGCATTCGAATATCAGGGGCAAAAATGTTCTGCGGCTAGTAGAGCCTATATCTCTAAATCAGTATGGAGCGCAATTAATGGAGATCTGATATCCGAGATTAAGAAAATCAAAATTGGTGATTGCAGTGATTTTAGTAATTTCATGACAGCCGTAATTGACAAGCGTGCCTTCGAAAAGATAACCGGGTATATCCGTCGAGCCAAGGAGAGGGACTGTTGTGAGATAGTGGTTGGGGGTGGGAGTGATGATAGTACCGGGTGGTTCATTGAACCTACAATTATTGTGACTAACAATCCCCAATCAGAATCCATGGTCCAAGAAATATTTGGTCCAGTCCTGACAGTTTATGTCTATGAGGATAATGATTTTGAAGATGTCTTAGAACTGTGTGATAAGTCATCCCCCTATGCACTGACAGGTTCAATTTTTGCGACAAGCGAAGAAAACATTCAGAAAGCTTATGAGGCACTCAGATTTACAGCTGGTAATTTTTACATAAATGACAAACCTACTGGAGCCGTTGTCGGTCAGCAACCGTTTGGAGGCGCTCGGGCATCGGGAACCAATGACAAGGCAGGAGGTCCATTGAATCTTTTGAGGTGGATATCACCACGATCTGTAAAGCGCGCCAATATTCCTTTCCATGACTGGACCTATCCATTTATGGAGAATGATTAGAATAATCTGGTGGGCCCGACCGGATTTGAACCGGTGACCTCCCGATTATCAGTCGGGTGCTCTAACCAGGCTAAGCCACGGGCCCGAGGTTTTGCCACCAGACTAGGGAATTTAAAAATGCACGTTATTTATTCAAAAAACTTATTCGAAATATGTGGAATGGTGACCCTATTTTTTTATAGGGGTTTTGAAGTGGGAAATAGTCGTTATTTTATACATGTCACGCAACGATTTATTGGTCAAGATTAAGCAGGCGGAACAAACTGCTGAAAGTTCCTTGGAAGGAGCAGAGAAAGAACGTAGTGAAGCACTTCGGAGTGCTGAGACTAAAGGCAGTTCTGTTATCTCCGATGCGAGAAGCAAGGCAGAGACTAAAGCTTCTAAAGATCTTGACAAGGCAAAGAAAGATATTTCCAAGAAAAAGGATAAATTGCTGAAAGAAGGAATGGCTGATATCAAAAAGATGCAGTCCCAAGCAAGCAAGAAAAGTGAGAAGACGGCAGATAATTTCGTGAAGACGTTTTTGGAGTCAGTTGATGCTTAAGCCTGAACCAATGACTAAAGTAGTCATTTGCGGATTAAATCAGGACTTGTCAGATGTTTCTCATATTTTGTCACAGAAGCGCTTGGTCCATCTTGAGGATTATAGTGGTGAGGATGAGGGTTTTTCATCTGGCGCCACTTTGGATTATGGCGCCAAGGTTTCCGAATATTTAGTTAGGATAAGATCACTGATAAAAATTCTTGATATAGATGCAGGTTCACCCGTAGGCATTAGAGATGCAAATTCAGTTGAAGAGGAAGTCTTTGAAAAACTGGATAATCTGGAAAAGAATATATTAGCTATCCACGAAAATCACCGAGATTCAACACAAAAATTAAAAGACGGGATGAATCGTTTGGAGTCACTGGAGCAATTTGAACCACTGGGTATCAATCTTGAGTCTTTTTCCGGATTCAAGAGTATGAGCGTTTTAACAGGAACCTTACCTTCCAAGACTGAGTTTTCAATATCCCGTGCAGAAATTGTACGTGAAGAAGATATGATTGCTGTTTTTGTTCCAACTGATGCCCATGAAGAGGTTGAGCAACAATTGATAAAGGCTGGTTTCAAAAGCCTTGATTCGCCGACTGGAGAGGGAATAATAGGTGATGAGATGGCTGCGCTTGAATCAGAGATGCAAAACCTAGAGGGGGAAGTTGAGGCTTTGGGACATGAATTGGAAGCCTTGAACAAACGTCATGGCCAATGGTTGGTCATAGCCGAGGAACATTTTGCCGCCCAATCCGAGAAATCCAGTTTGCCTCTCAAACTTGCCATGAGCAAAAATGCATTTGTTCTGGATGGCTGGGTTCCTGAAAAAGAATGTGAAGGGTTGAAAGGTTCATTGGATGGCCTGAATGTAGATATTCAGTTAGAATCCTCTGATGATGAACCCCCTGTAAAGTTGGACAATCCACCCGCGGTTCGCCCATTCGAGTTCTTCACCAAACTTTATGGAATACCCAAACATCGTGAACTGGATCCCTCATTACTCCTTTTCTTTGGTTATCCTTTATTCTTTGGATTGATGATTGGTGATTTAGGATATGGATTCTTCTACTTCTTACTGGGCCACTTTTTGGTAACAAAGTATGGCCACAGTGATGAATTGTTACAGCTTGGCAAGATAATACGCATGGCGGGTTTCTCAGCTTTCTTTTTTGGAACTATACTATTTGCAGAAGCCTTTGGCTTCCCGATAGCCATGCTGGATCATGAATATGTACTTCACAAGTCGGATTCAGCTGATGTTGGTTTCTTCCTCCTTGCCACAGGTGGAATTGGTCTGTTTTATGTTACTCTGGGTTTGGTCATGGGTTTCTACAATGCACTGAATATGCATGATCTCAAGCATGCAGTTCAGGAGAAGTTCTCCTGGATTATGATCCTCTGGGGTGGTTTACTCTTTATTCCTCCATGGTTATTTGGAAATTCCCTATTGGGTTCTCGACTTGGCTTGTCTGATGAAATTGAATTGTGGGGAGGTGTAGCAGCCTTTTTAGTTGGTCTTTCTCTGGCGGTTTCTGCAGAGGGTATTGTGGCCTTAGTTGAGGTCCCTTCTGTATTTGTTCAAGTAATTTCTTATGTTCGAATTGCAGCTCTGGGAGTTGCGGATTATGGTTTGGCCCATGCTTTCAATGGCATGGCTTTTGATATTGGATTTTCAGGTATTAGCATTATTCCCGCATTGCTAATACTATTTGTAGGACAATTGGTGGTTTTCACCTTGGGCCTGATTGGTTCAGGAATAAACGCCTTGCGTCTTCAGTACGTCGAATGTTTCCCCAAATTTTTTGTTGGAGGGGGAACAGATTACACTCCTTTCGGGTACACCCGAAAATACACACACGAAACGGAGACAACAGTATGAACACAAAAACGAATCTATACGTTTTGGCAGCAATGCTCTTTGTAGCGTTGTTAGCCACGCCAGCAGTATCTGCGGATAATCATGAAGCAGACAATGAGAACACAGTGGACGCAGCTAAGAACACAGCCTATGGCTATATGGCCATTGGAGCCGGTCTTGCTATTGGTTTAGCAGGAATTGGTACAGGTATAGCTCAATCCCACACAGGAGCGGCCGCAGTAGGTGCAGTAGCTGAAGATCGAAGCAACTTTGCCAACAGTTTGATCTTTATTGCTATACCTGAGACCGTCGTTATCCTCGGTTTCGTCATCGCGAACCAGATTATGGGTCTAATAGACTTATCAGGCAATTGAGATGGCACTCCAGGAAATTCTGAGTCAGGTTGAAAAAGCTGGCCAGAAACAGGTAGAGGATATCCGCAAATCCACAAATTCTGAGGTGGAATCCAGACTATCTGAGGCTCGCGAGAAAGGCAAGGCAATCGCTGAGGAGATAGCAAACGAGACCAAACGGCAGATAGAACAATTAGAACAACAGGAAATCCCGGCAGTCGAGTTGGAGGTGAAACGTAACAGACTAGAGACCCAACGCCGAGCGTTGGAAGAGACTAGGCAGAAAGTTCACACTAAACTTGGTAAACTAGGAAAATCCGATCTTGAAAAAGTATACAAGAAACTAGTATCCGATCTGCCCAAAGATGGTACACTGCACTGCCGCAAAGAGGACGCAGTCTTGGTCGGTAAGTTAACATCAACAAAAATGGGAACTTCCATAAACGAACCAGGTTTTGTTGTTGAGACCAAGGACTATCGTCTGGATTTCAGATTTAGTACTTTGGTAGAGAAGGTTTGGCAGGATAATCTTTCAGTAGTCAGTGGGGATCTTTTCGGTAAATGAGTAACTACGCCTACGCTGCAACTAGGGTAAGGGCACGACGTTCGCGTTTACTTGGCCCTGAAAGTTACAACCAACTCTTGAACATGGAATTCTCGGAGATTGCACGATATATTCAGGATTTGGAATACAGGCGTGAGATTGACAAATATGGTGCTTCTTTACGAGGAGCTGATTTGCTTGAAACAGCTTTGTTGGATAATCGTTCAACTGCGATTGGTGAAGTGATTGGTTTTTGTACTGGAGAGCTAAGAAAGAGTGTTGGAGCTTATGCGGAACGTTATCACGTCCGTGGTATCAAAGTATTACTGCGTGGAATCTTTGACGGTGTATCTTCAGAAGAGTTGCTACAACAAGTCTCGCCTATGACAGAGCGTGAGCGTGAAGTTTACACACGACTTGCATCATCAGAGAGTGTTGAGGCCGCAGTAGAACAATTAGAGGGAACACAGTATTATGAAGTTCTTCAGGAGGCATTGGAAAAAAGGAAGACAGATAGCCTTCAGCCTCTTGAAGATGCACTTGACAAGGAATATTATCAGGATCTAGTCGCTAACCTCCCTTCCAGTGGAGCGGCAGACAGAGTTTACCGAGGATTCGTTCAGATTCAGATTGATGTTGCTAATTTGAAGACAATTATGAGATTGAGACACCGTGGCGTGGGTGGTCATGGAGAATTGATAATCTCAGGAGGTAATATTGAGGAGTCCTTATTGGGGGCAACAAATAGTGTGGCCGATATTTTACCAGTGATTGAAGGAACTGCCTATCAGGAGTTTCTGCAACCGATTTTGGAGGATTTCGAAGACAATGGTTTGAACAAAGCGATACAGGCCCTGGAAAATCATGTGTCTACGGTATCTAGGCGTTATTCCTATTTGTATCCGTTATCTATTCTGCCGATTCTGGATTATTTACTTAGGAAGGAGAAAGAAGTTAGAAATCTGAGAACAATTATTCGTGGCAAGGATCTGGAGTTATCTAACGAACAAATTGAGGAGATAATGGTGGTATAATGGAGATAGGGGTGATTGGTAGGGATATGTTTACTACGGGATTCCGTCTTGTAGGAGTTCACAAGTGGTTTAGTGTAGACGATGAGACTACTTCTGAAAAGGCAGTTAATCTGGCTTTGAAGGATAAAGAGATAGGTGTTTTAGTGATTCATGACACCGAATGGCAGGAACTGGAGGACAAAACTCAGGCTAAACTGAGTAATAGTGTACATCCTACAGTAATTGCCATCGGTTCAGAAGTTGATGACACCTTGAGAGAGCGAATAAGAACCGCAGTAGGAGTTGATTTATGGAAATAAAAGCAAAAGGTGAAATATTCCGGGTTTCCGGCCCGGTCGTGACTGCCGAGGGAATTTCCCCTCGAATGTATGATGTGGTACTAGTAGGCCACGAGAAGTTGATGGGTGAAGTCATACGTCTGGAAGGGGATAAATCCACAATTCAGGTGTATGAGGATACGTCAGGTATAATGCCTGGTGAACCTGTTGAAAACACAGGTGAGTCACTCTCAGTAGAGTTAGGGCCTGGTCTTCTCAGATCAATTTATGATGGAATTCAGAGACCTTTGCCAGTCCTGCGAGACAGTATGGGTGATTATATTCTCAGAGGTGTTACAGCACCTGGTCTTGACCACACCGTAAAATGGGATTTCAAGGCAACTGCTAAGGCTGGTGATGAAGTCAATGGAGGAGATATCCTGGGAATGGTTCAGGAGACTCCAACTATAGTACACAAAATATTGGTCCCTCCCAAAGTGAGTGGGAAGATCAAGAGCATAAAGAAAGGAAAATACACTGTTGATGAGGTAATAGGTACGCTTGAAGATGGAACTGAATTGCAATTAATGCATAAATGGCCGGTTCGTGAACCACGCCCCTTTTCTAGAAAACATCCACCAGATATACCGTTAGTTACAGGAACTAGAATTTTGGATGGCCTATTTCCAATAGCTAAAGGAGGTACGGCAGCAATTCCCGGTGGTTTTGGTACTGGCAAGACAGTTACTCAGCAGACTCTGGCAAAGTGGTCAGATGCACAGATTGTGGTCTATGTAGGATGTGGTGAGAGAGGTAATGAGATGACGGAAGTTCTAACTGATTTCCCCCATCTGAAAGACCCCAAGACAGGTGGGCCTTTGATGGACCGGACGGTTCTGATTGCGAATACTTCAAACATGCCTGTGGCAGCTAGAGAGGCTTCGGTTTACACCGGTATCACTCTGGCTGAATATTACCGTGATCAAGGATATGATGTTTCTCTGATGGCAGATTCAACATCAAGATGGGCCGAGGCTATGCGTGAAATTTCCTCGAGACTTGAAGAAATGCCTGGTGAAGAAGGATATCCTGCATATCTGGCTTCCCGACTTTCTGAATTCTATGAGAGAGCCGGTAGAGTTGAGACCATGGCCGGAGATGATGGTTCTGTAACCGTAATTGGTGCAGTTTCACCTGCAGGTGGGGATTTCTCGGAACCGGTTACGCAGAATACCCTGCGAATCGTCAAGGTATTCTGGGCTCTGGATTCCAAGTTGGCGCAAAAGAGACACTTTCCGGCTATTAACTGGTTAACAAGTTATTCACTATACAATCGGGTCTTAGGTGATTGGTATAGCGAAAACGCATCCGCAAAATGGAGTGATAATATTGCAACCACAATGGCCATATTACAGGAAGAGTCTGAACTTCAGGAAATCGTACAATTGGTTGGTTCCGATGCTCTTCCCGAGGATCAACAGCTTACATTGGAAGTGGCTCGGTTGTTAAGAGAATTCTACTTACAGCAAAATGCTTTCCACGATGTAGACACTTACTGCAAGCTTAATGTTCAAGCTGAGTTTCTAGATGTGATATTGTATTACAAAGAATTAGCTGAGGCAGCGCTTGCATCAGGGATTTCGGTTCCCAATCTAACGGGTATTCCAGTATTGGAAGAACTTGGCCGTTCTAAGTTTGAAGAGAATTTCATTGATTTGTTACCAAAGTTGAGAAAGCGAATCAAAAATGAAATATCCCTATTAAAGGAGGACTAAAATGCAAAAAGAGTACAAAACAATAAGTGAGATTGCTGGGCCTTTGGTCTTTGTTGAGAAGACAGAACCAGTAGGATATGGTGAATTGGTACAGATTGCAATGCCCGACGGTTCAACCAAGAGAGGCCAAGTACTTGACACTTCAAAAGATATAGTTGTGGTACAGGTCTTTGAGGGTACATCTGGTATTGATCGAGCGTCTGGCGTAAAGTTCCTGGGTGAAACAATTAAACTCTCGGTTTCAAAAGAAATGCTTGGTCGTATCTTTAATGGGGCTGGAGAGCCGATAGATGGTGGTGCACCAATTGTCCCAGAAAAAAGGAGTGAGATTATTGGAGCGGCTATCAATCCTTACTCTAGGGCTTCTCCGAATGAATTCATTCAGACTGGGATATCGACTATAGATGGTTTGAACACTCTGGTTATGGGTCAGAAGTTGCCTATTTTTTCAGGTTCAGGACTACCTCATAATGACATTGCATTACAAATTGCAAGACAGGCTAAGACATTGGGAAGCGATCGTGAGTTTGCAGTTGTCTTTGCAGCAATGGGGATAACTAATGAAGAAGCACACTATTTCATGTCGGATTTCGAGCGTACTGGTGCTCTTTCACGAGCGGTCGTACTTATGAATCTAGCGAGCGATCCTGCTGTAGAGCGATTAATCACACCCCGTATGGCTTTGACCGCGGCAGAATACCTTGCCTTTGAGCATGGATACGATATTCTGGTTATTCTAACAGATATGACAAATTATTGTGAGGCTCTGCGACAGATTGGAGCGGCTCGTGAAGAAGTTCCAGGTAGGCGTGGTTATCCTGGTTACATGTACACTGATCTTGCCCAGAATTACGAAAGAGCTGGTTTAATCAAGGGGAAGGCCGGTTCTGTGACACAGGTACCTATTTTGACAATGCCTGGTGATGATATTACACATCCAATTCCAGATCTGACGGGTTATATTACGGAAGGACAGATTGTGGTTTCAAGAGAATTACACCGGAAGGGAATCTATCCCCCCATTTTTGTCTTACCTTCCTTGTCACGTTTGATGAATGCAGGTATTGGAGAGGGCCAGACTAGGGAAGATCATAAACAATTGAGTGACCAGCTTTATGCAGCCTATGCAGAGGGTGTGGACCTAAGAGGTCTGGTTGCAATTGTTGGCAAAGAATCTCTTTCTGAAAGAGATCAGAGGCTATTGGAATTTAGTGACGACTTTGAGGATCGGTTTGTTAGACAGGGCCGTGAGAATGACAGACATATAGGGGATGACACCCTCGAACTTGGTTGGGATATGATAAGTGCCCTACCTGAGTCAGCTCTTACTAGGATTGATAAGAAAATAATGAGTCAATATCACCCAGCTCACCGCGATAAAAGCAAAAAATGAGTATAGTAGATGTTAAACCTACACGCTCAGAACTTATAGCCACGCGGAGGCGTATCAAACTTTCTATAAGTGGACATAAGTTGCTTAAAATGAAGCGTGATGGTCTGATTATCGAATTTTTCGAGCTTCTTCCTAAAGTCAAGGACATGCGTTCTCAATTAGTTGAACTTTACACCGTGGCAGACAAAAAGTTGGCTGTGGCGATGGTAGCTGATGGTAAGAGTGCCCTGAGTTCGGCAGCGAATTGTGTTAGCACACCTCCTCAAGTCGAATTAAGTGAGAGGAATATAATGGGGGTTGTGGTCCCCAAGATCAAAGTTTCTACTATACAAAAATCTGTCGAAGAAAGAGGATATGGTCTGATTGGTACATCGGTTCGAATTGATGAGTCGGTACACGCTTTTGAGAAACTGGCAGAAAAGGTTCTGGAGGCTGCGGAACTAGAGACTACCATGAAAAAACTTTTAGATGAGATTGAATCTACCAAGCGCAGGGTCAATGCCCTGGAATTCAAGGTCATACCTCAGCTCGAAGAAGTTGCTGCCTACATTACTTTACGTCTAGAAGAACTGGAAAGGGAAAATGTTTTCAGGCTGAAACGCATAAAGGCCTAATGCTAGGATCTCCGTTTGAATGGCTACAAGAACAGTTTGACGATTCAAAAAAGCGTGAGCGTTTGTTCATAATAGTAGCAATAATCTCACAAGGCATGCTCTTCTTGGGTGTTATCTTGATAATATGGATATTACAGGATGATTTACGCTCTATTTTAGGATCATAGAGTTATTCTTTCATCTTCGTGTAGCCGCATTTACCACACGAGGAACGGTTTTTGTGCTCAGCTAGGAAGACCCCAGGTTCACATTCTGGACAGAAATCTCTCTTTCTTTTCAATTTTCCATCTGATATCTGATATTGTTCGATTTTACCCATTATTCAGTTTTTCCCTTTTCAACCGGAGGAGTCTTTTCTTCAGTAGTTCCCTCTGGGGGTGCTTCTTCAACCGGTTTGGTTTCTTTTTTATCTTTTTCTTTTTTCTTGGTCTTTTCAGCTTTTTGTGGTTTTTTCTCGGAAGGCTTTTGCCTATCTATGGAAGGTTTAGTTTCTATTCTATTCAGGGCCTCAACATTTGCATAGATCTTGGCATATCCCCGTGTCTCCGTTTTACCGTACATATTTTTCAGGTGGTCTATAACAATCAGGTCCTTCTTGGCTTTAAGTTGTTCAGATAAACTCTGAATAACTTCCTTCCTTCTAGGGGTCCCTTTATTTTCGTGTCTAATGACTATCTGGACCTCCTGCCTGTGCAGGAGTGGGTTATCATTCATTTCTGCTATTTCCAATTCCATTTATTTCACCAGCATGCGTTCCAAGAAGCTATTTGCCCTTTTTTTAGAACGTTGATTTACATCAACTACTACCATACCTTTGTCGGGCATCCCATAAATTACCTTCGCTCCCAAGTTCGCTAGACTTATTGCTGCCAAAGTTGCTAGATCCTCTTCTCCTTCAACAATGATTCTTGTTTTTACATTATCTGAAATTGCAGCCTTAATAGCGTTCCATAATTCATCTGAAATAGTTCCGGCATTATTATTGACATTAACGATTTTCTCTCCAATTTGGTCCATTATACTCCTTTGTTCCGAGGATATAGGGCTGTCCCTTTTGGTCTTGAAATCAATTATACTGAGATCAGGCATCCTTACTTGTTCGTTGATTTTTATTGTACAAATATCGCCTACAGTTATAATATATTCAGCATTCAGTCCAGCAGGTGCATTTTGGTAAATTTTGCTAGTCGTATCTTTCAATTCTTGAGCCATTTCAGGCCTTAGCTTGTACATTTAGCGTACACGCAAGGCATAGCGACCAGGTGTTAGTATACCCATTTCTTTGGCTATATCTGAACTTTCAGGGTTGAGTATCTCGATGAATCCCTGCCATTCCCTTGATACTTCGGCTTCAGGGCATCTGGGACATGTCTTCTCATCCAATATCAAATGACATTCCTTGCAAGCAAAATCACTCATTATTCACCGCCTGCTGCGGCTTTGTTTTGGTCTTCTACAATCCATTCATGTTTTCCCAATCCAGGTTGTCTCATTGTCAAACCAATCTTGGATTCGCGTGGGGAGATTTCGTTGAGTGAGATAGTTACTATTCGGGCCCTAACTTTGTCTCCAACTCTAAGCTCTCTTTTTGTCTCCTTACCAATTAATCTTTGATTTCCTACATCTGTGTTTATGTGGTCATCCTGTACCTGTGATACGTGTAGAAGCCCATCTAATGGCCCAAATCTGATGAAAGCTCCATATTCGGTTATCTGGTCTACTACACCTTCTATTATTTCCTGTATCTTTACGTCGAATAACAACATATCCATTCGAACCGGTTGATACACAGCACCATCACCATGTACGACCCTGCTATCTCCAGTAAGTTCGAGATTAGTTATCAGTACTACCAATTTCTGGTCAGGTCCCATCCTCCCTTCAAAAGCCTGATGGGCTAATTCCATGGTTACTTTGCTGATGTCTTCATCCAGCCTGTCCGGAGGAATGCGAACCATGTCATTTCGGGTGTGTAAGTAGTACATTGTTCAGTGCATTAGCACCCTCTATAAACGAACTTCTCAATTACTAGCTAGTACCAAGTTAACTACAGACCTCAATTTGACTAAAATATTGAGGCTGGTTCCAGCTGTATCATTGAATGGATCACCTCCGCAAGGACGAATGCAGACTTGAAACCCATCACCTTCACCCCTTCGTCACCACCATCTCTCAAGAGGGCACAGATGAATGGAATATCAATTTAAACGTGATTATTCAGAATAATCCGTTAAGCCAGCCAGTTCCGAGTGTTCCAGCGATGACAACTGAAACAATTGACATCAACTTGATTAGAATGTTTAGTGAAGGCCCGCTTGTATCCTTGAAGGGGTCACCGATTGTATCACCAACGACTGCTGCGTTGTGAGCATCGTCTCCTTTCTTAGCACCATCAATTTTTCCTTGTTCGATTGCTTTCTTGGCGTTATCCCAAGCACCACCAGCGTTGGCCATAAAGAGAGCCATTAGAACACCGGTTGCAGTTGCACCTGCCAGCATTCCCCCAAGAGCTGATGCGCCAAGGAGGAAACCAACGATAACTGGACTTGAAATTGCAACTACGCCTGGAGCTA
>Ga0310124_10000287_pt1 | contig 34387 bp, 31 predicted proteins | sample CB11b_AW_Bot5_MG_FD_203507 | JGI IMG/M metagenome (GOLD analysis project Ga0310124, IMG submission 203507) | Marine microbial communities from Western Arctic Ocean, Canada - CB11b_AW_Bot5 | ecosystem: Environmental > Aquatic > Marine > Oceanic | place: Canada: Western Arctic Ocean | collected...
CGGTGGCATGGGTGCATACGTTACGGCTGGCCACGCTCGTTCGCGACCCGGCGTTGATCGCGAAGGTGTTGCGAGAAGTGGATCCCTGGTTGAGCGGTGACCAACAGCTGGTTGGCGAACGGATTAGTTTTGCGAGTCTTGCTGGGACCATGGTGTTTAGCGAATTACAAAACATTGATCAGGTCGATGTAACCCGGGCGCGATCTTTAGCTGACCAGGGGGTGTCGTTGGCCGCTCAAGAGGAGGCGCCTGGGCAACCCGTGTACGGCTCGGGTTGGAGTGACGATATTTTTCTTGGCACGGTTGCTTCGGCCCTGGCGGGTGATACGGATGGCTTGGCGGCGTCGGTTCGATTGGTCGACCGGTACGCGGGACTGCTCCAGCAGTCGAATGGTCTTTGGCACCATGCTCCTGATGCGCCGACAGCGTGGGGGCGAGGGAATGGATTTGCGGCACTTGGGTTGGCTGAATTGCTGACGGCGCTACCAAACGAACATCCCGGGAGAGCGAACGTTTTAGAGATCTACGAGCAACAGATGGCTGGTCTTCGAGCTTTTCAGGGGCCGGACGGTCTGTGGCGGCAGGTTGTTGATTTGGAGGGGAGTTATCGGGAAACCAGTGTCACGGCGTTAACAGTGACGGCGATGGCGCGTGGTGTGCGTCTCGGTTGGCTCGATAGTAGTTACGGCCCCGTGATCGAGCGAGGTTGGCGCGGTATTCTGAGCCACGTGGTGGAAGATGGGACACTCGTGGATGTCTGTATCAGTACCGGATCGGGGACGACGCTTGAGCATTATCTTCATCGGACCGCTGTCAATGGTGCGGATGATCGCGGCGGTGCCTTAATACTCGGGGCTGCTTTAGAGATGCACGCCTTGGCCTCGGCGCAGTAATGCGAGGTGTACAACGCTAGAATGGTGCACTCGGCTGGATCATGAACAGGAGTCGTCTGATGGCGAATCGCATCGCGGGAAGGTGGGAGTGTCGATTCTCCCTCATAGCTGTGATGGTCGTGTCACTGGTAGGAACATTCGTCACCGGCCAGGAGCCCGAGACCTCTGAGTACACCGTCCCTCGTACGCCTGATGGGTATCCTGATCTACAAGGGTTTTGGTCAAATCAAACGGTTATTCCGTTAGAACGACCGGATGGGGTGGAGTCCGCGTTTTACACGGATGAAGAAATTACCGCGCTGGAGCAAGGACGAGCACAGAGCGAGTCAGCACAGACAACGCCGGGTACTATTCCTGATGTTCATTATGACTTTACGCAGTTCGGGCTTGACCGTAGTCAGGCTGATTTTGCACGCAATCGTCGGACGTCGCTGATTATAGACCCGCCGACCGGCCGGCTTCCCCCGATGAATACGGAAGGGCAGCAACGAGCACGAGGTCGTGCGGCTGCTCGCGAAGGGATTGGTCGATGGGATTCAGCGGAGGCCAACCAACTTGATGATCGGTGCCTCATCATGGGAGGCGCTGGTCCCCCGATGATGAACGCTGCCTATAACAGTAACTATCAGATTGTTCAGAATCGTGACTACGTCATGATTCTTGTGGAAATGATTCACGACGCGCGCATCATTCCACTGGACGGTCGTGAGCACCCAGCAGCGTCAGCTCGACAATGGATGGGTATGCCCCGGGGGCGATGGGACGGGGAGACGCTCGTGGTCGAGACGACGAACTTCAATGGGAAAAACCCATTTAATGGATCGAGCGATCAGATGCGCGTGATAGAGCGTTTCACAAGAACTGGCGATGACGCGATTACCTATACCTTTACGGTTGAAGATCCCGGGACATGGGATGCGCCGTGGTCGGCGGAAATGTTGATGGCGACAACGCGTGGCCCGCTCTTTGAGCATGGGTGTCACGAAGGGAATTACGGTCTTTACAATACACTCGTGGGCGCACGGCTCGAAGAACGGCAGGCGGCCGAGGCGGCAGCGAGACAACAGCAACAGCGATGAGCGGGAGGTGACTTGTTGCTGGTATGGTCGAGCGAAGCGGCAGACAGCTGCACGCGGTGACGCAGCGAGTCAAGCGGTTCAGCAGGTTTGCTTCGCTACAGGCCGTTCATAATAGGGTCGGTATGACCCATCACTTTATTGAGGATTGCGTCCTCCGGTCAGAGTGTTGTGAACGCGCTGCGTATCTGAAGTTCCGCGACCCCAACCGCGACATAGTTCCAACCGAGGCTGATTTGAGAGCCCAGAACGAGACAGGGTAAATACGTCAAGCCGACTCTGTGGTACCGGAAACAATAATCGTTTGAGTTTTAAGATTTCCTAACCAATAATCGCCTACATTTATGGCGAGACACCTCAGCGTCTGTTCGGGGGGCGTTCTGTTGATAGGGACGGCCGCAATGATCAGTTGCGGTGGCCAACCAGGGTCGCCGACGACACCGACGACCGGCGGCTCGCCCTCGCCAAGTATCTCCACGACTGAGGTTACCGTTACGAGCCTGGAAGTTCGTGCGTCTGAGACGACGTTAACGGTTGGAGCGACGACGTTGGTGAGCGCGACCGCGACCTACAGCGATGGCACAACTGCGGCGATAAACCCTCTTTGGGCGTCGAGTGACCCATCCATTGCGACAGTGACGCAGGCGGGCACGGTGACCGCGGTTGCAGTGGGTACGGTAACGGTGATTGCGTCGCATGAAGGTCGAAGCGGAACCGTAGAGATGACGGTCATCGCACCAACGGCGACGGTCTCAAGTGTGTCGGTGAGTGCGTCGTCCACGTCATTAACGGTTGGGGCAACGACGACGGTGAGTGCGACGGCGACGTATAGCGATGGGATGACGGCGACGGTAACGCCGAGCTGGGCGTCGAGTAATACGGGGGTGGCGACGGTGTCATCGTCAGGCACGGTGACGGCGGTGGCGGCGGGGACCGTGACGGTCACCGGCACCTATGAGGGGCAGAGTGGGGCGTCGCCAACAATTACGGTGACCGCGGCGGCGCCGACGGTCTCAAGCGTGTCGGTCAGTGTGTCGGATACCAGTTTAGAGGTGGATGCGACGACGACGGTGAGTGCGACGGCGACGTATAGCGATGGCACCACGGCGACGGTGACGCCGGGCTGGTCGTCGAGTAATACGGGGGTGGCGACGGTGTCGTCGTCCGGGACGGTGACGGCGGTGGCGGCGGGAACGGTGACGATTACCGGGACGTATGAGGGGCAGAGTGGGGCGTCGCCGACGATTACGGTGGTGGTACCGACGGCAACGGTGTCGAGTCTGTCGGTGAGTGCCTCGTCCACGTCACTAATCGGTGGGGCAACGACGACGGTGAGTGCGACGGCGACCTACAGTGATGGCACAACGGCGACGGTGACGTCGAGCTGGGCGTCGAGTAATACGGGGGTAGCGACGGTGTCGTCGTCCGGGACGGTGACGGCGGTGGCGGCGGGAACGGTGACGATTACCGGGACGTATGAAGGGTCAGAGTGGGTCGGCCGTTCTCACGGTGATCGCGACTCTCACGGATGATAATTTCTCTACTGCTGTGGACTTATGGTTTTCTGACGAAAGTACCGCAAACTCAACCTATGGGCATATACGTGACTGGGATGTGTCTGCCGTTACGGATATGTCACGCGCATTCTTCAATAGGTCGTCATTTAACGAAGACCTCAGTTCGTGGAACGTCAGTAGCGTCACGAACATGGTCGAGATGTTCTACGGGGCCGCGTCGTTCAACGGGGATATCGGTTCGTGGGACGTCAGCAGCGTCACGAGCGGGAAGTGGATGTTCTATCACGCCTATTCGTTCAACGGGAACATTAGTTCGTGGAATGTCAGCAGCCTTGTGAATATGCAGGACATGTTCCAGCAAGCCAGGGCGTTCAACCAGGACATCGGTTCGTGGAACGTCAGCAGCGTGACGAATATGAGGTTTATGTTCCGCGGCGCCAGGTCGTTTAACCAGGATTTGAGTGGCTGGTGTGTCACAAACATCGATTCAAAGCCCGAGTCTTTCGATGAACAGACGAACGCGTGGGCTCTGGATCGCCCGCAATGGGGGACGTGTCCCAACTGAGACCTATGACACAGATGTTGGAGATCAGATTCACCCAAAAACCAAGGCGCGAACGGTTATTACCACCACAACGGTGCGGGTTCCGGTTTCCGAGCCGGCACTACCAGAGGCTTCGTGGATTCGGTGGAAGTACTCAGTGCAGTGAAATCGAAATTATCGATCACAATCTCACCGATAAAACCATTACCATCCTACCGTCAGATGAAAGTATTTACGTGGATGCGATCTGCACGTGGACGAAGATTGCCTAGGGCCGTTTAATGACAGCGACGATGAAACGGATGTTGAATCAAAGCAGGTCGATTGTCTGGGTGTGCGTCGTCAGCGTCTTCCTTTTGGCTCCGTCAGTAGCCGTTGCGCAGTCGGATGGATATCGGGCACCGAGAACCGCAGAGGGAACACCGGACTTGAATGGCATCTGGCAGGCCGTCAATACGGCCCATTGGGATATTGAGCCGCATGGTGCGAGTCAAGGTACGACCAGAGAACTGGGCGCGTTAAATGCTATGCCGGGTGGATTAGGTGTGGTTGAAGGGGATGTGATCCCGTATCGTTCAGAGGCGCTTGAGCAGCGGAATGACAACTTTGCTAATCGCGTGGCACAGGACCCAGCAATTAAGTGTTATTTGCCAGGCGTGCCACGGGCGACCTACATGCCCTATCCATTCCAAATTATCCAGAGTACCGATCACATTATGATTCTGCATGAGTTTGCGGGAGCCGTACGGACCGTCTATATGCAGGACCATGTGCCAGCGCCGGCACCCAGTTGGATGGGCTGGTCGAATGGTCGATGGGACGGTGAGACGTTGGTCATTGAAACCGAGGGGTTCAACGGGATGACGTGGTTCGATCGGAGCGGGAACTTTCATAGTGATGGTCTCCGTGTCGTTGAACGGATTAGTACCCGGAGTCCAGAGACGCTGAATTACGATGTCACGATCGAAGACCCTGACATCTTCACACGCTCATGGACGATGCACATGCCGTTGTATCGACGGGTGGAAGCGACTGCTGAGCTGATGGAATTTCGCTGTGTCGAATTTGTAGAAGATCTGATGTACGGACATCTCAGAAAGCAGCCAGACTGAATGGCACGCACCCCAGTGAAGACCTAGTTGGACATGGAGGAATCATGAGAACCATTGTCGTGCTCGCGATCACATCTATCGTGGCGTTCGGTGGAGCGACAAATCTCACGGCGCACCACGCGTTTTCTGCAGAATTTGATATTGAGAAACCACTGACGGTCGAGGGGACGCTCGTAAAGTGGGACATGATTAATCCACACTCCTGGTTTCATATCGAGGTGACGGAGGAGGATGGCACCGTCGTCCCGTGGCAAATCGAGGGCGGTAGTCCGAATGAACTCATTCGGAATGGTGTGACGCAGAATACCGTGGAGATCGGCACGGTATTGACGATTGAAGGTTATCGCGCCAAAGATGGCACGGAGAAAGCGGTCGGGCGTAACTTTGTCCTCGCGGACGGGTCGCGTCTGTTTCTCGGTGGTTCCGGGCAGAGAGCCGCCGACGGACAGTAGGACTGCTACGCGTTCACAACGAGATCAGTCAGTCAGTGCGCCCATTGTGGCTGCCGTTTGTGCGCCCCAATGATTAATTTAATGGCACAAACGCAAGCGCGTAGTTTCCGTTCAGCGGAATGACTAACTGGTTCTGCGTCGAGTCATAGCACATGGATGCGGCGCTTGGTATGCCCGAGGCTATAATCTCGGCGTCTTGGCCCGGCCTGATACGAGACACGCTGCCATAGCGCACACTACTCACGTACTTTGTTCCGTCGGCGGTGATCACGATTCCATCGTTGCCGGCTTCAACGGCATGCTCAGTGCGAATCACGTCGCCGTTTGGGTTGTAGCTGATGACGGCGTTATCGCCAACGTTGATTACGACAATATTCCCATCCTGATCGATGGCGACACCATTCGGCTGGACGAGTGGAGGGCCGTCTGCAAATAAGGAGACATCACCGTTCGCGGTCACCTTCCACATTTGTTCCGGGTTCCTCGTATTTGACGCATAGACGGTTCCATCATCCGCAACGGCAATCCCATTTAGGATCGTTGAGTCGGGTACCGGGATAGAGCGCATGGGGCGGCCTGTGGCGAGATCAAAGAGCCGGACATGCCCTGAATCAACGGTATAGAGGACGTTGCCTTTCACGGCGCTGCCTAGGGGATCGTAGAGTTCTAATCCGTCGCGAGTAGCCCCAATCCACTTTGGTGTGTGTACGCTGCCATCGGGGTTGATGAGGGAGACGTACCCGTCATTACTTGGTGTCCCCGACGCAGCGACGCCGGCGTCGTTATCTCCTCGGTTACCTGTGTTCATGGCCAGAATGAGGTTCTTGTTCGGGTCAAACGTGCAGCTTTCAGAGAAATGAAAGCTGCCAAAGACTTTCACGTTGTCGGACATCGGTTGCCAGACCCCGGCTTCATTGGTTGCGCCAATGGGGTCCCCGGTTGAAAACTCTTGTGCGGTGAGTGGAACAACGAGCACGATGGAAAGGAGAACTGCTGGAACGAGTTGCCGAAGTGCCGGTTGCGTCATCAGTGTGCCCATGGTCATTACTTTCTCCGTTTTAGGTCCGAACAATCGTAGGTAAGGATATCAATTCTGGGGCGCGTGGACATGTCTGCCTTCGGAACCAGTGCGGGAAGCTAGACGTGTCCGCGGAGTATCTGAAGGTCGCCTCCCGACGGGGTCTGATACACCCGCAAATCAAACTCGGCTGCAACCGCAAGTATGTGGTCAAAAATATCGGACTGAATGTCCTCATATCTCGCCCAATTTTGGTCACGGCTAAAGACGTAGATTTCAATCGGCAAGCCATGCGGGGTTGGTGCGAGTTGCCGCACCAAGAAGGTCATGTTCACGTCGATCATGGGATGGCTATTCAGGTACGCGACCACATAGGCACGAAAAGTACCGACGTTAGTCAATCGCCTGCCATTGACTGGTGTTGACGCGTCCACGCCTCGTTCAGCATTCCACGATGCGATCTCTTCGCGTTTGCGATCCATATATTCAGAGACGTGTTGGATTTTGACGAAACGTGCCAGCATATCGCTATCGCAGAACTTGATTGACTGCATATCGATATTGATGGCGCGTTTGATGCGTCGGCCGCCGGATTCGGTCATGCCGCGCCAGTTCTTGAATGATTCCGTAATGAGCGCATAGGTTGGGATGGTCGTAATGGTCTTGTCCCAGTTTTGAATCTTGACGGTTGTCAAAGCTACTTCGAGCACGTCACCATCAGCGCCGTACTTCGGCATTTCGATCCAGTCTCCGCGGGCCACCATCCTGTTGGCGGACAGTTGAATGCCGGCAATAAAGCCGAGGAGTGCGTCTTTAAACACCAACATAAGGACGGCAGTCATGGCACCGAGCCCACTAAAGAGCAGGACGGGCGATCGACCCAGGACCAGTGACAGCACCGCGATCGCCGCAAGACCGTAAATAACTAATTTGCAAACTTGGACGAAACTCTTGACAGGAATTTCTTTAGATAGTGGGGATGTCCGGAGAATGTCGATCGCCGCATTCAGGCCGGCATCAATGACGAAGACGATGACCAGTACCATGTAAATCAACGTGACTTGCCGAATGAGAAGACCGGCGGCGACGTAGTCAGCGAATACTGGGAGCGCAAGTAGGTAGATAACGGTAGCGGGGGCTAATCTGGACAGCCGATGGACCACGCGGTGACGAAGAAGTGCATCGTCCCACTCGACACTGGTTTTATGCAGGAAATTGGCCAAGGCTTGTATGACGACCCGTTTGGTGAGACGGTCGGCAATGTAGGCGACGAGGACGACAAGAAGGGCTTCGATTACCGTGCCGACAAGTGCGGCACTTTGAAGGCCAAAGCCTTGGTCAGCGAAAAACGTTCGTAACGGAGTCAGCGTAACCTACTTCTTTTTTTTGCGGGTTGGACCTGAACTACCCGCCAAGACCAGGCCGATCCCCATGACAACAAATATCAAACCGACGAGTGGGATAATCACGAGCATCATTTCCATAACGAGAATAAGGATACCGGATCACGGACTCCTCCTATACTAAGCAAGGCGATAGGAGGCCGAAAACATGAGCAGGCAGGCGTTGTGGGCGATTGCATTGTGTGTGGGTGTGGTGGGTTGTGCAAGTGAACCGGCTTCTGATCCCGGAGCGGAACTAACGGCGTCGGAAACGCCGACACCGGCAGCAGAGCTATTACCGGATGTCATCGTGGCAGACAGAACCGGCTTCATTCCGGAAGGCGTGGAATATGACATGGCGAATGGTCGGTTGTTGACGGGGTCGCTTTCGGAGGGGTCCGTGTTTGAAATCGGCCTTGATGGGCAAGTCAGCGAATTTGTAACGGATGCCGAGCTCATATCGTCCGTTGGTATCGAGGCGGACGAGGCGTATGGTCGATTGTTTGTCGCGAATGCCGACCGGTCGGTGTTTCAGGGGGAAGGTCAGGGGCAAGCCAAACTTGGCGTGTACGACCTGTCGACCGGTGTGCGAATTGCCATGGTGGATTTAGCGAGCACGGTGACTGACCCGCCAGAGGATGCGACGTATTTTGCGAACGATGTGGCCGTCGCTGACAATGGCACCGCGTATGTGACCGATACGCGAATGAACGTGATTTATGAAGTGAATACTGAGTATGAAGCGTCGTTGCTCTACCGTTTCGCCGACGGTGATTCCGGTCCGAACGGGATTGTTTACCATCCTGCTGGCTTTTTGTTGGTGGCAAGGGGCGCGACGTTATGGAAAGTCCCGGTCGACGACCCTGAGATGTCGGCAGAGGTTTCTGTCGAGGAAGTAATTACTGGACAGGACGGGATGGTGTGGAGTGCTATGCGTTTAGTGATTGTGAGTAATGATGCGAATCGTGTTGTAGCGTTGCGCAGTGATGATGAGTGGGCGACTGCTGCGGTCGTGGCAGTGGGCCCATATGAGACGCAGGCGACGACCGCAGCGGTGGTTGGGGATGCCATTTATGTGGTGCACCCACATTTCGCGGATGATGACCCGCCAAGTGTGACTCGGGTTGAGCTGCAATAGGACAGTTGAGGAGGGTGAGATGAGACGGGGAACAGTTCTCGGAGCGTTAATAATCGTTGGTGGTTTGTCGATCGGACTTGGGTCTCAACAATTGAATCCGGCGGCAGTGGAAGCGACGCAGATCGAGGTCGTAAAGGGGAACCTTTACGTCATTGGTGGGGGCGGTCCCGGCAGTGATGAGTTTAGTGGGGGCAATAGTGGCGTCTTTGTTGGGTCTGACGGGGTGACGCTCGTTGATACGAAATTGGGTGGCTGGGGACAGTTGTTGCTGGATCGAATTGCCACCGTGACCGACAAACCGGTCATTCGGATTATTAACACCCACACACATGGCGACCACGTCGGGAGTAATACTTTCTTCCCAGCGTCAGTCGAAATCATCGTGCATGAAAACACGCAGACCAACATGCAGGGAATGGAAATCTTTGAGGGTGACAATTCGCATGGACTTCCTGACCAGGCGTATACCGACACCCTGACGATTGGAAGCGGAAACGATCAAATTGACCTCTATTATTTCGGTGCAGGACACACCAATGGGGATACGTTTGTGGTGTACCCAGCGCTTCGGGTCCTCCAAACGGGAGATATGTTTCCTTGGCGTGATGCCCCGTTTCTCGATCGAAATAATGGTGGGAGTGGTCTCGCGCTGCCGGATACGCTCGAACGTCTGATCAATACGGTGACCGACATTGATACGGTCGTTCCTGGTCACATTCCTGTGACGACGCCTGGTGATCTGCGGCAATTCCAGCGGTTTACGTATGACCTGCGTGAAGCGGTACGGAACGCACGGGATACGGGGAAAACGGTTGAACAGGCAGTGGCCTCCATCGACTTGACGGCCCAGTATCACGGCTACAATACGAATCGAATGGCTGCGGCGATCCGTGTGATCTACGAGGAACTCGGGCAGTAGGAATGATTTCAGTGCGTCGAGGAAACAGTCGCGTAAAACTTGGGTGGCGCATGCCAGAGGGCAACAGGTGAAACGAGGTCGATACCGAGAGGTGTGCTTGGGTGTTCCAGTGTGCCTTGCCTTGGCGATCGGTGGGCTTGAGAGTCAGTCCGCGAGGGCTCAAGAGGACCACGTGGTCCAGATGGACACACTGAATGTCAGAGATGTGCTCTATCACTTGGGTGGTGGTGGCGGTAATGGCCTGGCGTTGATTGACGAGGTCAGTAATACGCCCGGCGTGATACTGATTGACACGAAGCCGGCTGGCTGGGGTCCTGCGACGACCGAAGTATTGGGACAGGTGACGGATCTGCCGGTGCGTACGATTATCAATACCCACGCTCATGCAGACCATGCTGGAAGCAACGGTGAGTTTGGCCCAGAGGTCGATATTATCGCGCACGAAAATGTGTCTGCGCGGATGATCGCTGGCGGCCTGTATGGAGCGGGATCCTTTGGACTTCCCACGATTAGCGTGACCGAGCGTCACGGGTTACTGGATGATATCGATCGGATCGAACTCTATTATTTCGGCGCCGGGCATACGGATGGAGATCTGGCGGTTGTGTTTCCAGGCAAAGAGGTGGCCTATCTGAGTGACCTGTTTCCGATGAAGGGTGTTCCGGTGATCGATCGAGAGAACGGTGGAAGCGGTTTAGCGTTTCCAGATACGTTGGACCGGATAATTTCAGAGATTGATGGTGTTAATCGTGTCATCACTGGACACGGACCATTTCCTACAACGTACGCTGGTCGTGGTCGAAGGGAAACGGGTGCGCGACGCGCCTGGAGTGGGTTCTATACGTGGGACGACCTGACGGAGTACGCGGCATTTGTACGCGTCTTTGTTGAATCGATCGTGCGAAGCTACGAATCTGGTCAGGAGCTTGATGCTGCTCTTGCTGATCTGAGGATACCCGTAAATTATGCCGATTACGACATGGCGAATGCGATCGTGAGCGCAGAAGCAATTTATGCCGAACTCGATGAGAAATAGGTAGGCGGGGGTTACATGATAACTAGACGTTGTTGGGGTCTGCTTGTCCTTATCGTGTTCTTTTCAGGAAAGAGCGGTTTCGCTGAGGACTGGCCGGAATTTCGTGGAGCTGGCAGGTTGGGTGTCTGGCATGAGACCGGTGTTTTGGAGCAATTTCCTGATGCTGGATTGAAGGCAAGATGGAGGGTGCCGATTCATGCTGGATATTCAGGGCCGGCCGTCGCGGACGGTCGGGTCTTCGTCACAGACTTTGAGATGACGAATGGCATGCGTGGCACCGAACGAGCGTTAGCCCTCGATGAAGCATCAGGAGACGAGTTGTGGGTGCAAGAGTGGCCGGCCGATTACGCGGGTATTCAGTGGGAGGTCGGCCCGAGCGCGACACCCACGGTGGATGGTGACCGGGTGTACGTGCTTGGCCGAACTGGCGTGCTCTCGGCGTTGAAGGTCGACACGGGTGAGCTACTCTGGCGCAAGAGTTACAGTGAGGATTACAGCGTCGATCGGATGCGGTGGGGATTCGATTGGGGATTCGCAAGTGCCCCGCTCGTTGATGGCGACCGTCTGATCTGCTTTGTGGGCGGCCCCGAGGCTCGCGTGGTTGCCTTCGATAAGATGACGGGCGAGGAAGTCTGGCGAGCGTTGCAGAGTGAGGCCGATCTGGGTGTCGCGCAACCGATGATCATTGAGGCGGGCGGCGTGCGTCAGTTGATTGCCTGGGACCCTGAAGAGGTGGTGTCTCTCGATCCGGTGAATGGGTCAGTCTACTGGCGGCAGCCGTACGTTGTCGGGGGGGCCATGACTGTGGCGATGCCGGTTCAAGTTGGTCAGCAGCTATTCTTCTCGACGTTTTACGATGGGCCGATGATGTTGACACTGAACCAGGATCGCCCCGCTGCAACCGTGGCCTGGAAAGGGAATAGCAATAGCGAGATTCGGACCGAGGGATTACATTCGGTCCTTGCGACCCCGATTTTTGATGGCGATTACATTTACGGCATTTGTAGTTACGGTCAACTGCGGGCGTTGAATGCGCGCACTGGTGAGCGCTTGTGGGAAACCCAGGATGTGACGGTCGAACGCCGACGTTGGGTCTCGGGCTTTTTGGTGCAACATGGCGATCGGGTGTTTATGAATAATGATCGCGGGGAACTCATCATCGCTCGTTTAAAACCAACCGGGTACGAGGAAATTAGCCGCACCCACTTGATTGATCCAACATCAGCGCCGGGCAATCGACGTGAGCTGAGAAGCGTGAACTGGGTTCATCCTGCGTACGCGAATAAACATATCGTCACGAGAAATGACGAAGAGATCGTGAGTTTTTCGATGGACCCGGCTGATTATGACTGATGGCCATGATCTTTACGCTGTCCGTGCGTGCCGCATGTACTCAGACTGAAAGGATCGTGCGACTGGGGTTCCAATGCCTGCTGCTAGGCGGTGGTCTTGCCGTTCTGAGTAGTTGTGCGAGTGAGGTTCCCCGTTCGTACGTCGCTGGTGTCTCGATTGAATTAGCTCAGGATCGGGCTGAGACGATTTCAAACGTACATTACGACCTAAACTTCTCGATTCCCTCTGACGTCTCAGAGCCTGTTCGCGGAATTGCCGGCGTTAGCTTCATTTTGACGCAGGCCGGGAACGTCGTTTTCGATTTTGCGCAAAGCCAAAACCACGTTCTGTCGGTTCGAACAAATGGTGGACAGGCCGAGTATGTCGTGAAGGATGAACACATCACGATTGGTAATGTGCCGGCCGGGCATGCCAGCGTCGAGATTGAGTTTGTGAGTGGGGACCAGTCCCTTAATCGCCAAGCCGACTTTATGTATACGCTGTTTGTCCCCGATCGCGCCCGCTTTGCATTCCCGGTCTTCGATCAACCGAACATTAAGGCGCGGTATGAGCTAGCGCTAGAGATCCCCGCCGATTGGCGTGCGGTGGCCAATGGTGCACGGCTGAGTCGTGAGGTGGATGGTGAACGGGCCACGGTTCTGTTTCGGGAAACGGCCTTCATAAGTAGCTATCTGTTTTCGTTTGCAGTTGGTCGTTTTGAAGTCGTCGAGCAGGAGCGCAATGGACGGACAATGGCTATGTACCATCGGGAAACCGACCAAGAGCGAGTTCAACGGAATGCGCAGGACATTTTCAGATTACACCACGACGCAATCGCGTGGATGGAGGACTACACCGGTATTCCGTATCCGTTTGAGAAGTTTGAGTTCGTGGCCATGCCGTCGTTCCAGTACGGTGGCATGGAACACCCCGGTGCCATTTTGTATCGATCTGAGGCGCTGTTTCTTGATCCGACGGCCACACAGAATATGCATTTGGGTCGAGCCAGCCTGATCGCCCATGAAACGGCACATCAATGGTTTGGCGATCTGGTGACTATGGAGTGGTTTACAGATGTGTGGATGAAGGAAACCTTTGCGAATTTTTTTGCCGCGGAGATTGTGAATCCAGCGTTTCCCGAGATCGATCACGACCTTCGGTTTCTTCTGGCCCATTACCCGGCTGCGTACGGTGTTGACCGAACAGCCGGATCAAATCCGATTCGACAGCCTCTGGCTAATCTCAACGAAGCCGGCACGTTGTATGGGGCCATTATTTATGAGAAGGCTCCGATCGTTATACGTCAGCTCGAGCGATTGATCGGTGCGGAGGCATTGCGTGACGGGCTGCGAGAGTATCTCAGTTCTTACGCCTACGGGAACGCCGACTGGACTGATCTCATCACGATACTCAATCGGCAATCAGAGGATGACCTGGTCGAGTGGAGTCGCGTATGGGTCGACGAAAGTGGCCGACCTCGAATACGTTCAACTCTTGTGACGGAAGAGGGACTGATTACGCAGCTGGTTCTTGAGCAAGAAGATCCTGCCGGCAACGGACGGTACTGGAACCAACGGTTTGATGTCCATCTCGGCTATCGAAATGGTGAAACTCACAGGCTGTCGGTTCATTTACGTGGTGCTCGAGTGGACGTGCCGGGGGTACGCGAACGCCCTGAGCCTGATTTTATTCTGGTGAATGGTGCTGGGGTAGCGTACGGATCGATCCGTCTTGACGAGCGATCCAAAACGTTTTTACTGGACTCCTTGGAAGATATTGAGCAGCCATTACTCCGTGCGGTTAGTTGGCTCACCTTGTGGGATGCTGTCTTGGAAGGGGAACTGCAACCGACACGATTTCTGCAACTTGTAGAGCGGGTGCTCCCGGTTGAATCGGTGGAGCAAAATGTTGCTCTCGTATTGGGCTATCTCGAGACCGCGTACTGGAAGTATGTGTCCGCATCAGACCGCGCAGGGTTGGCTGCCGGTTTGGAGGAGATGTTGTGGCAGCAGGTCGAGGCGTCTGTCAGTGTGAGTGAACGCGCGGCGTATTTTAGGGCCTACCGTGGGATTGCCAGTACTGAAGGCGCCCTTGAACGACTGTACGCTGTGTGGTTGGGTGATGTTGCCGTGCCGGGTCTGACGTTGACAGAACGAGATCTCACCACGTTGGCTTTGGAATTAGCGGTGCGAGGTGTGGACGAGTCTGAGGACATAATTCGTACGCAGCGAGAGCGTATCGAGAACGCGGATCGGCAGGCAGAATTTGAATTTATTATGAATGCTGTATCCCCAGTTCCATCCGAACGGGACGAGTTTTTTGCACGACTGGCCGACGAATCCAATCGAGAGCGCGAAACCTGGGTGTTGCGCGGATTGCAATATCTTCATCATCCGATACGTGCACAGAATGCTGAGCGGTATTTGCCGGACAGCCTTGAGTTACTTGACGACATTCAGCGAACCGGTGATATATTTTTCCCGGAACGCTGGCTCAGAACGACATTGAGTGGACATCAGAGCGAGACGGCGGCGACCATTGTCCGGGACTATTTGGCCACCCACCCTGGTCTGTCGGCGCGCCTTCGGCTGAAAGTACTCCAGGCCGCTGACAGTCTCTTTCGAGCGCAGCGTGTCGTAAACTGACCAGAGCGAAAGAGTGCATGGTGGGATCAACAGGTAAAAGCAATCGACGATTCGGCGCGAGGATATGCGTGTTGTTCGTATGTCTCTGCGCACTCGTTGCTGGCCATGCAGAACGAGTCGAGGCGCACCCGGCACCGTTTAGTTTCGTGGATATTACCGTGCGCGAACAGCAGGTCGACGTTGCGGTCATTGTGCATATTTGGGATGTAGCGCATGAGTACGCCTTGGAAGATCCGAGTGTGTTGCTGGATGCCGGCACAGTGCGGCGCGTGGTCACAGGATTGGGTGCGGTGATCAATGGGCGCCTCTCCGTGCTGGTGGATGGACAAGATCTGGCGCTCTCAAACTGGACGGATCCGGAATTGTTAATCGAGCGTCAGTCGATTCGGATTAGTTCGACAGCAACGATGGTAAATGCTCCGGGTCGACTTGATTTATCCGCGTCACTGTTTCCGTACGACCCGAACCACCAGACATTCTTGAATTTTTATGAGACAGAACTCACCGCGCAAGCAATTCTTGGTGGAGACGACACGCAGTATGAATATTTTGTGGGGAGTCGGCAGGGACGATTTGCGGTAGTTCAAAAATTTGTTCCGTCGGGGATGCATCACATTCTGATCGGCCCTGATCACTTACTCTTTCTCCTCGGCCTTCTGTTGCTTGGGGGGACGGCCAAGCAATTATTGTTTGTCGTGACGGCGTTTACCGTCGCCCACAGTATTACGCTATCGTTAGCGGTGTTAAATGTCCTGAATCCGGCGCCCCAGATTGTGGAGCCTATTATTGCGCTGAGTATTGTGTACGTTGGGGTCGATAATCTGATGGCTCGCGGTGGAAAGGACGTACGCGTTTGGATCGCATTACTGTTCGGGTTGATTCATGGGTTTGGGTTTGCGGGGGTCTTGCGGGAGATGGGCCTACCGAGCGGAGCGCTTGGTTGGTCACTGTTTTCGTTTAATCTTGGGGTGGAATTTGGTCAGTTACTCGTCGTAGTTGTGGTGGCGGGTATTCTGGCGGCGATCCGCAGTCGAAGTGTGGTGATGGGCGATCGGATCGCAGTCGCGGGATCGGTTATGGTCATAATTGCAGGTACGTTCTGGTTCGTGGAACGCGTATTTTTCTCCGGAGGAATGGCATGAAAAGAGTGTTTGTACTTGGCTTCGTACTGCTGGTGGGATTGGGTTCACTCGTCGCGGTGTCTGCCGAGCAAGGTGAGCGGGTTGTCGAGGTAGAGCAGGTAAGGGATAACTTGTTTGTATTGCGTGGTGCAGGCGGTAATGCAGCAGCGTTTGTGAGAAGTAGCGGTGTCGTGTTGGTTGACACCAAACCAGCTGGTTGGGGACAACCGCTGATCGATGCAATCGGAGGACTGACGTCGAATCCGATTACGACCATCATCAATACACACGCGCATTTTGACCATGTGAGTGGGAATGTCGAATTCCCAACCTCGGTTGAGATTATTGCCCATGAAAATACAAAAACCTTGATCGACGAATGGAATCCTGTCACGGGATTGGAAGGTCTGGACTATCCGGCCGTGTTTGATGTCAGTGGAGGGCAGGGAACGCCAACGCGGACGTTCGACGATCGCTTGACGATTGGTAGTGGAGATGATCAGGTTGACCTGTACTACTTTGGACGCGGACATACCGGGGGAGATACCTGGGTTGTCTTCCCGGCGCTTCGTGTGATGCACGCTGGGGATATGTTTCCTGGGAAGCAGGTGCCGATCATGGACCAGAGTAATGGTGGAAGCGGGGTCGAATACGCGCGAACATTACGACTAGCTCATGCGACGGTGACGGATATCGACACAGTGATTACAGGACACAGTACTGTCATGACCCGTGCCGACATTGCAGAAATGGCCGATTTTGTGGATGGATTTGTTGCGGACGTCCGAGCACAGAAATTGGCCGGTCGATCAGCTGCGCAAATTGCTCAGGATTGGAAGCCGCAGCCTAGGTTCAGAACAGAGTATGCGGTTCCGGGGGCTGATCGGTTGCAGCCGTATGTTCAAGTTATTTTTGACGAATTGGACGCGCAGTAGGACCACGGGGTCTTGTTCGTAGGATTCGTGGTCAGGCAGGACTGAGTCGCGACGTGCGTGTTTGGTGTTTGGTCGTTACTGTCGGCTTCTTATTAGCGTGTGGGGGCGTTCCAGCAACACCAGGGTCACTATTGGAATCGTCTTTTGCGCAACAGATCAACGGCATCGCTGGTGTCGAGCAGTTTGAACGGGTTGCAAGTGAACTAACGTTTACGCATCCGAACACGGATGGAGAGCTTGTTCAATGGCGTGTAGTTATTGACTCGGCGACTGTACATCCTTCTGGTCCTGATGCCGAACCTGGGAGAGGTGACGTCGTGTCCTCCTGGTATGCGGATGGGGTATTGGTGGAGCCAGTAGGGTCAATGTCACGACTTCCTGACGTTTTCCTGGAGACAGGCGTGGCACAGCAGTGTTACGCGCTCTGGGACTCAGAAGCCGAGGCATGGGGGTGGTGAACATGATTATGCGAAGGGTTTGTGTCGTTCTGTTGTCGAGTGTGATATTCGGTTGTGCGGACTCAGAGCCAGCGCAAGACGGTCCGGCTGATAATGTACCTGAACCTGTGGCGATCGAGACACGGCCAGTCGAGGCGGCAGCGACGATCGCATTTACAGAAGGGCCGACAGTTGATGCGGATGGCAATGTCTACTTTACGAACCTTCGCACCGATCGTCGAGACACAAGTCGGATCCTACGAATGACCCCAGATGGGGTGGTCGATGTGTATCGTGAGCCGAGTTATCGGGCAAACGGTCTTATTTTTGATGCTGACTGGCGGCTGCTTGCGTGCGAAGGTGGTAATGGTGATGATGTCCTTCCTCGAGTGACCCGTACGAATATCGAAACCGGTGAAATTGAGGTCGTGGCTGACCATTTTGCCGGGAAGCAATTTCACCAGCCGAACGATGTGACCATTGATGGACAGGGTCGTATCTATTTCACGGATCGGCCAGGGTCTGAGGTTACGTCTGAGCAAATCGGTGTGCATGGGGTATACCGGGTTGATCCGGATGGAAGCATTGCTCAGATTCTCACAGAGCCTGACATTGAGCGCCCCAATGGGATTGTAATTTCGCCTGATGACAGGACGCTGTATCTGATTGAGACAGCTCAGCAAGCCGGTGGGGCCAGAATGATCCGTGCCTATGATTTAGCGCAGGACGGTTCGGTCAGCAATATGCGTGTCTTTCATGACTTCTATCCCGGGCGGAGTGGGGATGGTATGACGATTGACAGTGAAGGGAATCTATATGTTGCTGCCGGGTTGAATCGATTGCGGGAGACAAGTGAGACTCTTGATACGGTTGCAGGCGTGCATGTGTTTTCGCCCGAAGGCGAACTTTTAGAGCACATACCGATTCCAGAGGACACCATTACAAATGTTGCCTTCGGCGGCGATGATTTGAGAACGCTTTATGTCACTGCCGGAAAAACCCTGTTTCGGATCAACACGGATATACCAGGTACGCGACGTTAGACGCACTGTAGGGCTGTGACGTGGCGTAACGTCGCCCGTCTTATTGCAGCGGAATGCGGTTGTCTGGATCCGGGCGAAAAATTAGATGTTCGATATCGCTGTCGATCGCACTCCACCAGTGCGCGGTGTGACCAGGAATGACCACCACGTCACCTGGCCCGATGCGTCTCGAGATTCCGTGCTCAACTCCAGATCCGCGAAGACTTGTTAGATTTGTTGGGGACTCGACGGGATCCGAAAGCTGTCCGCCTGTGACTAGCGTGCCGGTCCCCTTGATGATGTAATAGATCTCGGTTGTTTCAACTCTGTGCAAATTTGCGCCACCGAGAAAGTCTTTAGGGCGGAAGACTCCATACACACCGACCCGGTAGTCACCTACATCGACTACACGAATCGGACGATCACTGACCGCATCGCGGGGCAGGGCGTTGATGAAAGACGCGATGTCCGTTGCCAATACGTCCACGGCGGTGCCTTGTTGCGCATAAGCTGACACAGTCAGAGCCGAGGAAACGAGACCGATTAGCAGAGTGTGCACGATGGGGTTCAGAGTAGGCATAGTCGTTTCCTCAGCTGCACAGATAGAAGAGATTGGGATTCTTTACGCAGCACTTCTGTCTGGAGCTCGTTCAGTAATGCGTGTCAGTTTCGTTCACTCAGTGAGTTGTAAGCGGTCACGAAGTCACTCCATGGCACGGGTTGGCCGTGCACAGGCGCTAGCGTAGTAACGCCTAACTGCATCCGTTCAACTTGGTTATACAGGCTTCGCATTGCTGGTAGTTGCGAAGCGCGTGGCGGTTCATGAGTGTCAAATAGATCGGCTTGGAATGCAATTCCTTCGCCTGGTAGATACGCCATGAGCATTCCGGTCACGTGTTGCAATGGCTGCACGTAATAGACGTGCAGTAGCCGGGAGTTATCCGTAATGACATAGCGCTCTTGAATGGCTTCGTAGTTATAGCCTTCGGCGAGTTCTGTCGGGGGCCATTTAGAAACGATATCGGGTTGAATGGTTCGTGGTTCGTAGTTGAGAACATCACTATTGAGAAATTCGAGATTTGAAATATGGGTCACGATGGTCGAACCGATGTGCAGGTAGGTTCGAAGTCCACCAATGTGATCAAAGTGTGGATGCGTTGTAATTAGCCATCGGATCGGCTTATTTGGCGCGAGCTTCACCACCTCTTCGATGACCGAGAGGCTGCGTTCTTCATCTCCTGGAGCCTCAAAGACGGCGACGAAATCATCGAATTCGATCATGTAGCTATTTGCGGAAGTCCCGCCGAGTAAATAGACGCCGTCGGCTATTTCCTCAACCGTGACCTGTGTGTCCCACTCCGTCTGTGCAACGGCCGAGGGAACCGGCACGGATTCGCCGCAGTTGTTGGGCTCTACGTCCGCAAATGTTCCGCCGTACGCATTGTGCCCGGTGCTTTTACGATAGAACTGCCAATTGTCATCCCAACCCTGATGGGAGTGCCAGTTGATAGGCCATTTCACGTCGCCAAACGTGCGTTGGTCCGTCGATTCATGTTCGATATTGAAATCGCCAAGTGCCGGAATATTTACTGTGGTTTTGATCCGCTGAATCTGATTCTGTGAATTGATGGTGGCGTCAACTCGGTACTTGTCCAGCATCGTAATTGCGACCACATGCATTCTTTCTGGATTCACGACGTTGCCATCACGTCCTTTTTCAATCTGTTCCCAGCGCCAAAAGGCGACCGGGTTCGCGCCAGGCATACGGGCAGCTTTAAGAAATCCATGAGGATTCAGCCACAGATCTAGCTGGTAAATCTCGGCTATTTCCGGTGGCACGGCAACCGGCTGATTATTGCCGTCGATAGACCATGCTGTTGTTCCATTCACAATATGCTTTTGCTGCGGCATTTGTTGAGTTGGCGTGCCGCCCTGCCAGCCAACCCCATATTTATATGAGGCGGGCGTTAATCCTGGTTGCCGGGTGAACGTTTCCGTGCTGGTCCCAGCCGCCCAGTTAATCGTCCGTGTGTAATTCGACATAGAGTCGATTCTGGGCCAATCGATATTGATGGCATTTTCATAGGTTTGACCAACCGCACCACTGTAGCCTGAGCCGGAGTAGGTGATACATTGGAGGTTCGCTTCGCCGATTTCTTCCGCGACTGCGGCTAGCAGTGGAGCGGGGTCCACGTATCCTGGGGGATATGATTGCGCAGTGAATTCCGCTGTCACACTAGCGGCGACTAAGGCCGTGACGAATAGATGACGACTGGACATAGCACCTCCTTGGCTGCGTGACACTTTATCAGGTGCTATCCTCTGGCACCGTTACAGATATGGATTCATTTGTTAAAGGGAGTAGTAAATGAGAACTGTGCAAAAGCTCACGCTTGATGATGCGCGTTGCATCATGGAGGGAGCGGAGGCGAAAGCCTGCGAAATCGGCGTTGATATGGATATTGCGATCGCGGACGATAACGGAAGTCTGTTGATGTTCCATCGGATGGATAATGGCCGCATTACGAGTATTGATGTTGCAATTAGCAAGGCTTTCACGGCGGCAGCTGCACGTCGATCGACACGTGCGTATGGCGAAGTTAGTGGTCCTGGCGGCCCGGCCTTCGGGATTCATGTGAGCAATCAAGGTCGTTTTATGATCATGGCCGGTGGGCTGCCGTTATTTGTCAACGAAGAGATTGTGGGAGGGGTCGGCTGTAGTTCGGGCACACCTGACCAGGATGAGGTCGTGGCGCAGGCGGGGATTGATGCGTTTCTGAAGTCCCAGGGTTGAAACGCGGATCGTTTGAATCAGGTGGAAGGTATTCGATGCGTTCGGCATGTCGTGGCACTTGCGCTGGTGGTGGCTGGCGTTAGCTGTGAGCGGTTCAGCGAGACTGCGATTCTGCCTTCAGCTGTAACTGAGAACCCAACGGGGCCAGCTCTTGTGAATGAGCGGTGGCGGATTGTGAAGATGGCCATGGCTCATGACATCTTTACGATTGAGGTTGAAGTTGTTGAGGCATCGAACGCCTTGGTGGTTGCTCGTGAACTCGTCGAACCGCTGCAATCGCAGTACGCGGAAATCCTTGTTTATGTGTATGCCGACGGTGAAGGTTCCGGAGGATACGTCCCGCTGAAACGTATCGATTGGACGATTGTTGATGGTTTCAGCGAACTCGAGTATTGACTCGCGAACGTTTTCATCCAAAGAGAAGATTGACGATAAAGGTGGCAGCTAGGATTCCTGTTACATCGGCGGCCAGGCAGGCGGGTACGGTATGTCGTGTATTCCGGATACCAATCGCACCATAGTACACAGCTAGTGTGTAGAAGGTTGTTTCGGTACTCCCGGTGAACGTTCCACTCATGTAGCCAATCAATGAGTCAGGTCCGTGGGCTTGCATGGTTTCAGCGGCGAGCGCAAAGGACCCGGACCCTGAAAATGGTCGTAGTACGGCAAGTGGCAAGACTTCAGCCGGCATTCCCACAAACGCAGTCAGCGGTGCAAGAAATCCAACGAGTACGTCTAAGGCGCCCGAGGAGCGAAACATCCCAATCAGTACAAGGATGGCTACCAGAAACGGAATAATTCTGAGGGCAACCTGAAACCCTTCTTTCGCACCTTCGACGAGTGATTCGTAGACGGCGACATGGCGTACCCAGCCGTACGTAACCAGTGCCGCGATGATGATTGGAATGCTCCAGAACGACATGATTGACCGGACAAGCTCGAAAACTGGTTCGGAATCTGTTCGAGTTGCGATGGACCGGATTGCAAGCGCGAACAAAGCGAACCAGAACAATCGGCTTAGCCACAGTCGCAGCATGGCAGGTTTCATATCTGCTGAATTTGCCTCATCAGAGCTGTCTGGGCTGTCACTGTCTAAGTCGTTCTCCATGTTCTTTGGGTCAATGCAGGCCGGTTCCGTAGCCCGGTAGTTCGGTAACTGAGCGAGTAATGATGCGGCGAGAACGGCCACAATAGTCGCCGAAGCGCTGGCAAACCACGTACTCAGAAAAATTCCAGCGGGGTCCTGCGATGCCATTGAGACGCGCAGTGCCACCATACCGGTTGGGAGGATGGCGAGCGCAGAGGTATTGATGGCCAGAAACATCACCATCGCGTTGGTCGCTGTTCCAGACTGACCGTTGTGTTTGTCGAGTTCTTGCATCGCCTTGATACCGAACGGTGTGGCGGCGTTCGCGAGACCAAACATGTTTGCTGACAGGTTCAACACGATGGCACCAATTGCTGGACTGTTTGGTGGCAGACCCGGAAACAATAGGCGAATCGGTCTGTCCAGAGCGCGGGCGACTTTTGTCATCAGACCAGCGTCTTGTGCGATCCGGATAAGCCCGAGAAAAAACGCCATTGTGCCGACGAGTCCGATGGCGAGTTCCACTGCGTTGCTCGCCGATGTCATTACGCCCGTCGTTAGTTCTTCCATCCGACCGGACGAAGCCGCCAGTAGGATAGAAATCAGCGAGACCGTGACGAATAGGCCGTTCAGCATGAGATGTGAGTCTTGGTGCCGGGTGGTTAGGGCTCGAACGACGTTCCGGTCGTTGCAGTGTTATCCATCGCGTCGGTTGCCCGTATCACCATACGCGAAAAGTCGTCAGCATCGACAGTAACCGAAAACAATTCCTCCGTGCTGTCGGATATGCCGTCATTTGGATAGATGAGCTGCCACTGTTCCGTGTCTGTACTGTATTCGACGCGTTCAACGGGCGAGTGCGTATCGCTGACAGTAAATTCAAGCGTGATTGTTTCGTTTTCTCGGCTTGCTGGTGGCACCGTGATCTGTGGCGGTGAATTGTCGATTACAAGTGGCCCTGTATTTCTGTCGCCGGTTAGGAAATCGTTCGGGGTATTCGCAAGAAGGTCCGAGGCGACGATTAGTACAGAATAAACACCGTCCGGTACGGATGTAGTGTCCCAGGTGTATATCGTTCGGTTGGTCTCTTGTTTAAGTGGTGTCCACGGAGCGGTGCTCGCTGCGTCGTCGGAACGATAGAGGACTTCGAATTGAATTTGGTCACCGTTCAGGTCGCGTGCCTTCCAGACGAATGTCCGTAGGCCCTTTCGGTAGACCTGTCGGCCTAGGGTCGTTGCAGGCATCTCAGGACTGCTTGATCCCCGGGCTGTGGATGGTAGCCCTCGCTCTACGTCGAGTCCTGCGATGGGAGGGTCTCCGCCGGCCAAGGCCTGCTGAAAGACTTGCCCCGGTGCATGCGTGGTGATTTCTGTGACTTCTGGCGCCAGGTTTCTCGGCAGATATGCAGTCGTCACCGAATGCAACAAAGGGGTGTCAGAACGCCCGGTTAAGACCGCTTTCCACTGCAGGTAACGGGCCTTGGGATTGTCTATCTGGGCACCCCTGGGGGTGTCTGTGGCGGCTGACCAATTACTCCACGTATCGCTAGGTTTTTGTGTGTTTCCAGTCCGAGTAAAGAGTTCAATGGCGCTGTCACCTGGTGTGTTCGATTGCCAGGTGAGCGTACCCCATGTGGCGAGGGTGCCAGTGTCATGAATTTCAGAAAGATAAGTGCCTTCTCGAGCTCGATCTGAATCCAGGCGAACGACCAGACCAGGATTTGCCGTTGCGAGATAAAAACTCCCATTGACATCTGGGATGAGTGTGGTGATTTGCTGCGCGCGAGTGCTGGTCAGCAGAGTGGCGGACGAGTTATCAGCCGTAACGCGGAACACTTTTCCGTCTGGACCTGTAGCGATGACCGCTCCCCGGGCGGTCTCGTTGTCGTCAAGGACAGCGTACGGGGTGTCAATATTGGAATCCCACACGAGATTCCAGATGCCGTCCGGCTGTATCTCATAGACGGCACCTTTGGTCCCGTTGCCGGTCGCTGCAGTTGATGTTGTTATCGATGGGGCCGATGCGGCAGTCGTCGAGCCTGTGGATGCAGCAGCGGTAGTCGGTACCGTTACGCTGCTAGTCGAATTATTAGCCGCTACGACAAGCACGGCGCCATTGGCCGCGATATGCAGGTCGGCGATCTCTTCGTAGCCACTGTCGAGCAGCACGAACCCGGCCCCGTCTGGTTCAATGCGGATTACATGCCCTGGAGTCGTAGTGCCGGCGAGAATCCGTCCACCTTCGGTGGCTACTAATGAGCGTACGTGAACTGCACTGGTTTCGTAAAAGAGTTCGGCGTTACCCTCTGGCGTGACCCCGTATACGCGCCCTGGATTACCGGTTCCAACATAAAGGGTTCCCGAGGCATCGGTTGCAAGAGACCAGATATACGGTTCATCAGGATCAAAGACGACACGGACATTTCTATCGGTATCGATGCCGAAGACTTTTCCATCTGGTCCCGTTGCCGCGAAGACACCACCTTGGCGGTCGGTTGCGAGTGCATAGACCGAGAGCGTATCGAGATCAAAGCTGGTAACTTCACCGTCATCCCGCGCAATTCGGGTGACCGCGCCCTTCGGTCCGGACCCAACCCAGACCGCGTCCCCATCGGTCGCGAGCGACCAAATAAACGGTTCGGTGGTGTCGTAGATTAATTCAATGCTTGGTCCGAGCAGGATTTGACCGGTGGCATCAACGGAAATGTTTTGGGTCTCTCCGCGTAAAAAGTCGTCTTGGGTTGAGACGAGCCAGAAAACGGGGCTCGCTCCGTGAGGCAGTGCTGGCACAAGTGCCAGGTAGAGAGCAATTTGAGCGAAGAAAATCAATCGAATACGTGTCATTCGGAATCAATGATGATGGTCAATCTTCTGGAGCCAGATATGACCCGATCAGTGGGCAGTTCCCATTCGTCAACTTGCGAGTGAGTGAGCTTGGTAAGAGTTCCGTTTCCGGCGTCGGCTTCGAGCACCGCCAGAATTGATGGAGGGAGAGACTCCAATGCATTGCCCTGAATTACTGCACCGGGTTGCGGACTTAGTAGTTGAACGTAGAGGCGGTTATTTTTCCGACGTGAATTTAAACGATCGATGAGTTGGGTGACTGTCCGGATCTCCGTGACGCGTCGTCCTGATTGGATGTCTTCCTGTTCGAGTGTGACTGCGTCCGCGACCAATAAATCCACCGTGCCAGTGACATGGCGGGGAATGTCAAGATCGAGCGTATACGTCTGGTCGTTGCCGTCATCAGTACGAGACAAGATATGTAGCGAAATCGTTTCTCCAGATCGAACTTGGTCTGTATCAACCCAGGCCCTTTGCAGAGTCGCGATACGTGGTGTTTCGTAAGCGGTGACCGCGACGTCAATACTCTCGATACTCACAGAATCGAATGCATTCGACAGAAGCGTACTGAGTGGCGTCGCCGTCGATAGTGCAGCACTGATCGCTGCAGTTGAACCCGTGAACATATTTTGAAAAGAGACGGGGGGCTGGTTGCGTATTTGTGCGACAGTGGTAATGTCGTAGGTGCCGGCACCAACGCCTTGTGTCCAGGAAAAAAGTGTATTCAGAACGCCCGTGTAGGTTAAAAGCGGCGAGAATAATTCGTTATCGATGATTTCGAAATGAAATGATTCGCTCGCAGACTTGTCTGGTGTGTCAAGGGTGACCGTAACTGGAATCATCGCTGGTTCAGTACCGATGGAACCGTAAATGCCTGTGGAACGATCTTGATCAATCGTGCCGAGGATCTCTCCGATTTCTGCAATCCGGGATGAAATGGCGAGACTTGGCAACAAGGTGGTCACCTGAGCCCGGGTCATTGGATATTGAGCAGACCCGAGATTGTAAAAAGGATGTCCGAACGCGTACACGCGGTCGTCTTCTACTAATGTGACAGTGCCGGTGCCGGCTATGGTGAGGTCGCCGCGCATGAGCATTACGCCAACCGGGTCGCCAGGTTGGAGGCTCGTTGATCCGTTTGATTGCGTGATTCCGGTGCTGCTTATCCCACCAACGGCGGTGGTGAAACCTGCGTGGTTCAACATCGAGGCCCAGATGTTATGCACTTCTGGTACAAATCCGTTCAGGACGATCGGTGTGCTAATCGGCCGAAGCATGGTCGCTAGATGGCCGGCCTCACCATTTGGTATTCCAGAAACGGAGACATTACGTGGATTGTGAGCAAATGGTTCAAGGGTGTGAAAAGCCTCGCGCATCCTTGCGGAGATCTCTGTTGGTGTCGAGTTAAGCGGAATTTGGGGGTTGCGGCGAGCCAATCCCTGTGTGCTGTTCGATTCGGTTTCGATCATCTCTTCGATAGGAGTGATGCCTGCGATGGCGTCTTTGGAAAACGATCCAAGCGAGTACGAGACCGCGCCGATGAGACGGTTATCGATGTAGACAGGACTTCCACTCATCCCTTGGATGACCCCGGTATTGGCCAGGGGGCCGCCCTCCAATCGAGCGACGATCAGGTCGCGTCGCGGTCCCATGACATTCGTCAGGACGCCAAGAATATGAACATCGAATTCTGAGCGCGTATTGCCTTCAAATACCGTAATGCCAACCCCCTGCATTCCGGGCCGAACTTCGCTCAGTGGCATGGTTTCCGTGACGGCAGGTAGGCTCACCGGGGCGAATGCGACACACGCGAGTCCGGTGACGATGACAGTTTTCAGTATTGTGCTTCGAAAGTATGGCGTTGCTGATGTCTGTAATGCTTTGGTCATAAGGAATGGTCGTAACACCGGTTATATCGGACGAAATGTGTATCGGTCAAGGAGTAGCGTTGACAGTGTACGATACGTCTGTTACGTTCGACGAACGCTATGCATTTTTCGGCCTCAATTTCACTCGTGCCGCAGCAGCAGCCAATGTGGTCGTCCGCGTATTGGTGGTATTACCGTAGGGCTGCGGATGCTCAAGAGGCAATTAGGTAGAATCAGATCCATATCGTCAAACGCCGAGGCCTTTTCAGCATATGTGCTGGAGAGGCTTTTTTTTTAGGGTACCGATGAAAACGACGCAGTTGTGTGCAACCGTGACCGCAGAGACCATGGAAGAACTGTGCCAAAAGCGGGACCAGCAGGACGGTGCAGACCTCGTTGAACTGCGTTTGGATAGCCCGCGCGACCCAGATGTGCGAGCTGCATTAAGGGGTCGGCAGGTGCCCGTACTCGTGACGTGCCGTCCGAAATGGGAAGGCGGTGAATTTGGTGGGTCGGAAGAGGAACGTCGAAGAATTCTTCTGGAGGCGGTCGATGAGGGTGCGGAATATGTTGACGTCGAGCATAACGCCAGTTTTCTCAGCGATGTGTTAGAGCGACGACAGGGGCGGGGTGTGGTGGTGTCGTATCACGCATTCGCCGCTGGCCACCATGATGTCTATGACCGCTATCGCGCAATGCGGGCTACGGGAGCTGAAGTGGTCAAAATTGCTGTTGCAGTTGACTCCTTATACGCCGGTGCAGAACTGATGCGTATCGGTGACAAGAATGATCGGCGTGTGATGATCGGAATGGGTTCTGCTGGAGTACCAACAAGAATCCTGGCAGGCCGATACGGAATGTGTTGGACGTATGCTGGTGAGGGGGTTGCGCCAGGGCAAGTCAGTCTTGAGGATATGCGAGACCAGTTTCGTGTCCGGCGTGTAACTGAAAATACGATGGTGTACGGCGTACTTGGATCGCCGGTCAGACATTCTGTGTCTCCGGTGATGCACAATGCCGGCTTTGATGCCTTGGACTTAGATGCCGTCTATCTTCCTCTGGAAGCGAGTGACATCGATGATTTTTCATCGTTTGTTCGGGTAGTCGGTCTGCGCGGTGCCAGCGTGACGGCGCCGTTTAAAGAGGATATTGCATCGTGCGTGAGTGAGATGGACGAGACAGCGGAAGCCGTTGGTGCAGTCAATACCGTGCTTTGCGATGGCGATCAATGGGTCGGAAGAAATACCGATGTCACAGGATTTCTGGCGCCTCTCATTGGGCGCATGTCTCTTGCTGGAAAGCGCGCGGTCGTAATCGGCGCGGGTGGAGCGGCTCGTGGGGTGGCGTGGGGCTTGGTACAACAAGGCGCTGAGGTTCGCGTGTGCGCACGCCGGTTGGAGAGAGCAGAGTCGGTGAGCCGATCGGTTGGTGCGGAGGCTGGTGAGATGCCTCCTGCGGCTGATTCGTGGGACCTTTTAGTAAACACTACGCCCGTGGGCACGTTTCCCAACTGTGATGAATCGCCTCTACCCAATGGAGTTTTTGGCAAAGGTGTTGTCTATGACCTTGTATACAACCCACCTACAACAAGGTTACTCGCGCAAGCGGCTGAAGCTGGTTGCGACACGATTGGAGGGCTTGGGATGCTGGTCGCTCAAGCGCGAGAGCAGTTTGCGTGGTGGACCGGCGCACAACCGGCGGAAGGGGTGTTCGAAGAAGCGGCCCAGTTAGAGTTAATGCGGCAAGACGAGGTGGAGGAAGATCAACGTGACTGATTCGATGTCCGAGACCAGTTTCGAACAATTTGAAGTACTCGCAAAGAGTGCAACGTTCGTTCCTGTGTGTCGTGAAGTAATCGCCGATACGCTGACGCCTGTCTCTGCTTTTTTGCGAGTAGCTGGGAATTCGGACCGGTCGTTTCTTTTTGAGAGCGTGGTCGGTGGGGAGCGATTGGCCCGGTACTCATTTCTGGGAAAAGACCCGCTCCTGACAATTCGATCGGTGCGCGGGGAAACCGTACGTGAAGAGTCCAACCAGTCACTGGTGTTAGATATGTCGTTTGTTGACGCGATACGTGAGCTGATGATGCGGTACCGATCACCTGTTGTTCCAGGCTTACCCCGGTTCACAGGCGGTGCTGTTGGGTATCTGAGCTACGACGCAGCCCGATGGTTCGAGCCGACGCTGGAAAAGGCACGCGAGGCGCATTTGAAGGCCGAGGATGAGAATGACACCGCCGTTTTTATGTTGTTTGACACTGTGCTGGCGTTCGATCATGTCAAAGGGCGAATCCTCTTAATTGCTAATGTTGCGTTAGGGGATGTCAAAGACGAACAGTTGCAGGTGGGTTATCAGGATGCGCGATCGAAGTTAGCGGCGTTGCAGACTGAACTGGAGAATGAACTTCCGGAGCTAAGGCCGCAGAAGCCGCGTGCGATTATGGTCAACTCGAACATGACGCAGGAGGCATTTGAACGAGCGGTCCGGACTGCGAAGGATTACATAACGGCAGGCGATATTTTCCAGGTTGTTCTCTCGCAACGGTTTTCAGTTGAAATCTCGGCGGATCCATTCACCGTGTACCGGGCTCTTCGGTATGTGAACCCCTCGCCCTACATGTATTTCATACGCATCGGTGAACTGTCGATTGTTGGTGCGTCACCTGAGATGTTGGTGCGGGCCGAAGGGCGCGTTGTGGAAACACACCCGATAGCAGGGACCCGTCCACGAGGCGGAACGGACGAGGAGGATGAACGGTTAGCTGACGAACTAATCGCTGATCAAAAAGAACGAGCTGAACACGTGATGCTCGTGGATCTTGGTCGGAATGATTTAGGCCGAGTGTGTAGTTTTGGATCAGTGGATGTGCCGCAGTTCATGGAGATAGAGAGATATTCACATGTCATGCATCTTGTATCACGTGTTGTTGGCAGGCTCGATAACGACCACGACTGCGTCGACGCACTCGCCGCGTGCTTTCCGGCAGGAACGGTATCTGGTGCCCCCAAGATTCGGGCAATGGAAATTATTGATGAACTGGAATCGACAACGCGTGGGGTCTACGCAGGAACCGTGGGATATATAGATTGTGCAGGCAATCTTGATTGTTGCATCACTATTCGAACTGTCGTGATTAGAGATGGACGTGCGTATGTTCAGGCGGGTGCGGGAATTGTAGCCGACTCGGATCCGACTGCGGAATATGAAGAAACGCGAGCTAAAGCGTCTGCGCTCTTTACTGCACTCGAACTCGCCGAAAGAGGACTTGAAGCGACTGGCTCGGCTGGAGGGTGAAACGAAATGGTAATTGTCATCGACAACTACGATTCGTTTACCTACAACCTGGTGCAGTATCTTGGTGAGTTGGGTGCGGAACTTCGTGTCTTTCGTAATGACGTGATTACGGTTAACGAAATTGCAAATCTGAAGCCCGGTGGAATTGTGATTTCGCCGGGGCCAGGCCGGCCGGAGCAGGCTGGCATCAGTGTGGAACTCATTCGTGCTCAGTCCCAACAGACTCCGATTCTTGGTGTTTGCCTGGGTCATCAGGCGATTGGTCAGGCGTATGGTGCACGCATCGTGTCGGCGCCGGCTTTATTTCATGGAAAGGCTTCGCAGGTAATGCATGATGGGGTCGGTATTCTTGCCGGGATAGAAAGCCCGTTTGAGGCAGGCCGGTACCATTCACTTGTGATTGATGGAACGACGGTGCCGGACGAGTTGGAAGTGGTGGGAACCGCATCTTCGGATGGCACGATTATGGCCGTTCGGCATAGGGAGTTCCCTGTCTTTGGCTTGCAATTTCATCCAGAGTCCATTCTAACGTCTGACGGGAAGACCATTTTGCAGAATTTTCTAGAATGCCATCGACCCTCGGGTTAGGGATTAAATGGGAAGCAAAGTCACATTAGCCTCCGTGCTGGATCTCGTTACGAGAGGCGTCAATCTGAGCGAGTCAGAGTCCGAGTACGTGATGGAAGAAATCATGACGGGTCGCGCGACCTCTGCTCAGATCGCCGGATTGTTGGTGGCGTTAAAGATGAAAGGGGAGTCTGTCGAGGAAATTGTTGGCATGGCGCGGATAATGCGGTCGCATTCCGTAAAACTGAGTCGGTCTATCCCGAATTGTTTCGATACGTGCGGCACTGGCGGTGACGGTGCACGAACGTTCAATGTGTCTTCAGTTACGGCAGTTGTACTCGCAGCGACAGGTGTACGCGTTGCAAAACATGGCAATCGGTCAGTGTCGAGTCGCTCAGGCAGTGCAGATCTGTTTGAGGCATTTGGTGTGAATGTTGAAGCATCGCCACTGGTAGTTGAACGATGTTTAGTCGAAGCGGGTATCGCATTCTGTTACGCACCGACATTCCATCCATCGATGAGGCATGCAGGACCAACACGGAGAGCACTGGGAGTAAGGACTGCATTTAACCTCCTTGGACCATTGACTAATCCTGTCGGCGTGGGACGCCAGATCATCGGTGTGCCGAGTGTTGACGTGCTGGAATTAGTTGCGAGTTCACTTCGTTCACTAGGTTCTGAACGAGTTTGGGTTGTACATGGATCTGGTGGGCTCGATGAAATATCTCCAATCGGTGAAACCGAGGTCTGTGAGGTACATGAAGGACAACTTTCTCGCTTTTCAATACGACCACAGGATTTCGGTGTCACGCCGTCCGACTTGCGTGCATTACGGGTGGACAGTATTGCCGAGAGTCACAAGATGGCATTGGCGGTTTTGGCGGGTGAAGGGGGACCAGCAAGAGATATCGTGCTCATGAACGCGGCAGCAGGGTTGTTAGTTGCCGGTCAGGTCGGCACGTTGAGTGAAGGAATGCAATCCGCAGGTATAGCGATCGATGAGGGACGGGCGAGGGCCGCGCTCGATCGAATGGTGACTTACTCGCAGGCCGTGGATAAGAAATGACGTTAGATGGTCAATCGAGTCCAGACCTTTTAGCAGCGATTGTCGCAGCCACGAAAACGGCGGTACAGGAGCGTGCGGTGGCGAAGCCACTGCGAGAATTGGAAAAAGCGCGGGGGCAGAAAAGTTCGGATGGTAGGCGATTTATAACGGAGCTTCGAAAAGAGGGCCGGTATAACGTGATCGCGGAGTGCAAGCGTCGGTCGCCCTCTAAAGGACTGCTGAGTGAAGTCTACAATCCGTCAGATATAGCGACCGGCTACGCGAACGCAGGTGCAGCAGCGATTTCGGTCCTGACCGAGCCAGCATTTTTCGATGGTGAGCTTGAGCACTTAGAGGTTGTTCGGAATGCGGTTGACCTCCCAGTTTTGCGAAAAGACTTCATTGTGACGGACTATCAATTACTGGAAGCATGCGTGGCGGGTGCGGACGCGGTGTTGCTGATAGCCGCTATTCTTGATGCATCGGAATTACGTCACTTAATGCGGCAGGCAAAAGACTACGGCTTGGCTGTATTGACTGAAGTCCATGACACTGAAGAATTGTCGCGATCTCTTGATGCGGGCGCAGAGATTGTTGGAGTTAACAATCGTGACCTTCGGACCTTCGCCGTTGATCTCGAAACGTCCGAAGTGCTGATACGGAAAATACCTCAGGATGTCACGGCTGTTGCGGAGAGCGGGTTGACTAGTGCGTCTGACTTGATCGCACTACGGCGAGCCGGCTATCACGCATTCTTGATTGGTGGCGCGTTTATGAGTGCACCGGTGCCTGGTGAAGCGTTAGCTAATCTTCTGCGTGATACTCATCAGCAGATGGCGGTATCAGGCTATGGTGCAGGTTAAAGTTTGTGGTATTACGCGGGCGGCGGATGCGATGGCGGCCGTCTCGCTGGGCGCCACCGCGCTAGGATTTGTTTTTTGGCCGCAGAGCGGGCGGTACGTCACGCCTGCAGTCGCAGCTTCAATTGCGCGGCTGGTGCCTGACGTCGTGACGGTAGGCGTATTCGTTAATAGCTCAGCAGAAGAAATTAATGAGGTAGCGGATAAGGTAGGTTTGACCAGCGTTCAACTTCATGGCGATGAGCCGGATGAGATGTATACGCAGCTGTCGTATCGCGTCATCCGGGCAATCGGGGTAAAGGGCGAGAAGACGATAGCGAAGGTTGATCGTGTGCCGCGGGATGTCATGGTGTTGCTTGATGTGCATGACGCCGTGCAAAGAGGTGGGACCGGGCGGACCGTTGATTGGGACGTTGCGGCTACTATTGCGGCGAAGCGACAAATCTTTCTTGCCGGAGGCTTGCGACCAGACAATATTGCTGCCGCGATCCGGAGTGTACGACCCTACGGAATCGATGTGTCGTCAGGGGTTGAAGCGTCGCCTGGAATAAAGGAGGTTGGAAAGTTGGTGTCACTTTTTTCTGAGGTGGAACAGGTATGACACTGCCGGTATTCGGGCGTCGAGATCCTGACGAACGTGGGTATTTCGGTGACTACGGTGGTCGGTTCGTGCCGGAGACACTGGTCGCACCGATTGAAGAACTGGAAAAGGCCTATCGGGAGGCTCGGGTAGATCGTGCATTTGGCGTGCAACTGGAAGCTCTCTTAGGTCGTTATGTCGGGCGACCGACTCCGGTCTATGAAGCAGTGCGTCTGCGGGAAACGATTGCCTCGCAAGGATCGGTTAGAGAGACCGCGGTGGCAAGGTTGTTCTTTAAAAGGGAGGACCTGGCACATACCGGCGCGCATAAGATCAATAACGCGTTGGGGCAGGCGCTTTTGGCTGCTCGTATGGGTAAACGGCGAATAGTTGCTGAAACTGGAGCTGGTCAACACGGTGTTGCGACGGCGACGGCGTGTGCGCTGTTGGGGCTTGAATGCGAAGTGTATATGGGGACGGAGGATATGTCCCGGCAGGCGCTCAATGTCTACCGTATGAGATTGTTGGGTGCGACAGTGACTGGTGTTGAGGCCGGCAGCTGCACGCTGAAGGACGCGATCAACGAGGCCATGCGCGACTGGGTCACGAATGTAACTGATACGTATTACCTGCTTGGTTCTGTTCTTGGGCCACATCCTTATCCGTTGATGGTTAGAGAATTTCAATCTGTGATTGGCGTCGAGGCGCGTGCACAGTTTGATGATTTGGTAGGCGGGGTACCCGACGTCGTAGTCGCGTGCGTCGGTGGTGGTAGTAACGCACTGGGAATCTTCGATGCGTTTATTGAAGATGAGTCCGTGCGATTAGTGGGTGTCGAGGCCGGAGGCGAGGCGCTTGCCACGGGCCGGC
>Ga0310124_10000288_pt1 | contig 34380 bp, 21 predicted proteins | sample CB11b_AW_Bot5_MG_FD_203507 | JGI IMG/M metagenome (GOLD analysis project Ga0310124, IMG submission 203507) | Marine microbial communities from Western Arctic Ocean, Canada - CB11b_AW_Bot5 | ecosystem: Environmental > Aquatic > Marine > Oceanic | place: Canada: Western Arctic Ocean | collected...
AAACGAGGGGCAGTGATTCTAAAGCGGCGCGCAGAGGAATTTTTCGCACCCGCTCCTGCACCCGGCGGTAGCGCGGGTAGATTCCGTCGAAGACTCCCTTGAGAGAGACCACCTTCGCCTGGGAGCTTCCGTAGGTCAGCACAATCTCGAGCTTGCCCTCGTAGCTGAAGTCGCCGGGCCCCTCGTCGGTCAGTTTGACCTGTCCGCTGAGGATGGCGTAGCGTGTTTTGTTATTTGATCCGGCGGGCCCAAGCGTGAGTTGACCGTCAACCTTGTTGATCTGGTAGACCAGCTTGGTTTGCTGGCTGGTTCGCTCCATCACACCGGGTGGATAGACCTGTGCCAGCCACTTTTTCAGGTCCCCTGCATCGACGTTCCGTTGTTTACGCGGGTACTCGAGCGCTTTCCAGTCAGCTTTTCCGAGGGCGACCGCTTCGACGACAGGAGCGCGGTAGGCTCTCATGCGGTCATCGAGGAGCTGGACAAAGACGCGGATGCCCGGTTTTTCAAGACCGGGAAGCACCAGCGGGTGTTTCTTTTCCCGGATCTCTGCAGGGTCGAGTCCAAGGAGAGCTATCTGCAATTCTCTCACTGTGTAGCTTCCCAGCGATTCCCGCTTCTGCCCGTCTCTGAACCCCTGTGGTTCAACGCGGCGGAAGCCGTCGAACCAGTGAACGAGTTCTCCTTTTGAATCAAGGACAGCGAGGTCGACGTTGCTCTGCCTGTTCTTATCCCGCCGGTTGCTGAATTTCCGGCGCCAGACTTCCTGGACGGGTTTCGGGAGGTTGGGGTCATCCCGGTGGCCATGCCAGGAAGCAGCGATGAAGGGCCGGAGAGTTCGCACGACCTCAGGATCAATGAGCGAGATCCCACGGACCTGCGTGGCCGTAGCTCAGCAGTGTCCCGAGGTGAGGTCGCCGTATTGAGCGTGGATGATGACGAGAAACACCGGCCGCTTTTCGCGCCGAGCTCTCTTCTGCGCTTCAGCGAGAGAGGGCGCCCAGTCGATCTGGTACATGGCGAGGTCCTTTGCCGCCGGGCGAAAGTCTGCGTAGCGATCGAGAACCGATTTGACCGTACTGTCCTGCGCAGAGGCGAACGTTGTTGCCAGCAGGAAGAATGCCAGGCCGCTGAAGAAGGTCTTCATTTGTTTCTCCCGGGAAAAACCAACGTTTCACGCGCACAGGCCTTCAACAAGGCCCACTGGTGTAAACATTTCAAAGCGACCGGGGTTGCGCAAATTCTTGCCGGTTATTCCAGGAGTTGGCACTCTCCTACGGCCTCATTTTCTTGCCGGCGCGCTGCGGCCGGATTTTTTGTATTGCTCGAGCTTTGTTTTCAGTTCCTTGACGATTTCAGGGTTCTTGAAGTAGAGGTTGGTGGTCTCGCCGGGGTCGGTGTCGAGGTTGTAGAGCTGGGCGGGGGCCTTGGGGGCTTTTTCGACCAGGGCGTACTGCTTCATGCCCCAGCGGCCTCCGCGGCCGTAGTTGTTGCCGCCTGAGCCCTTGTGGTCGAGGTACTTCCACGGCCCTCGGCGGATCGCCAGCGCCAGGCTGATGGTCTGGTGGAGGGTGTACTGGCGGATGGGCTTGCCGTCGTCGGTTCCAAGGAGTGCGGGAAGGAAGTTGTAGCTGTCCTCGGCGCCATCGTTGGGGAGCCTTGTGCCGACAATCGCCGCGCAGGTGGCCACGAGGTCGGTCAGGCAGATCGTCTGTCTCGAGGTGGAGCCGGGCTTGATCTTCCCGGGCCAGCGGGCGATGAAGGGGACGCGGTGGCCGCCCTCCCAATTGTCTCGCTTGACGCCGCGCCACGGGCGGGCGCCATCGTGCTTGTGATCCTGTCGCATCGACAGGACCGTCGGAACCTCGGGACCGTTGTCGCTTGAGAACATGACGAGGGTGTTGTCAGCGAGGCCATGTTTTTCAAGGGCCTTGAGCAATTCCCCGACGACGTAGTCGAGCTCGAAGATGAAGTCCCCATGCGGCCCGGCCTTCGTCTTACCCTTGAAGGCATCGGCGGGGAAGGAGGGCAGGTGGACGGCCTGGGTGGAGTGAAAGAGGAAGAAGGGCTTCTTCGGAGACTTTTTCGCGTGGTTCTCGAGGAACTGGAGGCTCTTGTCGAGGAATTGCAGGTCGATCTCTTCCATCTCGTAGCCCGGAGCGATCATGCCGGGGCGGTTGTCACGTGAGTAGGGATGCTTGGGAAGCGGCCCACGGTCGATGATCTTTGTCGGCGGTACCGGGATGCGGTCTCCATCGATGAAGGCGTAGAGCCAGTCGGTGGTGGGGCAGCAGACGCTGCCGAAGAAGTGATCAAAGCCGCGATGGATCGGGGAGTCGGGGATCGCTCGGGAATAGTCGATGCGCTTGACCGCCTCGAGGCCGTTCTTGTTGATCGCTTTGCCCTCCTTGTCGAAGAAGGTCATGCCGACGTGCCACTTGCCGAAGAGCGCCGTGGTGTAGCCCTTCTCCTGCATCATCCCGCCGATTGTGAGGCGGGGCTTCTCGATCATGCAGGGCCCGCCGGCGCCCGTGAACACCCCGCGCATCCCGGTGCGGAAGGCCATGCGTCCGGTCAGCACGCTGTAGCGCGTGGGGGTGCACACCGTCGATGGGCTGTGGGCGTCGGTGAAGAGCATTCCCTGTCGCGCCAGCCGGTCGATGTTGGGGGTCGGGATCTTTGATTCGGGGTTGTAGCAGGCGATGTCGCCATAGCCCAGGTCATCGGCGAGGATGAAAATGATGTTGGGCTGGCCGGCCTCGATGCTGAAGGAGCAGAAGATCAGGATGGACAGTAGGACGGCTGTTTTTTGCATCAGGTTCTTGCTGCTCAGGCTTCAGTATAATCTTCAGTGAGAAGCTTCTGCTCGCCTTCCTGTCTCGACCGGATCTCTCCGATTATCCTGGGAACCGATGAAAGCTATACGCCAAGGCTTACTGATACTATCATACTCTCGCTCAGCAACTGTTTATGGAGATTTTGAATGTCGAAAGTGCCCGCGGCAATCTGTCTGAGTCTGTCGATCCTGGCCGTCGGGCTGGCTGGGATCGCGCTTTTACAGACCGGCTCCGACTTCGGCTCGACATCGTCGGTGACCTCCGGCGACAACTCCTCGGCTGAGACTGTCCGTGAGGTCAGGAAGTTCGCGGCGACGTTGAGGGAAGAGGCTGAAGAGCTCCGGCTGCGCATCGAGAAGCTCGAGGGGGGGGCGGCTGTCGTTTCAAAGGTCGGGAAAGAAGCGGAGGCTCCGGCCGCTGAAGATGATACGAACCTGGCGGCCGACATAGCAGCCCTCGCTGAACGGCTGGAGAACCTCGAGAGCGATGAGAGCATCGCCGAGCTGGCGCGCTCAGGATTTGCCAGGGCGAGGAAAAAAGATGCGGAGCGGGCCCTGGCCCTGGTTCTCGACACCAGCCAGCCCGCCAGGGAGCGCCTGAAAGCGTGGCAGGGTCTTCGTAACGCCGGGGGAAAGGGAAAGGGGAAGGGGCAGGGTGGTCCGGCGGAAGCGCTCCAGTCCATCATGGACCTGGCTCGGGATACCGCGCTCGAGCCGGAGCTTCGCGAGGATGCGGTGAAGAGTCTTCGCGGGGAAAGATCTGAAGAGGTCAAGCAGCCCATGCTCGATCTCCTGGCGGATGATACCGATCCCCGGGTCCGCATGAGGAGCCTGGAGGTTCTCATGTGGCATGGAGGGGACCCGGCCGTGTTGGAGACCATCATGACAATCAGCAGAGAAGATCGTCATGAAGACGTCCAACGGCACGCCACGGCGATCATGCCCAAGGTGGAGCATTTCGCCCGGGAGGCCCAGGGGCAAGCCGAGAGCCAGGGTGACAGCAAATGAGTGGTAACCGTAGATTTTTCTTCCAGGAAGCCGTTGTCGCGTTGGCATTGCTCGCCGTGTGTGCTGGCGGAAGCGCGCAGGACAAGAAGCCGACGGTTCCCGTCTTCGTCGATGGCGAGGCCCAGGTCGTCGAAGGCTTCAAAGATTCATCTAAATGGATCCGTCACGATCTCTGGGTGCAAACGAACTTCAACACCGATGGAGACGACAAGCCTGACCGCATGCACGTGTCCGTCACCCGTCCGCAGCAGACCGATACCGAGGGGCTCAAGGTCCCGGTTGTTTACGTGTCGAGCCCGTACTTCGCCGGTACAGGCTCCAACGGGAGGGAGTTCTTCTGGGATCCGAAGCACGAACTGGGAGCGAAGCCCCCGGTGCACAAGCATCCGCCCGCGATCAAGCACCAGAGCCGCAGGCCGGTGATCTCAAAATCGCATTCGAAAACCTGGGTGCCTCGCGGCTACGCGGTGGTTCACTCCGAATCGCCGGGAACAGGGCTCTCCCAGGGCTGCCCGACCGTCGGTGGCGACAATGAGTCGCTGGCGCCAAAGGCCGTCATCGACTGGCTGAACGGGCGGGTATCCGGCTATACCACGATCGATGGCGACGAGGAGGTCAAGGCCGCCTGGTGTACCGGCAAGGTGGGGATGACCGGCACCTCCTACAATGGCACGCTCGCGCTCGCCGCGGCGACGACCGGGGTCGAGGGGCTTGAGGCGATCATCCCGATCGCGCCGAACACCTCCTACTATCACTACTACCGTTCCAACGGTCTCATTCGCCATCCTGGCGGCTACATGGGCGAGGACATCGACGTGCTCTACGATTTCATCAACTCAGGCGAGCCGATGCGAAGAGAATATTGTGATTCCAATGTTCGTGACAAGGAGATGGTCGGGAACTTCGACCGGATCACCGGCGACTACAACGACTTCTGGTTCGGGCGCGATTATCTCAACGAGCTTGGCCCGCTGAAGGCCGCGACGCTGATGTCCCACGCCTTCAACGACTGGAACGTGATGCCCGAGCACAGCGTGAGAATCTACGAGGCGCTCAAGGAGAAGAAGGACCTTCCCCTGCAGGCATTCTTCCACCAGGGAGGTCATGGAGGGCCGCCTCCGATGAAGCTGATGAACCGCTGGTTCACGCGCTACCTCTTCGGGGTCCAGAACGGCGTCGAGAAGGATCCGCGTGCCTGGATTGTCCGGGAGGGGAAGAAGCGCACCGAGCCGACTCCCTACGACGACTATCCGAATCCGAAGGCCGCCCCGGTCAGGCTCTATCTCGGCCCGGGAGGCAACGGGACCGGTCGCCTGGGATTCAAGGCTCGTGCCGGCCAGGGCGCGGAGAAGCTGATCGACAATTACGAGTTCAAGGGAGCGACCCTGGCCAGCGAGGCAAAGAGTGAGCATCGCCTGCTCTACGCCACCGGGAAGCTTTCGAGGCCGGTGCATCTTTCCGGCACCCCGAGCATTCGCATCAAGGTGTCCTCCAGCCAGCCAGCAGCAAACCTGTCGGTTTGGCTTGTTTCCCTGCCCTGGACCAAGGGGGGGCGGACCAACGACAATCTTATCTCCCGGGGCTGGGCTGATCCGCAGAACCACGAATCTATCAGAGAGAGTAAGCCGCTCGACCCGGGGAAATTTTACGAGCTGGACTTCGATTTCCAGCCGGATGACCAGGTGATTCCCGCCGGGCAGCGTATCGGGCTCATGATCTTTTCGAGCGATAAAGACTTCACCCTCTGGCCCAAGCCGGGTACGGAGCTCACCGTGGAACTCGGCGCGACCTCGATTGAGCTGCCTGTGGTCGGCGGTACGAAGGCTCTTCGCCGGGCGACCACGCCGAAACGGCGCAGGCTCTCCGCCCCCCGGACGCCGATCCATTACCGCCCGTTCCGAAGGAACGTGAGCGGGAGGTTCTGAGGGCCCTTTTCCCTTTTTTCAGGGGGCGGGTATTACTTCACCCGCACGAGCTTCATGATCCGCCCGGAGACGTTCCAGTCCTGGACGTAGAGGTTGCCGGCGGCATCCCAGCAGGAGCCGTGGGTTCCGCTGAAGTGTCCCTCGACCCATTGCTCCTGTTTGATGCCGAAGGAGGAGCCCTTGCGGCGGTCCGGGTTGTGGCCAAGGACTGCGATAATCGTGTTGGTCTTGTCGAGGATGACCACTCGTCCGTGCAGGTCGGGTATCGAGACGAAATCACCCTGGACCGCGACCGAGGTGGGCATCCCGAGGCCGGTGACGACCTCGCCGAGGAACTTGCCCTCGAGACTGTAGTGGACCAGGCGGCCCTTGGGGCGGTGGTTCCGGTCGCAGACCAGGAGGCGCGGAGGGTCGTAGCGGGTATCGAGCGTCATCCCGTGGGCGGTGTTGAACTGCTCCATCCCGTTACCCTTCTGGCCGAAGTGCATCAGGTATTTTCCTGTCTTGTCGAACTTGAAGATCCGGTTGCTGTAGTAGCCATCGGAGAGGAAGATGTCTCCGTTGGGCGCGACCGTGATCGCGGTCGGGTTCATCCGCCTGATCTTCAGTCCGGATTGCTCGGCGATTCCGGCAACCGTCAGCTTGAGGACGATCTTTCCATCCTTCGCGTTGAACTTGATTCCCTCGGCGTTGTTGTTGCGGGCTCCGTAGATGTACTCGACGCCTTCCTCTTCCCGGACCTCGATGTCATGTATATCCGAATAAGCTTTTCCGAGAAATTCGCGGACAACCTTTCCATCGGGGGAGAAGACAACGACCCCCTTGTTGGCGCTGGTGTAGATGTTACCGGCCTTGTCGATCGTGACACCGCCGTGGGTGGGTCCGAGGACGGATTTACCATCGGCGCCGAGACCCCAGCCGGGAACGGTGTCAAAGGTCATTGCTCCGGAGCCCATGCGGACCGGCTCGGTCTTTTCGGCGGCTGTCATGGGTGCTGAAAGGTTCAAGAGGATCGTGACGGCGATGCACATCGAAAAGCTTTTCATGGTCTGGACTCCTGGCTGTCTGCCTGGTGATAAACAGATGTCTGAGTGTTCTGAAGGACCACCAAAAATACGCTGAACCAAGGCAGGGTGCGAGAGGAAACATACAGCAATAAGGTCGTATTCCATTCATCTTGCCGGTCCCGGGCAGGCGGCTTGATGTATGATCGGGGGAGAAGGTTTGAAGTGAGTTTCCGCCGGGAGTCACCTCGCGTCGGGAAACGGTAACAACAGCTGATGGCTTGATTTCAGCCAGGGAGACCAGCCAGTGAAACACCCGCGATATTTTTTCTACGTGTTGATTGTGACTCTTGCGATCTGCCCGCCGGAGGCCAGGGCCGAGGGTGGCCTGAGAGCTGGTGCCGCCGAGCGGGAGATCACGCCGCCGGTCGGCCACCAGATCCAGCACTACTTTCGCCTGAGCATCGGCGTCAACGATCCGCTCTTCGCCAGGTGCCTCTATCTCGAGGACATGGAGAAAAACTCGTTGGCGATCGTCTGCCTCGACCTGATCTTCGGCGGCTTCGAGCTTTGCGACGAGCTTCGGGAGGAGATAAAGAAGCAGACCGGAATAGAGAACACCCTGGTCAATTTCAGCCATTCTCACTCCTCTGCGAGCCTGGGAGCGCGCGGCAAGACGAAGATCTCCAACGATACCGATTCGAAATGGAATAACGAAACGCTCGACAAGATTCTCGCCATGGTCAAGGAGGCGAAGAAACGGGCTGAGCCCGTCTCTCTCCGCGTTGGGCGTGCGCCGGCACAGGTCGGCTTCAACCGCCGACTTGTGAACAAGGAGAGCGGGCACGTCTACATGGGGGTGAACCGCAAGGGCCCGGTTGTGCCCTGGGTCAATGTCCTGTGCGCCGACAGCGTGAAGAGCGGCAAGCCCATCGCCGTACTCTACGAGACGGCCGGTCATCCGGTTATCGTTCCCGACCGCAGCAAGTTGACCAGCGCTGATTTTCCCGGCGCCGCGGCGAAGCGAATTCGTGAGGCGCTTGGCAAGGATGTCATCGCGCTCTTTGCACAGGGTTGCGGAGGTAACATCAATGGCTTCCCGCTGCGCACCACGCATGAAAACGCGGAGCGGCAGGGCCGGGAGCTCGGCAACGCCGTCCTGAAGGCGCTCAAGGAGAGCGAAAAGGTCAAGTCGAAGATCTTCAGCGTCAAATACGCCCGCGCGGCGCTCCCATCTCACGCTCTGCCCGCCAAGAAACTCTGGCAGGAGATGGCTCATCGCCAGAGAGACAGGGAGGGACGCATGGAGCAGCTCAATAAGATGCTGGCTCTCATCGACAGCGGCAAGCAGCCGCCGCCCAGGCGCATGGACGTTTACGCGGTCATGTTCGGCAGGGAATGGTGTCTCGTCACCATGCCGCACGAGATGTTCTGCCAGTACGAGCTCTGGGTCGATAAGAACGCGCCCTTCAGGCGCACCATGACCTTCGGCTATACCAACGGCTACGAGGGCTACATCGCAGTAGATGCCGCCCTTCGCCTGGGGGAGAAGGGCGGCTACGAGGCGGCCTGCCTGCCGAATTGGGGGGGGCAGGTGTGGACCCGGCACTTCGGACCGCCGGCGGTCGGCTGCGAGAAGATCATCAAGGATGCTATCTCCTCGCTGTGGCCGAAGAAGGCGGGAAGCTCGGAGAAATAGACGACGCTCGCGCGCCTAATTCACCTTTGCCGTCTCGAGGAGCTTCACCATCGCCTTGCCAAGGGCGTTGCCGATGAGAAAATAGCTCTCGGCGTTGCCGAACCAGTGATGGCCGTGGCCGATGTTGGGCGACAATCCCTTCGGCCGCGCAAAGGGGGTGGTTTTGACGAAGGCGACCGTTCCCTCCCCGAGCTTCGGATTCGCAGCAGCTGCAGCCTGGGCCTTGCGGAGCTCGGCCATGCCGCCGCCAGCCTTTTCTCCCAGGTTGCCGAGCTCTCCGATCACCACTGGAAGCCGGGGCGATTTGAGCTCTTTGCGGATGTCGATAGCCAGGTTGACCAGGTTGACTGTGTATTCAGCTCTCGCATCTTTGTTGACCATGTCGTTCCAGCCCTGGAACCACACGAATCCTGAGATCCTGTATTTCCTGTCGCCCAGGGCGGCCAGCGCGGCGCGAACCTCCTCGAGCATTTTCTTATAGTAGGGCCCAACCGCGCCCCCTGAGCTCGGCGGTCGAAAATCGCTGTAGAGGCTCTTGCCGCCCCAGGCGGTCTTGATCAACAGGACAGGACTCCCGAGATGATCTCCGATCACATGCCCGAACTGGAGCTCAGGGCCGATATGGCTCGTGCCTCCGTAGCCGGTGAAGCCGATGCCGAGCTTGCCCGTGCGAATCTCCCGCTGGTCCCTGAAGCTGATTCTGACATCTTCCCGCTCGATCCATTTCCCCGCGCCGTCCTTGAGATGCTTCATGAGCGCGGCGCTCTTCGAGTTCTGCATCGACCAGACGAGGTTACCCTTGCCGCCGTTGTAGTATTTCGGGTGGTCGTAGGCGACCACGCCCTGGCCCTCCATATTGGACTGCCCTGCAAGGATGAACACCTGGATCGTTTTGTCGGCAGCGGGGGATGCCGAGGTTGCTCCGGTGAGAATAAAAAGGCAGGCGATGGAGGTGAGCCTCGAGGTCGTCATGTCGCTATCCTTGCTGGTTTTTATGCGTGAGTGGATGAGACAGGAATTTTAATCCGCTGGCTGGCCGGGGGCAACGGCTGTAAAGGTTCTGTTCAAAGAGGACTCTGGCCAACTAAGATCATGGGACGGTACGAAGGAGGTTCCATGAAAGACCCACAAGCCAGCTCTCTGAATCCCTGCAAATTTCCTGCCGCCATGGTCGCGGTCTTTTGTTTCTCCATCGCCATGAACGGTATCTCTGAGGAGAAGAAACCTTCTTCCCCTTCGAAGCCGGAGAACACCCAGGCTGAGACGATCCCCCTGCTCACGGCGGAGCAGGCCCTCGCGAAGCTGAAGGTTCCAGAGGGCTTCCGGGCCTCCCTCTTTGCCTCCGACCCGCAGGTTTTCCAGCCGATTGGCGGAACCTTTGATGCGCGCGGGCGTCTCTGGATCGCCGAGAACAATACCTACGCCGAGCGCAAGCTCAACTTCGATCTTAAATACCGCGACCGCATCGTCATCCTCGAGGACACCGATGGAGATGGGCGCTGTGACCGGCGCAAGGTCTTCTGGGAGAAGGGGCATTGCCTGACGAGCATCGAGCTCGGCTTCGGCGGCGTCTGGGCCCTCTGTGCGCCGTATCTGTATTTCATTCCGGATGCGGATGGTGACGATGTGCCCGACGGTGAGGCGCAGATCATTCTCGACGGGTGGAATGATGCGGAGGTACGGCATAATTTCGTCAATGGGCTGAAGTGGGGACCCGACGGCTGGCTCTACGGGCGCCACGGTATCCAGGGAACCTCGGTAGTGGGGGTGCCGGGGACCTCGTCCGATCGTCGGGAGAAGCTCAACTGTTCCATCTGGCGTTACCACCCCGTGACCCGGAGGTTCGAGGTCGTCTGCCGCGGGACCACCAATTCCTGGGGATCGGACTGGGACGATTTCGGTGAGCTGTTTTTTATCAATACGGTCATCGGCCATCTCTGGCACGCTGTTCCCGGGGCCCACTTCAAGAGGATGTACGGCGAGGACTTCCGTCCCCATCTCTACGAGCTGCTCGACCAGACGGCTGATCACGTCCACTGGGCTTCCGGAGAGCCCTGGCATGCCGCCAAGAAGGGCCTGAGCAATGCGACCAGCGGGGCCGGCGGCGGCCACGCCCATACGGGAATGATGATCTACCTCGGGGGCAACTGGCCGGCAGAGTACCGCAACGACGTCTTCACGGTAAATTTTCACGGCCGCCGCATCAACCGCGACCATCTGGAGCGCCACGGGGCGACGTATCGAGGAACGCATCGGGGGGACATGGTTGAGTCGGGGGATTCCTGGTTCCGAGGCATCGAGCTGCTGCAGGGACCCACCGGGGAGGTGTTTGTTCTCGACTGGGCGGATATCGGCGAGTGCCACGAAAACGATGGAGTCCACAGGACATCCGGCCGGGTCTTCAGGATCGGCCATGGCAAACCCGCGAAGGCCGAGGCCATCGATCTTGCGAAGCTGTCTGCGGCTGAGCTGGTAAGGCTGCAGCTGCATGAAGACGAGTGGTTTGTTCGCCAGGCGCGACACCAGCTGCACCAGCGTGCGGCCGGTGGGCAGCCTCTGGGAGATGCCGGCGGGCTGCTTTCAAAGATGTTACGGGAGCAGGTTGACGTTCGCCGCAAGCTTCGGGCTCTCTGGTCCCTGTACGTGATCGGGGCAGCGGACGAGAAGCTCCTGCTTGACTTGCTCAAGAGCCCCGATGAGCATCTTCGTTCCTGGGGCGTTCGCCTGCTGGTCGATTCGGGAGAGGTTTCGCCGGCAGCACTTTCCGCATTGGAGAAGCTCGCTCCGAAAGAATCTTCCGGGCTGGTGTTGACCTACCTGGCCTCGGCGCTTCAGAAGCTGCCACTTGGGCGACGCTGGACCCTGGCCGGGAGCCTGGCTGCGCGAGAGGACTTCTCCTCTGACCGGGTCCTGCCGACGATGATCTGGTATGGAATCGAGCCCGCGGTGCCGGTTTTTCCGGCCGCCGCCCTCGCCTGTATCGAGGACTCCAGGATGCCGAAGGTCAGCAAGTACGTGTCACGCCGCCTGTCCTACGAGGTTGAGAGTGACAGCGGGACGGTCTCGAGGTTGCTGGATCTTGCGGTGAAGGCGCCCGGGAAGCAACGCCGGGCGATTCTTTCGGGAATCAGCCAGGCCTTTGAGGGATGGCTGAAGGCTGAGTCTCCCGGGGGATGGGAGCGTTCGCGAACAGCCCTCCTTAAGATTGACGACCCGCAGACCCGGAAGCTGGTGGAGCAGGTGGGTATTGTCTTTGCGGGTGGGCGGGACCTCACCGATCTTCGCCGCATCGCCGCAAGCGGCCGATCTGACTCGGCGACAAGAAACCGTGCCATCCGGACCCTGGCTGCGGCGGCGGATGAGAAGGCCTGGCCGATTCTCAAGCGGCTGGTTGGCGATACCAGCGTAGGACCCGCGGCCATTCGCGCGGTGGCAAGTTATCCCCGTGAGGATGCCGCTGATTTCCTGTTGCAGCGGGTTCGGGGCATTCATTCAAATATCCGGGCCGTCGTTATCGAGACCCTCTCCGAACGTCCCCGGCATGCTCAGAAGCTGTTGGCGGCGGCGGAGAAAGGGACTCTCCCCCCGGGGCTCCTGACTCCCTACCTTATCAGGCAGATCCAACTCTTCGGTGACCCGGAGATCGACAAGCAACTTCGAAAAGTCTTTCCAGGGAGGTCACTGATCGGGGCCGACCGGCTGGCTTCCATCGAGAAATGGAGCAGGGAGCTGGTCCCGGTGAAACTCGAGAAGGCCGACCCGGCAAGGGGGCGCAAGCTCTTTGCGGAGGCTTGTGGAACCTGCCACCGTATGTTCGGCGAGGGAGGGCGTGTGGGGCCGGAGCTCACAGGAGCGCAGCGTGGCGAGCTGGGCTACTGGCTCGAGAACATACTCGATCCTTCCGGGATCGTTCCCCAGAACTTTCGGATGTCGGTGGTGCGTCTGAAGGATGGAAGGGTGCTCACCGGGGTCCTGGGACTTCAGCGAGGCAGAACGGTCACCCTGCAGACTCCGACGGAAAAGCTGCTTCTTGACGAGGCTCTGGTGGCAGAGGTGAAGCCGACGGCGCTCTCGCTCATGCCCGATGGGCTCCTGGAGCAGCTGAAGCCGGAGCAGGTTCGAGACCTGGTGAGCTACCTGATGTCGCCGTCGCAGGTGAAGGCGACTGACTGACCTCGATGGCGGAAGCATGGTCGACCTCGAAGAGGAGGGCGTGTATGCTTGTTTTCTGCCGACCGGCATGATCCGGAGCGGAAGGCTTTTCCCTGGATCCAGGAGTTCCTCTGATGAAAAGATTTTCGATTACATTCTTCTTTCTGGGCCTGGGCCTGGGCCTGTTTTTCTGCGCGGCGCCCGCCATGGCGAAGGGAAAGGTTAAGGTCTTTATCCTCGCCGGCCAGTCCAATATGGAAGGGCATGGACAGGTCAGCAGCCTTGAGCATCTCGGTAACCATCCGCAGTACGGAGCGCTTCTCAAGAAGCTGAAGAACCCCGATGGATCCTGGGCGGTCAGGAAGGACGTCACCGTCGCCTGGAAATCCAAGGAGGGTAAAAAGAAGGGGCCGCTGAGCGTAGGCTGGGGGGCGGAGGACCAGGAGCTCGGGCCGGAGCTCATGTTCGGAACCATCATGGGCGAGCTCTACGAAGAACACGTCCTGCTCATCAAGGTGGCCTGGGGCGGCAAGAGCGTCTGGTGTGATTTCCGTTCGCCGAGCGCAGGGGAGATGACCCGGGATGAGAAGAGGGTCCTGAAGCGGGACAACTTCCTCAAGCCGGGGCTCTTCTATCGGAAGCTGGTCGCCGACATCAAAGAATGCCTCGCGAATATCAAGGACGTGGTCCCGGGGTACGAGGGACAGGGGTACGACCTTGCCGGCCTGGCCTGGTTCCAGGGCTGGAACGATTTCTGCGAATGGCACCTGCAATTGGACAAGAAGCCTGTCGGCCTGGGACTCATCAAGCGCTATCCCCATAATCTCGCCGCCATGTTCCGCGACCTTCGCAAGGAGCTCGGTGCTCCCGGGATGCCGATCGCCATCGGCGAGCTGGGAGTCGGCGGTCATGAGATGGAAACGAGGGCGAAACGGGAGGATGATCACGAGGCGCAGGGAATGATGGCCTTTCGCCGTGCGCAGAGAGCGGTCGCTGCCAACGGGTCTCTCAATGGAGTGACCTTTGTTCCGACCGCGGGATTCTGGGACAGTCGTCTGCAGGAGCTCCGCGAGCAGAGCGATGCCTGGTGGAATGAGAAGGAAAAGAAGGGCATCAAAAGTACCGAGGAGAACCACCTGCCGACGAAGGAGCTGAATGATGAGTTCCTGAGGCTTGGAGTACACTGGTATTGTCATTACAACGGCTCCGCCGCCAACTACTCGCTGGTAGGCTACGCCCTAGCTGAGGCCCTGAAGAAATAATGGATACGAATATATTCAGAGGTGGCGTGCCCGCCATCATGACACCCTGCCTTGGGGACAGGAGTCCCAACTACCCGGTGCTGGTCGACAAGGCCAAAGAGCTGGTCGCCGCGGGGATGAACTCCGTGGTCTATTGCGGTTCGATGGGTGACTGGCCGCTTCTCTCGGATGCGCAGCGCCAGGAGGGCGTGCGGCAGCTCACCGGGGCCGGCGTTCCGGTGATCGTCGGGACCGGGGCGCAGAATACGGCAAGCGCGGTTGCCCACGCGGCGCATGCCCAGGAGGTCGGGGCAGGGGGCCTGATGGTCATTCCGAGGCTGCTCTCGCGCGGCACCTCGCCGGCGGCGCAGCGAAACCACTTCGCGGCGATTCTCTCGGTCGCGCCGAACCTGCCCGCGGTGATTTACAACAGTCCCTACTACGGCTTTGAGACGAAGGCGGAGCTGTTTTTCGAGCTGCGCTCGCAGCATCCTAATCTCGTCGGCTTCAAGGAATTCGGCGGGGCCGACTCGCTGAGCTATGCTGCCGAGCACATCACCAGTGTCGACGATAACGTGCTCCTGATGGTCGGCGTCGACACCCAGGTCTTCCACGGCTACATTCACTGTGGAGCCGTTGGCGCGATCACCGGGATAGGTAACTGCCTTCCCGCGGAGGTCCTGCACCTGCTGGCGCTCTGCGCCCTGGGAGCCGAAGGGGATGCGGAGGCGAAGACCTTTGCCGCTGAGCTCGAAGGCGCCCTGGCGGTCCTGTCGGCCTATGACGAGGGGCCGGATCTCGTTCTCTACTATAAGTACATCCTGGCCCTGCTGGGAGAGTCGGACTTCGAGCTCAACTTCAACGAGGGCGACTCCCTGGACGACAACCAGAAGCGGGGCGCCGAGAGTGAGCTGCAGCGGTTCCAGGCCTGGTGGGATTCCTGGTCGGGGAAGTCCCACGGGAAGGTGTGAGAGTTCTCTCTACTGGTTGGATCCTATGCCTGCTGGCGGTGGTTGTCGCTCGCACGGAGCCTGGGCTTGCTGAGGAACCGAAGAAGCTCGGCCCCCTCCCCCCGAAGGCGAAGCTGGCCCTTGCGGAGGATTGGTCATCGGGGAAGATCGAATCGAAGCGCTGGTATGCCCTGCGGAAGAAATGGGGAGAGAATAATTTCGGTGTCGTTCCCGAGAACGTGACCATTGTCGGAGACACCGTAGGAGGAAAGCGCCGGCAGGTTCTGCGGTGCGAAGCCCACGGTGATGAGTACAGCGGCCCGGTGACCGGCCAGTGGAAGAGGAAGAAGCGGGTTGGCGGAGTTCTCGTATCGAAGCAGCACTTCGCCTCGGGGCGCTTCGAGGTCGTGATGAAGATCGGTTCGGTAGACAATCCCCGTCCGAAGGGGATCGTTCCGGCGATCTGGACCTACGGCTACCGGGCCGTCGCGGTGCCGGCAAAGCTCTCGGATGATTTTTCACCAACCCAGCCGCTCTACCAGCCCTATCTCCAGAAGTGGGGCAAGGGCCAGGCCTTCTACTGGTCCGAGCTCGATTTTCCCGAGTACGGCAAGGGCGGCAGGTTTGATCGGCCCATGTACAACACCTTTCTGAACTCGAAGCACCAGCCGCTCACCTTCGATGCCCATGGTTTTGCCGATGGCCGCTACCACACCTACACGACCGAGTGGCGAACCGGGCTCGCACCGATCAAGGGGGTCAAGGACGGCCAGGTCGCCAAGGCGAAGGGCTTCTACTGGATCCAGGACAAGGCGGTCGATTTTGGGCTCTATCTCGGCAACCCGCTCAGGAAGTTCGGCCGCGACCGCTACGCCGTCTGTAGCGGTCTCACCGCCCGGCACTGGATCGACGGCCGCTTTATCGGTGAGAACACGACCTTCGTTCCCTCCATGGGCGGGCAGCTCAACCTCGGCGTCTGGCTGCCGAAGTGGGCCGGTCCGGCGCCCTGGAAGACCGCCGCGGTCTACTTCGCCCGCGTCCGGGTCTGGCAGTACGGTGATCCGGGTGATGTACTAGGTGTCCTCACCGAGGATATCACCGACAACTTCGGCAAAGACGGCCAGCCGCTTCGCCGTTGAGCTTATTGCCGCGGATCGTTCGCCGGTCTCGCGCTTGAGAGGAGGTAGCCGAGCAGGTCGAGGATTTCTTCCTTCGCGAGAGTGTCGAGGAGACCGGTGGGCATGGTGGAGTTCTTCGATGGCCTGCGCTCGAGGATGTCGGCGGCGGCGATCCGGACGGGGCCGGAGAGGAAGTCGCTGGTTCTTATCTCGATGCCGCCGGCATCTTCTCGCTCGATTCTTCCCTCGACGATGCGGCCCTTTTTCGTCACAACCAGGGTCGCGGAGAAGCCCTCGGAGATTTCCCGCGAGGGGTCGATCAGCGACTGGAGAAGGTGTTCCCGGGTTTTCGATGACAGCACCTGGCCGAGGTTGGGCCCTACCCCACCGCCCTCATTACCGATCCGGTGGCATTGTTCGCAGCCGAGCTTCTTGTAGAGTGCTTTGCCTTTGTCCTGGGGGCCGGAGGGGGCGAGCTTTTCTGCATCTTTCAGCAGATCAGAAGTTTTCCAGGCCTTGACGAATTTTCTCTTCGGCTTGAGCGATCTGATCCAGTCACGGAAGAGCCCGGCGGCGGCCTCGTCGACTTTCCGGGAAACCAGCGGCGGCATCTGCCCGCTGCCTCGGCGTGAGATTCTCTGGTAGAGGATCGAGCGCTCCGGGTTGCCCGGGGCGACGAGCAGCGCGCTGGGGATTCCGAATGTGGCATGCCTGGGGTGGGCGGAGACCAGGCGCATTTTTTCCAGGGGCGGGCCGGAGTTGAGCTGGATGGTCGAGTTGCCGCCGCCGGCCTCGATGTGGCAGGGAGCGCAGTTGGTGTCGAGGTAGGAGCGGACCCTGGCCTCGAGAGGCTGCTTTTCATCGTAGGGATTGGCCAACCGGCCGGGGTCCTGGTCCTTGTAGCCGGAGAGGACTCCCAGCTTCGCCAGGGTTTTGAGCTGTGGGGCGGAGCCTTCCTTATAGTCGTGTTCGCGGTTGAGCTGGTTGGCGGTGATGCCGAGGAGAAAATTGTCGGCGCGGCTGTGGCACGACATGCACTCGGCCCGGCCGGGTATTCTCCAGGGCTGTTTCTTTCCGCCCGACTCGATCTCGATATCGAGGCCCTTCTTCCCGACAAGTTCCGCCTCGGTCTGCTCCTTGTTCCACAGGTAGGAATAGCCGGCCCATTCGTTGTTCTGGCGGGTCATCAGGCGAGTTTCAATCCTGTGATCTCCGCTAGACAGCGTCTGGATGATGACGGATCTCTCGCGAAGCTCCCAGCCCCGGTTCCCTCCGAAGGGCAGGGTGGTATCTCCCGGCAGCGCGAGGTGGCGCTCGGCGGTCGCCCCGTCCGTCCAGCCGGGTGAATTCACCGAGTAGGGTACGACTCCCGGGGCGGCCTTGTAGTCGGCTACGGATGAGAAGATCCCGGTCTCTGAGAGATTGCGGGGGAAATCGGGCAGCTTTCCAGTGGGCGGGGTCGGGACGATCCGGTAGAGGCCGCTGCCGTGATCAACGACCAGTAATTCCTCCCGGGGGCTCACCGCGAAGCCGGCGATCTTCAGCGAGGTGTCGGCGATCTCCTCATGCCAGGTAAGCTTTTTCCCATCGTGGCGCGCGCCCCAGATCTTGCCGGTTGCGTAGTCACCGTAGACGTAGGCGCCGTCAAGTTTCGGCAGTTTTCCACCGTAGTAGACCACGCCGCCGGTGAGGGAACGGGCCTCGCGGTGGTGATGTTCGATGGTCGGCGGCACGAAGGGCGCCGGACCCAGCTTGCGATTCAGGTAGAAGGGATGGTTGCCCTCGTAGACGCTCCAGCCGTAGTTTTCTCCTCTGTTGAGGATGTTTACGCTTTCCCAGAGGTCCTGGCCGTTGCTGCCGACCCAGATCCGTCCGGTCTTCGGGTCCATGGACATTCGCCAGGGGTTCCGCAGGCCGAAGGCCCAGCATTCCCCGCGGGCATTCTTCACCGAGACGAAGGGATTGTCCTCCGGTATCGAGTAGGGGAGGTCTTTCCCCGGATGGTCGACATCGATGCGCAGCACGGCTCCGTTGATGTTGGAGATGTCCTGGCCGGTGAGGTTCAGGTCCGAGTCACTGGTGCCGTCGCCGGTGGTGATGTAGAGCATGCCATCTGGGCCGAAGAGAAGGTCGCCGCCATCGTGTCCCGCCGATGGCCATTCGATGATTGTGTGTTCGGATTTCGGATCCACAACCCGGCCGGCTTTCGAGTCGAGGGTGAGACGGGAGATCCTGTTAATACGGTTTGGCTTGCCGGTGGGGCCGTTGCTGAAGATAAAGACCTGTCCGTTTTCGCCGTACTTCGGGTGGAAGGTGAAGCCATAGAGGAGACGGCCGGACAGCTCGTAGAAGAGCTCGGTTTTCTTTACGGCGGGATCATCCTCTATTCGGAGGATTCGGGAGGGTCTGTCCTTTTCGCCTCCCTGGGTGATGACAAACAGCCGGTTCGTTCCCGGCTCCTCCAGGGCGTAGATCGGGGACTTCCAGTCGATCTTCGTATAGGTTTTTTCGATCGTGAAGGGCAGTGGGGGGTCGGGGGATCCCACCACCTTCGATGTTTCCCAGCGTACTCGCTGGGCCCGCAGGGCTGTTGTCCAGAGGCTCAGCAGGATGAAACTTCCCAGTAGTGGAAGGCGTTTCATTGTTCAGACCAGGGTCTCATGGGCGGGGGAAAGGGAGGCTCCTTCCAGCTCCAGGATGGCTGGTATTTGAGCTCGAGGTAGGGAGTCTTGACCCGGCGCTGGTTCTCCTTGCGCGAGATGAGCAGGGCATCAAGGGCGCCGCTGGTGAGCAGGGTCCTCTCGGCGTTCCAAGCGGGTTTTCCGGTGAGGATCATCTCCTCGATTCCGTTCAAGAGCCAGGTGAAGTGCATTCCCGGACGACCCTCCTGGGTCCAGAAGAGGGAAGACCGGGCCGCTCCGTCAGCGTAGCGCCAGGCCCCTGACCATTCGGCGGCCGCGCCGTTGAGCTCGAGCAGGTTGACCCGCAGGCCATCGACGTATTCGAGCTGAAAGAGAAGCGGGGAGGGGACTCGCTCCGCGAGCTTATCCCGGGGCGCCTGCCTCCAGGTGAGGCGCTCCCAGGCCTGGTCGAAGAGCTCCACATCGAAGAGTTTTTTCTCGAAGGCATCCCAGACCGCCTTGCCGGTGAGCATCCGCACCGCACGGATCCCGGTTTCTCCGCCGCCGCGCTGCTCGGCCAGCGCCTGGCAGTACTCCAGGGCGTGAAACCCGTAGGCGTCGGTGCTGCCGTAGGTGATCGCGACGATTTCCTTCAGCTTTGCCCCGCGGCGTACGTCAGCCGCCGGTCGCCGCCAGGTGGTCGGCAGGGAGGAGCCGGCCATGATGGGGATCTTCATTTCCACGGCCGAGTTGTAGATATGGCTGGCGTCCTCCCAGTTGTCGGCGAGGTGCTTGTCGACGAAGACGGGAACGACTTTCCCGCTTGAGCGGAAGATCTTGATCGTTTCGTCCCAGAAGCGGCGCTTGGGGTATTGCACGTTCCCGGTCGGCGAGCGCGGGTATTTTCCGTGCTCGGCGATGAGGAGCACCCCGTCGACGGCGAGCTTGCCCGTTCCGAGGGTCAGCGCATCTTCGATGGTGGGGCTCAGGCGGAAACCATGCTTTTTGACCAGCGATCGGCTGGTGTCGGTTCCAGGAACCTGGTCGGTGTAGAGCGAGACCAGCTCGAGCGGGGAGGTCCTGCCCTTGCCGTCGAGCGTGTAGGTCTGCAGCAGGCGGCTGACGATGATGTCGGCGTGTGAGTTGTGGCGGTACTCCGTGACGATAGCGGCGACCTTCGGCCTCGGCTTCGCGGCAGCTTTCTTTTGCAGACGGATTCGAGCGACTCCGTAGACGCTGAAGGAAGGGATCCGGATGGCTACCTGCCCATTGGAGAGATCGTGTTTGAGGGAAGCCGGCTTGCCGCCCTCGGGCGTGAGGAATTCCACCCGCTTCACGGTGAATCCTTCGGGGACCTGGATCTTTGCGTCAAATTCCTTCGTTGCGATGGGCTTCTCGTCCTTGATGGTACCGCCCGGATTGCCGCCTTCGCCTCGCTCGGCCCGGTTGTAGTTGACGAAATGCACCGTCAGCTCATCGCGCAGGGCCGGGCGGCTGGCCGACACTCGAACCGTCGCGGCGGCATCGAAGCGGCTGCGGCCGGCGGGCAGGGCCTTTTGCAGGGTTGCGGGAGAAACTGCCGTGTCGTTCGGATCAACGATCAGGGAGTATTTTTTGCGAACGGTCGGCGTGGCCATGTCGTCGGGAAGAATGTCGAAGAGCACGTGCTCGTCGAGGAGCTTGCGGCCGAGTTGTTTGAACCGGTCGCGCGGAGCGAGATCTCCGGCGTGCACAGCGCCGCGGGGAAAGAGAAGCAGGGCTTCGGCATGGGATGTGTTGTCATGGTAGAGATCGTCATGCTGGTGGAGGAAGCCGTAGTAGGAGGTGATGACCTTGCGCGCCTCAGGGTCCTTCACCCTGGTGTAGAAGCCCATCGGAGCGCCGCCGTTGGCTGCGAGCTCGGCGATGGAAGCCCGGATTCGTACGCTCTCGTATTTTCCGAGGGTGTAGGTCTTGTCGCCGCTGGCGCCGCGGATATAGCGCGCCTGCAGGGTTCCCTCGCCGAGAAAGCCGTCCTTCAGCCGGGTAAAGTTCGCCGAGCCGCCGAGGCTGTACCAGAGATAGTCCTCATCGCTTGACCAGAGTTCGCCCGGCAGCATGCATTTCTCATCTCCGTCAATCTGGGAGAAGTCCCCGATATGGTTCCATTGCGCCAGGACGAGACCGGGTTTCAGGCCGCGGCCGAATTTGACGAAGACATCGTCGAAGGCCTGCTTGTTGCTGATTTGGGAGAACCGCAGCGCCTCTCGTTTCAGAAGGGTCGAAGATTTCGGAGAATGCCAGGCGCCGATCTCTTCAAAGGTGTGTTTGCCGAGGTCGGCTATGCCGAAGAGCTTCGAGAGGTCTTCTTTTTCGTAACGGTTGGCGAGGTAGCTTTTGAAGCCTGAGACGCAGTGGGAGCAATGGCAGTCATGGCGGTAGTAGTAGTTGATGACAAAACCATCCACACCCCTGCGGATGGCGAAGCGGACCCAGGCCTTGAGGACAGCTCGCCAATGGGGGTTTCTCAGGCAGCCCCAGTATTCCTTCATGCCGCCGATGCTGTAGCCCTTGTTCGAGATCAGGCTTCCATCTCGGTTTCTCTCGAGCAGGTCGGTGGGATCTTTTACCGGTTTAGGGCCGAGCTCCGCCTCGTCCCATTGGTCATTGTAGAACTTGAAGAAACCCCTGGGACCCTTTTCGGAATCAGGGTCGCCGACGAGGAACATGACGTTGAAGTGTCCCATCGCCTTGATGCCGCGCTTGTGAATCGCGCTGTTCAGGTCCGCAAGCCATTGAGAGCATTCTTTGTGGCCCTGAACCGGAAAGTGAGCGGGATAACCCTTTCCGTGCGGGGTGGCGGAGAGACTCCAGAAGTGCCCGCCCCAGAAGCCGACCTGGGCGACCTCGGGCTTTACCTCGTCGAGAAATTTGAGGTAACCCTCGCTGCTGTATTCATCCCAGTGGGCTACCAGGCGGGTGAAGGAGAAGGGCGTCTTGACCGGGGGGGCGTCTTGTCCCGCGAGAAAACCTCCTCCGGCATGGACGGCGAAGCAGAGACATCCGATGAAGTAAATCCGTCGCATCGCTCCGGTCCCTCCAGCGTTGTTATTTCAATCGAGATTGTTCTTTTCCAGCGTCAAACCTGTGCCTGAGTATACAGCAGCGCTGTGAAAAGGTGTTGCCCTATGAGGGGAGGGGGCCGCTCTGCCGGGGAAATCTCCTCAGGAGAAAAGTGGCAGGGGCTCCCCGTCGGCGATGGGGAAGGGGCGGCCGAGACGGTCATGGATGTGGGTGTCCGGGGGGATGCCCAGCGCCTCGTAGATCGTCGCGTGCAGCTCGGCGGGTCCGCAGGCCTTGTGGATGGGCTTCGAGGAGATCTTGTCGGACTTGCCGTAGACCTGTCCGCCCTGGATTCCTCCTCCGGCGAAGGCGACTGAGTAGGAGTTTGGGTAGTGGTCTCGTCCGCCGTTGTTGCTGACCTTTGGCGTCCTGCCGAACTCGGTCAGGAAGACGACCAGGGTTTCGTCCAGCATTCCACGATCCTGGAGATCGGCCAGGAGAGCCGAGGCGCTGCCGTCGAAGACCGGCAGCATGGTGTTCTTGAGGCGGTTGAAGCCATCTCCGTGGGTGTCCCAGTGATCGCCCTTGGAGCCGTTCAGGTCGCCCGCGGCGCAGACCACGGTCGCAAGCGGCACCCCGGCCTCGATGAGCCTTCGCGCCAGCAGCATGCTCTTGCCGCAGATATGTTCGCCATAGGCGCGATGGATCTTCTCAGGTTCCTTTTCCAGTTTGAAGGCTTCCTGTACCCGGGGATTCTCCAGCATGTTAACAGCCAGGCCGCGGGAATGGTCGAACAGGTCGGTCCCCTGGCTCCTGGCCAGTCCGGCCTCAAGCCCGCGCAGGAGACCCAGGCGTTTCTTCAGCCTGTCTTCGCCGGTTGTCAGGGTCGGGTCGATATTGGCCGCGCCGAGACCGCGGGAAACTCCGCCGAAGGGTTTTCCGTTCTTCGTCGAGATGACGATCGGGTCATATTTCATTCCCAGCCAGCCGCCGTATTCGCCGGCCTGGAGGGTGCCGTTATCGACCAGCGGATAGGGCAGGCGAACCGCGGGCGGCAGGCCTGTGGGCGCCTTGCGGAACTTGGACACCACCGCGCCCATCGATGGCCAGTCATCGGGAGCTGGCGGCAGGTTAGCCGCCAGGGCTCGCTGTGGCGGTGGGCGTCCGGTCATGTTCCAGTACATGGCCCTGCCGTGAGCGGGGCTTCCATGATGCACCGAACGCACGATGGCGAGCTTCTCTGTGTGCCGGGCAAGCTTCGGCATGTGCTCGGAGACCTGGATCCCGGGCGTCGCCGTTGAGATCGGCTTGAACTGGCCGCGGATCTCTTTCGGCGCGTTGGGCTTCGGATCCCAGCTGTCGAGCTGGCTGATTCCTCCCCAGCAGAACAGTACGATACAGGACTTCGCCCTGCCGACACCTGTTCCCTCGGCCGCCTGGAGCTTTCGCAGGCCGAGAAAATCAGGCAGCGACAGTCCCGCGACACCAAGGCTGGTCTGCAGGAAGCGGCGGCGTTTCATGAAGGCTCTCCTCGAGCGAGAATGAAATCACAGTGTCTCGTACTGAGGTGATTATCTTCTCTGGGGCCCGGTTGTTCAAGTTTAAGGTGGGCAGGGAGCCGGAACGGAGCCGCTGGTGCGGTAAAAGGTACGGAATTCCGGTCTTTTTGGATCGATCAGGCGAGCAGATCCTTGATGACGTGCCCATGTATGTCGGTCAGGCGGAAGTCGCGACCCTGGTAGCGGTAGGTCAGCTTCCTGTGGTCGAAGCCGACGAGGTGCAGGATCGTTGCGTTGAGATCGTGGATGTGCATGGTCCCCGGGGTCCACTTATCCTTGGTAGGTTGCGGCCGCAGGGTGTTTCCATCCGTGTCGACGATGTTGTAGGCGTAATCGTCGGTCTGGCCATAGGTGATCCCCGGCTTGATTCCACCCCCGGCCATCCACACGGTGAAGCAGCGTGGGTGGTGGTCGCGTCCGTAGTTCTTGCGAGAGAGGCCGCCCTGGCAATAGGCCGTCCGGCCGAACTCGCCGCCCCAGACCACCAGGGTGTCCTCGAGCAGGCCGCGTTGCTTGAGATCCTTGATGAGGGCCGCTGAGCCCTGGTCGATATCCTTGCATTGTGATTCATGTTCCCTGGGCAGGGATCCGTGGGCATCCCAGCCGCGATGGAAGATCTGGATGTTGCGGACGCCGCGTTCGGCGAGACGGCGGGCGTTGAGGCAGCAGGCGGCGAAGGAGCCGGGCTTGCGGGCCTCTTCACCGTAGAGCTTGAAGGTGTCGGCGCTCTCTTTCGAGAGGTCCATCAGCTCGGGGATGGAGGCCTGCATGCGGTAGGCCATCTCGTGCTGGCGAATTCTCTCCAGGATCTCCGGGTCGCCGAATTTTTCATGCTGCTGCTGGTTCAGGGCCGCCAGTGCGTCGAGCTGGACCCGGCGGTCATTCCGCGAGACGCCCTTTGGATTGCTCAGGTAGAGAACCGGGTCGCCCTGGCTGCGCAGGAGAATGCCCTGGTGGTCCGAGGGCATGAAGCCGGTGCCCCAGAGGCGGCTGAAGAGGCTCTGCTCGGGGAAACGGCTGCGGGCGTGCATGACCACGTAGCTCGGCAGGTTCTCGTTCATGGTGCCGAGGCCGTAGCTCAGCCAGGCGCCGAGGCTCGGGCGTCCGGGTACCTGGCTGCCGGTCTGGATGTAGGTGATGGCAGGATCGTGGTTGATGGCCTCGGTGAAGGTGCTGTGCACAACGCAGAGCTCCTTCGCGACCTTCGCAGTGTGAGGCAGCAGCTCACTGATCCACACCCCGCGATCATTGTTCTCGTATTTAGTGAACTTGTATTTGCTCGGGGCCACCGGGTGGGTCTTCTGGCCCGCGGTCATTCCCGTAAGCCTCTGTCCGTCACGAACTTCACTGGGCAGCTGCTTGCCGTACATCTCCTGCATCTTGGGCTTGTAGTCCCAGAGGTCGTGATGGCTCGGGCCGCCGCTCATGAACAGGTAGATGACGCGCTTCGCCTTCGGCTTGTGGTGGGGTCCCGTGGGCTTGCCTTCAGCGGAGAGCTCGGGCCCGAGAAGGTTCGCCATCGCCGCGGTGCCGAGGCCGAGGGCCGTGCGGCCAAAGAGCTGCCGCCGGGTCATCATCAGGTCGTATTCACGCTGGGGATCTGCAGGTGTCATTGGTGGTCTCTGAGAAATAGTTCCATTTTCAATAGAGCAGGATTACAAGGTCGCTCGCCAGGAGCGTGATAGCGACCTGGGTCCAGGCCGCGTGCTCAGCAGGGGACAACTCCTTGTCCCGTGCGGCAGCACCCATCGACAGGAGGGCGAGAGCGTCCTCCCCAGCGTCTTTGTAGCGGTTTCGCATAGCGTCCAGGAGGCTCTGGCAGACCTTGCGTTCATTGTCATTCGCCTTGCGACAGGCCAGCAGGGTAAACAGCAGATCGAGGCGTCCCCTGTCGTCGCCGGCTTCCTTGAGTAGGCGTTCAGCCAGTTTCCGGCCCATCTCCACTCTCTGGGTCTCGTTGAACAGTCCGAGCGATTGCAGGGACGTATTGGTTCGGGAGCGTTTCACACAGCTGGACTCGCGGCTCGGAGCGTCAAAGAGGGTCATCATCGGATGGGGGCTGGTCCGCTTCCAGTAGACGTAGATGCTGCGCCGGTAGAGCTTCTCTCCCTTGTCGGCAACGTACTTCTTCGTGTTGCTGGCCGGGTGCATCAGGGCGCTCCACAGGCCGGCGGGCTGGTAGGGCTTGATGCCTTCGCCACCCATTTCAGGAGCCAGCATCCTGCTGGCCCAGAGGGCGATGTCGCGCAGCACCTCGGCATCAAGGCGGTGGCTGGGGCCCCTGGCGAACAGCCTGTTTTCCGGATCCGCGAGATCTTTCCGGCGGATTGAGTCCTGGCGGAAGGTCCGGCTGGTGACCATCAGGCGCAGCATATGCTTCAGATCCCAACCGCTGTCCTGCAGCTCGACCGCCAGCCAGTCAAGCAGATCCGGGTGGGTCGGCTGCTGGCCCTGCATGCCGAAATCTTCAGGCGTTCTTACAATTCCGTCCCCGAAGACGCGTTGCCAGACTCGGTTGATAAGCACCCTCGATACCAGTGGGTGTCCGCGGGAGGTCAGCCAGCGAGCGAGCCCGAGCCGGTTTCGGGGAGCCTTCTCGGGAAAGGCGCTCATGACCGAGAGGGTTCCGGGCTGAAGCGGCTCGCCAACAGGCTGGTTGTATTCTCCACGGTGCAGCACCTTGGTAACCCGCGGTTTGCCGAGGTCTTTCGCCACGAGAGTCGTGGTGAAACTTCCCGAGGATTTGCCCATCGCATCGACTATTTTCTTTGCCGCGTCTTTTTCCGGGGTGTCCCCGGCGCTCGCCACCAGGAGCAGGAGACGATCTTTCAGCGAGCCATTCTTCCATTTGTTGGCATTCTTCGCCTCGAGCGCGGTTACGGTTTCTTTTTTGAGCCCGCCCAGCAGCTTTTCCCCATCCGCGTTCAGGCTGTTCCATACCATCCAGGCCTGCTGGTTCGCGGGCGCCTTGATGACCGGCGCGTAGGTATAGGAGTTCCCATCCATGGAGTTTTCAGCGGTTGAGTTGAAAAAGGCCAGGAGCTGGTAGTACTCAGTCTGGGGGATCGGGTCGTATTTGTGGGTGTGGCACCTGGCGCAGGTAAGGGTCATGCCGAGCAGGACCGTGCCGAGAGTTTCGGTTCTGTCGAAGTTGTTCTTGGCCTGGAATTCCAGCGGGATGGCGCCGCCCTCCGCAGTGGTGGGGTTCATGCGGACAAAACCAGTGGCTACCCGCTGCTGGAGGGTCGGCCTGGGAAGAAGATCTCCAGCGAGCTGCCAGGTGATAAATTCATCCAGGCGCAGGTTCGAGTTGAAGGCATAGACGACCCAGTCACGGTAGGGGTAGATGCCGCGCTTGTTGTCGAGATGCAGGCCGTGGGTGTCGCCATAGCGAACGGCGTCCAGCCAGTAGCGAGCCTGGTGTTCTCCATAGTGTTCACTTGCCAGCAACTGGTCGACGAGTTTTCCATAGGCGTCGGCACCCTTGTCGGCGAGGAACGCTTTCAGCTGCGCAGGCTCGGGCGGCAGCCCTGTCAGGACCAGCGCCGCACGGCGGGCGAGCGTGGCCCGGTCGGCCTCGGGAGCCAGGCCCAGTTTTTTTCCAGCCAGCCGGTCGAGTATGAAAGCGTCGATCTCGTTCCCCCCGGCTGGTTTCTTCGCCTTTGGCTTTTTCTTCCCTGGAGGAATGAAGGCCCAGTGGCTGGCGTATTTCCCTCCCTGACGCACCCAGCGGCTGATGAGGTCCCGCTCTCGTGCAGTGAGCTTTTTTTCGGCCTTCTTCGGCGGCATGGGCTCATCGTCAGAGTGGATCCGGACCAGGATTTCACTCTTGCCGGGGTCCTTGGGATTCACCGCCTGGTAGTCGCCGAGATCCTTTGTCGCTCCGGCGTAGGAATCGAGGCGCAGGAGATCCTTTTTCTTAGTGTCCGGTCCGTGACAGACAAAACATTTGTTCGAGAGGATGGGCAGAACCTCCCGGGCGAAATCGACCGACCCTTTGTCTTCAGCGAAGAGGAACTGGTCGCCGGAGCAGGCCAGGAGCGTGAGGATCGTTACCAGGGATGTCGTTTTCATAGGATTACCTTACTTCAACAGAGAAGCTGCCTCGATTGTTTTCAGTAGAGGGGTTACTTGGGTAATTTTCCATCTCCGGTGGCCTTGCCCTTCAGCACCCAGGCGAGGTTGAAGCGCGCCACTGTCGAGCCGCCCTTGGGGCCACCCTCGAAGTGGAGGTAGGCCCAGCCCTCGGATTTTGTCCCGGGGCGCCCGGAGGTGAGCGCCGAGTAGCCGTGGTTGCCGGCGTATAACAGCCGCTTGACCGGCCAGGTCTTGCCGCCGTCGAGGCTTGCCCAGATCGTGCCGAGCTTGCGGCCACCCGGGCTGTCGCAGTTTGAGTAGAGCAGGATGTCGCGGTCCTTGACTGCCAGGCGGGTCAGGCCTCCCATGCACCCGTAGTTGGTATTCTGCGGCCCATCGGGAAGCACCTCGCAGATCTGCAGGTTTTTCCAGGTCTTGCCGCCGTCGGCGCTGGTCGCTGTCCATCTCCGCCTGGGGTTTTTACCTTCAGGAGCCCAGTGGCGCCGGGTGTTGTAGTAGACCGTTCCATCTGCAAGCTCGGCCAGGGTCGCCTCCCCGGTGCCCTTGGCGGGGAAGGGGTCGCTGGTATTCCAGGTCTTGCCGCCATCGTCTGAGTAGATGGCGTTGGTGTAGTGCTGGGGCCATTTGCTGCGATCGTTGCGGCCGGCGTAGAAGCGCGAGGGGCGAATCAGGCGGCCCTTGTGCTTGCCGTGGCGCAGGGTGATGCCGTGGTCGTTCATGTGCATCGAGGGCATGTTGCCTTTTGAGTCGGGATTGATTTTCGCCGCGATCTTCTTCCAGGTCTTTCCATCGTCCTGGCTGCGGTATACCGACAGGGGGGCCGGAGGATGGCGGTCTTCCACGAAGGCGAGGATGTCGCCGGATCCTTCATCCACGACGACACCTCCGCACTGGAAGCCTGGCTTCTGGATGATGATTTCCTCTCCCCAGGTTTTGCCCCCGTCTTCGCTGCGGCGCGCGCGCACGTGGCTGGTACCCCAGGTGGCGATCACGGTTCCCTTCATCGACACAACAATGTTAGGGAATCTCTCTCCCCTGAATACCTGCCCCAGCTCGAGGGCCGGCTCTCCGAGGAAGGGCTCGAGCTTACCTTCGCCTGCCGTGATGTAGCCTGTTGAGACACCGGCTACCAGGAGGGCTATGCCGCAGAGCAACGAGAGCTTCATGTTCATCATTGGGTTCCTTTTTATTGAAGGGCGGTTTGTTCAATTGAAGTGAACATTGTGCCTACTACCGTGGCGTATAGTCAATCTCAACCGCCGCGGGGAGTGTCGTGATCTCAGGAGGTATGGGGCCAGCCGAGGTAGACGATGTGTCTCGGGCCCTTGTACTTCGGCCGGTGGAACTCGACCCGAAAGCCGCAGCTCGCCATCAGCTTTTCGAAGCTCTTGACCGGGCCTTCAGACCAGACCGCCATACAGCCACCCGGGCGCAGGGCGCGGCGCGCACGAGCGAGGGCTTTACGGCCGTAGACGAGATCCTCGGTGCCTTCAGGCGGTGGGTAGGGCCCCTCGTAGAGATCGAGGACCAGCGCGTCAAATTTCCCCTCGTCTGCCGCCTCGGCGGCTTTTGAGATGAGGATGCTGACGTCAAGGATCTCGACCCTGACGCGCGGGTCATCGAGAGCGTTTGCGGACAGCTCGGCGATCGGGCCGCGGCACCAGTTGGCGACGATGGGGTTGACCTCCGCGGTGACGACCTCCGCATCCGTCGGCAGCAGGTCGAGGGCTGCGCGCAGGGTGTAGCCCATCCCGAGGCCAGCGACCAGCACGCGGGGGGAGGTCTTCTCTTTCAGCGGGGCGCAGGCAAGGTCCGCGAGGGCAACCTCCGAGCGATGCAGGAAGCTCGACATCAGGGGACGTCGATCGATGGAGATGATCCAGTGGCCGCTCGCCTGGCGGATCAGCTCGAGCTTACCCTCGTCGGTGTGAACGCTGTCGATGATTTCAGAGGGCTGGGGCATGGAATTTTCCCGGGCTGTTGACTGTATGGCGCCGGGTCACGATAGAAGACTCGCGTCCGGCTAAAAAGAGGATTCTGGTTGAAACGGCCGTATGGTTTTATCCCGCTCACCTCGTTTATTGGCCGATAATCTGGTACTATGAACCACCGAATCTGGAAGCTGCAGGCTTAGAGAAACAATCCAAGTCATTGCTACGGCAAGGAGAAGTCTTATGAGCAGAATCAATCGTAGAGGTTTCCTCAAGGGGACCCTGGGCACGGCGGCAGCCATCAGCCTGCCCTCGATCGCGGTAGATGGAGCGATCCTCGGAGCGAACGAGCGTCTTCGCATGGCCGTCTGCGGCCTCAATGGACGCGGCGGGAGCCACATTGGTGGTTTCGGCGGTGACAAGCGTGTTGAGCTTGCCTGGCTTGTCGATCCCGATGAGAACGTGCTGAAGCGGCGGCTGAGAGGCCGGAAGAATTGCCAGGGCAGCGCCAATTTCAGGAAAGCCCTCGCGGATAAGAACGTTGACGCGATCAGTGTCGCGGCGCCGAACCACTGGCACTCCCTGATGACCATCGAGGCGGCCCAGGCAGGAAAGCACTGCTATGTCGAGAAGCCGGCCAGCCACGATGTCTACGAAGGCGCGGTCGCAACCGCGGCCTGGAAAAAGTACAAGGTCGTCATCCAGCACGGAACCCAGCAGCGCAGTGACGCGAGGGTGGCCGGGCTCCATGACCTGATCCACAAGGGCAAGTTCGGCAAGCTGAAGATCTCCTACGGCTATTGCTGCAAGCCGCGCGGCGGCATTGGAAAGAACAAGGCTGGAGAGCCTCCCAAGCACCTCGACTGGGATCTCTGGAAAGGCCCCGCCAAGGTCAAGGAGTATCACAGCAACTACGTGCATTACAACTGGCACTGGTTCTGGGACACCGGCAACGGCGACCTGAACAACCAGGGAACCCACCAGCTCGACAGGGCGCGTTGGGCGATCGACAAGGACCAGACCCATCCGGTGCGCACCTTCGCGCTCGGCGGCCGGTTCAACAATCAGCAGAACCAGTGGAACAACGACGAGGGCGAGACTCCCAACTCGATGTTCGCTGCGGCTGAATATCCCAACGGACAGTGGGTGTTCTTCAACGTGCGCAATGTCAACTACAAGGGCTACCCGCGCCAGGTGGAGAACGAGTACTACTTCGAGGATGGAGGCAAGATCATCCGCGAGCGGTACTATCCCAAGGGAAGTAACAACGCCGAGAAGATCGATATCCCGGCCGGCAAGGTGACCCCCGGCGGCAACTGGCGCAGCTTCGTGAGCGCCTGCCTCGCCGGCGACCAGATGATGGCCAACGGCAACATGGAAGAGGCGCACTACGGCTGTGTTCTCGGCCATGTCATGAACAACTCCTACCGGATCGGTAAGGAGGCTCCCTTCAACGAGAAGGCGGGCAAGTACGGTGACGATAAGGATGTTCACGAGCACTTCATGAAGCTGCACTCGATCATGCGTGACGGCTGTGGAGTTCCCGAGAACAAGGCTAAGTACATTGTAGGTCCCGAGCTGGCCTTCGATCCCAAGACCGAGATGTTCACCGGTGAGAACAGCGAAGAGGCCAACAAGCTTCTGCGCGATCCGAACCGCAAGGGCTTCGAGGTTCCGGACATCGCCAAGGTCTGAGCCTGGGTACTGGACCGGCCGTGAGAGTTTTTACAGCTTCCACGGCCGGTCTTTCTTTTTATTCCGCGGAAAACCGGCCGTCCCGCATCCTGCAGGGCGGCAGACAGTTTGATGCGGAGCCTGGAATTTGAGCTGGATTATTTATGAGATACCGACCGAGTTGGCGCCTGGCTCCCACCCTGGTGGTTGCTGTTGTTGTCGCTTCATCGCTTGCCTGTAATGCTTTACCTGCAAAGAGGGCCGCTGCCGAGAGCCCGGAAAAAGCCGGGGGCGCAGCTGCCTTTCCCGCCGGAGTGGGGAAGATGTACGAGGAGCTCTCGAAGGTCATTCGTGCGCGAACCCTGCCGGCCTTCATGCCGATCTTCCATCGTGACTATATTTTCGAGGCCGCCGACGGAAGCGCCCTCGACCGCGGTCCCTGGCGCCGCCGGTGGATGGACCGCTTCGAGGAGGCCCGGTATGAGAAGCTGAGCTTCGCGCTCGATGAGGTGCTGAAGCCGGGAGCGGAAGAACTCTCGCTCAGGGTGCGGCGTGTCCTCGCCTTCAGGGAGACCGAAGGCGCCGAGCTACAGGTCCTCGACTCGACCTTTGATGACACCTGGATCAAGGCGGAGGCGGGTTGGCAGCTGCTTGTCCGCAAGGAGAGCGGAGTTCGTGCGAAGGGGACCATTCCTCCTGCCTGGGGAGCGGTGATCGAGAGTCCACGGATCGCGGCCCTGTCAAAAGAGCTCGGCGCGGAGAAGAAAGAGAGCCTTGCGGCTTTCTGGAAGGAATACCAGGCCGGCGGCGGTCCGCTCATTGAGGCGGTCGAGGGCAAGGACAAGCTCGCGCTGGTGACGACTCTCTGGCGGGCCCGCGGCGGCGAGGTCAGGGTACGACTCGAAGGCGGCAAGCCGACCCGCTCGGGCTACAAGTCCCTGCGGCGCCTGGGGGAGACGGATCTCTGGTATCGAAGCGAGCGCCTGTCGAAGAAGGCGCGCTATACCTACAGGCTCCACGTCCAGAGAGAGGTGGTCTCGCCCGCCTTCGCCGGCCAGTTGCAGGAGACTTTGGCGGTCGCCTCCATCGAGACCGATCCGTTCAATTCGAAGGAAATTGATGAGGCCTCCCTGGTCGAGCTGCCGGGAGCCGAGGCTCTTCCCCGGCTCGCCGAGGTCAAGGAACGGGACTCAGGCGACCTCGAGCGAATGACGGTGCGCTCATCGATCCTCGATGAGCGCCGCTTTGTCTCGGTCTACACGCCGCCGGGCTACGATGATTCCGATGAGGCCGCTGCTTCGAACGCGGTCTTCCTGCTCGACCGCGGCGACTACGCGAGCCGCCGTCTCACGAGGACCGTCCTCGATAACCTCACAGCTGAGAAGGCAATCGGGCCTACGGTGGTCTTCATGCTGCACAGCGAGGGATCGAGGAGCGCCGACCTCGAGACATCCGACAGGTTCGTACGCTTCGTCGGCGAAGAGCTGGTCGGCTGGGCGGAGAAAAACTTTAAGCTGTCAAAGGATTCGGAAGATTTCATCATCGGCGGCAACGGGGTCGGCGCCGCGATCGCCGCCTTCTGTGCCGCGGAGTTCCCCAATACCTTCGGAGGTGTGTTGTGCGAGAGCGGTGATTTCTCCCGGTGCATATCGAGTGCCGATGGCAGTGGTACGAGGTGCGTACCCGGTCGTTTCGTGAACAATGACGCGCTCAAGCCGCGCTTCTACCTCGCACTTGGGGATCTCGAAAGCAACGCCCTGTCTGCCAGCAACCGCCACCTGCGCGACGTCCTTCGAGCAGGCGGCTACAAGCCCAGGTGGTCCCGCTTCTCCGGCAACCACAACTCCCACACCTGGTGTGCGGCCCTCGCAGCCGGGCTGGAGATCCTCCTGCCGGGTTCCTGAAGATCCTCAGCTCTTCCTCAGCCTAGGAGCTCTTTGATCACCTTGCCGCCGAACTGGGAGAGCTGCTTGAAGCGGCCGCCGTGGAGGTAGGTGAGCTTGTTGTCGTCGAGGCCGAGGAGGTGGAGGAGGGTGACGTGCAGGTCGCGGATCGGGTGGACGACGTCGACGGCCTTTTCGCCGATCTCGTCGGTGCCGCCGACCACCGAGCCGGCGTTCACCCCGCCGCCCGCCAGGAAGATCGGCATCGCCTGGCTGTTGTGGTCGCGGCCGGCTCGCTGGCCGCCGCCGCGGATGCCATTGTCGGGAGTACGGCCGAATTCTCCGGTCCAGACGACCAGGGTGTCATCGAGGAGACCTCGTTCCCTGAGGTCGCTGATGAGGGCGGCGATGGGCTTGTCGACCGAGCGGATACGTTCCGAATGCGATTTGGCGATGTAGTCGTGTGAGTCCCAGCCGGCGGTGTAGACCTGCACGAAGCGGACGCCGTTTTCAACGAGGCGCCGGGCGAGCAGGCAGCGGCGGCCGAAGTCGGCGGTGCGCTGGTCGTCGAGACCGTAGTCTTCCCGGGTGGCGGCCTTCTCTTTTTCTATATCGAGGATGCCCGGCACCTGCATCTGCATGCGGAAGGCGAGTTCGTAGCTCTCCATGCGGGCGGCGAGTTCATTGTGCGCGGGATGTTTCGCGGCATGGGCCCGGTTGAGGCTCGCCAGCAGGTCGAGGTTGCCGCGCTGGTGCTTGCGGGTGATCCCTGCGGGCGGGTGCAGGTCAAGGATGGGCGAGCCCTTCGCTCGCAGCGTAGTGCCCTGGTAGTGCGGCGGCAGAAAGCCGCTCGACCAGTTGGCCGCGCCGCCCTGGGGCGAGGCGACCTCGGGCAATACCACGAAGCCCGGCAGGTCCTGGTTCTCGGTTCCGAGCCCGTAGCTGACCCAGGAGCCGATCGCCGGATCGCCGCCGAAGCGGTTGCCGGTGTTCATGTGGTAGTTGGCGGTCGGGTGGTTGATCGATTCTCCCTGGCAGCCGCGGTAGACGCAGAGCTCGTCGGCGATGCCGGCAAGGTGTTGCCAGTGCTCGCACATCTCGATCCCGGCTTTGCCGGCTTTTTTGAACTGGAAGGGGCTCTTGACGAAGTAGCGCTGCCCGGAGCCCATCGCCGAGACGAACTTGTCGGCGCGCTTGAACTTCTTCATGTGAAGTTCGGAGAGCTTTTCCTTCGGATCGAAGGTGTCGATATGGCTCGGGCCACCCGCCATGTAGAGCAGGATACAGCGCTTCGCCCTGGCATTCGGCAGGTGCGGAGCCTTCGGCGCGAGCGGCCCCCGTGCGGCCTCCTCGGCAGCCATCATCGAATGGAAGGCCACGGCTCCCAGTCCGCCTGTCACTCCGTATAGAAAATCGCGTCGCTTCATGATCAGTAAATATAAACGAATTCGTTTGAGTTGAAGAGCACCAGGCAGAGATCTGCCAGCGCCCGCGTCGGCGGCTTCACATCCCAGGGCTGCAGGTCGTCTACATAGTTGCCTGCATAGATATCAAGATCTTCCACCCACCAGAATTCGAGCCCGGTCATCTCTTCGACCATCTGGCGAATGACGTATTTCGGTTTTTCTTTCTTCACCGG
>Ga0310124_10000289_pt1 | contig 34360 bp, 24 predicted proteins | sample CB11b_AW_Bot5_MG_FD_203507 | JGI IMG/M metagenome (GOLD analysis project Ga0310124, IMG submission 203507) | Marine microbial communities from Western Arctic Ocean, Canada - CB11b_AW_Bot5 | ecosystem: Environmental > Aquatic > Marine > Oceanic | place: Canada: Western Arctic Ocean | collected...
AATGGCCCTTGAGACGTTTGAGAGGTGAGCCGGTCGCGGTATCCCACAGCACCACGCTGTGATCGAGGCTGCCGGAGGCAATCGATGATCCACTGAGCCAGGCAAGGCCCATGACGGAGTCCTTGTGGCCATTCAGGACCTGCAGAGGTTTGCCGCCGGGCCAGGAAAAGATTTCCACAGTCCCCTCGTCGGCTGGTATCCCTCCTCCGACAGCTAACCGGTCGCCGCCGGGCGAGAATGCGACATCGTGGAGATTCAGGGCGTTCGTTTCGAGTTTCTTTCCGGGTTTCAATTCGGGCCAGCTGTAGAGGCGTAATCCGTCCTGCGAGCAGGCGGCGACCGTCTTTCCATCGGGGGCGAATGCGATGGAGGTGATCGGCGGATCCCTCGCCTCAATTAGTGAGCCCGCGGAGCAGAGGGAAAGGCCAATGCCTGTAAAAAAGATGATTTTGGCGTTCACGGCTCGTCCTGGACTGAAGAAACTCTCCTCTCTTCGTCGAAACCAGGCTCCTATGCGATGAGTTCTGAAATGACCCTCGACCCATCCGGAGCGACTCGCACCGGGCGCCCATCGCCTGTGTGCAGCATGAGCTTCGGGTTGATGCCAAGCAGGGTGTAGATCGTCGCCGCGAGATCCGCTGGCGTTACGGGCCGATCCTTCGGGCTCTCTCCAAGCGAGTCGCTCTGGCCGATGACCTGGCCGCCAGGCACTCCCGCGCCGGCCATCACCACGCTGAAGGCGCGTGGCCAGTGATCCCGTCCACCGTTGGCGTTGAGCTTCGGGGTTCGGCCAAACTCGCCCATGACTACGACGAGGGTATCATCCAGCATGCCGCGGTCGGAGAGATCACTGATGAGGCCGCTGAGAGCGAAATCGAGAGACGGAAGAAGGGCCCACTTGTCTCCAGGGTAGCGCTCCTTCATTCTTGAGTAGAGATCCTGGTGGGTGTCCCACCCTTTACTGTTGACGGTCACGAACGGCACCCCGCGCTCAACCAGGCGCCGGGCCAACAGGCAGGCCTGTCCGATCGAGTTGCGCTGGTCGCCATAGAGCGCGCGGACCTTTTCCGGCTCATCGGAAAAATCAAAGGCCCGCTTGGCCTCCGGTGATGCTATGAGCTTGTAGGCCCTTTCGAGGTCCGGGTCCGAGGTAGACCCCGCTGAAGCATCCTTCGCTCGGCTGAATTTGTCGAGTGCGCCGACAAATTTACGCCGCCGGTCGAGCCGGGCAAGATCAAGGCCCCGGTAGAAATCGAGATCGCGGACCTTGAAGCCTCTCCTGTCGGATTTCCCGCCGACGGAGAACGGACGGGTCGAGCCGGGCAGGTAGCCGTTTCCCGTCAGCTGGGACCCGCCGATGCCGAAGTCTGGCACGGCGATATTTGCAGGAAGGACGCCGGCCTGTCCCCTCACATGCGCCAGGGTCGCTCCGAAGGCCGGGTATTCCACCACTGGGGTGGGCTTGTAACCGGTCATCAGGTAATGCGTTCCGAAATTGTGTTCTCCGAGCGTCGAGGTCATCGAGCGAATGACCGCCAGCTTGTCAATCAGCCCGGCCGTTCGCGCCAGGTCTTCAGAGAACCGTACTCCAGGCAGCTTCGTGGCGACTGTCTTCAGGGGACCACGAACCTCCGCTGGGGATTCCGGCTTGGGATCGAAGGTCTCTATATGGCTGGGCCCTCCATCGAGCCAGACCAGGATGCAGGCCTTCGCCTTTGCCGCCGGGGAGTTTTCGGCTCCAGAGAGGCGCTGCAGGCGGAAGTAATCACCAAGCCCCAGGCCGAGAGCCGACAGGCCGCCAACACGCAATAGATCGCGCCGGGAGACTCCATCGCATCGTTCAGGGTTGAACATTTGTTTTCTCATGACTCAATGATTGCTTACGAATTCATTGCAGACAAGCAGGCTCCAGACGAAATCTTCAAGAAGCTCGCGATGCCTGTCAGCCGGGATATTCTCTCCTATCTGCTCTTTCCAGAACGCACTTTCCGCATTCTTGGGATACCGTCCCAGGGCGGCCAGGTAAAACTGCTCGACGATGGACAGCGGCAGCTGGCCGGCTTTGATCATTTTATCCAGCCGGCCCCCCGGCGCGGCGATCCTCGCGTTGAGCAACGCGCCGTTAAAGAAATGCAGTTTACGCTGGAGCCCGCCTGTTGAGCCCGCCGGGCTCTCGCAGGACTCTTCACGGGAGCAGCGCCCGAGGATGTCGAGTGCTACAGATCTCGTCTTCGGATCAACCAGGGTCACGGCGCGGGTTCCCTTCGGCTCTTCGCCGTAGCTGCCTGCGACCCCGAGGACATCGGAGATCGCATCGGCGAGCACCTCCGGCTCCAGCTCCTGGCGCAGGGCATGGGAATAGAAACTTCCATCGGACTTGTTTTCCTCGCTTGCCTTTGAACTGCGCGAATAAGCCGCGCTGAGCGCGATCGTGCGCAGGGTGTGACGCAGGTCGTAGCCGTTTTTCACGAAATCATCGGCCAGGCTGGAGAGGAGCGCCAGATGCGTCGGAGGGTTGGTGGCGCGGAAATCATCCACGGGCTCCACCAGTCCGCGCCCCATCATCGCCTTCCACAGTCGGTTGACAATGGCCCTGGCGAAATAGGGGTTGCCGGGATCGGTCAGCCAGCTGGCCAGTTTCCCGCGCCCATCGACCAGGTCCGCCCCGAGGAAATCTTCGCCGGGAATTCGCTGGAGGGCCCTCTCAAGGGTCCGCGGATGGATCACCTCGCCTGAAGCCTTAACCTTGACGAGCTGCCCGCTTTCAATCCGGGCAAAGATCGCTGCCAGGCCGTGGTAGTCATCCTGTGTCCAGCGATCGAGGGGATGGTTGTGGCAATTGGCGCAGCGCAGCCGGCTGCCCATGAAGACCTCACTCATGAACTCGGCCTGTTTCCTGGGACCCTTGACTGTCCGGTAGAAGTTCGCCGGGCCGACCAGGTGTGAGTCTCCCGTAGCGAGGATCACTGTGCGGGCCAGCTCGTCGTAACCGGTATTGTCCCTGACCTGCTGGTGAAGCCACTGGTGATACTTGCGCGCTCCCTGCCCGCTCCGGACGAGCTCCCCATCCGCCCCCGAATGGATCCGCAGGAGCTTTGCCAGCCGGAGAGTCCAGTACTCGCTGAATTCTTCCGAAGCCAGGAGCCTGTCGATCTCGGTCCGGCGCTTTTTCGGATCTGCCCTGGCGAGAAAAGCGCGTGCTGCGGCTACGGTGGGCAGGCGGCCGCTCAGGTCGAGTGTCACTCTTCGCAGGAAGGTGGCGTCATCGGCCCCAGGGGAAGGGGCCAGTCGCAGGGTTGAGAGTGCGTCGAGGATTTTCCGATCGATAAAGCCGCGACGGGGCTCAGCGGACAGGTCGGGCTTCGAGCCGGACAAGGGAACGATCAGCTCGATCGGTGTCACCCGGTCGAGGTAACGGGCGATCACGATCTGCCGCCCACGGCGCAGCATCTTCGCGGCCGCCGACTCCGAATCGATCTCGACCGCCGAGGGGTCCTCCGCGGTGAAGACAGTCCATCTTGTCACGTCCTGTTTGCTTCCATCGGAGAAAAAAGCAGTGGCGCGCAGCTCGATGGACGCCCCGGGCTTTTCCGCTACATGCCTCCCCGGCGAGATCTCGACGCGATCGAGGCTCCGGCTGCTGATGAGGCCGGCTCCCTGCCGGATCCAGCGCAAGAGAAGCTCCGCGCCCTCCTTGCCATCGATAAGGCGGCGCCCTCCGCGGTGGGCGATCTGTTTCGTCGGCTTCAAAACGATGAGGCTTTCCTCGGGCCGAGCCAGGTTGACGCGTCGGCCCTCGACCTGCCGGACGATCGCCTCGTAGTCGGCCGCCGGGTTGCCGCCGTAGAGTGAGAGCTTGAAGCCGCCGCGCCCGATCGCCGCTCCGTGACAGGCGGCGGCGTTGCAGCCAGCCTTGGTGAACACCGGGATCAGGTCGTTGGCGAAATCAACCCGTCCGGCGGGGGTGGAGGGGCCCGCCTCCCCGGCAAATCCTGCCGGACAGGTCAGCGCAGTCAAAGCCATGGCCAGGAGAACTGGCCAGCCTGTTTTGATCGTTCGTTCAGCCATTTTCATAGCTTCTCGCCTTCTTCACCAATCATCTCGACGCAGGCTCTCCGGATCCTGCCGGGCTTTACCCCAGCGGCGGCATTCAAACCTTTTTTCTTTTCGTCTCCCCGCCAGGCTCGCGCGCTTTTTCACTTCCGGCCTCAGGATCTTCCCGCGTTCTCTCACGCCTCCTCGGTGCGGCCCCGCCTCGCGTGCGCCCGCCTTCAGCGGCGCCTTCGTTCAGCCAGCCCTGGACCGTCTCGCGTTTCTCCCCGATCGCCTCGGCGATCCCGCCTAGAACATGCGGATCAACGGTGAGCAGCGGCTGCTGAAAGGCGAAGTTGTGGAGCACCTTGCCTTCTCTTGCCACCAGGACCGTCATCGACACATTGCGATTGAGCCCGTAGGAGCCGGGGCCTTCACGGCCTTCGCGGCTTATTCCGAGAGTGATCACCTCCGGAAGACGGCTTGCAATACGTTTCAATATGCTTGAGAGCTCAGTCGCATCGTCACCGAGAAATACGACCTGGACACTCAAACCCTTCTCTGATTTTTCGACGATCTTCGAAAGTGCGCCGGAGATGCCGTAGATCCCGCGAAACCCGACGCGGTTGTCGTCCTGGAAGATCAGCAGCTGTGGCTTTCCTGCAGCCGCGGCGATGGCATCGAGCTCTTTGCCCTCGGTCTCGCCCCGAATGCCGATGGCTTTGAAGGAGGGAAGCTTTTCGCCGGGCTGCGGCCCGGAAAAGAGAGGCTTCTCCTGAGACTTGCTGAACTCGGCAGGATCCTTGACCTCGACCTTCCGCTGCTCCCGGTACCTTTCAGCCTCCGCGGAGCGGGTACGTTGAGCGCTCCTGGCGAGGCGGCCATATTCCTCCCTGGAGATGTCGAAAAACTCCAGGTCGAGAAACAGGTCACTGCTGGCGGCGTGTCCCTGGTGGACGCTGACGCAGAAAAGGTTCTCTCCCTTCACCAGGGATCCCTGGCGAACGGGAAAAACCATGAATTCGTCTTCTTCCGCTGAGTCCCGCCCGGCGATCACCCTGGAGTAGCTTCCGGCTTCAATTCCATCTTCGCCGATGCGCAGACGCTTGACCTCCTTACCGTTGAGATAAACCACCGCGCTGTCATCGACTCGAATTCTCCCGGCGTAGAGCCGGGCGGCAGCCGGATCATCGACATTGAATTTCAGCCGGAAATAGGCTGCGGGGAACTTCTGTTCTTCGTCGTCTCCGTAGCTGAGCTCCGTCACCACGTCGTCTTCGCCGTAGCCGAGTGGAGCCTGGCCGACCTTCCATTTGGAATCGTCAAAATCCGCCCCGGTCCAATCTTTCGAGGGAGCCTTCCCGGTGTCGAGGTAGCGCCATCCCTTCTGGCCCCTGGATACCAGCCGCGGCCCCCCCGTGGAAGGACTCTCGGTCTTGCGCTCACTCCTTTGAGCTTCCGGGCGTTCTCTCTTTTCCCCGCGTTCCTGTGCAAAGCCAACGGAGGCAGACAGAATTCCTAGGACCAGGGTCACTGCGATACTTTTCATTTATAGGCACCTTTCTATCCGGTGAAGCCGGTTTCTTAACGGGCTTCAGTGTATTTCCAATTCGTAAGAATGACTGCCGGATATTCGTCGGATTGTGTAAGGGATGGAGCCTGCACGAAGCTCGCCGGGTCTTGATTGTCAATCCAATACGTATCGTCCGCTGGCTCACCGGAAATTGGACATGTTTTCCCGGCTACGGGGATAAACTAACCAGCCGGAACAGGGTACGGCCTCTGGCCGTCCTGCATTTTTCTTTTACCCGGGAGGGAAGCTCCATGACTCGCAGTTGTTTTTCCGTAAGCGGCTTATCTGCGCTCATGATCCTGCTCACCCTCCAGGCGGCCGGCGCAAAAGACCCCGTCTTCTCAGGGCCCCAGCCCGGAGAAAAGCTTCTCCCTTTCAAGGTGACCGGGGTGAGGGGAGAGTTCAAAGAGAAGGAGGTTGATTTCATCAGCCTGGCGGCAGGAAAGCCTGTCGTCCTGTTTTTCTTTCACGAATATACCCGTCCGGCCTTTGGCCTGGCCCGGACCCTGACGCGCCTCTACACATCGAGCAAGGCAAAGAAGGGCTTGCGGGTAGCCCTGGTCTTTCTCTCCGATGACCCCGCCGAAAAAATGAAATGGGCTCAGAAGGTCCAGGAATATTTTCCGGAGGACGTCCTGCTCGGGGTCTCGAGGGATGGTCGGGAGGGGCCCGGGGCTTACGGGCTGAACCGCAAGGTGGCGCTGACACTCCTGGTCGGAAAGGAGGGCAAGGCAACGGCCAGCTTCGCCCTGATCCAGGCCGCATTGAGCCAGGGGATACTCGATGCGATCGCTTCGGTAATTGGTGAAAAAGCGCCGGCTCTCAAGGACATCCAGGCAACGGAAAGAGCCGAGATGCAGAAGATGCGAGAATTGAATCAGCGCAGGAAGCTCCAGCGCGGCGGGGCGGGCCGGGGAGGAGATGCGGAGCTTTCCGCGCTGCTGCGCGGCCTGCTCAACAAGCAGGCTACCGAGGAGGAGGTCAAGGAAGCCGCCCTCAAGGTTGAAAAATACGTCGCCGGTAAAGAAACCGCCCGGAAGGATCTCGCCAGGCGCGTAACATCGATCGTCAACTCAGGCAGGCTTGCCAGCTACGGAACCCCGGCGGCACAAGAGGTGATTCGCGGCTGGGCGAAGAAGTATGGAGAGGCCCCTCAGAAGCCCCGGCGGCGTTCTGAACCTTCCGGGAAAAAAAAGAAGAGCTTGTAACCGGGCGTTTGCAGGGAGCTTCCGTGTCTCGCTCTCCTGGGCTTTGCTGCCGGGTCTCAAGGAGTAAACCTCGAGGAGCCCATAGGTGACCCGGCGAACATAGCTGCCGGCTCCCTGGAAGTGGGAGCGCCACCCTCCTCTTGCTCCCGTCCATGGCCTCGCATAGGCTATGGGCTGGTTCAACTGATACATAGAGAGGGTACGGACATGAAACGCATTGTCGTATTGGCGCTGGTTTTCAATGCGGCGCTCCTCGGGGTTATTGTTCATCTGGTGGCGGGGCCTGGCGCCCCGCGGATGCACGCGCATGCGGCTGAAAACCGCGCAGTTCCCCAGGCTGATCTCGCCAAAGGCGAGCTCCTGCGCGTTTGCGCGGCCGAGGGGTTCGAATTCACACCGACGCTGCGGCGGGCATTTCTTGCCTATGCCAGGCAGCAGGCGCTTCGAGAGCTGAAGGTTAAGGGGAAATCTCTCCCGGGCGATTTCCTGGCGTGGGTTGATGCAGATCCGGAAATTGCAGCCGGCGTCTATGCCGCTCATGACAAACCCGAGGACGTCTTGTTGTGGCTGTACTCGTTGCGGTTGGACCTGGGGAAGAATAGGTTTGAGAAATATCGCCAGCTGGCCCTGGCGGCAGCTCTTGTCAGTTCCAAGGAGGGTATGGAAGCCGATATCAAACCCCGCAAACCGCTGAAGCTGGTCATTCCCGGTGATCCTCGCAAGCCGGTCGATACGAAGGAGCCGGGGCGCAAGCTCGACATGAACGACCACATCATCAATTTCCTCAACGAGAACACCATCGAGGAAGAGGTCCTGGTCGATTCAAAGGGTGCTCCCGAGCTGAGATATGACAAGAAGGGCATCGCCATTCCCTCTCCCGGAAAGCAGAAGCGCAAAAAAGGCCAGGCCACGACGAAGCGCACACGGACCCTTTACGCCGCGGATGTCCTGGCCAGCCGGGAGCTCCAGGCGAAGTTCAATGCCTACATGAAGTCCAGGGGGCACGATACCCGGATTGATTGCGGTGAGCGGATCGTCCACTGGAAAAGCAAGGACATGGTCCGCGGCGAGCAGTACAGGAAGGTCAACGAGGCCTACCTCCTGTTTCGAATGGCCTATGAGGCCAAGGGCCTGATGCCCGCCAATCGTGACGCCTTCCCTACGCCGGCGGAGAGGTGCGCCTACCTGATCCGGAATTACGAGTACAAATTTCCACCGAAGCTGCAGGCCAAGCGCAAATGGCCTCGATTCCCGCTGACCGCTCCCTGGCCGCTTTTGACCATGCTGGCGGCGGACCGCCAGCCCCTGCGCGAACGCGAGGAGCGGTGGGTGGCGTTTCGAGACAAGGGTGAATTTCACCAGTATGGTGAATACATCGGCGGCATCGCCCAGCAGCAGGCCATGCAATCCGCGCGCCGCTTGACGCCCTACCCCTTCACCTACGCTACGATCCAGATCATGCTGAAGGACGGAGGCGTGTGCGGAACGATGGGCTCCATCTCCGCGCGCGGGCACAATACCCTCGGTATCCCCGCTTCCCAGGCCACCCAGCCGGGTCATTGCGCCATGGTGGCCTTCCGCTACGATCCGAAAACCAGGACCTATCGCTGCCAGGGCGGGCAATACGCCACGGGGGGCGACGAAAAAACGGGGCCGTTTACGCCGTGGCCCTTTGCCTCCAAGTTCCGGCGGATCAACAGAAGAAACGGCTATGAGATCGAGTTTCATAACCGCAAGCCCATGGTATACCACCAGAGCCTGGCATGGGGAGTGAACTACAGCCTGCAGTCCTACCTCGATGGCACGGTGGCCCATGCCGTTTTTCGTCTGCTGCCGGAGGGCCAGCGCCAAACTCACGGTATGAAGCTCCTGAAGAGTACCCTTGCCCGGAACGTCTACAACTTTCTGCTGGTTGACGCGGCGCAGGATACGGCCGCTTCGGCGCAAGAGCAGATACTCTTCTGGAAGGATTTCCTTGCGGCGCTGGGGGCCGTTGGCGGTAAGCCCGGCTGTCCCGCCGAGGGGCTCTACAATACGACCGTAAAAAACAAGATGTTCGCGAGGATCGCCAGGCTGCCCATCCCGAAAGACAAAGAGGCTGTTCGCGCAGTCTTGTCGTTCCTGGAAAAAGAGAAATGTAACCATGCGCAGGCGCTGGCGGCCTATCGCCAGGCGCTGAAAGACCTGTAGGCCGGCCCACGAAAAGATCCTCCCCTGATCAATGCAGCGCTCAGGCTGTTGGCGGGGTCTTGCGGTCTATGAGCGTTATAATTCCGGAGTTTAAAGCTGGCGCGGCCGGGGAACGCGAGAGAGATGACAATAGACATCACTGGCCGGGAAGAGCTGATCCGGACCTACCGCAGCGGTCTGCTGGAGGATGTCCTGCCGTTCTGGATAAAGCACGCCGTCGACCGGGAGCATGGCGGCTTCATAACTGCGCTTGACCGCGACGGCAGCATCGTCGACACGGACAAGGGCACCTGGCAACAGGGGCGGTTCACGTGGTTGCTGGGGGAGCTGTATAACAACGTCGAGGCGCGCGATGAATGGCTCGAGCTGGCGAAGCACGGAGCGAAGTTCATAGATGAGCACTGTTTCGATCCGGCTGACGGCAGGATGTGGTTCCACGTGACTCGTGAAGGCGAGCCGCTTCGCAAGCGACGCTACGGGTTCTCCGAAAGCTTCGCCGCGATCGCTTACGGTGAGCTCTTCAAGGCAACGGGCGAGGAGCTCTATGCGGAGAAAGCCCGTAGGGCATTCCAGGGCTTCATTGACCACAACCTGGATCCGAAGGGAGTCGATCCTAAGTTTACCGACGTCCGTCCCATGAAGAGCCTCGGCTTCCCCATGATCACCATCGCCACGGCGCAGGAGCTTCGCGATTCCATCAACCTGCCGAATGCCGACGAATGGATCGATCGAAGCATCGAGGCTATTTGCCGCGACCATCTCAAGCCGGATATCCAGTGTGTGATGGAAACCGTTGGGTCCAACGGGGAGATCATCGACCATTTCGATGGTCGCACGCTGAACCCCGGGCACGCGATCGAAGGCGCCTGGTTCATCCTGCAGGAGGGCAAGCTTCGTGACGATGACGACCTGGTGAAGACAGGCTGCCGGATGCTCGACTGGAGCTGGGCGAGGGGCTGGGACGATGAACACGGCGGCATCCTGTATTTCGTCGATCTCGAGGGCGGCCCGGTGCAGGAGTACTGGCACGACATGAAGTTCTGGTGGCCGCAGGCCGAGGCGATTATCGCCACCTTGCTCGCCTTTACCCTGACAGGCGACCCGAAGTACGCCGCCTGGCATCGACAGGTCCATGACTGGGCCCACCGGCATTTTCCGGATCCCGGGCAAGGTGAGTGGTTCGGGTACCTGCACCGTGACGGTAGTATCAGCTCGACACTGAAAGGTAACCTCTGGAAAGGCCCTTTCCACATTCCGCGTATGCAGCTGGTGTGCTGGCAATTGCTGGAAGGTTTTTCGCTATAGAGCGATTCATTTACGGCTGTGGCTTCCGGGGCGCGAAGCTTCCCGCTGGGGGTGGAAGATCGCAGGTTCGAATCCTGCCGCCCGCGCGCCCTGGAGAGGGCCTCCGGATGGATGAGCGGTAGCGGAGGCGTCAGTTCTCTTTCTGGATCAGCTCGGATAGGGCGTTGGAATGTTGGGTTACCACTCGCAATATTCGGCCCGAGACGACCAGCAGCAGCCCGCCGGCAAGGCTTGGGAGGAGTCCACTCAAGAACATGGCGACTCCGATAGACCCCTGGAATACTGCCGCGCTCAGAAACGCCAGGCCGATCAAGACTGCCAAGAAGACCATCGACCAGCCTACGAACTCTGCTGCCCGGGCGATCGTTCTGGAGGAATATAAGTAGTCCTTTTCTTGCATCACAATTCTCTTCCGGCTCTCGCGCCTGTGTGTCCAGTATTGATGGTGATCTTGGATCATTGTATCGGAAAGAGGGCGGGCGGCCAAGACAGGCGCCTCGATGCCGGCGATTCCAGGGCCGCGCCCCGGGCCAGTTCTTGCAGACCTCTATTTTTCTTCAGCGATCGCCTTCTCGATGAAGGGCCACATCTTCGCGGGATAAAAACGGTGCCCGCTGTTGCCCCACTCGAGGGCCGTGCGGCCGGGTACGTTCGCCGTCTTGAAGATGTTCTTCAGCTCACCGCCCAGCTTTTGCACAGTGGGCCGGTGGTGCAGGCCATCGCTCACTCCGTGAACGATCAACAGGTGGCGCGGCGCCACGAGTCCGCCCAGCTCCTTCCAGTCTCCCCAGTCGCGCAGCCCGGGCACCAGGCAGCAATCGCAGTGGAAGATGAATCCTTCCCTGCTCATGACCGAGGTGAAAGAGCAACTGGGGATCGCCACCCGGATTCGCGGGTCAATGGCGGCGGTGTAGGCGGTGAGGACCCCGCCGCCCGAATTGCCGGTCATCACGATACGTGCCGGGTCGACGAGCGGATGCTTCTGCGCCCAGTCCAGCAGGCGCTGCATGTCCCAGACTCTCTCGGCTGTTGGGGTCCGGCCTCCCAGCAGGCAGTGCATGAGCTGCGCGCGGCAGGGGCGGTTCCCGTGGCGGTTTTTCGGATCAGGCACTGAAAGCTCAGCGGCCAGTCCGCGGGTGGCCGGGGCGATCACCACGAAACCTCTGCGCGCCGCCTGTGCGCCGATATCACCTTCATTGGCGAGGATTTTCGCGCGGTGCTTTTCATCTTTAAAGGCACCGGCGTAGGAGTGGAGCCCGAGCTTGTCGTGGCCGTGCGGGCAGAGCAGGAGCGGCCGCAGCCGGTCTGCTTTCGCATCCTTCGGCACCAGGAGATAAAAGGGGATGACCACTCCCGGTTCGGTCTCGATCGAGCAGAGCGCGCGGGTGAAGGAGTCCGGAGTTGCGTCCGCTTTTCCCAGCTTGACCTCCGGTTCGAAGCCGGCCAGGTCTTTGCCTATTCGCTTGAGCCCGGTGAGTTCAATGAGAGCCCGCCGAGCGCGTTTTTGCCACTGACTGAAATCAGCGTCGGCCTTGAAGGCATGCTCCTGCCTGCCTTGCTGGATGCGTTCGAGATAGGCGGCGATCGGGTCCGGGTAGTCTGCGAAGGGCCTGGGCGTCTCCTGGGCTGAGAGATTCACAGCGGCATAAATGGCCGGGATGGACAGGATGATTCGTATTTTCATGGGCAGGCTCGGCAAAGCCCTTTGTCGACGGCTGAACATTTCTACCAGCCTAAGCGATATTCAGGGCGCTCTGCAACCGGCGGCACTTTCCCCTTGCCTGCTGGGTCAATAGCCCAGCCGGGTCTGGAATCGTTGCTTGACACTCCGTACAAAGCTGCCAAAGCTAATGAAAATCACTAAGAGATGAGCGAGTCGGACACTAGGAACCTTGAGCCCACTCGGGACAGGGATTTACAGGAGTCCAGCCGGACTGCGGGTAGTGCAAAAAGCGGCTCAACCAGTTATCTGGAAGTGTTGGCGGCAAACGGTATGATTATTAATCTTCTTGTAGGTCTTACGGGATTGGCTTTTGTGTGCGCGCATCTGTCGAGCGTCGTTGCCTATTATTGCCTCGGAGACCTGACTGTCGGGGGAGCGATTGCGGCGGCGGTCCTGTTTCTCATTTTTGCCGGGGGGGCCTACCTGGCCATCAAGTTCAGTTTTTCTCGGTTGCCCAAAAATTACAGCCACTACGTCAAGGGTGGGGTCGAGAGAGTTGAAGACTGGGAGGAAGACGAAGAGGAGGCTGAAGAGGATGAAGATGTTGGAGGATGGCTCGCCACATTCCTCACGCAGCTCTTCGCCGTCATCGTTGGAGGTTTGATTTTACTGGTCCTTTCCGTTTTTCCCCTGGCGGCCGCCTATGGAGTCTGGCTGCCATGGGCTGCATATTTAGAGGGGGGCAGCTTCGTGACCGAGGGAGGCCTTACGGTGTTGACGATCGGTGGCAGCTGGGTCATGGCGTTCTTTGGCCTTATCCTCGTGGAGTACGGACACGAGCACGTTTATATTTTACCGAAGAAGGAAGCCTACACCAGGGCGTGGCGGAAGGCCCGCAGCAGGAAAGCCGGGAAGAAGACAGTGAAAAGCACGAAAGAACAGCAGCCTGAAGGATCCCCGGATACTGCTCCGCCGCCTCCGCAGGATGATGCCTGAGCAGGGACCTCTGGAGTAGACAAGGGCGTCCATTGAGCCGGGAGGTGGGGTCCGACGGAATTGAAAGCCGCGGCCTCTTTCTGAAATTGGTATTACCTCGAAGAACGCTCGATGCGGTAGAGGTGCTTCTCGGTGCGCACGAACAGTGAATTGCCCGCGGCCGCCGGGCTGGCCATGAGCCGCTCCCCGCCAAGAGAGTTGTTCGCGAGGATTTCGTACTGCCTGGCGGCCCTGATCACCGTGCAGGCCGCGTTTTCGTTGAAGAAGTAGATTCGACCGCCTGCATGGAGCAGGGAAGCTGAATAATCTCCTTTCAGCCGATTTTTCCATACGACCGCGCCCGTTTTGGCGTCGAGGCAGGAGGCGATGCCATCGTGGTTGACCGCGAAGATCAGGCCATCAACCAGGACTGGAGATGATCTCGCCGGCATCCCGCGTTTCTGTTTCCAGGCGATGTGGCTTTCGGTCACATCTCCTCTCCCGCCCGGGCGAATGGCCCAGAGCTCGGGTCGATCATGGTCCATGATCACGAAGGCCAGCCCGTGTCCGAAGATGGGGCGCGGAGCGATCGACCAGCCCCTGTGGAGGACCTTCCAGAGCTCTTTTCCGTTGGCCGGGTCGTAGGAGACCACGGCCTTGGCGGCAGGGCTGACAAGCTGGTGGCCGCCTTTCCAGGGGATGAGTGTCGGCGTGCAATAGGCTTTTCGCTGGTTGACGGGAACCTTGCTGTAGTTGGCGGAGCGGGTGGTCTTCCACAGGTCTTTTCCGGTAGCCTTGTCGAGCGCGATCACGTACTGCACATCCCTGCCATCGACGTTCATGATAAGCAGATCTCCCATGAGGAAGATGGAACCGCCCGGCCCGGCAGCTGCCTCATGATCACAGTTCAGGTCGCGCCGGGCCCAGATCGTCCGGCCCGTTGAGGTGTCAAGGCATGCTGTTCCGTAGGTACCGTAATGAAGGTAGACCCTGTTCTCCTCGATGGCCGGGGTTGGTGATGCGTAGGAGTTGATCGCGGCAACACGTTGCGGCTTCTTCACATCAAAAATATGAAGGTCGTGAATGACCTTTCCCGACTTCCTGTCGAGACAGACGGCAAAGAGCTTGTGCCCGTTTTCAAGTGCCGTGGTCAGCCAGACCTGGTTCTTCCAGATCACCGGCGACGACCAGCCGCGGTCGTGAACCTTCGCTTTCCAGACGATGTTGGTCTTTTCATTCCAGCTCAGGGGCAGGTCGCCGCGGGCGTGGCCGTCCGTGGCCGGTCCGCGAAACTGGGACCAGTTGTCCTGGGCGACCAGGGAGGCATTCAGGGTGATCAGCAGGGTGAAGATGGATCGCATTTATCTTTCCTGGTGCAGGCGTTCTCGGCTGTGGATTCTTATGCGAGGGGGATTGTAACACGACAGGGAGCACCTTGTCGGTCGGCCTCGCCTTCGCCATACCGCTGGTTGCTACTTTCTTGCCATATCAAAATATTTTCTGTAGCGGCTTACCAGCTCGGGTTTTTGTGCAGCGAGGTTGGTCTTTTCAGCGATGTCTTCCTGCAGGTCGAAGAGAGCGAAGCGATCCCGGCCGAAGCGAAGCAGCTTCCAGCGGCCGACTCGGATGGCCCCGGGCCAGTAGAGGTATTCATGGCGTTTCTGTTTTTCGGCTTTTCCGAGCAGATCCGGCAGGTAGCTGATTCCGTCGATGCCGGCCGGCGTCTCGATCCCGGCGATCTCGCAGGCCGTCGGCAGGAAGTCCCAGAACGCGCTCGGGTGGGCGCTCGTTCGCCCGGGCTTGATCGTTCCTTTCCAGCGCGCGATCATCGGAACCCGGATCCCGCCTTCGCGCCAGGTGCGCTTGGCGCCGGAGAGCGGGCCGGCGCTGTTGAAGAATTTGAGGCTCTGTCCCCCCTCGGGCGACGGGCCATTGTCGCTGCTGAAAATAACCAGGGTGTTTTCACTCAGCTTCAGCTCATCGAGCAGGTCGAGAATTTTTCCGATGCTTCGGTCCATGCGCGAGATCATTCCAGCGTAGGTCGCCAGCGGATGGCTCTGGCCGCAATAGCCCTTCTTGTACTGGCTGCCGTAGCCTCCTCCACCGGTGTTGCCGGTGCCGACGATCTTCGGCTTTTCCTTCCAGCCAAGCTTCAGGTAGGGCGCCAGTGAATCCTCCGGGACGGTCAGCTCCGCGTGGGGAATGCAGTAGGGCAGATAGAGGAAGAAGGGACCCTCCTTGTTCTCCCTGATCCAGCCGATGGCCTCGCTGGTCAGCTGGTCGTGGCTGTAGGTTCCGGCTCCTTTTTTGTATTCACCCTTAACACGCAGGTCGTGGTTCTTCGGGTAGGGCACTTTCTGGTCGTTGCGCCAGAGATACTCCGGGTAGTAGAAGTGGGCGAAGCCCTGGTTATCAAAGCCGAAGAAGTGGTCGAAACCCTTCTGGTTCGGGCTGCCGGGGTGGCCGGGCCTTCCAACGAGGCCCCACTTGCCGATCATGCAGGTCCTGTAGCCTGCTTTTTTCAAGAGCATCGAGATCGTTACATCGTTGGCTCTCAGTCGTCCGCCGTTGCCGGTGACCGAGGCGTGTCCCATGTGCTTGCCGGTCATCAACGCGCAGCGAGAGGGCGAGCAGATGTTGTGCCCGGAGTAGTGGCTGGTGTAGCGGATGCCCTCGCGAGCCATCTGGTCGAGGCGCGGCGTCTTGATCTTCTCCTGTCCGTAGCAGCCGAGATCCCCGTAGCCGAGGTCGTCCGCGAGGATGAAGACAATGTTGGGCTTGTCCCGGGCGGATAGCGGCGGCACAGCAAGCAGGCAGATAAATAGCAGCAGGCTTTTCATGGTTACTTCTCCGGCTTGGGATCGACCTTCCAGTCTTTATTCCGCCGTAGGCCGTAGTAGGGATAGTAGTCCCAGGGGGCATCCCGGCCGAGGGCGCGCGGATCCCCGTTTCGAGCCAGGTGTTTCTGCAGCCGGGCGCTGAGTTTTTTGCGAGCCTCGGCGTACTCGGGATGAAGCGCCACGTTGACCATCTGGCCGGGATCCTTGCGCACATCGTAGAGCTCCTCGCCCGGGCGCTTTGCGAAGGCCAGGTCGTAAAGGCGCTTGAAGCCGGGCTTGTCCTTATTGTCCATGAGCAGCTTCTTGGTGGGGGAGGAATCCACCTCGCCAAAGGGGATGTCGCGGGCGCAGACCCTGCGGTCGGGGTCGCCAGCCGGCCAGCGGTTGGGCTCGTAATTCCTGATGTAGAGATATTTGTGTGTGCGGATGGCACGGCAGGGATAGCCCTTGCCTCCCTTGCGGCAACCATCGTGGCGTTCCAGGGCGATGAAGGCGGCGGAAAAATCCGTAAAAAGTCTCCTCTCGGTATGTCCCAGGTTGCTGAAGGCTGCCGCCAGGCTGTTGATCACAGGGAAATTTTCCGGATCTTGCTTCATCGTTTCGGGGACCTCCAGCCCGGCAGCTTCCAGAAAGGTGGGCGCCAGGGTGCTGAGGTTGATCATGCGGCCATAGGGGCGCCCCGGGTTCTTGATTCCCCCGGGCCAGCGAATGGCCAGCGGAACGCGTGTTCCCGCGTCGTAGAGGCTGGCCTTGGCGCGGGGAAAGGGCATGCCGTGGTCGCTGGTGACCACCACGATGGTGTTGTCGAGCTGGCCTCTTTTTTCCAGGGTGGCGATCGCGCGGCCTACCATCGTGTCGAAGTGTTCGATCTCCACGAAGTAATCGAGAAGATCGTTTCTCACGATGGGGTGGTCGGGGAAGATCGGGGGCACGGTGACCCGGGCTGGGTCTTTCCCTGTGCGCTTGCCCGCTCCTTTTTCGTAGCCGCGATGAGGCTCATGTGTCCCCAGCCAGAAGCAGAAGGGCTGGTCCTTGCCGACCTGGGCGAGGAAGTCCTCGAAGTTTGCCGCGTAGTCCCTGTTGGTCATGCTCCTGAAGGGCGGCTTCAGTTTGCGGCGGTTAAACTCCGTCCCGGCGGGATTGCTTTTGCGGCCCCCGGGTTCGAGCCGCCCGGGGCTCCAGCCCTTGCCGGTAAAGCCGATGGAGTAGCCCGCATCCTTCAGCAACTCCGTGTAGGTTTTGAATTTGGCGGGCAGTGTGCTGTGGATATTGCCCGCTTCCTCCAGACGCCAGATCGGCTGCCCAGTCAGGATCGCGCTTCGTGATGGCCCGCAGGTGGGGGCGTTACAGAAAGCGTTAAAGAAATGAATGCCCTCACGGGCAACCCGATCAAAGGCGGGCGTTTTGACCACCTGGTTATGGGCGGCCCCGGTGTGGGCATAGGACTGATCGTCTGAAATGCAGAGGAGAATGTTGGGCTGTTTTGCAGCATGAAGAGATGGCAGTCCCAGGGCAAAAGCCAGGCCGCACAGGATAAGGGTCGTGTTCTTCATCATCCGCAAATCGTCGCAAACACCCTTGCCGTCCGGCTCAGGTCAGCTTCCACCCCTCCCGGTAGCTGCGGCCGAGGTACTTCTCGGCTTCCGGCGCGTTGGGGATTTTCATGTTCTTGGCGTCCCATTCCAGCTTCTTCCCGGCGCGGTAGGCGACGTTGCCGAGGTGGTTGGCCTCGGTCAGGGGGCCGGCGTAGGCGAAGTGGCACAGGGCCTCGGGTCCCTCGCCCTTGCAGGCGCGAATCCACTCGGCCTGCTGGCCGGGGGAGGGCGCGATCGAGCGCGGCGGGCGCTTGAAGTCCTTGAATTTCTTCTCCGGCAGGAGGATGTGTTTGCCGTAATCGGACAGCAACATGCCATCTTCACCGATGAAGAGCGTGGCGTTGCCCCATTTGGGGATTCCGCCCTCGCGCCAGATCTTTGGTTTCTCGGTGCCCTGGTACCAAGTGTGCTCGAGCGCCGGGTAGCCGTCGCCGCGGGCGCCGAAGGTGTACTTGACGCTCATCGAGGCCGGGGCGATGTCGTGGTGAGGCTTGGGGCCGGAGAGGGGCTCAATCGTCAGCGGCACATCGAGCTTCAGCGCCCACCACGGCAGGTCGTTTCGATGACTGCCGAGATCCGACATGGTGCCGTTGCCGAAATCCCACCAGCGGTACCAGCGCGGTCCGGGGAAATAATCGGAGTGGAAGGGGCGGTGCGGCGCGGGGCCGATCCACAGGTCCCAGTCGAGTATCTCAGGTACGGGCTTGCCTTTTTTGGGCGTGTCCTGGGTGGACATGATGTCGCGGTTCTTCTTGGCATCCGCCTTGCTCTGCCAGCCCCAGGCGCGGCTTACCCAGGTGTGCACCTCGGTGACAGGCCCGATGGCGCCGGCCTGGATGAGCTCGACCACGCGCCGGAAGTTCTCACCGGCATGGATCTGCGTTCCCATCTGGGTCTGCACCTTGGCCTTGGCCGCCGCCTCGGTGATGATCCGGCATTCGTGGACGTCGCGGGTGAGGGGCTTTTCGCAGTAGACGTGCTTGCCGGCCTTCAGGGCCGGCAGGGTGGCGAAGGCGTGGGTGTGTTCTGTCGTCGAGACGACCACCGCGTCGAGATCGTCGAGCTTGCCGCAGAAATCGCGCAGATCCTTGTAGGTACGGGCATTGGGGGCGATTCTCTGGGCACCCTTGAGGTTGTTGTAATTCACGTCACAGAGCGAGATGATATTCTCGTTTTTGCAAGCGTTGACATGGCCCCGCCCACGGCCGCCAACGCCGATCAGGCCGACATTGAGCTTACTGTTGGGTGAGCGGCAGTGCAGGATCGAGGGGATGCTCACGGCGGCGGTGGATGCCGCTGTCGATTGAATGAATCTACGGCGTGAAAGTTTTTTGCTCATGAATCTTTTTCCTTTTTTCGTTTAGTGTTCTTCAATTCATCGAGGGTGAGGTTTCCATCCCCGTTTCGGTCGCGCCGGCTGAATTGCCTTTCCAGCGCCGGCACGTCGCGGTTTTTCGGGTCGCCGATGAATTCCTCCAGGGTTATCGAGCCGTCCTTGTTCTTGTCGCGCCGACGGAGAAACTCATCCGGTGTCGGGCGACTGGGCTTGGTCTTCTGATGCGTTGATTTCGCTTCTGGATTGTAAGCGGGATTGGGCTTCGGATACAGCGCGCCGGTTTCTTTTACGAAGCCATCGATCAGGCGTTGCAGCTCACTTACCTTCGCGGGCAGTTGAGCGGCGAGGTTCCGCGTCTCACCGGGGTCCTCCTCGAGGTTGTAGAGCTCCAGGGTTTCCGGGTATCTGGGGTGTGGTTCGAAACGGCGGATGAGCTTGAGGTTTCCCCGGCGGACCGAAACAGCGGGGACCAGGTGCGGGAACCAGGTGAAGTAGGCTTTGCGCCGCAGGGTGCCCTGCTGCTGGAGGATCGGCAGAATCGATTCTCCATCGATGATATGCCTGGCAGGCTTCGAGATCTTCAGCGCGTCCAGGAGGGTAGGGTATAGATCGATGGCGGCGACGATTTCGGGACTGGTCGTTGCGGGCTTGATGTGCCCGGGCCAGCGAACCATCAGCGGCACGCGCTGCCCACCCTCGTAGATCCTCCCCTTGCCCTCGCGCAGTGGAGCATTGTTGGTCGGGTATTCTTTCCCGGCCCATTTCCGGTAGCTCAGGGCCCAGGGTACGCGGTTCTTGAGCAGGTTCCCGAACCTGCCGGTGTCGTCCCTGTTGCTGTGGGTGTTGCCTCCATTGTCCGAGTAGAAAATGAAGATCGTGTTCTCGGCAAGCCCCAGCTTGTCAAGCTTGTCGAGGACACGTCCCAGGCTCTCGTCAATACTCTTCAGCATCGAGGCCATGACGGGGTTGCGCTGCATCCCGCGAGGATCGGTCTTTTTGGCGAATTTCGCGGTGTAGCTCTCTTTATGCCCCCAGGGGCCATGGACTCCGTAGTGCCAGAGATTCAGGAAAAAAGGTTTCTTGCTGTTGGTCTCGATAAAGCTGAGCGCCTCGTCGGTGAGACGGTCGGTGATGTATTCACCCTCGGGTCCATCTGTGATGGTTCCAACGGGGCGCCTGTTGCTCGGCGCCCCTGTTTCCTGGACGCCATAGGGCGAGAAGTAGTTGGAGGCGGGTGGCCCGGGGCTGGGCTGGGCGTGGAAGGCGACCTCGAAGCCGTGCTTCTCAGGCCAGTTCTCCTGGTTCAATCCAAGGTGCCACTTACCGAAGTGCCCCGTTCGATAGCCCGCCTCGCGCAGGACCTCGGGGAGTGTGATCAGCCCGGGGTCGAGGTGATTCCTGCTGGCGGCGTAGACCAGGGGCTTCGTGGGTGGAGCTGATTTAGGATAGCGTGCCTGGCCTCCGGGTTTCGGGGGCTGGTGGCCCGTGGCGGAAGTCACGCCGTGTCTCGATGGGTACTGTCCACTCAGGATCGATGCCCGGGTCGGGGAGCAGAGAGGATGGGCGTAGGCATTCGTGAAGCGCATCGACTGCCGTGAGAGTCGCTCCATGCTGGGCGTTTCGTAATACTTTGAGCCGTAGGGCGTGCTGTCCATCCAGCCCATGTCATCGACGAGAAAGAGGACGATGTTGGGTTTGTCGGCGCAGGGGGCGGGCGTGAGGGGATGGATGAATGTCAAACAGAACAGAGCCGCGGCCAGGGCGATTTTCATATCCAACTCCTTTATGGGTTAGTGTACCAAGTTCTGACAACTTGAGTGCGGGCGTTTAGAAGGAGGTCGGTCGCTTGCGCGAGATTTCCGCTTGATGGCAATCACCGCTACTTGCCAGGGGAGATGGCCTCCCTTAAACTCCCGGTTTGCCGGAAGTGTTGGACAGGGAGTTGACATGGCGCTCGCAGGACAGGGATATGGTTGTATAGGATCCTGTGTTGGGGCATGTGTCGGAGGAACCATCGGAGCTTTTGTCGGTGGGGTGGAGGGGGCGGTCAAGGTTGGCGTGGCTTTGTGGCTGGTCGGCTACTTCGGAGTCAACGGCGTCCTGGAGGTCTACGACCAGGTCATTGCCGCCCGAAAATCAGGAAAGGCCGCCGGGGAGGAAGGGCCGGACGAAAACGGCGCGGTGGACCCTCCAGAGGAGAAAACAGGCGAGGAAGAAGGAGCTTCCCAGCCTCCTTCTCCACCGCCGATGGACATCAGGATCGACATCGATATCGTGGATGATCCCGGGGATCAGTGAGAGACGTCCAGGGGCGCGGCGAACGCCCAAGGCGTTGTGGATGATCTCCGTGCGGAGGTTTACCCTCGGTGGAGCACTCGTTGACCGCAAAGATGCCGGATGCGCGACATCGCCGGTGTCTTTCCCCAGAAACCTGAAGGTCTGTCATGCCCGAACGCCTCCGCAACGTACGATTCGACGGTACCCTGCGACCCTCGCAGGAGGCCTCCGTACGGATTATCCGCAAGCAGCTGCAGGCGGGTGAACGCGAGCTTCACATCGTCGCCCCGCCCGGCTCGGGCAAGACGGTGCTCGGACTCTACGTCTGGGCGGATCTCGTGAAGCGGCCGGCCCTCGTTCTCAGCCCGAACTCGGCGATCCAGGCCCAGTGGACCGCCCGGGCGAAGGAGCTTTTTGAGCTGGATGGATACGAGGAAGCGGTGGTTACGAATCCATCGAGCCCTGGCATCCTCACCTCGCTCACCTACCAGTCCGTCACCCTGCCGCGCCGCGGCGACGAGGACCTCGATGCCCGGGCCAGGGTTCTCTGGGTCGAGACGCTCATCGCCGAGGGCGAAGCGGAGGATCCGGAGACCGCCGATGCCTGGATCGCCGGGCTCCAGGCGAGCAACGCGAGCTACCATGGCGAGCGGCTCGGGACGTATCGCAAGAAGGTGCGCGACGCGGACGTTCGTGGTGGAAAGGTGCTGGGCTCGCTGGCCGCGAGCGCTCGCGAAAACCTCGATCGCCTTGTCGAAGCGGGGGTCGGGCTCATCGTGCTTGATGAGTGCCATCATCTCCTGCGTCACTGGGGCCGGGTGCTGAGCGAGGTGCGGGGGCTGTTCGATGATCCAGTGGTTCTCGGGCTGACCGCCACGCCGCCCGATTTCGATGATGCCGATTCTGATGACGCAGAGCGTTACCGCGCCTTCTTCGGGCCGATCGACTACGAGGTTCCTGTGCCGGCGCTGGTTCGCGATGGCAACCTCGCTCCGTACCAGGACCTCGCCTATTTTGTGCGGCCATCGGTGGAGGAGCTGCGGTATATCGCCGGGGTAGATGAAGACTTCGGGGAATTGGTCGCGGAGCTCAGGGGCGACCCTCCATCTCCACCGGCGGGAGAGCCGGCGCGGGTTCCCGGGCTTGATGGCTGGCTGGAGGATGTGCTTGGCGGGCTCCGGCTACCGGGAGGGAAGGCGAAGGACTGGGCGAGCTTTCGCCGCCGGGACGAGGTCTTCGCCGATGCGGCAAGGCTGCACCTCGAGGCTGCGGGGCGGGAACTGCCGGCGGGAGTTCCCTTTCCCGGCACCGGGCTTCTCGCCGCCGACTGGCCGGAGGAGGAGCGGCTCATCGCGCTCCTCGATCGATATATCCGGCACGGTCTCAGGCGGTCTCCCAATCCAGAGGACCAGGCGCTTGCCGAGAAGGCGATCAGCCGGCTGCGGATGATGGGCACCCAGATCACCGAGACCGGTATGCGGGCGTGCGCCTCCCCGGTTGGCAGGGTGATGGCCTACGCCTCGGCCAAGCTCGAAGCGGTGAAGGTGATTCTCAAGGCCGAGCATCGCGTGCTGGGCGATCGGCTGCGGGCCGTTCTCGTCACCGATTTCGAGAAGACCTCTGCTACGGCCCTGGTCGAGGGCGTGCTGGATGAAGAGGCCGGCGGGGCGGTTGCCGCGTTCCGGGCGCTGTTGACCGATCCGGAGACCGATGCTCTCGACCCGGTGTTCATGACTGGCTCCACGGTGCTGGTGGACGACGATCTCCTGCCGCGAATCCTGCCGTATTTTGAGCGATGGATCGGCGACCTCGACCTCGAGATCGACCTGGCTCCGGTGGAACGAGACGGCTACTACGAAATCAAGGGCGGCGGCAAGCACTGGCGGCCGAGGCACTACACCCAGATGATCACCGAGGCGTTCCAGGAGGGCGTGACCAGGTGCCTTGTTGGCACGCGGGGACTTCTCGGGGAAGGCTGGGATGCCAGCCGTATCAACGTGCTCGTCGACCTGACCACCGTGACCACCAGCATGAGCATCAACCAGCTGCGCGGGCGGTCGTTTCGCCTCGACAAGGACTGGCTGGAGAAGGTCGCCAACAACTGGGACGTGGTCTGCCTGGCCGAGGAGTTCAGGCGGGGTTTTGATGATTACAAGCGGTTCAAGCGCAAGCACTCCCAGCTCTACGGAGTCTGCGATGACGGCGCGATTGAGCAGGGGGTTGGTCACGTGCACGCGGCGTTTACCGATGCGCTCCCGAAGGGCGTCTCTGAAAGGTTGGAGCTCTTTAACGAGGAGATGATCCAGCGGGCGGGGCGGCGGTCCGAGGCCCGCGGGCTGTGGAAGGTCGGGACTCCCTTCGATGAGACTCCACGGGACGCCGTGGAGGCGAAGGTCAGGCTTGGCGGCGGAGAGTTTCCTCCGTTCAAGCGTCTCGCGTTGACCGAATGGAACAACGACACGCTCGCCAATGCGATCGCGCTGGTGGTGGTGCGGTCATTGCAGGACGCGGGCGAGCTGTCGCGCGACACGGCCCACGCCGGCGGCGACCGGGGCGGGGGCTGGCTGAGATTCTACCTGAGGGGCAAGGGCGCCGACGAAAAGTCGTCAGGGGTCTTCGCCGAGGCGATGCAGCAGGCCCTGGGCCCTCTTGACAACCCCCGGTATATGATTCCCCGGCACGTTACGATTGTCAGTGAAACCTGGCTGAGCCGAACGCTTCCCTCGTTCATCGGCAGGTTTTTCAGGAAACGCAGGAATTTACTCACCATGTATCACGCGGTTCCCAAGCGGCTCGCGAAGAATAAAGAGCTGGCGGAGATTTTCCAGGGCCACTGGAATAAGCATGTCAGCCCCGGGGCCATCGTCTATGGCTACGGTGACGCGGGAGGGCAGGCGGTGCAGGAGGCGATTCAGCAGGGGCTGTCTCCGCAAGGCACCTTCCATCGCAAGAAGGTCTTCGGGTCAGGGTGAGGCGGCCCGGCTGGTTTCGAGGGCGGATTCCAATCAGGCGGAAGATGGTTCGCCCGATGGGTGACAGGCTGTCGTTTTCTTGCCAGCGGGATGGGTTTCGAATAGGCTGTTTTGAGGGTTCAATTTAAACAGATAGAGGTTATCGACATGAAACGCATTGTTCTGCCGGTGATGGCGTTGATCGGAACACTCGTGGGCTGCGGTTTGCTGGTCGGGGCGGGCCTTGCGGTTGACTACAAGGCCGACTTCAGCAAGGAGCTGGATAAGGGCTGGAGCTTTGTCCGTGAGGACAAGGCGGACTGGCGCCTGAGGGACGGCAAGCTGCAGCTCCTGGCGCAGCCCTCGAACATCTGGGGCAAGAAAAACAACAAGACGGAAAACTTCCTGCTGAGGGCATTGCCCGGTCCGAAGGCCGTCGTGGAGGTTACGGTGGATTTTAACCCCAGGAAAGAATACGAGCAGGCCGGCCTGATGCTCTACCTCGATGATGACAACTACATCAAGTTCGATCGCGAGCTCTATGGCGGGCAGTCGTGCACCCTGGTTCTCGAGAGCAAGGCCAAGCCGAAGGTCGTCAAGAAGATCCCCTTCCGGGAGGGGCCTCTGCGGCTGCGGCTCGAAATCTCCGACGGCAAGGTGAAGGCCATGGTCAAGGCCCCTGGCGGCAAGGACTGGACCGCCCACGGCGAAACCACCTTGCCCGGTAGCAGTGAAAAGGTGAAGGTCGGGGTGTTTGCCTTGCTGGGAGACGCGAAGAATCCGCGCTGGGCCACCTTCAGTGATTTTGTGCTTGGCGGGGGGGACTAACGCGGAGGAGCCTCGGGAGGCTTTCCCCCGGGTGGTTCTGTGACACATCAGGTGTCATCATGGGTGAAGGCGCGCACCCTGGTCATGCCGGAGATCTAGCCGGATTTCTCCGTCTCTGCTTCCCCTGTTTCGGCATCGGCGGGCTCCGCGGTATCCTTCTTTAAGCGGCGCTTCTGCTCGATCCGTCCCGCGGCCCATGCGACAACGAGACAGAGCGGTAATTCTACAGTTAGCCAGGCGGGCCCATCTGGTGTCATTATGGTCATCATGATTGCGCCAGCCAGCGTGAGGGTCCCGATGATCATGGCCAGCAGCATGGGGCGGGAGTCGCCGAGCCTGGCCGCGACCCAGCCCCCGACAAAAGATTGCCCCAGGTGGGCGGCCAGCACCAGGATGAAGGCGTAGGCGGGCAGGGTAGAGACATAGGTGTTGAAATCTTCCGGGTTGTTCTGGTCCAGGCCAGGGGGCATTGGGAAGAAGCGCATGTTGAGTCCGATCAATCCAAGGTTCAGGGCCATTCCCAGGATCCCTCCGCAGATGACAGCGAGAACGTTACGCAACATGAGTAAACTCCCTTTGCTGTAACAGGGGTAACGTACAGGGAATCGTGCAGGGCAAACTAAAGGCTGTTGGCCCTCAAGTCTCCCATCCAGGGGCTTTCTTATCGTTTCGTGCCGAGCTCTCGGATCCGGATATTACGGAATCGGTAGACGCCTTGTTTCGCGTTGTGCTGCAGGCCGATGGTGCCGCGCTTGTGTGTGGCGTTCTTGATGTCGCTTGAAAGCTGGCCATTGATCCAGGTCTGGATCCGGGAGCCCTGGCAGCGCACGCGGACCTGGTTCCATTTCCCTTGCTTGTAAAAGGTGCCTGTGCGTTTGACGAAGGCGTCGATGTTTTCCTGCTTTTCTGCGGGATGGACCCAACCTGCGCCAATGTCAAAGATACCCCCGCTGCGGATATCGGAGATCTCGCTCTGGAACCCCTTCGGCAGGTTGGCGCCCTTGGGCAACACGCAGCGGAAGCCTACGCCGGAATCAAAGTCCTTGTCGGGCATCTTCGCTTCCAGCTCGAGGATGAAATCTGTGAAGGAGCGGGTGTGCAGGTAAAAGACCTGCGGGTCGGGCGACAGGTGGATCTCGCCGTTGACGACCTTCATGCTGTCATTGCCCGCTATCTGCGTGGCCGGCGATGGTCCAGGCCTGCGCCAGCCCTTCAGCGTCTTGCCGTCGAAGAGCGAGGTCCAGCCCTTATTGCCGAGACCGATCTCAAAGGTACCGAACTCGGGCCAGGGCGGGAAGAGGGTCTCTCCCTTTCGCAGCTTCGGAGCCGGGGGGACCCTGTATTGCTTGCGGAGTTTCTCCAGCTCGCCCTTCATGTGCTTGAGAACCCCGGCATATTGCGCGCTGTCGTGGACGGATCTCATCTCTCCGGGATCTTTATCGAGATCAAAGAGCTCCCATTCGCCGATGTCGTAGAAGTGCATCAGCTTGTAGCGGCTGTTGCGTACGCCGTCATGGCGCCGGACGGCATGGTATTCAGGGAAGCAATAGTAGTGATAGTAAACGGACTCCCGCCAGCTCGCGGGCTGTTTTCCTTCGAAAAGCGGCTTCAGGCTGAGGCCCTGCATGTCGCCGGGTATTTCCAGACCGGCGAGGTCCAGGAAGGTCTGGGCGAAGTCCAGGTTCGACACCATGTGCCTGTTGACGGTGCCGGGTTTCGCCTTTCCAGGCCAGCGGACAAGCAGCGGCGTTCGCAGTGATTCCTCGTACATGAAGCGCTTGTCGAACCAGCCGTGTTCGCCCAGGAAGAAACCCTGGTCAGAGGCGTAGATGACCACCGTGTTGTCATCCAGCCCTGATTTGTCCAGGTAGTCGAGCAGGGCGCCCACGGAATCATCGAGCGATTTGATGCAAGCCAGGTAGTCCGCCATGTAGCGCTGGTATTTCCAGCGCACCAGGTCGTCGCCCTGCGGCCGCTCTTTGAGCACCCGGGCGCGGATTTCATCGTAGACCTCGTTCCATTGTTTTCTCTGCCCGGCGTTCATGCGGTCCTGGCGAAAGGGGACCATCTTGTTGTCGAGGGCCAGGTCCATGGTTACCCGCAGGGTCATGTCCTGGGTGTGGGCCGGCGTGCCGCGCCCCTCGTAATCGTCAAAGAGGTTCTTCGGTTCGGGGTAATGCTTGCCGGTGTATTCCTTCAGGTACTTGACCGGCGGCAGCCAGAAGCGGTGTGGAGCCTTGTGCTGGACCATGAGCATGAAGGGCTTATTTTTGTCCCTTCCGTTTTTGAGCCAGGCGATGGATTTTTCGACCACGGCCTCGGTCACGTATTCACCCGGCTTTCCCGGGGTCTTGCCTGCCGGGGTTTTGAACTCCGGCGCGTAGTAGGTTCCCTGCCCGGGGAGCACGTTCCAGAGGTCGAAGCCCTGGGGTTCGGAGCCGAGATGCCATTTCCCGATGAGGGCGGTCTGGTAGCCGCCCTTCTGCAGGAGCTTCGGGAAGGTCTGCTGGTCGCCGTTGAAGACGTGGTGGTTCTCCAGGAAGCCATTCAGATGGGAGTGTTTGCCGGTCTGGATGACGGCCCTGCAGGGCCCACAGAGGGCGTTGGTGACGAAGCAGTTGTCAAACCGGATCCCTTCGGCGGCTATCCGGTCGAGGTTTGGAGTGGGGGCGACGTCCTTGAGGCGCCCCCCATAGGCTGAGATCGCCTCGAAGGAATGATCGTCGGAGAAGATAAACAGGATGTTCGGGCGCTCCTTCGAGAGGAGATCCCCGGCGGAACAGAAGGTCAGGGCCAGCGTTGCCGTGATGATGGAGACAGTTTTTTTCATGGAGGCATCCTACGCCACCGGTCGGAACCTCTCAAAGCCGAAACCGGTGAACAAGCTCTTCATCCGGCGGCAAGGGACAGGGTTGCACCCCTCCTTGCCAGCGGCCTTTGCGTGCCTTAAGCTATGTTTCGGCTTGAGGTCATCTTAAGAGAGGTCCGGGATATGAAGACATCTTTGATTTGCCTCCTGGCGGGATGCCTGGGGCTTGTCGCGGCGACCATGGCCTGGGCCATCGTGACCCGTCACGACCTGGATGATACCGACTATATCGTTCCGGATGCGGACTACCCGGCGATCGTGACCCTCTTCGAGCCGGATGATTGCAGCGGAACCCTGGTCCACGAGTCCTACCTGCTGACGGTGGCGCATTGCGCCGATGATCTCGACGCAGGAGATTCCCTGCAGGTCAATGGCAGAGCCTACGCGGTGGCAGAGGTCATCAAACACCCCAGCTGGAACAGAAGACGGGACGAGTTTGACATAGCCCTCGTTCGCTTCACGAGGCCCGTCAGGGGGGTTGAACCTCTCCCGATCTACCGGGGAAGTGACGAGCTTGGTTCGGTCATCACCCTTTTCGGGCGGGGTGTGCATGCCACGGGGTTGCAGGGAGAGCGCCGCGCCGAAAGCGATGGCGACCTGCGACAGGCCACCAATGTCGTTACCGCGGTAAACAATCACTTTATCGAGATCATTTTTGAGCGTCCCGGGGAGAACGGTATCACGGAACTCGAGGGTGTCGGGGTCTCAGGCGACAGCGGCGGGCCGGCATTCATCGACGTAGATGGTGTTCCACATATCGCCGGGTTGAACTCTTATGGGGAGGGCGGCAACGGCTCCAGGGTCGGGCAGTACGGTTCCCGGGACTACCAGTCGCGGGTCTCCCGCTATCTCGGCTGGCTTGACAGCGTGGTTGATTTTCCCGATCCGCCTTCTCCGGAGGGTTTTGTCCGGGGTGATTCCGATGGAGATGGCGCTGCGGGCCTTACGGACGCGGTGCTTGTCCTGGACTACCTTTTTCGCGGAGGCCGTGTGCCCGCATGCGGGAAAGCTGCGGATGTCGATGATGATGGGGACATCAACGTGACCGATGCCGTCTACCTCCTGAATTTCCTGTTTCTCGGGCGGCGCTCTCCCCCGGAACCCTTCTCTTCCTGCGGGGCGGATCCAACAGATGACGGCCTTTCTTGCGAGGCCCTGCCGGTCAGCTGCAGGCAGTAGCCAGGGGGCCAGCTTCTTGCCAGCTTCCAGCCTGGGCCGTAGTCTATAAAGCAGGTTGTACGTATATCAATTGGGGGCAAAGAGAGGTCAGGGGGCAGGGCGTGATGAGAAAGAATATCAAGCGATCAAGGTCAGCGTTCCTGTTGTGGGTGGCGGTCATGATGGCGTCGCCGCCGGCAGCTGGTCACGGGACGCTTGTTTATCCCATGAGCCGGGTCTACCGGGTTTACCAGTCGAATCCTGAGAATCCCAGCTTCGAGCTGGCGCGCTCCGCCATCGACATCGACGGCACCGGACCCTATTATTCGTGGAACGAGATCTCTCAGAACATCCCGGATGCGGTCCAGGCCGGCCTGCCTCCCGGGTTTGACTATTCTCCCTGGGTGAGAGATGGCGAGCTTGCCAGCGGGGGGCGCGTGGGCCGGGATGATTCTGCCCGTACCTATCTGGGTCTCGACCAGGTAGATCCGCAGTGGCCGGCGACGCCTGTCACCGCGGGGGAGACGATCGAGGTTGATTTCTATGCTACGGCCGCGCACGATCCCAGTGTATGGGATGTCTGGATGACGACAAACGACTGGGAGCCGGACACTGCTCTCAGCTGGGCCCGGATGGAGTACCTTGGCCGGCCCGAGGTGCGTTTTTTTGAGAACCACTATTATTTCAACCTGGAGATTCCCGCTGGCCGCAGCGGGAGGCAGGTTCTCTGGGTCGCCTGGCAGCGCGATGACCCCGTCGGCGAGGTGTTCTTTTCCGCATCGGACCTGCTGGTTTCCTCTGCGAAGGGTTCAGGGTTGTTCATCAGGGCCGACTCCAATTCCGACGGGACGCTCGACATCTCCGATCCTGTCCGGACGCGTGAGGCGCTCTTTGTCGATGGCGCTCGCCCGCTCTGCCTGAAGTCGCACGATTCGAACGACGACGGCGTGGTCGATCTGTCGGACGCGGTCTTCTCGCTGTTTTTTCTCTTCCAGGGCGGCGCGGCCCCGGGGACGCCTTTCCCTTCCTGCGGGGAGGATCCGACCGAAGATGCCCTGCCTGAGTGCGAGAGCTCAGCGGACAGCTGTTGAGGTCGGCTGGAGGCCTTTCATCCGATCACGAGGCCCAGGCGCCGGGGGCGCAAGCTGAACAGCGCCCAGCATCCGATGGCCGCGCTGAAGGCCAGTATTCCACCGAGGCCGGTGGCGACCCTCCCAAGCCACTCGTCTTCGGGCTCCTCCTGGAAGGTGAACTGGGGCATCTTGTCGATGTCGGCAAGAACGAGCGGCTCGCGGCGATGGGCCTTTGGCGTGTAGAAGTCCGAGATGGCATGCTTGAACTCTTTCACCTGGTCGCGGAAGGCGTGATGGCGCCAGTAGCCGGTTCCCGCTATGTCGGTGAGGGCTTCGTGCGCGACGATTGCCGGAGAGACAAAGCGCCATTTGCCAACGGTCTGCTGCTGCCGCAAGAGCTGATTGTCAAACTTCTCGAGGACGGGGGCTACAGACCTTGCAACCTCCTCCTGCTCCGTTAGCTTCATCGCTACGTAATCGGCTCTTTTGTCAGGGGGGGCGAGCTCGGGGTGTTCCTTGTAGAAACTGTCGATAAGCTGGTCGCCGCGTTTCTCGGCTTCCCCGGAAGCCTGGCGGCTTGCTGCGACAAGTTCCGGCCGCGAGGGGGTCGGGTAGAGGCTTTCTGCTGCCAGGTTGAGCAGGGTCGGGGCTACCAGCACGATGGCGACCCAGGCTGCTCCCAGTGAGGTAGCGGCGCCGGCAGCGCTGTTTGAGACAGCGTTGATGGCCTGGGCGAGGATTGCCCAGAAGAGACCGTAGAGAAGAATCACGGCAAGAGCTGCACCCAGGCGCAGCCCGTAGCCATCGGAGGCGGCCAGGAGAGTCGCGGCAAGGGCGAGCACCACTACGGGAAGCGCTCGCGCCAGCGTGCGGCGGCAAAGCCATCCAGCCGGGGAGATCCCCTGCGAGAGCGCCAGGCGCAGGGTCCCCGTCTCCCGGTCTCCAGCCATGAGGTCGTAGAGAAAGGCCAGGAGGAAGAGGGGGTAGAGCCAGATCAGCACAAAGGCCAGGTCAAACCGTCCGGCGAGCAGGTGCGATGGGTTCTCGATCTCAGAGCGCGTATCAACCGGTGTAGTCAGTCTCATCAGGGCGACGGTTTCGCTCGCCGACACCAGGTCGGACTGGCCCGTGGCGAGAACCGGCAAAGGCGCCGGCGGCAGCTGGGCGAGGAACCCGACCATGGCGATACCCCCTCTGCCTCCTACCGGAATCGCCTTGCCGGGGCTGCTGAGGTGCTCACGGATCTTGCGTTGGAGCTCCTCGGAACCCTGGAAGGCTGTCTCGGCGGCTTCACTGTTGCGTTTCGCCAGCTGGTGGCCATTCCAGTAGCCATAGCTCAGGGCTCCCGCGAAGAGTGCGAGGAGAAGCCAGGCGGCGCGCTCTCGCGCCATCATCCTGAGTTCGAGAAGGAATATGTGAGTGTTCATATCAAGAAGAGTTTCCCTGTCAGCTTGGTTTCAGTCTCCTGGAGGCGAAGTAGAGCGCGGCGCATCCCCCGGCTAACCAGAGGCAAAGGACGATGAGCCCCGGCATGGCGGCGGAGACCGCCTGGGAGAGGGGGGGCGGCTGGTAGCGAAAGGGCGGCAGCTTCTCCCAGAGCTCGCGGCCTGAGGCGCCGTGGGAGCTGTTGAGCATCCGGATGAACTCCCGGCGGTGTTCCTCGGCGGCGATTGAAAAGTGCCTGTGGTGGGTGAAGTCGGTTCCCGCGAGGGCGACCGATGCGGAGCGCAGTCCCAGCAGGGGCGCCGCCAGTCCGGCCCAGGTTACGACCTCGTCCTGGGCCTCCATCAGGTCCCAGAGCCCACCGAAATGTTTTTCGTAGACCAGGTTGGTCTGGCGCTCACTTTCCTGCATGAGCAGCACCCGGAAATTACCAGGCAGCTTGCCGGATGCATCCCGGTTCTTTTCTATGAATTTCTTCATGGCCTCGCTGTTTGGGTTGTGGCTGTTAAGCACCTGTTTCCTGGCTTCCAGGAGGTTCGCATCGAAGTCGGCCAGTTTTGGCGTGGGATGCGACCATTGCGCGAGGTCGGAGGCGAGGCGCGGGGCGAGAACGGCGTTGGCGGCCCAGAAGACCAGCAGGATGGAGAGTGCCGAACGCGAGGTGGGGGCGAGGGCGGAGACGGTGATGCAGATCACGAGGATCGCTCCGAGATAGAGCAGGTAGGCGCAAGCCATCAGGCAGAGGCGAAGCACGCTTTCCTCTCCGGCGGCATCCATCCCGGAAATTCCGGAGAGGGCGTAGATCCCCCCCCCCGCCACCGGCAGCAGCAGCAGCAACGCAAGCGCGCCTCCAAGCCCCAGGGTCTTGCCGAATACCAGTGAGGTCGGGCGTACTCCCAGGCTTAAAACCTGCCGCAAGGTACCACTCTCTCGCTCTCCTGCCAGGGTTCCGAAGGCAAGGAGAATGATGAGCAGGGGGACCAGGAGCTGCAGGCATGCGGCCGCGGTCAGGTCGCCGAAGCGGCGCATGGAGGTGGCGTCCTGCGCCGGCAGGAAGGCGGCCTGGTTCTGGCGGTGCGCCTCGAGATAGACGGTATTGCCGACGAAGGGTTGCAGCCCACGGTCGAAAACTGACAGCGGCGCCACGGGCTTGAAAACATAGACCCCGTAGTGGGCGGCGGCGTGGGCGTTCTTCTTGCCCTGGTTGAGCCAGTTGTCCCGCTCCATCTTCGTGGCAGCTTCGCGTTCGTCACGCTGGTGTTCAACCTGTTGGCGGGCAAGCAGGAACGCAACGCCCAGCAGGACCAGGACGATGGCCGCTGCCCAGCGGAAACGGCCGTCTCGCCAGGTGTCTCGGAATTCCTTGCGTGCGATGGAAAAGGTCATTTCTGCGACTCGGTTTTTTCCCCTGGATGGGCCGGGCTGGCGGCCAGGTGCTTCAGGTAGAGTTGTTCGAGATCGACGTCCTTGAGCTCTTCCGCCGTGTAGTTGCCGGAGAGCTCGCCGTCGCGAAGGATGCCGATCCGAGTGGCATCTTCGCGGGCTCGAAAGAGGTCATGGGTGGCCATGAGCACGGCAACCCCATCGTCTGCGAGCTTTCTGAGAAGTTGAGAGAACTCGTGGGATGCCGCAGGGTCGAGTCCGGACGTCGGCTCATCCAGCAGAAGTGCCTTCGCCTCGGTGGCAAGCGCCAGGGCGATGCCGACCTTCTGGCGCATTCCCTTGGAATAGGTCGAGACACGGCGGATGGCCGGCTCTTCCGGGAGGCCCGCGCGTCCAAGCAGCTCGAGGAGTTCCGCTCTGCTTCTTTTGCGCCCCCCGAGGGAGCTGAAGTAGTCGAGGTTCTCGAGCCCGGTAAAGCGGGGGTAGAGCATGACCTGTTCCGGGATGTAGGCGATTTTTCTTCTCGCGGCGATCGGGTCGGAGGCGACATTCGATCCATCTACCCGCGCCTCCCCGGAGTCTGGCGTGAGAAAGCCCAGGAGAAGATTGATGGTTGTCGTTTTGCCGGCTCCGTTGGGACCCAGCAGGGCGAAGATTTCCCCTGCTCCGATCTTCAGGGTTAGGTTGTCGACCGCAGCCTGGCCATTAAACCGCTTGGTCATATTTGCCGTTTGGAGCATGGGATGAGATGTTTCTGCTGAGGATGTGTGGGAATATCAAAACCGGAAGGATATACCACCGAGCCTTCATACATCAAGGTTGGTGGGAGACTCTCTGGGCGTGAGACACAGAAGAACTATTCCCGGCCTTTCTCATTCCCCCGGAAGTGTTTCGCATTGGTTTTCGGGAGCCACTTTTTCAGCTTCTCCTTCGCCGCCGCGTGTTCGGGCTTGTGGGCGAGGTTTCGCCACTGGTGCGGGTCGCTGGACATGTCGTAAAGCTCCTCTGCGCCGTCGCGATAGCGGATGTAATGGTAACGGGTGGAGCGAATCGCATGGTTGGTTCCGTGCCACCAGGGGGAGTGAGTGATGACAGCCGGGTAAGGCCAGGGGGCTTCGGGGTTTTTCACCAGTGGGGCGAGGCTGCGTCCGTCAAGGTCTTCGCGTACAGGCAGCCCGCAGAGTTCCACCAGGGTCGGGTACAGGTCGACCAGGCTGACAGGGCTTTTACAGCGCTTGGTGGTTTCGGACCTTGGCGATATCTTTTCGGGTACGTGGATGATGAGGGGGGTTCGAGTAGTCTGCTGCCAGAGGGCGGACTTGGCGATGTGGTTTTTCTGGCCGATGTGGTAGCCGTGGTCGCCCCAGAGGACGACGATGGTCGAGTCGGGATAGCGGCTCTTTCTGAGCGCATTCAGGACGAGGCCCACGCAGGCATCGGCGAAGGATGTGGCGGCCAGGTAGCCTTGCACGGCGTTTTTCCAATGGCCTCGCGACCTGATAATGTCGAACTCCTTGCCGGCCATCGCGTGTCCGCTCGATGGGACATCATCCAGGTCGCTGTCGAGATGAGGAGGCAGCAGCACCTTTTCAAGCGGGTGGAGATCGAAGAACTCCCGGGGCGCGTACCAGCTCAGGTGCGGGCGGTAGATCCCGCAGGCG
>Ga0310124_10000291_pt1 | contig 34258 bp, 31 predicted proteins | sample CB11b_AW_Bot5_MG_FD_203507 | JGI IMG/M metagenome (GOLD analysis project Ga0310124, IMG submission 203507) | Marine microbial communities from Western Arctic Ocean, Canada - CB11b_AW_Bot5 | ecosystem: Environmental > Aquatic > Marine > Oceanic | place: Canada: Western Arctic Ocean | collected...
GGAATTCTTAAGAATTTTAAAAATAATAAACAAGGTTATGATAAATCTTGGGTTAGTGATACAATTAATGGTTGGGTGCTTGATTATGATTCTATTTATCCTTCATGTCCTAAATGTGCTACATGCATTTCTTGCGGTGGAAGTGGTAAAAAGGGTATTTTTAGTAGCAAATGTAGTACTTGCACAGGTACTGGAATAGCACCTAATGTGAACTGCAAGCATTTGTGGGCTGGGGTTGGCCTGTAGTTTTCTAAAAATTTTATTTCCCCAGAATCTCCTTCTTCATCTGCTTGAACTCGTCGTCGTCTATGATTCCATCGTCAAGAAGGGCCTTTGCTTCCCTTAGCTTTTCGGCTTTGTTGTCTCCATCAGCCCCGACATTGGAACGATTTATTACACTGTCCTTGACGATGGTGTCACGGTCATCGATGTATGTCGTGTCACGGTCATCGACATAGTCACCGTGGACGACGGTCTGGTCGACCTTGACTTTTCCTTCTTCCCTCATTTTCTTACGAATTCGCTTTGCCTCCTTCCTATCTCCTAGACTTTCCCATATCTTTAATGCTCCTGCGTAGTCTAAATCCTCTTCATTCATATAAGCTTCCTCTGCCGCTTGTTCTATCTGTATTTTTACTCGTTCCACCGCTTGTTCTCTCTGTATTTTTGCTCGTTCTGCAGCACTAGAAGTGATCCGACATTCAATGCAGGACTGACCGTATGTTTTCATGTAACTCTCTGAAGCTGAAAATTTTTTTTTACAAGTTTCACAGACACCAGTCTTCTTCCCGCTTCCGAACCAGCTCATTATCTCCTGACGCCTTTGTTTAATTTAATACTGTGGTTGTTTTGTTCTTTTATTTATAGATATTAGATAGTCAAAGTTAAATACTAATGGAATTTAGCCTAACATGAACAAAGTCTATTTGTTTGTGCTAGTTTTGCTTTCTGCGTCCTTTACAGGATGCATAGATTTTGGTGATTTACCTGTGGAAGAAGAGGAAACCGATACGGAAGATTCTTCAGATATAGAGAACGAATCAAAATATTCCACGATCTCCCGTGCGATCGAATATGAGACACTGGAAGATTGTCTCAATGGTGGAGTTGTAATTGAGTATGGAATTGATGAGAATGGCAATGGGACTTTAGATGATGATGAGGTAGATGGCGATGTTGTCGTTTGCCATGGTGAGGATGGTCAAGATGGCGAAGATGGAGCTGATGGTCAAGATGGTGAAGACGGAGACGATGGTTCTGATGGTGAAGACGGAAATGATGGTGAAGACGGAAATGATGGTGAGGATGGAGAAAACACAGGTCTTTCCGATGACACACTTCTTACAAGAATTGATGATCCTGATGAATCCCTTGGTTGTGACTTTGGGGGACTTGTAATTTCCTATGGTCTTGACAATGGAGATGGTAATGATGGCATTTCCGCCAATGGGAAATTGGAGGAGGGGGAAATTGATGCATCTACTACATTGTGTACAAGAAAAACTGTAGGTCTAATGGATGACATAACTATAGGTCCAGACGGTACGGACCTCTATGATTTTATTGAGTTCAATGGCGATGTGTTTTTTTCAGTAACTACTAGTTCTTTTGGCCGAGAGCTTTGGACAGCTGAATTGGATACAGGTTTGGTTCGAATGGTTAAAGATATTAATCCTGGTAGTTACGGTAGTTCTCCACGAAATTTTGTAGTTATGGGAGAGTTGCTTTATTTCAGTGCAAATAATGGTGTAAATGGGACTGAGTTATGGTTCACAGATGGAACTGAAGACGGAACGATAATGATTGCAGATATCGTGGAAGGATCATATAGTTCATATCCGAATTCATTAACAGCACTTGGGAATATGCTCATCTTCAAAGCCCAATCTGATGATTTTGGTGTGGAACTATGGCGCTGGCATCCTGTTCTTGGAGCTCAACTTGTAAAAGATATTTTCCCAGGCACTGATTCATTTGGCAATGCCAATAATTCTTTTCCAGATGGTTTCGTTGAATTTGATAATTTATTATATTTTACTGCCAGAGATTCATTGGATGAAGAAGGATCTAGTAATTATGAGCTCTGGAAAACGGATGGAAATGAAGAAGGAACCACGATGGTTAAAGACATAAATTCAGTTGGTATAAGTTCAGTTAGTCAACTTACACCTTTTGGTAATGAGCTCTATTTCAGGGCTAATGACGGCAACAATGAAAATGGAACGGAATTGTGGAAGACCGATGGAACTGAAAATGGAACGGTTCTGGTAAAAGATATCCGGTCAGGATCCTACGGCTCTGATCCCTCTTATCTAACTGTTTTTGGAAATACCCAATTCATCTATTTCACAGCTAATGATGGAATCAATGGAACTGAACTATGGAGGTCTGATGGAACTGAAGATGGGACGGTTATGGTAAAAAATATTTATGAGGGTTCTAGCGGCAGTGGTCCTACGCTATTCACAGTTGTTGGTTCTACTCTCTATTTCAAGGCTAATGATGGTACTAATGGAAGTGAATTATGGAAAACCGATGGGTCTACCTCAGGTACCGTTATGGTTAAGGATATCTACCCTGGCTCAGGCGGTAGCAATCCATATGATCTAATAGCAGTAGGAGATGGTTTTGGTGGAGAGGTTTTGTATTTTTCAGCAAGCGATGGTTCGTTTGGATATGAGTTGTGGAAAAGTGATGGAACTGAGGCTGGTACAACAATGGTCAAAGATATAAAATATGGTAGCGATTCTGGTGTAGAAAACTCTGAAATGTATGCTATAGGTGATATTTTATTATTTACTGCAAATGATGGCATTACAGGCAATGAATTGTATTGGAATGCATTTCCAGAGACTGGTATCTTTTACGAGTAGCGTGAATTAAATAGGGTATTTTGCTAGAATACTATGGGTAAAAAGTCTGTGGCTCTTGTAATTTCACTGATTTTTGTTATTAGTTTGATTGTTGTTGCGGTTGGTTATATTGTGTCTAATAGTGAACTTTGTGGTGGGGCTTATTTTTCCCCAGATAGTAGTTTCCTTCATGAAAGTGAGTTTGAGAAAGGAAACGGAACTGGTTTGTATACTATGGAATTAGCTGTAGGACCTAATCTTGCTAATCACGATGATGATTGTGATCCAGAACTTATTAAGATAACTCAAATACGTGTATCTTTATTAGATTTAGATTGGAATGTTTCCTACGATGCTGAATTGTATCATATTGATGTAAACCGGGGGCGTTTTTCAGGCGATGACTGTCATTATAAAGATGTTTTGACAAATCACTCGTCTAATGTTTCAAAGGATAATGGGACTTTGTTTCCAGTACGTTTTGTCAATTCAATCGATGCTTCTTTAGGAGAGGGAATACCCCATGTCCTTGAACCCGATTGTTTTGTTAAGACTTATCTTTCTAAGGGAGATAAAATTGTTGTTTACGGTTCAGGAAGTGAAGCGGATGGACCGGCTAGTGGAGGTTGGACACTACGCCTCATCTATAATCCTGGAGGACATCAAATAGGACCTGATTTTGTTCTCCCTGAATGAATTATACGTTAATTTCTAGATAATCGCCTGGAGCATTAGTCAAATCTTGGTCTAGTCCTAGATAGATTTCGGTTGTTCTAATGCTACTATGTCCTAAGCTAAGTTGAACTTGCCTCAATGGCGCTCCAGCTTTGTAAGATAATTGAGCGTATGTTCTTCTAAGATCATGGGGGAGTATCTGCTTATCAAGTATATTTCTGGAATGTTTCGCTACTATATCTCTTATTCCTTGCGGAGTTATCATTGTATTTCCAATTTCTCCGTTCTTTCTTATTGAAAAGAAAATTCTGTCTGTTTTACCCACGGTTTTACTAATTTCAAGCCATCCCTCCAGACATTTCATCGCATATTCAGGAATTGCGACAGTTCGGTATCTGTCACCTTTTCCTTTAATATCTGTGAAAGCCCATCTTCCTTGCACTTGTTTCATCTGAGTTATTTTCAAATCAGAGATCTCAAAACGTCTCAATCCACATCCAGTCATTATTGCAATAAGTGCTCTATCTCTTACAATGCTCATTTTTTCTGAATTTAGGTCATTCAATAATTTTTGTACTTCTTCTTGCTCCAACCAGGTTTTGTGTCTTTGTCCGATTTGTCTCTTAAATTTTATTTCCAAAAGATCATTGTATATTTTTTCATCAATTACTTCCAATCTGCGCAAATCCTTGAAAAGTTGTCTTAATATTGATAATGTGGTCGAAATCGTAGCTTTTGATTTTCCACTGTTTTCTAGATACAACAAATACTCTCGAATTATTTCTGCAGTAATGCCTTGATTGTCTCCTGCACTGTACCAATTGAAAAATTGAGTTAGTGCAGTATAGTAGGTTTGTCTGCTATTTTGGTTTTGACGTTGATTTACTACAGACATCACCATTTTTTGGAGGTCTGAGCTGTTTTCTGCGATAATAGCCATATTACTTTCGATAATATACATTATAAAAAGTAATATATAAAGGAATCGTTTTTTCAGCTATTTCATAGATCTCTGAAAACACGTAAACCTCTAGAGTTTCGCAAAATTTTAGAGATTTGCAAATATTAATGTTATCGTTAAATATAATCTGTTTTAATATAATTGATTAAATAACATTAATTGGTAAATAATAATAAACTCATTAATTATAGTATTTTTGTTAATATTATTTATTTTAGTATATTATATTATATTATGCTTATTTATTAAATAGCAAATCTATTATGTTTCATGTAATCCTGCAACCGTATCCGTATCTTCCCACCAGTCCTGATGTTCTTTCTTTTTCCTGGCAACGTGCTTTGCCCATTTCCCTCCCGGAACAGGTTTTTCTTTATCAATATATTTTTTGTGACCGAGGTAGACCCATGCTGTCAAAGTTTTTCCACTTTCCAATTCAACTTCCCGCATTTCCCGGTTGTATGCTGACTCCCCATGCTTTTCAGGGTCGTATCCTTCCAATTCATCGATTCTTGAGACCATCTCATCCATTTTTTTACGGAGGACAAACACCAGGATTCCATGCACGTACTTTTCCTTCGATTCGACCAACATGGGATAAGCTCCCATGTCAAATAGCTGACAATCTTTGATTCGTCCATATTCCATTCTGGAGATACTGTCTCTCCAAAGCTGGAAATTCGGCTGTTCTGGAAGCAGGGTTCCGTATACAAAGAAAGGCATGTCTGTCATTGTGATTTAGGTATCTTATGGTTATTTATAAGGTTGAGAAGTCAATGAAATATGGATTGGATCGAAGGTATTGGTTTGCTGGCAGGATTTATAGGTGTTTTTGGCTGGTATCCACAAGTTAGGCGTGTTTGGATTGATAAGAAAGCAGATGGTATCAGTGTTCCAACATTCATAGTTATTGCAATCTCCCTAGCACTATGGCTAATTTATGGTATATTGAAAAATTCAATTGCTATTATCACTGCAAATATTTTTGCTTTAATTATGATAATCAGTATTGCTTTTGGAGCTTACCGTTTACAGGCAGCCTAGTTCTTACTCAGGAGGAGGAATCTTGTATTCGCCTTCTCTCTGGTCAGTTTCAGGAGCCTCCTTCTTTGTTTCATCTTCAGTACTGTCTTTCCTGATGTAATCTTCTTGCTCATCCCAACCGCTTGCTGATCTTGGCTGAGTAGTATTGGGATTTAACAAATTAGAGTCCTGATTAGTCTCGTATGTGGTTTGAGGGTCATCCATAGTGAATGCCAGGATTATACCGATCAACAATATTCCTACTCCACAACAACATGCTCCGAAGGAACCCAGTGCTGCTATAACCGCCCCAATCAATCCCTCAATTAGTTTGTCTATGTCGTATACCATTACCACTTCGCCGCCAGTATCCCAAGTGTAGCTTCCATCCGGACATCCATCTCCTGTACGATTGCGATCTCCCGCCATTTGTTGAGTACATAGTGTTCCTACAGCAATCCAATCATCATCATCAGCACTGCCCCCATCATCTTCAATATAATTACATCTAGGGATGAAAACTTGTGTACCATCTTCATTATGGGTCAATGTAAAGGTTCTTACTAGATCACAGTCTTCTTCTGTTAAATCCCAAGTGTTATTTCCACGCTCTTCGTTGTATCCACCTTCTCCTCCACCTTCATAGGTGCCTTTTATATGAACATAAATACCGAATCCTTGTTCATTAGGGTTACTTTTACCAGTGATTTTCATCTCCCCATCTGCGCCTTCGTAGAGTAAACCTTCCTCAGCGGTTTCTGTGGCGTCTTCTTCTAGATTTGACAATACAATAATACCAGCTAAAGTAATAATGATTCCAAGTCCAATAACGACCATCGCTATCTTGTTCATAATGGTTTATTTTATTCCTCTATATAAGTCAATTTCAAAATAATTTTTTGAAGGTTCATAATAGATTATTTCGTTCCATAAGATCCGTCAGATAATCCCTATTGGTGTAGATCGTCCCCCATAGCGCAAAGATTCCCAATGTGATGAATATTCCTCCTGATTTTCTCTTCTGCAGGCAGTCATCCCTGTCTGCAATAGACCCCAGGTCCATGTATTGCTGGCAACTTGTAATCTCATAGGTCTTGTCATTCAGGTGAGAAGTATAATCCTCGGTCGCACTGTTCCAGAAGGCCAACCCAAAGACAATCAGACTGATTCCAAGTGTGGTCCCTATCACTAATTTCCAGTAGTTTTCAATTTCCACGGTATTCAGAAAAGGAGTCCCCTAATAATTTTTTCTCCAACGGAAATAACCGCTCGTAGAACATTAAGGAATATGAGCATTATGTTTTCCCCCCCAAATCTAGGAATATTACGTTCTTTTTCTCTTTAGTCTCAAAACTGGATTGTAATTGTTGTAATTCGATTTCCTTGGTCACAGCGCGCCTTTGTTCATCATGTTCTTCTAAGGTATCAATAGCCAGCATAGCTGTCAAACAGGTTACCACTAGAGCGCCAATAACTATGATAATAAGATTCATATTTTATTCCTCAAATTTAATTTGTTTAGAATAAGTAGGCCAGAATAGGTAACATAATAATTTCCCAAGGAAGAAAAACAACCGCAAACTTCAGGTATCCAAGCATGGTACAAACTAGAAGTGGTTATATATAAAGTTAATGGTAAAAAAGTTATATTATATTATTGCATTTTAGAGGATATATTTACAAATGTTCTACTTGGGTTAAAATCAATCAAAAGGTGGGACACAAAATCTTCCGGAATTTTGCTTTGACATATCCATAATATACAAGAGCCTAGTGACGATAAGTGAGCAAAGGACATTGCTTGGTCATAGGGGCTGGGGTCAGTGGTCTTTCATCCGGGATCCGGCTTCTGGAAAATGGTTGGAAGGTGACCCTCTGGTCTGCTGAATTCTCACCTAATACCACTTCCGATGTGGCCGCCGCTCTTTGGTATCCCTTTCTTTCCGCTCCTGTTGAAAGGACGGATGCTTGGAGCTCCAACACCTATAATGTTTTGAAAAAACTGACTGAGTTACCAGATACCGGTATCACAATGACCCAGACGTATGAATATTTCAGGGAACCTCAATCCGACCCCGTCTGGAAGGATTGGGTCGACTCTTTCGAAAGAAAAACAGAGGGACTTCCGGCAGATTATGTTGAATGTTTCTCCTTTATTACCTCTATAATTGAGATGCCAATCTACCTGAAATGGCTGTTATCTCGCTATACTTCTTTGGGAGGTATAACTACTCAGAAAACCATTGATTCTTTCGAAAGTTTCCCGGAGAAATATACTACAGTCATAAACTGTACAGGTTTGTCATCAGGGGCCTTGCTGGATGATGATGAGATGTATCCTATCCGGGGCCAGATTATTAGAATCAAGGCTGGAATCAGGGAGATGTATCTGGATCAGCAAATTGAGAGTCTGACCTATATTGTTCCTCGAAGTCAGGATGTGGTCCTAGGTGGTGTTGCTCAGCAGGATAACTGGGATTTGAACATGAATTCATCCGACCATGAAGCAATACTGGAAAAATGTGGAGCCATTATTCCGGAGATTAAGGATGCCGAGATAATAGAGGATCTGGTTGGCTTACGTCCGGGAAGAACTGAGGTGAGGCTGGAGAAGGAACAGGTTCAGGGTCATCCTTTGGTTCATAATTATGGCCACGGGGGTTCAGGGGTAACTCTTTCTTGGGGTTGTGCTGATGAGGTTGTGGAGTTGGTTAATGGCGCATAAACGTGGAACTCATGACTATGTTGAGGATCTCCGGAATGCAGAGGTTCTGGTCTATATCAATGGCAAATTTTATCCTAGACAGGATGCCTCGATTTCTGTCTTTGATAGCGGTTTTCTTCTTGGTGACGGCGTATGGGAAGGGATTCGTCTGCATAATGGAAAATTTCTTTTTCTAGAACCGCATCTGGAAAGGCTTTTCTGGGGCGCATCCCAGATTGATATGGATATTGGGAAGACCTTAGAGGAGATCACCTCTATCTTGCATGATACTGCAAAATCCAATAAGATGAAGAGTGGTGTCCACGTCCGTCTGATAGTCTCGCGGGGTGTAAAATCAACTCCTTATCAGGATCCCAGTTTTACGATTTCTGAACCTACCATTGTTGTAATCCCAGAGTACAAGGCCCCATCTCTGGAAACACAATTGAATGGAATAAAATTGGTATCAGTGGATATTATCCGGGGTTCGACCAATATTCAGGATCATCGAATCAATAGTCTGAGTAAGTTCAATTGTATCCAGGCTTGTATAGATGCCAAGAGAAAGGGTGGGGATGAGGGACTGATGCTGGACCCCCATGGCTATGTTTCAACATGCAATTCTACGCATTTCTTCATGGTTACTGATAATGTGGTCTGGACCTCAACGGGTGAATATTGTCTGAAAGGCGTGACAAGACAGAACATCATTGATATCTGTAAGGCCCATTCCATACCTCTTTACGAGAGAAATTTCACATTGGCCGAGGTTTATGATGCTGATGAGGCTTTTGTTACTGGAACCTTTGGGGGTGTTGTTCCAGTTTATGAGGTCGATGATCATGAATTGTCGGTACTTCAGAGTGGCTCCGTCGTCAAGACCTTGCAATCACATTACAATGATTTGGTCGAACTAGTGAGTTTGTCTTGATCAGGATTGCTATGTGGTCCGGTCCTCGCAATATTTCTACAGCTATGATGCGTTCCTGGGAGAATCGGGCTGATACTTTTGTGATAGACGAACCATACTATGCCTACTATTTGAGCCAGAATGACTTGCAGCATCCGGGCCGTGATGAGGTTCTGCAGGCTGGGGAAGTGGATTCTGAAAAAGTATCACGTGGTTTGATTCATGATACTAGTGGTTCCTGTTCAATATATTACCAGAAGCATATGACCCACCATCTTCTGGGTTCAATAGACCGGGATTGGATGGAATCTGTCACGAATTGTTTCTTGATCAGGGATCCCAAGGATATGATCATATCCTATCACAAGGTCCATTCAGATATTACCAGTAATCTCCTAGGTTTGCATCAGCAAAAGGAAATATTTGAATATGTCAAAAAAATGACTGGGGAGATACCCCCGATTATAGATTCCAAGGACGTTCTGATGAACCCCGAAGAGATACTAGGTAAATTCTGTGACAGGATTGGTGTCGTCTTTTCTGGAGAAATGCTGAGCTGGTCCAAAGGAGCCAGAGATACAGATGGTAATTGGGGGAAATATTGGTACAAGAATGTAATGAATTCCATGGGTTTCAATAAATATGTACCCAAGACGGAAGAGGTACCTGAGAAATATATTGCTCTTTATGAGGAATCCTATAAACTTTATCAAGATCTTCACAAACGGAGAATAAGGTAAGTAATGAAGGAGGTCATTTAGCGTGCAACGCAAGAACTTCGGCGCCAATCAGGTGCTTAAGCCGTCGTCGGCCTACACCCCAGCTGATGAGCAGGAAGTTCTGCAGATTCTCGACAAACACCGAAGCCAGCGCATCCGCGCCGTCGGCAGTTTGCATAGTTGGAGCGATGCGATTCTTGGCGATGACGTGCTTCTGGACATGCGACTGTTGAATGACGTCCAACTACAGCCTGATGGCGATCAGTTTGTTGCCACGGTTGGGGCCGGATGCCAGATCAAGCGCCTCCTCAAAGAACTCGCTCGCGACGGCGCCACCCTGCATTCGCATGGTCTGATTACGGAACAGACAATCGCCGGGGCAATCTCCACCGGCACTCACGGTTCGGGACGCCATAGCATGTCGCACTATGTCGAGGAGGTGCAGTTGGCTCGCTATGACGATTCCACTGGTCAGGCGATTATCGAGGAAATTAGCGCTGGAGAACAGTTGCGGGCTGCTCGCTGTTCACTGGGTTCACTTGGAATCATCCTGTCCGTGAAGCTCCGTTGCCGTGCACAGTACAACGTGCAGGAGCACTTCACCGAGTCTCGTCGGTTGGCGGACGTCTTGGATGCCGAATCGTCATTTCCACTGCAGCAGTTCTATCTCATCCCTTGGCGTTGGTCCTATTTCATCCAGCACCGGCGTGAGGTTGACCGGCCACGTTCTCGCCTCGCTAGGCTGTACCGGCTCTATTGGCTGGGGGTGATGGACTATGGTCTGCACCTGCAGATATTGTTCATAAAACGCGTGTTGCGAAGTCGTCGCTTGCTTCGGCTTGCCTTTCGTCGCTTCGTCTCGGTATTCTTGATTCGCAATTGGAAGGTTACGGATCGCTCCTCGTCCATGCTGGTGATGAAGCATGAGGCCTTTCGCCACATTGAGATTGAGTTGTTCGTACCCCGAGACCAGTTGGCGGCTGCGCTCAGATTTACTTACGAAGTCATCAAGGTTGCAGTCGGGAAAAATTCAACGTTATCTGCAAATAGCCAGCGGCGAATTGAGGATCTAGGCATGCAAAACGATCTGGCCGGACTTCATGACCAGTACTGCCACCACTACCCCATCTGCGTGCGACGGGTGCTTCCTGATGACACCTTGATATCGATGGCCAGCGGAGAGGAGCAGGACTGGTACGCGCTGAGTTTCATCAGCTATGCGAATCCGGCACGGCGTGCTGGTTTTTTCCTGTTCGCGAATTTCATGGCCCAAAGCATGTCACAATTGTTCCACGCGCGCCCGCACTGGGGCAAAGTATGCCCACTGAAAGCCAATGAGTTGACATCCCTTTACCCTCGATTCGATGATTTCCGTACCGTCTGCAATACGCTTGATTCACAAGGCGTCTTTCAAAATGATTGGACAGCGGCACTGCTGGAAGCAGATGGTTCAGTGGAAGATAATTCCTGAAGGATGCTCCGATTTTGCCCAGTGGATATTTTGCCTGTTTTTACCTGGCCCAGATACCTCCTATCTGGAAAGAGTAATGTTTAGACGCTTACCAGCCTAGATTAATAGTTAATTTATATCGGTCACTAATATCAATCATGGGCAAGACCGTAACTCTGACAAATATCAAGAAATATCGAAAGGATTTCAATTCTAGTTCAAACGCTAAATTAGCCATGAATGCAGCTACTAGGACCGATGTTAGAAAACTTGCAATGAACTGGGATGCTTTTAGGCAGATTGATCACACTTTCTCAAACAAGGTTTCGGGAGAAATGAAGGCCACTAGCCAGAATCGTAGTGGTCGGTGTTGGGGTTTTGCTGGCCTTAATCTATTGAGGGTCTATCTAGGACGAAAGTATAAGCTCAAGAATTTTGAATTCTCCCAAAATTATTTTATGTTCTATGATAAATTAGAGAAGGCCAATTATTTTCTTGAGAATATCATTGAGACAGTAGGTGAAGCAGGTGATAGTCGATTGATTATGCATCTCCTTTCCTCCCCGGTTCAGGATGGTGGTCAGTGGGATATGTTCGTCAATCTGTTGAAGAAATATGGTACAGTTCCCAAGAAGGTCATGGCCGAGAGTCATCAAAGCAGTAACTCATCTCAGATGAATAAGTTGGTTACTCGGAAACTTAGAGGCTTTGCCAAGGATCTAAGAACGGCCCATACAAAAGGAAAATCATCCACTGAATTAAGGAATATGAAGGATGATATGCTATCTACAGTTTACCAGATGTTATGTATTAGTCTTGGGACACCCCCCCCTAAGTTTGATTGGTCTATACGGGATAAGAAGGATAAATTCCAAAGATTTACAGATCTTACACCCAAAAAATTCTATGAGAATCATGTCGGTATAGAACTGGATGATTTCGTTTGTCTGATAAACGATCCCCGTAGTTTCACAGATTATAACAAAACTTACACCGTTGAGTATCTTGGCAATGTACATGGAGGTAACATTATTCGTTATCTAAATTTAGAGAATGATGATTTAAGAAAGTACACTATTAAATCAATCAAAGCTAATGATCCAGTATGGTTTGGTTGTGACGTCGGTAAATTCTTTACGCGTGAATTTGGAGTAATGGATATGGACCTGTTTGAATTTGATAGGTTTTATGGCACTGAATTCAATATGAACAAGGCCGAACGCCTGGAGTATGGCGATAGTGTCATGACGCATGCAATGTTGTTCACAGGTGTGGATCTCAAGGATAATAAGCCATTAAAGTGGAGAGTGGAGAACAGTTGGGGCGCTGATCACGGGGAGAAAGGATTTGATATTATGTCAGATTCATGGTTTGGTGAATTTATGTACGAGGTAGTTGTACACAAGAAACATATTACCAAGAAAATGGCAGAATTATATGGTATGGAACCAATTAAACTTCCACCTTGGGATCCAATGGGTTCACTGGCCCATTAATCCATAAAGGATATTTTTATAGCCTATTCCATATCGACTTGAATTAGTTATGAGCTACGTCAAGGACGCATTCAATTTGGTAAAGCAGAGGGATCCGGATCAACCCGAATATCATCAAGCAGTATGGGAGGTTTTGGAGACCCTTGAACCCGTTTTTGAATTACATCATGAGTACAAGGATGCCCGTATTCTAGAGCGCTTGACTGAACCCGAAAGGATAATCACTTTCCGGGTACCTTGGGTAGATGACAAAGGCCGTGTTCAAGTTAACAGAGGTATGCGGGTTGAGTTCAACAGTGCTATTGGGCCCTATAAGGGAGGTCTGCGTTTTCATCCTAGTGTAAATCTAGGAATAATTAAATTTCTGGGATTTGAACAGATCTTCAAGAATGCTTTGACCACTCGTCCTATCGGTGGTGGAAAAGGTGGCAGTGACTTTAATCCTAAAGGAAAATCAGATATGGAGGTTATGCGCTTCTGCCAATCATTCATGACCGAATTATTCCGCCACATAGGAGCTAATGTTGATGTTCCAGCTGGCGACATAGGTGTCGGTGGCAGGGAAATCGGTTTCCTTTTCGGTCAGTACAAGCGATTGACCCGAAAGTGGGAAGGTGTCTTGACTGGTAAGGGATATGGTTGGGGCGGTTCCCTAATCAGGCCCGAGGCAACAGGTTACGGTCAGGTTTATTTCCTGAGAGAGATGCTTGCTTCCAAGAAACAGAAGATCAAGGGTAAGATTTGCACAGTCTCAGGTAGTGGTAACGTTGCACAGTTTTGCGTGGAAAAAGCTATCAGTTATGGCGGCAAGGTCGTCACCATGTCAGATTCGAGCGGATATATTTTTGATAAAGATGGAATTGATGATGAGAAATTGGCCTGGATTATGGATCTCAAGAACAATCGAAGGGGTCGTATCAAGGAATATGCATCTCAATTCTCCGGTTCCAAATACCATGAGGGCAAGAGACCATGGGGTGAGAAATGTGATGTAGCTTTACCTTGTGCCACACAGAATGAGCTTGAGGTAGAGGGTGCAAAGAGCTTGGTCAAGAATGGTTGCAAGGCAGTTTGTGAAGGGGCTAATATGCCTACTTCACCTGAAGCCTTGGAGATCCTTCTTAAGGCAGGGGTTATGTTTGGTCCTGCAAAGGCAGCTAATGCTGGAGGAGTTGCTGTATCCGCGTTGGAAATGTCTCAGAATGCAGCCTTTGAGGAATGGACCCGTGAGCAGGTTGATGATAAACTGGATCAGATTATGACTGGAATTCACAAACAATGTTCTGATGCGGCAGCCAAGTATGGAGACAAGGGTAATCTGGTAATGGGTGCTAATATTGCGGGTTTTCTGAAAGTTGCTAACGCCATGGTTGATCAGGGCGTTGTGTGAAACAAAAAGCCACAATCGCTCTTTTTCTAGTTACAATAGTATGGGGCTGGACCTTTATCTGGCTCAAGAATGCGCTTGATGCCTCGTCTCAATATACCACTGGTAATCAGACGAACATTGTAGCTACGTTGTTCGTTACACTGAGATTTGGTATAGCTGTTCTTCTGTTTTTCCTGATTTTCCCGTCTATCCGAAAAGAGATCAGGGGATTCCAGGTTTGGCATGATGGTATGATCCTGGCCTTCCTGATGACTGGAGGGTTTGTTTTCCAAATGATTGGTCTGGAGGGCATATCACCTGCTGTTTCTGCCTTCTTGACAAGTCTGTATGTACTTTTCACAGCCCTTATTCTGGCGTGGCATACTGGAAAATTGCAGAGCCGGGCCTTGCTTATTGGTGTGCTACTTGCAACTTTAGGGGCCGGATATATCCAAGGTCCACCCGAACATCATTATGATATTGCAGAATGGTTGACCATTCTATGTGCATTGATGGTTGCAGGTCATATCATAGCTACAGATATTGTTACTAAACGAGTGTCTCCCATTGGTGTCACCTTCACTTCGATTGCTCTTTCAGCTTTAATGTGTATTCTACTCTTCGACGTTTTTCTTTTCTTGGATATAGGGAAAATTGATATAGTTGGATTGATAACTGAAAAGGATTTTATTTATCCTCTATTGTTATCATCCGTCTTTGGAACCTTTGGCGCGTTGTGTTTGGTCAATTATTTCCAGAAATATCTTGATCCAGTCCGGGCTGCGATTCTTTACGCCCTGGAACCTGTGTGGGCCACTCTCTTGGCCATAACTTTTGATATGACTGAATTCACATTCTGGTTGATACTAGGAGGTAGCTCCCTGTTGGTTGGAAACCTAGTGGCTGAGTTAGGTAATCAGAGCGTTTCAGAATAACGTCTTGAGACTTCAGCCCAATTTACGACATTGAAGAATGCGGTGATGTAATCGCCTCTCAGGTTCTGGTAATTCAGGTAGTATGCGTGTTCCCAGACATCACATCCTAGAATGGGGGTCTTACCGTCACATCCACCATACTTGCTTTTCATTAGTGGATTATCCTGATTTGCAGTGGAGCATACAGATAATTTTCCTTTAGTGGAGCATAACCATGCCCATCCAGAACCAAATTGGGTCATTCCCGCCTTGTGAAAGTCTGCCTTGAAATCATCTAGATTTCCAAACGTCTCCAGAAGAGCCGTATTGAGTTCCGAACTCATCTCACCACTTGCAGGCCCCATAATCTCCCAGAACATGGAATGGTTGAAATGTCCACCACCATGGTTTCTCACAGCCCCTCTTTGGGCTTCAGGTACAGAATCAAGGTCGGTAATGAGCTCCTCTACCGATTTTCCTCCTAACTTCTTTGCAGCTTCTACAGCTCCGTTCAGCATATTCACATAGGCTGCATGATGCTTATCATGATGAAAGCGCATGGTCTCTTCATCTATGTATGGTTCAAGAGCGCTATAGCTATACGGTAAATCGGGTACTTCAAATGACATATTTTCTCCTCTGTCTGGTAGAATAGAGGCCTTTATTATGTTGAGGTCCGTCTTCAGAAACCGAAGTCGCTTAGTTCCACGTTGCTGTTCATGTTAATGCGCACCGGGAACGCCAGCGTGACCTTCTCTTCTCCGAAGCGACGCAGGATTTCGGTGACGAAGAACGATTTCGAGGGTCGCATCCGTTTGGCATTCTCAACGTAGTAGCGGATTTCCATGATTACGTCCTGGTCTCCGAAATCGCGCAGGACCGCTTCCGGCGGCTTCGGTTTTTCTTGGCAGATGTCAGGGTGATTTTTCGCGATATCCTTGACGATTACTTCGGCTTTCGTAACGTTGCTCCATGTCGGCGTGAGGCCGAGCCGAATGCGCACGCGCAATTGCATGTCGCGGCGGTGGCTGAAGTTGGCGACAGCGTCCTTGGTCAGCAACTTATTGGGGATAGTTAGCATCACCCCGTCGGTCGAGCGGACGGTAGTGGTGCGCAGGCCGATTTCCTGCACGTCGCCCCAGCTGCTGTAGAGGCCGCCGATTTTCTTGGGCAGCAGGATACGATCCCCTTCACGGAACGGCCGGTCGATAATGAGGAAGATGCCGGCGATAATGTTCTCCATCGTGTCCTGCGACGCGAAGGCGACCGCCAGGCCAACAATGCCGAGCGCCGCGACGATTCCCATTACATTGATACCCACTTCGTTAGCCGCAGTCAGGATAACCAATATCCATAGAGCTACGCTTACAATCTTATAGAGGAAGTTTTCAAGACCTTGGTCAATATAATCATATTTTTCGAATGCGCGTTTTAAGTATCTTAGTATGATTTTTATTATGGGAATTCCAATAATCAGTGTCAGCAACGCGGCTACGGGCCCCAGACTAGCTAATTCTGATGCGCATTCGTAGGTTGGTGCCAGATTATTTGGAAAGTTCTCCATGCAGCCCATGCCAGTTTCATTACGACCTCTTTAAGAAATCTTCTTTTCAGTCATATGTCTTTAAATCGGCTTTATTATGTCATCATCAAATAACAATGGACACCTCAAAATATCGCAAGGATTTTCCAATTCTGAATACAGAAGATGGGCCTACCTATCTCGATAGCGCTTGTATGACTCTAAGACCTCAAGTGGTGATTGATGCAATTAATGAATATTATACGAAATATCCGGCCTGTGGAGGCCGTTCTGTCCATAAATTAAGTTGGCAGGTTACAGAGGGTTTTGAGCTGGCCAGAGACAGTCTTCGCAGATTAATGGGGGCCGAGAGTTCATCGGAAATAGTTTTTACCAAAAATGCTACGGAAGGAATGAACATTGTCGCCAATGGTCTTGGTCTTGGTAAAGGAGATAAGGTCCTGACATCCGATAAGGAGCATAATTCCAATGTGGTACCGTGGCATCATTTGGCAAAATACAAGGGAATCAACTATCAGGTAGTGCCTGCCAAAGACAATTACTTCTTTGATCTGGAGGCATTGAAGGAAATGATTGATAGCAATACCAAGCTGGTGAGTTTTGTTCATACTTCAAATTTGGATGGCCACACCAACCCGGCCAAGGATATTATTGAAATTTGTCACGACAAAGGTGTCAAAGTGATGATGGATACAGCCCAGTCAGCGCCTCATAAGGAGCTGAATGTCGTGGATCTGGATGTTGATTTTGCTGCAGCTAGCGCTCACAAATTCTGTGGACCCAGTGGTATGGGATTGCTTTATGGGAAGTATGATGAATTAAAGGAATTGATTCCGACATATGTTGGAGGTTCTACGGTCGTTAGTTCTTCGTATGAAGGTTATGAGTTGTTGCCACCACCATCTTGCTTTGAGGCAGGTCTACAGGATTATGCAGGAGCAATTGGAGCTGGAGCCGCAGCGGAATACGTAATGGGCGTTGGCCGGGATAATATTAGTAAACATGAGAATAAACTCAATGTTCTGTTGACCAAAGAACTGGAAGGTCTAGATGGCTTATCAATCGTCGGCCCGGATGTTTCCCAGAGAGGAGGCATATGTTCTTTCAATCTAGAAGGGTGGGATCCAACAGATGTTGCTATGCACTTGGATGAAAAATACAATGTTGCAATCCGAAGTGGAATGCATTGCGTTCATTCATGGTTCAATTCACGAGGCATAAATGGTACTGCCCGTGCGAGCATTTATTTTTACAATAATGAACAGGACGTAACCGCCTTTACAGATGCGATAAAAGATACGCTGAGTGGTTGATGCCAGATTATCCACTAGCCTCTTCTGAAACTGAATTAAATATTGGGGCAACGAGGTACTCATCACCGGATTTTCCACCTTATCGTTATGTTCCAGGTTTACATCCTCACCCTACCAACAGTTTGGATGGTCATAGTTACGGTGGAGAAGATGAAGAACATGAGAAATGGAATTCTGAATTATGGAAAACCAATCAGGAATATTTGTTTGGAATAGATCTGTATAATTATCATTACTATTGGGAGGCCCATGAAGCTTGGGAAGGATTATGGATTGCATCCGTAAGAAACAGTAGTGAACATAGATTTCTTCAGGGTTTGATCAAGCTTGGAGCAGCTCTTCTAAAGATAAGGATGGCGGAGTATGAGATTCAGGATCTGATAGGTGCCCGCAATCTAGCCCGTTCTGGTATCGATTTGCTATCTAAAGTAGGAATTGACCAATTTATGGGATTAGAGATTCCTAAATTCATAGAATCTTACCAGGATTTTGTAAATCCCATTTATGATAACAAAATTCCAGTTATTGACCGAAAAACCCATCGTATCGAACTTATGATTTGATCATTGGACGATTGGCACCACATTCAGGGCACATCTGAAGTGTACCTGTCTCATAATCATATCGGCATGCTGGACAGTTTGGAGATAAAACCAGGTCTCCTTTTTCTTCAATTATAATCTTATCTGATTCCACTCTTTCAAGATTGATAACGTCCTTTGAGAGTTTTGGTAGTTCGAATCTCCCAGCACCTCCTATTTTTGCTAGAATATCAGGAGGAAGCGTAACTGTACCCGTTTCATCTATGATTATTTCCCTGCTCACGCTCAGATCCCCTATGTCAACATCTGTACCATGTTGTGCAACAAACCTTCCATCTCTCAATTCTAAGGATCTGTCTGCAAAGGATGCTACTTCGCGATTGTGTGTCACTACTAAGAAAGCCACAGCCTCGTTTTTATGCAAGTCTTTGAAAATATTTAGAATCTCTCTACTTGTGATGGGGTCGAGAGCGCCGGTTGGTTCATCAGCCAGGATTAGTTTAGGCTTGGTTATCAACGCTCTTGCGATAGATACACGTTGTTGTTCACCGCCCGATAATTCTTCTGGAATTCCATTAGAACGTTCTCCCAGACCTAGTTGGTCCAAAAGTTTTTGTGCTTTTTTTCTAGCTTCCCATGGAAGTACACCTTGGTGCCTTAATGGTTGAGCTACATTATCTAAGGCGTTAAGGTGGTTTAGCAAGTTTGCGTCTTGAAAAATAAAGGATACTGTCTCTTGCCTTAGTTTAACTAGTTCATTTCCAGTTAATCTTGCCATCATTCTTTGGTTGAGCCTAACTTCTCCTGCAGAGGGTTTCATTAATCCACCCAAACATTTTAGGAGTGTTGATTTTCCAGAACCGGACGGACCAACAATCGCAACAGCTTCACCCTCCATAACACGGACATGTAATCCCCTTAGGGCGACGACATTGCCATCTTCTGCTTTTGATTCATAGACGTGGTATAACCCCGATGCTGATAGAATCTCATTTAGTTTGTTAGCCATTTATCACTCTCCCTTGAGAACTACAGCAAGATCTGATTTCAATGCTCTTCGTGTTGTAAAGATTAGTGCAAGTACTACAGCAAACAGAACTGAGAGGTTTACAAGCCCTAACTGGAGCCAAGGCCATACAAGTTCCCTGTTGATTGGTGTCCCGGCCCCAAGGAACAGTTGAAATAAGAATCCAAATATTCCAAAGAAACCATTAAACGAATATGCAATTCCAAGTCCTAGTAATACTCCAAGACCCATACTAACAATAATTATCGCTAGAATTTCGAATAGAACAAGACGTATGACTTGGTTTGGACTGGCTCCGATGGCTTGGAGGATGGCCAGTTCTTTTTTGCGTTTGGTAAGAACTAGTGATAGGAAAACAAATGCAGAGGCCACGGAAGCAAGCGATGCAACCACAAATTGAAGGCTTAGTAATCCCTGTGTACCAAATATCAGCCCTCCATTTCTTTCTACTTCCCTGTGAGTAGTTGACCAGTCCTGTGTCGAGGCAACCCCATTTCCGTTTGTTACTTCAACGTTTAATGTTCGTAAAGCATCTCCGCAATCTTCCTCGCTCTGATCACATAGTTCAAAGAACCAGCGTGATGAAGTATAACTGTCAACTACATTATCTCCAGCTAGTAGCCTGTAGGTTTTTTCTCCTATGACTATTGATTGTTCAGCCTCTGCTGTTGATAATCCAGGTACCCATTGGTGATTACCCATGTAACTTACTTTAGTTTCAGTAGTTGTTGTGTCAATAATAGTGGTATTAAGTTCCCAAGAGAAGGTAAAAGTATACTCGTTATATTCTAGGTTCATTTCGTAATCCTCTGGATCACTTACAGAGTCTGCTGAAGGTAAGTCAAGTAGCCTTCTAGCCGATTCTCCAGTTGTGAAACCCTCGTTTGCCCACCTAGATGCCGAATCCCCAATATTATTTTTCGGGACTGCTTGTGAGTCCCAAATCAAAGTATCTTCATGATTATCAAATACAATCCAAGTCAGTAGGCTTGCTCCCTCTCCCTTTTTGTTAGTGAAGATATTACCTACAGAGGTTGTTGATTCTATTCCACTTATTGAGGGATTGTCGACCCTTTGTATGGCTAACATGACTTCAGTTCGTGCCTGCTCTTCTGTGACGGGTTCGTCAAATTGCACCTGAAGGTCTGCTCCAGTCTGAGCTGAGGCTGTTCTCTCATCCACTACAGTACCGGTGTATCCCTGAACTGCAGCAAGAGTAACGATTGATAGTGTTAGAAGCATGATGACTGCCAGCCTATTGACGGCTTCACTAGAACTCGATCCACTTAGCCCCCTTTTGATATCAGACAATGCTGGCGTCCACCCCAAGAGGATCGTAAGGATTTTTGGTCCAGCAGCTCCTATTCGGCCTAATATCAGTGCGCCTCCAATCCAAAGACAGAATGGGCCTAAAATGAACAATAGTCCGTTCCATATGAAATTGCCCACAATTCCATTCTCACCATATATCCACCAACCTTCATTAGTTTCAATCCAGCTTTCTAAAACGGCCAGAATTCCAATTGAGAAAGCGGTCAAATGTAACCAGGTTCTTGGTTTCTTGACAGTTACGACCTTACGGACACCTTCATCAATTTCTATGCTCAAAAATTCCTTCGTGCGGCTTCTTCCAAATAACATAGCGACCCCAATGGTAAGTATGATTACCAGGATTGTTGACCCGAAACTCAATGTTGCATTAACATCGAATTCTCCTTCTCTAAAAGACATGAAACCAACAGCATCAAGTATTAGTGGTACAGATAGTAGTGAAAGTGTATAGCCTGCAAACCAACCTACAGTACTGATAACGAATACCTCAAGAAGTACCATCCCTCTCAAATTTGCTTCTGTTCCACCAAGAACGCGATGAATCGCTATCTCTCTTTTTCTTTGTTCTAAAGACAACGCTAAACCGTATATTAGTACCGAGAATGATAAAACCACTATAGGAATCATTAGTATGTAGTCAAATACTTGCACCAGACCTAAAAATATATTCAGGAATCCAATCGTACCTGAAATAAGATCAACGTATTCAATTTCAATCTCTCCATTTGCGTATGTTTTATCCTTGACTTTTTCTTGTAGATTTTCAAGCCAGTCTTCCGCATCTGCAGTAGAAGATGTTGGTAGAAGTGATCTATCTAAGGCGATACCCAGATAACCGTGATCATAATCCATCAGGATTACGCGTTGTTCATTAGTAAGAACAGATTCTGTGACCATTACAGGATTGAAGAGTAACGTTGGATTTCCGGGACCGGTCTCCTCATATATTGCAGCAATCGTCAGATTACGTACGGTCATGTTTACTCTACAGAAAAGATAACCGCTTTGCTCTATGACTTCTTCACCCTGACAATCCTCTAAACCTCCACTAATAGCTTCGAAACTAACGAAATCGGTGACATATGTGAAATTTAGATACGATATTGTCTCATTGACACCAACCCCTGCCTTGCTAGCGATTTGGGAGGGCAAGACAATAGAACGATTATCAGCTGCCGCCTTTCCATCAATTGGCCACGAACCATAAATCACTTGTTTGGCATGTCTCTCCCCTAGTTCACCATCCCAGATGCCATCTCCATAGAATCGCAAGGTTCTGTCCCCATTGATTGGAGGGCCTGATTCTAGGGCCTCTGGGTAATCGAAACTGACATTGCCCCAATCACCCGTTGGCCCCTCTATGGAGATTACATTCAGAGGTTGTGGTACAAGGAAGGTCTCATCAAAGAATCCTTCGACACGAATGCCTTGTCGTCCGAATATCAAGCCGCAATCTGAAAATTCATCCATTGAGGTTAATTCATCGCAGACTGATTCCCAAACTACCGAATTATTTGTCCTACCCGTAACATTGTTGCCCGGATCCCTTTTAAAATCAATTTTTGCGTCAAACACATCGGTTTGTAATGAATCCTGCAGTGCTAGTTGAGAAAGTCCTACTCCATATGCGAGAACGGTTGTGATTACTAAGGATGCTAGGAATACCCCTGCAAACACGGCCAAACCTCTCTCACGACTAACCCAGGCACTTTTTGCTGCCATCCAAAGATTATCAGGTGCGGACAAAAATCTTGTTTTCCAAGGTATGGTTGATTTTTCCGAATTTGTTTTTCCGCCGAATAACATCCCAAGAAACGAAAAAATAAGTTCAAAGGCGCGAATCATTCTTCTTTCTCCACTATTCCCCAAGCCGAGCGTATATCCGATGCCGCCGTCAAACCATCTTTGAGTAGCAGCATTCTGTCAGCTTTGGAGGCAAGATGAGGGTCATGGGTTACCATCAAAATTGAAATTGGGTTCTCCCTGTCACTACAAAGTTTTCTGAAGAGTTCTATGATCTCTTCGCCAGTCTTCACATCTAGGTTTCCCGTAGGTTCGTCTGCTAGAAGTAGGGGGCGAGATCCTGCAATCGCTCTTGCTATCGCAACGCGTTGCTGCTGACCTCCTGACAGTTGTTCAGGTATGAAATCCATACGATTCGCTAAATCTACTTTTATGAGGGCTTTTCTTGCACGTTCCTCAGCTTTGGAGGTATCAACACCTGCTAATTCTAAAGACATAACAACATTATCGAAAGCTGTTAACTGGTCAAGTAAATGGTAATCCTGAAAAATCCAACCAACTCCACTCCGTCTGACATCTACAACTCTTCGTGGATGTTTTGTCCCATATTTGAAATAGTCCGCAGTTCCAGTTTCAAGGTTGACGGCTCCTGTGAGTTCTATTTTTCCATTTTCTGCCTTCAGAAGACCTCCTATGATATTGAGTAATGTTGACTTACCACATCCTGAAGGCCCCATAAGTGCAACCAATTCTCCGGTTTCAATGGTGAGGTCGATTCCCTTTAGGACATCTACTCGAGTGTCACCTCTGCCAAAGCCATGTTGTAATTTATCTATGGAAAGTAAAGCGGTCATATACGATAATTGGATTAGACAGAATTGGGTATTTCAAACTTACATTTTGATTTTGCAGGTGTAGGTTTGGATTGCATCAGACATTGTCAGTTTTCCGACAAGTATCTGATTAGCTAACTGCTTATCTATTGTAACCAAACCCTTTGACAATCTTCGTGATTCTTGTTGAACCCATCCAATTTCTCCATCTTTGGGTTCATAATCCTTCGGATTTTCCAAGACTTCTTTTCTAAGAGCAATCATAGTAGCCGCAGCGGTATGACTTCCACTACCACTATGGTTTTCACTTACCAGTTTTATTAAGTTTGAGAATCTCTGAAGAGAATTTATTATTTGGTTTCTTTCTGGTGGTGATCCAGTTCCTATTTTTATTAAATTCAATCCTATCTCCTCGTCTATTGTCTTAATGATTTGGACTAAATTATCAATATTTTCAAATTCATTTTGGTATAGTATTCTGTTGCTCCCTACAACTGCCAGTCCATTTGTTCCTCCGGGATCTATACCTGCTATCAATTCGTGGCAATCATAGAACGCACACCTTATTCTTAGTTCCAATATTTCTAGATTCCTGGGCTGTATTTGTGGCAAATTGCAGTCATGGAGCCTATCTTTGGAAATAATTACCGAGATATTTTTGTCATTTGGAGGTATTTCTTTGATATGCCTTAATATTATTTCCTTGCTTTTGATTTTACTGGTTATCCTGTTTAATAGTGAAAAATCATCTATGTAGAGACCTATTATCACGGTTTTATCCAGTCGAAACTTATCCAGTACCCCTTGTAAGCTAGTACAATCGTTTTATTCACGCCATGACCGACCCTGACCATTCTAGTAACATCCAGCCAGGCCATACTATCATCAATTTTTTGTATTAACCAAGGTGCATGTTTGGATTCATAGTTGTAGACTCTATAATGCGTTCCAAATTTTAATCCTGAATTAATTTGGTATCCCTTATCAATCAATTCCTTCATATTTACATCATCTACGCTTGATTGGGCGTTATCCTTTAATTTTGTCTGAGGCCAGGATACGAATTTAGCAACGTAGTATACTGCGCTATTCTCCGAGTCTATTATTGAGATCTGGACCCTTCTCTCAAGATCTTTTCCAAGTTCCTCAATGATGTCCGTGAAATCTATTATGTTCTCAAATTTCTTAATCAGAATTATGGCAGAAGCAGGCCCCTTAACGGGGATTTGCCGATCATAAAGCCGCAGTCCATAATCTTCGATCTTGACCACGAGCCCCCTCTCTTTCAAATCTTTGTAGACTGCATAGCTCAGTTTTTTTTCTGAGAATTTTTCAATCTCCTTGGATTTTAATTGAATATCTCCTCTTTTGTTACAGTACAGTGCTTCTTCGGGTGCAAGAAACAGGTTTCCTTTTTCCTGAGGTATTCCGGTGTGGCCCTTGTTGTGAATCTGTGCGGCTAATTTTCTCTCAATTATCAGTATACCATTACGGTGAGTCTTGTAGTTCAGGCCTCCACCTCTTTAACTAATCTGACTTTTCCAGCGTCACTAAGTATTCGGGCATTGTATATTGGAATACTTACTATATCATTGTTCTTAAGACTGTAATTCTTCGCATCCATTCCAGTAAAAGTTGGAAGATCCTCGAGTACTTTTATTTCTATATATTCATCATTTTGAGGTTCTATCTTTTTGGTAGTCTTTTCTTCAGGTTCAATCGTCTTTTCTTTCAGTACTGGTGTTTCAACAATAATTTCCATCTTATTTAGGAGAGTTTTTTCACGATGCTTTTCTATAACGGTACATAAAGAAACCAGATATTCATTCTCATTTTGATGTACATTTTCCATCTTTGGATTCTGTCCATTTACCTTTTCACGTGCCAGATCTGTTAATTTTCGTTCGCGATTTTTGTGTAATTCAAGCTTCATGTCGGAAAACTTACGGACATCTGCGTTGGCTTTTTCCAATCTTTGAACATTGTCTTTAGATTCATCTATGATATCTCGTATTTGTATTTCTAGGATATTTAATCTTTTATAGAAAACGGCTGGCAATTTTGTCAATCTCCCCTCCTTTCTTTCCTTGAAAGTCTGTACTCTTAAATCCCTTAGCGTCATAGGTTCAGTACTCATTATTTTGGTAGTGAAAAGGTTGTTAAGAATGTTTGCCACAATCCAAAGCTTTTAACTGCTACTCTCTGATGACTGATAATGAAAAAGTGCCCAGTCTGTGCCGTAGAGGTTGAAGACAATGCACCCTTCTGTAATATTTGTGGAGTCAACTTAGCAGGTGCTAAGGATGTGGGCGCCTCTAAAGTTGAAACACCCGTGGCTGAGGATTCGGGAAAGGTAAGCAGTACTTCGTCACCACCATTATTGGCATCATCTCGGCCAAGTTTTTACTTGCCAGCTCTTCAGTTTCTTTTGGCAGTTGCATTATTGGGTCTTATTTTGTATTATACTACTGGTGAAGTTCCAAGGCCAGACTACGTTTTTGATGATGGTAAGCCCACTGAGGAGAATCTGGATGCCTATATTGGTTACAATGAACCATTTCAGTGTCCTTCATGGGGGTCTGTTGAAGGAAATACAAATGGTTGCCCTCTGATTCTGGAATCAAGTTGGGACACTGCGGGATTTAGTATAGAGTCTCATAAGTACCAGACAATATTGGGTCTAACTGTAATATTGGGCCTTTGTATTCTGGTACAAGGTCGGAGAATTAGTGATAGTAACATCATGGCCCCGATGCTCTTCCCGATTATAGTTATGACTATAATTTATCTTTACATGGGTCTAAATGAGAATCCTTTGAACCCAATCGAGACTACTTTGGGAGCCACGTCTGGTCTGGCAATAATTGTGGTCTCATACATTGTATTTCTGTATTCAGTTACTGGAAAAGATATTAGTGATGCTCCTCTTAGTACAGTCTATTCATTCATAGGTGCAGGTTCACTTGTTTTTGCCGCTTTGCATCACAATTGGGTTAGAGGTCCTTGGAAATCTTGTAGTGATCTGGTAAGTGACTTTGATGCCGATGTGGAACAGGCTTGTCTGGTGGTTGGTGGTGATGTAACAAAGGTTTATGTTGATTTACAAGCTATTGAGATGCTGATTTTGCTGGCCGGTTTGTTCTTTTTATTGTTAGGAATTGCAGGATATCTTCTACAGACTATAAGGCTCAAGGACATGGAAGAAGCAAAATATTTCTTCATGATAGTTATGGGTCTTTCTTTACAGTTTATAGTTCTGGTCTGGAATCTGGTTCGGAATTTTGGTAACTTGTATTTTGAGCAGGGAGATATTGTACTTACTGTTCTTTCGGTATCTATCGCATTTATTGGAATTTTTCTGTTTTATCGTAAAAGGAAATCCGAACAGAGTATGGAGGGGTTAGCCTACTTTGGTTTATTTGTGGCAGGTATTGGCACTCTTTTTGCTACAATGATCGCCCCTGCTTTGTTGTCCGGTAAATCAATCTCATCACCAGATACCACTGTTGAATGGGTTATGTTCGCTCTTCCTCTGGCTGTGGCTGCTGGTGCAGTTTGGTATGGAATGAAATATGGTTCTGAGAGATTTAGGGATAAGATGCTGGAGATGCAATTATCCAGTCCACCTACTGATCCTTTTGATTCTTCATTCCAGACAGAAAATGATGAAAATAGTGAGGAAGAAACAAAAGCGATGTCTTCTGGGGAGATTAGTCTTGAGGATGCAATGGATCGCTTACTATCTGAATTTCCTGAGGCCACGATTGATATCAAACCCACTGAGGATGAAAATTATGGTGTAGATTTTAGTGAGATTGAGAAAGAACTCAAAGAAGATTTGGCAGAAACAGCAGTAGTACGTAAAGCGATGAAAGTCGAATATGCTGTGGATTACGAGGAGTTATCTAAGTATTATTCGACTACTAAAGACACAATTAATCAAACAGTCACACATCTAAAGTCAGGTCGGAACATAATGTTGTACGGTGATCCAGGTACAGGTAAGACTGCCCTTGCTAATCTTCTTTTAACTCAAATCTGTGGGGTCAACGAAGGTAAAGACGGAAGTTCTATTCCTAATTATACAATTGTAACTGCCAATGCTGAATGGTCTAACTTTGAAGTTATTGGTGGTATCTCTCCTGATGATTCTGGAGGGTATTACTTCAAGGAGGGTTATGTGTCCGATGCAGCAAAACTTTGTGAAAAATCGATGCAGGAAGATGGTAGACCTCACTATCTGGTTATTGATGAGTTCAATCGAGCTAATATCGATGAGGCATTTGGTAAATTATTCACGGTATTTGAATATCGGGATAAGCAAGCCTTGCTGACGGCTAAGGAAACGGCTGGTGCCCCCTTCATGATGCCACCTGAGTTTAGAATAATTGGGACTATGAACACACAAGATAAGAATACCCTGTTCAATGTAGGTCATGCATTGATGAGAAGGTTTGCATTTGTTGAGATTGGCCTTCCTCAGAAGGATGATGAATACAAACGCATGCCTATTTTCGTATTTAGTAAATTGACCAAGCTGGGCATAGCTCCGGAAAGACCCGAGACTGATGAGGACTGGTACGCTCAGAATAAGTTTGACTTTTACGATGATGATAGCACTATGTTCGAGGCCTTCAACAAGCTTATGAATTTCCTAGAGGAAGAGGAATTGCCAGCATCTCGAGATGATGAAATTGCACGGGGAGTTCGTACCTATAGAAAGGTTGGACCCGCCGTCATTATTGATTCCATGCTCACGGTTTTCAATTCTAGAGGTCAGTACGAGCTAGACCGAGCTTTACATGACGTAATCAAATCCAATATCATGCCTGCCCTTGAGGGCCTCGAGAGAAATGAACTGAAATGCCTGATGCTTAAATCTCAGGAAATATTTGGCGCAAATCATGGTATTACTACAACCCTAGAGAAAATGGTCGATTCACCGGGTTTAAGCGTATTCGGTTGATATGAGTTTACCAGATGCAACAATAGAGCTTAATTTACCAGACGGGCACACTGAGAATCTTGTTGAAGGTGAGAGCGTCATGATTAATGTGAATGCGTTCAAGCAACTTGATGGCGTTCATGTAAGATTGGGGGCTGCCAAGGTTGATGATTTACCTCTTGTTAAATCCAATACCACACATTCCTTACAATTCACAGTCCCGGATTACATAGGTGCGAATACAATCTGCTTGCATAGTAAGGATGGTAATTCGTTATCAAATAAATTGGAAGTAGTAATTGCCCCTAAAATGCTAGATTATGAACAATTTAAGTTTCTTCGTGATGAACATATCCCCGATCTTGTAAAAGGTTCGGGAGCTGAAGAACCTGATGAGATGTATCCTGGTGCCACATCTTCTATTGAGGAGGAAAAGATAATGCTAAACATCGAGCAATTATTAGATTTTTCAGGAAGATTATTAAAAACAACTGCAGATATTCGTAAAGGTGCCTATACTTACAAGGTTGAAGTAATACGCAAGACTATGAAGGCTCAGATTAGAGGGGCTGTAAGATGGCAAAAAACGGCCTTAGCTCGTGCACAAAAGGGTACAGAGTATGCCACTGCACACGTTACTGATATTCGCAAAAGGAAATGGAGTACTCCCACTAATATTTTGCTGGTAAAATTCCATATGGAAATTTTCATTGAAGCAATATTTTTTAGGGATGAGATGGACCGCAGAGAACGTGAGAAAAAGGCATGGTCTGCTATTTATGGTAAAGAATACCAGCCCATGGATGATGAGACCATGAAGATGTTGGATAAACTTGATTTAGCTTGCAAATTCCATAAACAGGTATTAGGTGATGGAAAACTGGCGGAGTTAATACCTGTAGCCAAGGGAACACGCAAGGAAGACCGGCTGATAAATCGTGAAGCTATAATCAATGCTAAGACTTGGAACAAAAATAGAGCCTACCGTGATCTTCCTCCATTATGGCGTGAATTCATGGATGAATATCAATCATACTATGAGGAAACAGTCCTCGTGCAAACTCAGAAAATGACAGACATCTATACTCTTTGGATTCTGTGTGAAATGGCATCTGGTCTAAAATTGCGTTCTCATGCTAAATCATTGAGAGAATTCCGTTCAAAGAACAAAGATATAGTTTTGAAATATGATTCCCCTGAACAAGTAAGGCAAGGATGGAGTGATTCAATAATGGGTTCCTTATTCGGGGATACCGAGGCTTCAGCAAACCCAATTCAAGGTTCAGGAAGACCTGAGATATTTATGAATTATAGAGGAGTCAATTTCTATTTCGAAGCAAAATACGAATTACAGCAAACTCCTCGGCAAGAAGATGTTTACAAAGTCTTAGCGTATATGAATAATTATGATGTGCCATGTGGAGGCATTATCTACCCTGGCCCTCAACTGAAGATTACAGTTGATCGCAAAAATGGACAAGTAATGGCTTGGATTCCATTCACCTGGACTGAAAAGGCATTCGAAGTTTCTCCAAATTACTTTGCATTTATAGCAGATCGCATGGCAACAATCTATTCAAGAATTGAAGAAGATAATCTGGAAACCTTTGTTTCTGAAGTTGAAAGAAACGCCTTCGAATTCTATGAGGCTATTGCTACACCTGGCGCAGTTGTTCCAGAAATGCCAGAATTTTTATACAATGAAGAAGTTGAATTAGATTTAGATGAAGTTATAGATATGGAGGAAGAATCGGAGGAGGAATTACTTCCCGAAGAGTTGATAGACTCAATTACAGAGGAGGAATCGGGTGAAAAACGAAAACAATTGGCCTCTGATATTGAGAGTGGCAATATCGCCTCAGGAGAAGGAGGTGATGGAGATTATGCAATTTCTAAGAATATCACAGACGAGGATGAAGATTCTAGTGATATTGAAGAGGTATCTTCAGATATTGAGCCAATTGAGGCGTTCTCACCAGATGTAGAGGACATAGGCGAAAGTGAACCGGATGCGCAAGAACCTTCATCAGATCCCCCTCCTGAAGAAAAGAAAATATCCGTATCTATTGAGCGTCTTAGAAAAATGGTGGATGAGAAAGGAAATTAGTTATAGAGTGCCCTTGAATCAACAAATATGATAAAGGTAGGTATCAATGGATTCGGAACCATTGGTAAGCGTGTTGCGGAGGCAGTTACCCTACAAGATGATATGATGGTAGTAGGAATCGTAAAGACAAAACCAACATATGAAGTCCAAGGTGCATTATCTTCAGATTATGCGGTATTTGCTTCTACTTCTGAAAAGATACCATTCTTCGAAAAACAGGGCATTATGGTCTCCGGAGTTACTGAGGATCTGGTTTCAATGTCAGATGTCATAATAGATTGTACTCCTGGTAAGCAGGGTGTAAATAATATGGAAATGTACCGGAATGGTAATACAAAGGCTATTTGGCAGGGGGGTGAGAAACATGCCCCGATAGGCGTCAGTTTCAATGCCTTAACAAATTATCATGAGTCAATAGGGGAAGATTTTGTCAGAGTTGTTTCTTGCAATACTACTGGCTTAGCACGAACCCTGCATCCCATATCCCAGAATTATGGGATTGATAACGTTCAGGCAGTAATGGTAAGGCGTAGCGGAGATCCCAAAGATAGTAATCGAGGACCACTTAATTCTATTGAACCGGTATTGACTGTTCCTAGCCATCATGGACCAGATGTCCAGACGGTGATATCGGATTTGAATATTCAAACTATGGCTGTCAAGGTTCCTACTACGATTATGCACGTTCATTGTATAATTGCTAAACTTAAAAAGAACCCTAATGTCAAAGATATTTTGTCAATCTGGGAGGCAACGCCTAGGGTTAATTTAGTGGATGGTTTTCTGAAGAATGGTGAAACTAAGATTCGTAATCTTCCGGGAACCGCTGAAATAATGGAATTAGCAAGAGATTTAGCATATAGAAGAGGAGATTTGAACCAAATAGCGGTGTGGTGTGATGGTGTGCATGCTTTGGATGATAAGTTGTACTACTATCAGGCAATTCATCAGGAGTCAGACGTGGTTCCTGAGAATATTGATGCAATCCGAGCAATGTTTAATCTTGAATCGGACAACATGAAATCAATTCAAAAAACAAATAAAGCTCTTGGAATCAATTAGATACGGATTTGATTTTCTTTATGAACTCTTTATTGTAAATTGCATTCAATCCGTTACTGTCAGCAATTCGGGCTATTTCACCGTTAATTGCATCAATTTCGGTCAGTCTTCCATTTTCTAAGTCTTGTAACATGCTACATTTGTTTTCTGCTGTGTTTCTAATAATTTTTTCAATTTCAGACCATGGTTCAAGAGGTAGGTTGATTCCTATTTCTGTTGATATCTTTGTTGATTCCATACATATCCGGTACACTATCTTATTCAGTTCTGGCCTTTTGAGATCTCCATTGATTACTTTAGCGTAAGCTGCAACAGGATTTATTGAACTGTTAATAATTGTCTTGAGCCAGACATAACTGAAGACATTATCGACAACTTTGCACGTAATTCCGGACTTTGTTATTAATTCTGAAAGATCCATAAGTCTAGGACTAACTGCGCCTGCCGCTTCACCAATAAATGTGAAGCCCGAACCTCTGAATTCTGCTTCTCCGGTTTCGATCTTCGAACTTCCAATTCCAGTTACCATGTAAGCAATTCTATCTTTTCCAATTTCTTCAGTTAATTGCAAGTAGGTCTTGATTCCATTCTGACAACAAAGTATAGGGGCACTACTGTTTCTCAGAAGTTCAATCAGATTATCTACATCATAACTTTTGACAGCTAGGATGATCCAGTCTGGATTATCTAATTTCGTGATTATACTGATTTTCTTTTCAAGGCGCCTTCCCTTGAAATTGTCAAGTACTATATTTCCATCACTGAGTAGTTCTTTGTGTTTAGGTTTAACAAGCAATGACACTTTAACATTCGTATTTGAGAGCAATGCTGCTAACAAAGTACCAATTGCCCCAGGTCCGATTACCGTTATTTTCATGAATACTTCAGGTATATTATGCACTTATTATTAATAATTTGAATACATATCTCTAATTCAGGAGAATTAAGGTCTACACCGATATTGGGCCATTTGTCAAAAACGGCTCCAGCTACATTGCGAGCTAGTTCTGTAGAATCATAATCATGATTACCTCTTCGATCAACCCTTATTGCAAAATTCTTTGTGGGAGTAGCATGCTCGACTAACATCTTGATACTTTTATAGATATCATTTTCTTTGGAACCAGTAAATATGCAAGGATATAGATGTTTGCTATTTAGAACCTCATCACTTAACTCTTGTTCACTTTCTAGTGCTATAATCCTTCCAAAGACCCTATATTTCGCAAATATCTTTTGCTTTGATAAGGAAAGTATAATCTGGTCTCCAAACCCCTTCAGGCCTTGGTTTCCATTATTTACTATTGCATAGCAATTCATTGCACGGAGTTTAAGACCCGGTCTACGATCTCGGATGAATGTCCAACGTAATTTTTAGGTTCTAGGCACTTAGCGATTATCTTTTCCCCGATTTTCTCTCTTACAATCGCATTTTCGGATACAGCCTCCGAAAATTTTTCACCTGCTTCTTCGGCGTCCATGGTAATTTGTCTTATTAATTCGTGTGCGGCCTGTCTTCCCAAATCAGTTTTGCCGAGTGAGATAACAAATGCCTCAGCCATAGGCAATCCTCCAGCTGCATCAAGATTCCCTTTCATTCGTTCTACATTTACAAATAGATTTGAAAAGACATTTTCGGTTTTAATCAGTATATATTCAAGCAGGATGTAAAATTGAGGAAGTATTATTCTCTCACTACTTGAATTAGCTAGGTCTCTTTCATGCCATTGTAAATTATTCTCATAGGAGGTGAAAATCATGGATCTTATGACTCTGGCTAGACCTCCAATATTTTCAGAGGTAATAGGATTCTTCTTTTGGGCCATAGTAGAAGATCCAACTTGTTTTTCCTTGTTAAAGGCTTCAGCAACCTCTCCGATGTCACTTCTTTGAAGATTTCTAACTTCCAAAGTAAATTTTTCTAAACTTGTGGCTAGATTGGATCCCCAAGCAATAAGTTCAGCTATTCGATCTCTACCAAGTATTTGAGTGGTGGCTAGAGGTTCGTTTAGGCCCAATCTATTACAGACTTCGGTTTGTACTTTCAAAGTATGTGGGGCCATGGCAGCTCCGGAACCGACAGCTCCCAAAAATTTCCCAGTTACAATTCTAGGTTTAATCTCGTTTAGACGTTCTTTATGTCTATTTAATTCAGAAAGAAAAACAGCTATTTTTAGGCCAAATGTAATTGGTGTTGCCCATTGACCATGGGTTCTACCCAGCATTACTGTTTTTTTGTGTTTTTTGGCTAGTTTACTAAATGGAATTATTAAATCATCAATTGCTTTTTCGATTAGGGCCAGAGCATTTTTATGTTGTATGGACCTAGCTGTATCTACAATATCATAGCTCGTAGCCCCAAAGTGAATCCATTTTCCAGAATCTCCTGATTTTTCTTCAAGAGCTTTTACAACCGCCATTATATCGTGATTAATCTCGGATTCAATTTCTTCTACTCTTTCACGTTTAACTAAAGACGTTGCATTACGTATATCTTTTGAAGTATTCTTAGGGATAATACCCTTCGTTTCCTGAACTTCAGACAGTGTTGCTTCAACATCCAATAAGAATCCCAAATATGAATCAGCCCTGAAAATATTGCGCATTTCTTCGGTGCCATATCTATAGTCCAGCACGCTAACGGGGTTCATGTAATCGCAAAAAGTGCCCATTATAAACTCTCTGTTTCCATTTTTTGCATTTAAGGATTACTTTTATGTAGTAATTTGTTACCTTAC
>Ga0310124_10000292_pt1 | contig 34183 bp, 25 predicted proteins | sample CB11b_AW_Bot5_MG_FD_203507 | JGI IMG/M metagenome (GOLD analysis project Ga0310124, IMG submission 203507) | Marine microbial communities from Western Arctic Ocean, Canada - CB11b_AW_Bot5 | ecosystem: Environmental > Aquatic > Marine > Oceanic | place: Canada: Western Arctic Ocean | collected...
TACCGGGAAGAAACGCCAGGAGAGCTGAGCGAAGAAAAGGAGCTCAGGACGATCATTAACCAGCTGATTGAGGAGTTGCCACCCAACCAGAAAGCGGCCATCCTGCTCAACCAACTTCAAAAACTTTCGTACAAGGAGATTGCAGAAATTCTCGACGTGAGCGTCATGACAGTAAAATCACTGCTGGTGAGAGGCCGTGAATTTCTTCGAAACCGGCTGAAGCCCTATTTCGAAGGCAAGCCGGTTCAATCAGGTTCCCCCGAGGCCGGCCACACCGAGAACTAACCAGAAACCCTGCAGGAAAGATTCGTGAACGACAAAAACAACCCCGCCAACACTGGAAAAGAAGGCCTGCCCTCCCCCGAAGAGGAGCTCGTAGCCTACCTTGACGGTGAGCTGGATGGCGCCGACAGGGAGAGACTGGAAGCCCTCCTCGCGGAAGACCAGGGCCTGCGCGAGACCCTGGAACAACACAAAGCCATCGCGGCGGCCATCGCCGCCCCCGACAGCGAAGCCCGCCTGTCCCCCGAACAGACCCTCGCCGGGATACGAGGCCGGCTCCGCCGCTCCCGCCAGGCCATCACCGCGGGAATCCTCGGGGTGGCCGCCGCCGCCATCTTCGCGGTGTTGATCGGCGCCCGGCTGATTACCGGGATCCCCGGCCCGGCTGACCAGGCCCCGAACCTCACGCAGCGGCTGCCGACCGGCTACAGCCCGACAGAGGTCATCGCCGAGCTCGATGTCCTGGAGATCATCCAGGAAGAAGGCGGAGAGCTCAGCCTGGAGCTGGTCAACCTGCTCCTCGAGGAAGACGGAGATACCGGCGTCCTTGACTCGGACCTTTTCGATAACTGGCTGGAAGAAGAAATCTCGGGGGAGAACTTCTGACATGCGCCACCAGACCTTCTCCACCACCGCTCTCCTGCTCGCCGCCCTGCTCACGGCTCCGGCCCTTCGAGCCCAGGGCAAGAAAATGGACAAGCGCCCCCCGCAAACCCGGACCAACTCCGACCGCTGGCAGCGCCTCGACCCCGCCAAGCGAAGCCAGATCGAGAAAATCTACCAGCAGCTGCGCACCCTTCCGGCCGAAAAACAGAAGCAGTTGCTCGACAAGCTCCGCAGGATGCAACCGGAGGAGAGACGCACGGCTCTTCGCGATGCCAGGCACAAGCTCACCATGCCTCCACACGAGCGAGAACTGCAGAAGAAACACAACGAGCTCCTGCGCCAATCCTGGAGCCGCCTGCATCCCGAAGAGCAGAAGCGTCTCATGGAGATGAAGCCCGAGGCCAGGAAGAAGCGCCTCCACGAACGGTTCATGCCCGAGCGCGCCCGCATCGTCGCGCGGCTTCCTGAGGACCTCCGCCAGCGCGTGCTCGCCATGGCCGCGCCCCAGCAGGCCGATTTCCTCCGAAAACACAAGGCCAAGGCCACCTCGGAAAGAATCTTCAAGGCGGAGGAGATCGTCAGGCTGCGCTCGCTCGACCATAAGCAGCTGCGCAGGCTGTTTCACCCGCCGCACAAGGATGCCCCGCCGCCCGCGCAGAAGCCGGACTTTCTCGCGGACTCATCCTGGAAAAAATGGAACGCGCTGCGCCCCTACGAACGTCCCCGGGTCGTGGGATTCATACTCGGCAACGACCGGCGGCGCCCCCAGAATGGGACCGATGGCCGCAGGTCGCCTCCCGGGAGAAGACCCGGCCCAGACGCCCGCCCACCCGGCCAGCGCGAACGCAGGAAACACGACGGAGCCCTGAGGCTATTTGACCGCAACGGCAACGGCAAGCTGGAGGCAGATGAACGCAAGGCTGCCGATGAGCACCATGAACGCGGCAAGGGCGCAGCGAGAGATGGACAGCGCAAGGGACAAGCCGAAGGCCCCGGCCCCCGGGGCGAGACAAAGCAGCGCCCTCCGGGAAATGTCAAAAAGAGGCACAGGGGACAGCGAGGCCCCGGACGTGACAGCCGGCCACCGGGCGGGCTCAGGAAACGCTGAGTTCGCCAGACCTCAGCGCTCGATAAAAACCCCGAAGTGCTCGTCGGCAAGGGTGCGAAGAAACTCCTTCTCCTTCTCCTTGAGATCAAAGCCGATGGTGTTGATCTTAACGGAGCGGACCCGGTTCAGCTTCCTCATACGCTCGAGGATCACCTTCATGCCGGCCTTCTCGGGAGGAGTCGGCGCTCCGTCGGAGAGCAGGTAGATAGTGTCAACCTCATCGTTTTCGAAGGCAGCCTCTAACGCTTTCAGCATATAGGTCTGGCCCTGGGGCCGAGCCTGGTCGACAAAGGCCAGGGCCTTGCCCCTGGAATCCAGGTCGAGCACGGCAAGCCGATCAGGCTCTTTCTCCAGCTTCGCCCTGATAAAGTCCGTGATGATGCTCTCAAAGAGAATGATATCGAACCTCTTGCCGTCCTTGAGACCGTGGAGCACCTTCTTCAGGTTCTTCTGGGCGACGGCGAGCTTGCTTTGCAGGGTCTCCTTCTGTCCCCGGCCGCCGGCGTTGGGATCGTTCGGATCGGCGACCACCGTTCGTCCGTCGGGCCCGCCAGGCTTGCCACGGTTCTCTTCTCTCTCCTCCGGCGGAACGTACTGTTCCTTCATGCTCTCTGAAGAATCAAAGATGAAGATGAAATTGTCGCTCAGCACCCTGAGCCCATGGTAGGCCACCGTGTTGGTCTCCTCGGCGAGCTTCTGCTTCATCCTGGTAAACTCCTCGGCTGAGCAGCGAGCCAGGACCTTCACGGTCTTGCCCTTCTGCTCCCACCATCCCTCCCACTGGAAGGTCGAAGGTCCGAGGTCTTTTCCGGTGAGCCGTGTGAGTGCATCGATGACATCATCCTTGACTCGCCCCCGGGCCTTGTCGATATGGCGGATGAGCGGAAGAATAATCTCTCGCCCGCCCTGCTCCAGCAGGATGCGGACGGCATTGACCTGGACCTTGTCATCCGGGTCATCCAACGCAGCTATGGCATAGTCGGAGATCTTCTTGTGCTTGAGCCGGGCGAGCGTCCGCAGGCTGAGCAGGCGAACCTGCCATGCGCGGTTCTTGAGACCCTTCTCAAAGAGCTTCTTCTCCCGGCTGCCACCCTGGCTGTAGAGCAGGCCCATCGCCGCCACCTGGACGCCGGGATCCTTGTGATGCACCAGCTTGCCGGCGATGCTGATAACCTTCTTGTCCTTGACGTTCTCGAGCGAATTGAGGGTCACCACGAGGGTCGTGGGCGACTTGTTGGTCATCATCTCGCGGGTGAGAAAGGCGACCCGCTGGGGATTCTTAAAGTCCGCGACCGCCGCGACGACCCTGTTCCAGACCACCTCGTTCCTGCGCAGGCTCGCAGCCCTCAGGCCGACCTTCAGCAGCCACTGCTCTGCCTTCGATTCGATCGGATTCTCGAGCGCCTGGGCCACAGCCGTAATGTTGAAGGCGTTGTTCTCCAGGAGAGGGAGACCCTTGCCGATGACAGCCCGGATAGCGGGCTCCGTACCGATCTTGCCGAGGGTCTGCGTGATCGACATATGGATGCCTGAATTCTTCTCGGAGCCGTAGAGCCTGATAAGGAAATCGACCGTCTCCTTGCAGGGAGCGTTGGCGAATTCGTGTATGAGAAGGATCCTGTGCTCGATGGGGCCTGACCGTAATCCCTTCCACCTGTCCTGCAGGAGCTTGGACCGTTTCTCGACACTCGCGACACCGAGCTTCTTGACGACACCCTTGTCCTTGTCTTTATCCGCCTGGGGAACGGCGAAAACCGCAGGGGAAAAAACGCTGCCTGCGAGCAGAAGCGCCAGCGCCAGATTCAGAGCTCTGATTTTCATAGAAGCGTCTCTCCTTCGGAAAACTGGGTCAAGATTTGCGACCTGTTTACCGATAGATATTTTAGTCACATGTCAGTTTCACCAAGGGTCTTCGGCTTTTCCCCTCTCAGTCGAAGGCCTTTTTTTATGCCCACATATGGAAGCCTCCGATAAACGTCGAAATCTTCCCCGAGATGAGTAGCCGACTTATTGTAGGACGCACGTCGACTCCCGGCTACGAGTTTCCTTCCCGGACAAGAAGTCCGATTTAGAGGATTACAGTCCTCTGCTTCTGTTAAAATGAATGCGGCTATTTATCCGGAACAGCGTCTTGCGGAGCAACAACAGTGGATTTCAAGTCCACCTGCATACTGATTTCTTTCCTGGCCCTGGGAGCGGGAATCGTCAAAGGCTGGAGCGATGCGGAAAAAAACAAACGCAAGCCCGGCGCCGCCGTAACCATCGACACATCCCCTGAACCAGGCGGAATCACCGAACCTGCCCCTCCTCAAGAGCTGCCGGAAACAGTCGAGCCGGTGGCGCGCGAAGAGCCCGGGGATACCCCCTCCCAGTCGCCCAAGATGAAGCTCAAGCCGATCGACCTGGGCATCAGCGCCTCAGCCGAAGCCCGGCTGGGGGAAATCAGCGCCTCCATCGAGAAGCACAGGCTGTCCGATGCGGCCCGCGCCGCCCGCGAGATGGTCCAGAGCTTGGGAGGAATGGCGCGTGAAAAAGCCCGTCAGCTCGAGGCAAGAATCATGCTTCTACAGAAAATGGAACCTCGAGATACCGCAAAAGCTCCCGCCCTGAAAGAGGTTGTCCAGTCGAACAAGAGCGTCCTGGTGTGCACATCGGTTGAAAAACGCGCCGACACCTACAAGCTCAAGCTCATCAGCGGAGGAGTCACCACCCTCGCGGAGGGCAAGGTCATGGAGGTGCGCGACATCGACCCGAAAGAGGGCCGGAAACTCCTTCTCTCCCGCATCCGCAGGCGAGTGGCCAACCTCAAAGACCCTCTCGACTTCTACCTTCGCGGCGTAAGAAAATATTATCGGCTCGGCCTTGTGGATGAAGGCTATGTCCTCCTTACCCAGTTGATCGACAGAAAAGATGCGGACCTCGCTCTCTCGGTGCTGGGAGAGGAAGAGGCCGAGGATCTCCTGCCCTACTGGAACCTTGCCAACGGAAGCGGCATTGCCGCCCTCGAGCGAAAGGCCGAGGCGCGAGCGGAAGAAATAGCCTCCACCCCGCCCGCCCACCTGGTAGCCAGCGGCGAACCGCCCAGCCCCCTGACAGTACCGAGCCGGCCCCCGGCACGGAAGCCTCCAAAGAGACACCCGCCGAAGAGGCCCGCCGCGCAGCTCACCCCCGCCGACAACGCCTCTATGGCGGAGATCCGGCAGCTTATCTCAAAGGCCAGCGCCTATTATACCAACGCCCGGCGGGACGAGAAAAAACGCGGCGACTTCAAGAGGGCCTACGAAACCCTTCGCTCCGCGCAGGACAAGCTCAGCCTGATGCCATCGACCGACGAGGTTCGCAAGACCCGGGCGCGGGTTGCCACCAGCATGCTTGACGTCAGCAAGTCACTCGGCTTCTTCGATTTCTGATTCAATCAGCCAGTCGCCGGATTCGATCGCCAGCCCGCGCTGCTCGGCCTCCGGCCGGATAAAGTAACACTGAGCCCGCAGCGAGGTCCCGTCATCGAGGATGACGGAAACGATCTTCCTCGTATAGAGCTGGGGGGCGCCCTCGATGCGGTCGAGGATCTCGAGGGCCGGCTCCCAGGCGCTGAAGCCGAGCACCTCGCCGTGCACAACCGAATCGCCCTCCACGATAAAGGGATAGTCCCCTCTCGACCCTTCGGCCGCGAAGTGGTACATACGACCCCTGATGGATCCGCCCACCTGGCTCGCGACCAGATGGTCCACCAGGGGGCGAAACAGCCCGCCGGCTCTCAGCGTTCCGTAGACGAACACCTGGCGGGGAGCCTCCTCCGGAATCGATTCAGGACTTTCTTCTGAAGAACACATTGCACGGGTTATCTTACTTCCAATGAAAAACATTGCCGGAAAATCATGCATCCTCACAGGGGCCTCGCGCGGGATCGGCCGAGCCATAGCCCTGCGGCTAGCGGCCGAGGAAGTGCTCATTACCGCCATCGCCCGGGATGAGCAGGCGCTTGGCGAGCTCTGCGCTGAGAATCCCGGGATCCACGCCGCGCCCTGCGATGTCACCGACGAAGACGGCGTAAAAAGAATCACCACCGAACATATCAAACGCCACGGCGGCCTCGACATCCTCATCAACAACGCCGGCACGGGTACCTTCGGTCCGATCGCGGAGGTCTCCTATCGTGATTTTCTCCGAACCATGGAGATCAACGCCGGGGGGACCTACCTCTGCATGCAGGCAGCCCTGCCGCATATGAAGGCCGCCGGAGATGGCGACATCATCAACATCTCCAGCGTGGTGGGCCTCAAGGGCTACCCGGACCAGGCAGCCTACGGCGCCAGCAAACACGCAGTGATGGGGCTGACGCGGAGCATCGCCACCGAGGCGGCTCCGGCCGGTGTTCGGGTACGGGCGGTCTGCCCGGGAGGGGTGGATACCGACCTCATCCGCCGGGCAAGGCCGGATCTCGACCCGGGCACGCTAATCCAGGCAGATGATGTTGCCGAGGCCGTTATCTTCATGCTGAAGATGAGCGAGACCGGCATCACCGACTTCCTGCCTATCCGCAGAAGAGGAAGCGAACCCCAGCTCTGAGTCGATGCCTCAGTAGCGATAGAACGGCGGCTTGAAGGGCCCCTCGACCGGCAGATCGAGATACTCCGACTGCTCGGCGGTCAGCTCCGTCAGCTTCACCCCGAGCTTATCGAGATGGAGTCTCGCGACCTCCTCGTCAAGCTTCTTCGGAAGCATGTGGACGCCCAGCGGGTAGTCCTCAGGCGTCTGCCAGATGGCCATCTGCGCCAGCACCTGGTTGGTGAAGGAGTTCGACATAACGAAGGATGGGTGCCCCGTGGCGCAGCCCAGGTTCACGAGTCGCCCGGAGGCCAGCAGGATCAGGCCGCGGCCGTCGGGGAAAACGTAGCGGTCCACCTGGGGCTTGATATTGATGCGCTCGACATCCTCGTGCTGCTCAAGCCAGTCAACATCGATCTCGGTGTCGAAGTGGCCGATGTTGCAGATGATCGCGTCGTTCTTCATCTTGAGCATGTGCTCACCGGTGATCACGTGGCAGCAACCAGTGGCGGTGACGAAGATGTCGCCCTCGCCGGCTGCCTCGTTCATGGTGACGACCTCGTAGCCCTCCATCGATGCCTGCAGGGCGCAGATCGGGTCGATCTCGGTGACAATGACGCGCGCGCCGAACCCCTGCATGGACTGCGTGCAGCCCTTGCCGACGTCTCCATAGCCGCAGACGACGACCACCTTGCCCGAGACCATGATGTCGGTGGCGCGCTTGATCCCATCGGCCAGGGACTCTCGGCAGCCGTAGAGGTTGTCAAACTTGCTCTTGGTCACCGAATCGTTGACGTTGATCGCCGGGATCTTCAGCTCTCCGCGCTCGAGCATCTGGTAGAGACGATGGACGCCTGTGGTGGTCTCCTCGGTCAGCCCGTGAATGTCTGCTATGTACTGGGGATACTCTTTGTGAACGAGGACGGTGAGGTCGCCCCCATCATCGAGAATCATGTTCAGGGGTTTGCCATCCGGGAAAACGAGAGTCTGCTCGATACACCAATTATACTCTTCTTCCGTCTCTCCCTTCCAGGCGTAGACCGGAACCCCGGCCTCGGCCATCGCCGCGGCGGCGTGATCCTGGGTGCTGTAGATATTACAGCTCGACCAGGTGACCTCGGCGCCAAGCTCGATGAGGGTCTCGATGAGAACCGCCGTCTGGATCGTCATGTGCAGGCAGCCGGCAATGCGGGCGCCGGCGAGAGGCTTTTCGCCGGCGTAGTTTTTACGCAGGGACATCAGGCCGGGCATCTCCCGCTCCGCAAGCTCGATCTCTTTCCTACCCCATTCCGCCAGCTCGATATCCTTGACCTTGTAGGCCGGCTTCTCATCTGTAGACAAATCTGCGGCTCCGTTTCCAGTGTTTTCGTTCGTGTCACTCATCAACTCAACCCTCCGTTCCCGGAGGTCTCCTTGCATACCTGTTTTCGATTACTCGCTATTACAAACACTCCGGGCCGGCGCCTGTTTCCGGGCAGCTCCCGCTCCGATTCAATTTCAAATCCAGCAAGCTCGAGCCAGCCGGCAAGCTCATCCCTGTCAAAACCAAGCCAGAGGTCTCCGAGCATCTCCCGGTGAAACTCGAGCTCATGGGTCGCGTAGTCCGCCAGGAGAAAACGTCCGCCAGGGACAAGTCCCCTGTGAACCTCCCTGAGCGCATCCAGTGGATTGGCCACGTGATGGAGTACCATGTTCGCAACCATACCGTCAGCCTCGCCATCTCCCAGGGGCAGGTGCTCGAGGCTCCCGAGACGAAGCTCGACCTCCGGCCCGCCGTTCTCATCGCAGCGCCTGCGGGCGACATCCAGCATCTCCCGGGCCCCATCGATCCCGATCACGCTGCGGGCACTCTCACCCAGGAGCGGCAGCAGCCTGCCGGTTCCAGTGCCGAGATCGACCACGGTGCCAAGTTCGTCCCCACCGCGGCGCAGCAGCTCAGCGATTACCGTGTGGTGCTCGGCGGGACCCTCGATTTCATCGCGCTGCGAATCATCCCTCTCCGCCACGGAGCTGAAGAACTGCTCGGCCTGCCTGCGCCGCTGGCCGAGACAGGCCTTGATGCCACGGTCATCGGCGGCGGCAGGCGGAAGCGGATTGGCGGACAGCTCATCAGCGAAGCTCGGCAGGAAGCCGGGGCGTGCCTCGTTTTCCCACAGCCCGGTCAGGCCGTAATAGACCCAGGTGCCCTGGCGCCGCGGGCGAACGAGGCCTGCATCGGAAAGAATCCGGAGATGGCGCGACACCCGGCTCTGTCCCATCGAGAGGATGGCGACGAGCTCGTTGACGTTGTAGGTCCCGGTCATCAGGATCCGGAGGATCCGGAGGCGGGTTTCATCCGCCAGCGCCTTGACTGTGGAGAGGCAGCTTTGCATGCCGCGACTATATCAGGATATCTTGATATAGTTATAACAAACTGGGGGGTCAGGCCCCTCCCGGCTCGAGACGAACCGGGCATTCCCCGGGCCCAAGGGGCTTCAGGGAGCCCTCATCTAGGGACAGCAACCTCTCGATGAGCTCCAGGAAGAAATAATCTCCCCACATCACGGCTCCGCCGACCCCCCAGCCGCGTGGACGGTGGTAGACACCGCCCAGCAGAAGGCCTTCTTCACCTTCACGCTTCGGACCCAGGTAGTCGTCACGGCTCAGGGTCGCGCCGATGGTAAGAGCCGTTCGCAGGTAATCCCCCGCTCCGGCCGCCCCGGAATCCTGCTCGGCCAGCAGCAGCAACCCGCAACCGGCGATGGCTGCCGCGGAAGAATCGCGCGGCTCATCGGGAATCCCGGGAGCCCCGTAATCCCAATAGGGGACGCAGTCTCCGGGTGTATTCAGAAGATAGTATTCGGCACAGAGATGGGCCGTCTCCAGGAAGGTCTCATCGCCCGTGGCTCCATAGGCGTAGGCGTAGCCGTAGATGGCCCAGGCCAGCCCGCGCGCCCAGCAGGTAAACGGCGAGTAGCCCTGCTGCGTCGACAGACAGCGGAACTCGCCCCGCCCCTGCTCGGTATTGAAGATCGCTTCGTGAGCGACGCTGCCATCCTCCTCGCCGAGGCCCTCCCCCCCGCGGCGGACCAGGTAGCGGGCCGATGTGCGGGCATGCTCGATCGCCCGCTCGCCGACCCGCGAATCCGCGCCGTTCGCGGCCGCCCAGAACAGCAGGCGCACGTTCATCATGATGTCGATAAAAAGGGACTGGGGACCGTTGAAGGAATAGATGAAGCCCTCGCCGCCGCCGTTCCAGCGCTCGCTCTGCACCGTGGCGGCCGTGACGATGGTGTCGACCAGCTCGGCCCGGACAGGATCATCCTCTTCCGTCTGCTCGAGCCAGCGCCCGTAGGAGCTGAGAAAGATAAAACCGAGATCGTGAACGTCTCTGTCAAAACGACGCGGCAGCAGGGGAATCGAATGCTCCCGGGCCTTCCCCGCCCAGAAATCGTCCTTCAGCAGCTTGTAGAGCAGCCACATCTGTCCCGCGTAGAAGCCCGGGGTCCAGTCGGTCCACATATCAGGCTGGCGATACCAGGAGCCTCCCTCGGTCCAGATCGGCGCGGGTCTGTCAGGCCCCCAGCTCTCGGTGGTATGCCTCAGCGAGACATCGCAAAGCCTGAGCACCTCGCCAAGACGCCGGCGCAATGAAGGGGGGAGTTCCCCGGCTGGTAAATTCTCGGTATTCACGAGAACCATAGTAGTTGACCGCCCGGCAATTTCAATCCGAACAGCCTCACCTTATATCGACAGTGAAATTGACTTTTTGCGCTCGGCGAACCACGATGTAGAGCCTGCGAGGAATCAGGGACCCCGCTCCCTCCATCGATTCAGTTACACAGAGAGCCACCTCAAACAACACGAGACACTGTAACCATGAAAAAGCTATCGATTGTCTGTCTTTTCGCCGCCGCGATTCTCTTCACAGGATTTACCGTCCTCGACAGCTACCGTGACAACGGCAAGGCCCTTGCGGCCGCAAAGGCCGTCCCCCAGTGGATCTGGCTCGGAAACCCATCCGACAGCACCGAGACAATCTATTTTCGACACAGCTTCGACCTCTCGTCAGTACCCAAATCAGTAACCGTCGCCGGAAGCTGCGACAACTCCATGCGGGTCTTTATCAATGGTAAGAAAGCTATCTCCTCAGACGAATGGGCAACGCCTGTGCGAGCGGAGATTGCGAAGAGCCTGGTAAAGGGAAAGAACGTCATTGCCGTGGAAGCGGTCAACTCCGGTGGCCCCGGCGGGCTGATCCTTTCGCTGGACTCCTGGGTCGACACGCCGAGGGGCGGAAAAAAAGGTTCCCCGATCCTCTCGACGGGCCCCGCCTGGAAGGCGGCCCGGAAAACGGCCAGCGGCTGGAAGGGCGCTGATTTCAACGACAGCCTTTGGAAGAAATCCACCTCGGTCGCCGAGATCGGCGCCGGGCCCTGGGGCGACTCGGTCAACAGCTCGACCCTGGTAAACGCCGGCGCCCCGCCGGCGCAGGTCCAGGCCACCGCGCCCGATGGTCTCACCGTGCTGCCCGGCTTCAAGGTCGAACTGCTCTACTCTGTACCCAAGGGAGGCGAGGGATCCTGGGTCACGCTTACCGTAGATCCCAAGGGGAGACTGATCACCTCCGACCAGTACGGAGCCCTCTACCGCGTCACCCCTCCTCCCATCGGGAAGAAAGGCGAGACCATCGTAGAGCGTCTCGCCGGCAATGCCGGCCACGCCCACGGGCTCCTCTACGCCTTCGACAGCCTCTATGTTGTCCAGAGTGAAAAGGACCAGGGGCTCTACCGCATGCGTGACACCAATGGAGATGGCCAGTTCGACGACCGCAAACGGCTCAGGTCGATCCGGGGCGGAGGCGAACACGGCCCCCACGCGGTGATCCTGGGACCGGACAAGAAATACCTCTATGTCATCGGCGGCAATCACACCGACCTGCCCAACCCTGAAAAGTCTCTCGTTCCCCGGACCTGGAAAGAGGACCTGCTCCTGCCAAGGCTCTGGGACGCTCGCGGGCATGCCAGGGGCAAGCTGGCACCCGGCGGCTGGATCGCGAGAACGGATCCCGAGGGCAAGACCTGGGAGCTGGTCTCTAATGGCTACCGCAACCAGTTTGACATCGCTTTCAATAAAAATGGAGAGCTCTTCACCTACGACGCAGACATGGAATGGGACGTCGGCACACCGTGGTACCGCCCCACCCGAGTCAACCACGTCATCAGCGGCGGTGAATTCGGCTGGCGCTCGGGCACGGGCAAGTGGCCGACCTACTACCCCGACAGTCTCGGCCGGGTCGTCGATGTAGGCCCCGGTTCGCCGACGGGGATCGGCTTCGGCTACGGCGCCGACTTCCCGGTGAAGTACCAGGAGGCTCTCTACATCTGCGACTGGTCCTATGGAAAACTCTACGCGGTCCACATGACCCCGGATGGCGGCACCTACACCGGCGAGCTCGAGCAGCTCATCGCCGGAGCCCCCTTCCCCCTCACCGACGTCATCGTCAACCCGAAGGACAAGGCTCTCTATGTCACCGTTGGCGGCAGGAGGACCCAGTCCGGCCTCTACAGGATCACCTACACCGGCAAAGACAAGGGCGGGGTCGCCGGGACATCGCCTGAATCGGCGAAGCTGCGTGCCCAGCGCAAGAAGCTCGAAACCTACCATGGCCGCCAGGATCCCGCCGCGGTCGGGGCCGCCTGGCCCTATCTGTCGAGCCCTGACCGCTACCTGCGCTACGCCGCGAGAATCGCTGTCGAGCACCAGCCGGTCGATTCCTGGCAGGACAAGGTAATTGGCGAGATCAACGACATCGCCCTGATCCAGGGAGCCATCGCGCTGGCCCGGCATGGAAAAGCCGAGATTCGACCCAAGCTCCTGGCTGCCCTCCGTAAAATCAAGGCGAGTTCGCTCGATGAAACCCAGCTGATCAACCTGCTGCGAGCTTACTCCCTGGTCTTCATACGGCTCGGCAAGCCGGCCGAGGCCACCGGCGCGAAGATCGCGGCTGAGCTCTCGAAGCTCTACCCGGCGAAAACAGCCCCCCTGAACCGTGAGCTGAGCCAGGTGCTGATCTACCTCGAGGCGCCCGGCGTCGCTGGCAAGACCGTCGAGCTGATGGAAACATCTCCTGCGCAGGAGGACCAGCTGCACTTCGCCCTGGCCCTTCACAGCCTGAAGAACGGCTGGTCGCTCGAAGAGCGCAAGCGCTACTTCAAGTGGTTCAGCAGCGCCCGCGGCTATCGCGGCGGCGCCAGCTTCGGGGGTTTCATCAACAACGTCAGGAGCGCGGCCATCGGACGCCTCAGCGCAGAGGAAAAGAAAGCCCTCGCCAGCGCCCTCAAAAACAGCCCGGCCCCCGCGATGTTGACCCAGCTGCCCAAACCGAAAGGCCCGGGAAAGGAATGGACAGCGACCAACGTCCTGCCGGCTGTCGAAAAGGGACTTGTGGGCAGGGACTTCGAGCACGGCAAAAAGATGTTCGCCGCGGCGAAGTGCTTTGTCTGCCATCGCTTCGATGGACAGGGCGGCGCGGCAGGCCCGGACCTGACCGGCGTCGCAGGACGCTTCAGCAAGAGGGACCTGCTCGAGTCCATCCTGACACCGGACAAGGTGGTCTCCGACCAGTACCGAGCCACGATCTTTATCCTGAAGAACGGCAAGACCATCACCGGCAGGATCGTCAATGGCGGAGGCGACAACTTCTCGGTGAGCACCAACATGCTGACCCCGAGCCGCAACTCGGGAGTCAACCACAAGCAGATCCTCAAGACGATGCCGGCCAAGGGCTCGATGATGCCCGCCGGGCTGCTCAACCCGCTCAACAAGGAGGAGGTGCTTGACCTGGTCGCTTACCTGCTCTCCATGGGCGACCCCGATCACGCGATGTTCAAGCAGGGGAAATAGTCCATGGACAGGCTCCCCATCCTTCTCCTGACGGCGGCGCTGACGCTCTGCGCCCGCTCCGCAGCCGCGGAGGAAGGCCCCGGCTCTCTCTTCCACGACAAGGTGGCGCCGCTGCTCAGGAAGAGCTGCGGAAAATGCCATATGAAAGAAAAGCGCAAGGGAGGCTTGTCGATGAATACCCGCGCAAGCTTGTTTGCGGGCGGTGAGAGTGGAATAGCCCTGGTGCCCGGCAAGAGCGCTCGCAGCGCCATCATCGAGCGAGTCCTTAGCGCAGATGCGAAAAAGAGGATGCCGCCAAAGGGAGCCAGGCTCTCCAGCGACGACATCGATGCTCTCAGAAAATGGATCGATCAGGGCGCACCATGGATTGACGGCTTCACCTTCGGCAAGACGCATCGCAGGGCATCCCTGGCCCCGCGCGAGCCTGCGCTACCGCCCGGCGACAAGGACGACAACCCGATCGACCGGCTGCTGGCTCCGTATTTCGAAAAACATGGAGTGGTAAGCGACCGGGTGATTCCGCCGGCGACCTTTCGCCGAAGGGCCTACCTCGACCTGGTGGGCGTGCTGCCTCCATCGAGCGATCCGGGCGAAGACAGCGCCGCGCGCAGAGAGGCGACCATCGACAGTCTCCTGGGCGAAAGAGGACGCTACACAGGACACTGGCTGACCTTCTGGAACGACCTGCTCCGAAACGCCTACAAGGGAACGGGATTCATCGATGGCGGCAGGGGACAGATCACCGAGTGGCTCTACCGAAGCCTCTACGAGAATCTCCCCTACGACAGGTTTGTCCACCAGCTGATCAGTCCTGTATCCGGAAGCGATGGCTTTATCCGGGGCATCAAATGGCGCGGCGTGGTTAACGAGAGCCAGCGCCCCGAGATCCAGGCGGCCCAGAACGTAGCGCAGGTGTTCCTTGGAACCAACCTGAAGTGCGCCTCCTGCCATGACAGCTTCGTCAACCACTGGAAGCTCAAGGACTCCTACGCCTTCGCCTCCGTCTTCGCCAATGGCCAGCTGAAGCTGCACCGCTGCGACAAGCCCACCGGCGAAACATCCACGACGGCCTTCCTCTATCCCGAGATAGGGCAGATCGACGCCAAGGCCTCCCGCGGAGAACGGCTCAAGCAACTCGCGGACCTCCTGGTCCGGCCGGAAAACGGGCGGCTCGCAAGAACCATCGTCAATCGCCTCTGGGCGGCGGCCTTCGGTCGAGGCATCGTCGAGCCGCTCGACAACATGGACATGGAGCCCTGGAGCCAGGACCTCCTCGACTGGCTCGCCGCGGACCTGGTCAAAAACAGCTACGACCTCAAGCACACCCTGAAGCTCATCACGACCTCCCGGGCCTACCGGCTCCCCGCGATCGACGCAAAGCGGGAAGAGAGCCCTGAGAACCTGTTCATCTTCCGCGGCCCCCTTGTGAAGCGGCTTTCCGCCGAGCAGTTCATCGACGCAGCCTGGAGCCTTGCCGGGTCCGGAACCAGGGGCGATGCCAGGCCGGGGAAAAAAGATGGCCGGGGCCAGGGCGGGCAATTCAAGGTCGCCGCCAGGATTCACTCGAGCTCCAGCAGGAAAACCATACCCGGCGCCTCGAAGGCTGAGTGGATCTGGTCCGGCAGCGACTACAATACAGCCCCGGCCGGGCAGACGGCCTACTTCCGCCACACCTTCTTCCTCCCCAAGCTGCCCCCGGCCGCGCTCCTGACCGCTACCGCGGATAACGAATTCAGCCTTTACCTGAACGGGGAAGAAGTGCTCGCAAGCAGCGAGTGGAACGCCCCGGTCTCTGCAAAGGTCGGGGAAAAACTGCTCAGGGGGAAAAACCTCCTTGCTGTTCGCGCAGGCAATGGAGGCGGCGGAGCCAACCCCGCCGGACTCATTGTCTCCCTGAAAGCAATGGATTCAAAAGGCGCCCCACTGTCCGAGATCGCCACCAGCGCGGCCTGGCTGCACACCCTCGATAAAAAGAAAGACTGGCACCTCGCCGCCACACCCGACACGGACTGGAAGGAGTCCTTTCGCATAGGCGATCTGGACGCGTCTCCCTGGAATGTCGGCGGTCACTTCCAGTCGAACGCGCCCCTGGCTGATGGGATCGAGGTTCGCTCATCGCTCACCTTCTCCGACCCCCTGCAGGTCGCACTCGGGCGCCCCAATCGCGAGCAGATCGTCAGCCGGAGAGAGTCTGTGGCAACCCTCCTCCAGGCCCTCGAGCTGACCAATGGAAAGACCCTGGACGGGATCATCTCCTGGAACTCGAAGCAGCTCCTCCGCCAGGAGCACAGGTCGACCGCGGAGCTCATCAGGGCCGTCTATAACAGGGGGCTCTCGCGCGAGCCCACCGCGGGTGAGCTCAAGGCTCTCGCGGGGCTGGTTGGAACCCCCGCCTCAGCCGAGGGCGTCCAGGACCTGCTCTGGGCCATCCTGATGCATCCAGAATTCCAATTGATCTATTAAACTGAAACCGGCAAGCCGACGCAAAACCATGAAAAAGACCGATAGCTCGTCCAGAACGAACCTCCGCCGCCGAGACTTCCTGAAGACCACCGGGGCCGCGACCCTCGGAGCTCTCGCCGCGGGTGCGCCTCGGGCCGCCCTGGGCTCGGCAAACCCGATCTCTCCCAAGGCGACCGCCGACTCGGTGATCGTGCTCTGGATGGCGGGAGGGATGGCCCACACCGAGACCTTCGATCCCAAGCGCCACACTCCCTTCCGCAAGGGACTTCCCGCCAATGAGCTACTGTGCAGCTTCCCGAGTATCGAGACCGCCGTCGATGGAGTGAGATTCACCAGGGGGCTGGAGAAGACGGCTGCCGTGCTGGACCGGGGAACGATCCTGCGCACTCACGTTCTCGGAGACCTGGGCTTCATCCTGCATTCGCGGCACCAGTACCACTGGCACACCGGCTACGAACCGCCTCTCACGGTCGCCGCCCCCCACCTCGGGGCGTGGATCGCCCAGGCACTCGGCCCCCGCGAAGAGGCCATGCCGGCCTTCATCGATATCGGCCAGCCCTACGAAGGCAATGGCGAGGCGGAGGAGATCAAGGCCTTCCAGACCGCCGGCTTCCTCGGTAGCGAGTTCGGCCCTTTCCGCGTGCCGGATCCCCGCCAGGCCGTCAAGGTCGTCCGTCCGCCTGCCGGCATGACCGTCGACCGCTTCAAGAGACGCTACGAGACCTACCGAAAGATGCTTGAGGCCGGCCCCGTGGCCCGCAACGGCTCAGGCTACCAGAAAGAATCCCTGCTGCGTTCCGCCGAATCGGCCTACCGCCTGATGAACTCACCCGCATCGAAGGCCTTCGACCTGAGCCTGGAACCCGAAGAGACCTACAAGGCCTACAACACCAGCAAGTTCGGCCTCGGCTGCCTGCTGGCCCGCAGGCTGGTCGAGAAAGGCGCCCGGTTCATCGAGGTCACGACCGAATACGGCCCCTTCAAACAATGGGACACTCACGAGAACGGGCACACCCGGCTGACGGATATGAAGCGGCAGATCGACGCTCCGATCGCCCAGCTCGTACTCGATCTCGAGGAGAGAGGGCTTCTCGACAGAACGCTGATCGTGCTGGCCAGTGAATTCAGCCGAGACTGCATGGTCGAAGGCAAGCCGGAGAAGACTGTCCGCAACCAGGTGAACGTCCCCAATGTCATCAACGAGATGAAGTTCTACGGAATGCATCGCCACTTCACCAGCGCATCGAGCGTGCTGCTGTTCGGCGGCGGCATCAGGAAGGGCGCCTCCTACGGAAAGACCGCCGAGGAGAGGCCCTGCACCACCATCGAGAACCCCGTCACCATCACGGATCTTCACTCGACGATCTTTCATGCCATGGGGATCTCGCCGAAGCACAACGCCATCATCGAGGACCGGCCCTTCTACGCCACCAAGGATGGAAAGGGCAAGCCGGTACTCGACCTCTTCGGCTGAGGTGAAGCTCTCAATCCGGACCTCCGTACAGAGAGAGCAGCCTGAGCAGGTCTGCCTCCACCGCCGACGACAGCTTGTCGCGTCGCCCATCGAGAAGCCGCCGCAGACCGAGGACTATTCTCCCGGTCCACGCGTCCGCCGAGCCGCTTCTCGAAAGTAAATTTTCAGACGCCTGGATAAAGAGATCGGATCTCCCCGGCCAGGTTTCCTGCAGCAACCCCAGCACCAGGGAGGCCACCTCTTCATCCGCCCGGACTCCGGCAAGCTTGACCACCGCTCCTCCGCGAAGCCTTCCCTCGATAGCAGCTGAGCGGGCAAGCCTGGTGAGCAGGCCCTGCTGACGACTCGGACTCAAGACGGAAACCAGAAGGCGGGAGGTCTCGCCATCTCCCTTGACCCGAAGCCAGTGGAAAAGCTCCTCTTCGCGCAGGCGCCGGGCAATGCCCCGGAGGGCTCCCCTGCGCCAGCGAAAAGAATCCGAACCCGCACCCGGAGAGCCGCGCCGCGCCGTCATGAGAGATGTCCCGCTGGCGATGAAATCGAGCGCATCCAGCGGCAACAGCTGGTCGAGGGCGACGGACTGAAGAATCAGCTCCGCTTCCGAACTCATTCCCGCAGTGAAATCATCGGTGCGATCAAACAGCAACCGTTCGGCCCAAAAAGGGTCGGTTTCGACCAGGTCGCTGACCGCGGCCCGAACCAGGCCTTCAGTTGCCGGGACCCGCTGAGCGAGGCCCAGGAGACCATCGAGGTCCTCTGAGGCAATACACCCGGAGCCTGAGATAGTCCGCGTGACACCGTCCAGCGCCTCTCCAAGCCGGGCGTAGAGATCTTCATAGGCCTCCAGAACCACCTCAACTACAAAACGGCGCGCCGGCGAGCCGCCGGGAGTCCTGCAGGGAGACAAATCCAGGACCCGCAGACTGAGGTCGAGCAGCAGCCCTCCCGCCCTCAACCTCTCCTCATCTGGCTCAACGAGGATCCGGTCGACCAGCGCCTCGGGGAAGCTGGCGAGGTCATGATTACCACCAAGCAACCGCGCGGCGAGAACGATCTCCTCACGGCCCGCCCCCGGCCGCAACAGGTCGAGATAATAGTCCAGGTCGTCGATCCCTCCACTGAGTCCGAGAGATTCCGACAGCGAGGTCTCTCCCGCCGCCTCCTCCACACCGGGACCCGGCATCAAGGCTCCGCGCCCGCGCCCGACGAGCGCGGGCTCCCCGGTAGGAAGCGCGGACAGCGGAAGGCGTCCGGGCGGCGCGCTCCCGGGCTCGCCCGCGATCCCCGCCGCCCCGTGCCCAGTATCGGTCCCGTGCAGGACCCGGAGAGTTTCTCGCGCCCCGGGGCGACCTGGCCAAAACAGAGCCCCGCCAGCGACAGGACAGAAAACAAGGAGAAGGACCCCCGCCGCCGCCACCCTGGACCTGTCCGTCGACGCCTTCATGGTCTCCCCCTTCCGGCTCCCCAGGCCGCCTCGGCCTTCCGATGGCAGGTTGACTCACCAACGCAGGTGCGAACGCGCTCGGAGGTATTTACCCACTCTCCGCGTACGCAATTGGGCATGGCGAAGAAGATGAAGTTCAGCTCCTGGCTGCAGGCGTTTTCCCGCTCGCGAATGGTCGCCCCATCGCGCCAGTCACAATCACGGCAGGAGGAGGGAACAGATTCGTAATGAGATGGTATGTAGGTCTCCACCGCCGGGCAATTGTTCTGCCCGATCCCGAAGAGCTCAAGTCCTCCATACCCCGGGATGAAACCGCCGAAATGGAGTGAGGCGCAGTCCAGGTTCAGCGCGCTCTTCTCCACCTCCGCCTGGCTGACCCTGGGAGCTCGACCCCGGTTGGTGCAGGGAGCTGCGCACGGCTCCGCCTCCTGCTTACCCCCCGGGCTCCCGGGCTTCGAGGTTTCCCCGGCCGCGGCTTCCTGCCCTGGCAGGCGAGCCCGACTCAGGACGGCCGGCACCGGCAGCAGCAAGCCAACAATGAAGGTGACACAGACGGCGAAGACTCCAGGGGTCAGCGCCAGGGGCCGAGGTTGCCGGGCGGCCGCGCGAAGGAGAGAAGCCCTCAATGGCTTGTGGACATCGGAAGAATCGATCAATTATGGTTCCTTTCTTCAGACAGGAACCCCCCTGGACGGCTGGCGGCGCAGGAAGCCTACCGTCGCCTTTGCCAGCACGCCACTTTTTGTGAATTTCTCATCCTCCCGGTTGTTCACCAAAGTTGTAAGCTGTTCAGAAAGTTCATTTAACAATGCCTGAGCAACGAAAAAGACACTACGACCTGGTGATTGTCGGAGCGGGTATCATCGGCCTGGCCCATGCGTTCATCGCAGGCCGAAGGGGCCTGAAGACGGCCGTTTTTGAACGTGACGAGGAACCCGGGGGAGCTTCCGCTCTCAACTTCGGAATGCTGTGGCCCATCGGGCAGCGTCCTGGAAAGGTGTTGGACAGGGCTCTTCGAAGCATGGAGCTCTGGCGTGACCTCTTTGACCAAGCTGAAATCTGGAACGACCCCTGCGGTTCCCTGCTCCTCGCCCGGCACGAAGATGAGCTGCGTACCCTCCAGGAATTCCTGGAGATCTCCGAGGAGACCGGCCATGACTGCCGACTACTCTCGCCAGCGGAGATCGCTGATAAGACACCGGGGGTGCGCAAGAAGGGGCTCCTCGGAGCCCTACACAGCAGGCGAGAGACCCTCATCCAACCCCGGCAGGCCCTCGCCCGCCTCATCTCCTTCCTCAGGGAGCGCTTCGACACTAGCTTCCATTTCAAAACCGAGGTCAGCCATGTCGAGTCCCCAGCGGTCGAAACGACGCGCGGCCGATTCCATGCCGACAGGGTGCTGATCTGCAGCGGAACGGATTTCGAGACACTCTTCCCGGAGGCCTTCAGGGAAAGCGGAGTTCTCCGCTGCAGCCTGCAGATGATGAAAACGTCGGCACAGCCATCTCCCTGGAAGCTTGGAGCGATGGTCACCGACAGCCTCACCTACAGACGCTACCAGGTGTTCAAAAGCTGCCCGTCCCACGCCACGATGGAGAAAAGGGTTCTTGCAGAGCATGGAGACCTGGAGCGTCTCGGCATCACCGTCCTTGCCGCCCAGGACAACGCGGCCCGACTCATCATCGGCGACTCCCACCATACCGCCTGGTCGCCGCCCGAGACCCCTGACCCCGCGATTGACGAGAAGATCCTCTCCCATCTGCGCGGCATGATCGATGCCCCTCACCTCGAGATTGCACGGCGGTGGAGCGCGACCTACTCGGTCCACGAGGAGCTTTCCGAGGTGGTGCTGGAGCCGGCCGCGAACACCCGGATCGTCCTGGCCAGCGACGGCAACGGAATGACGACCTCCTTTGCCCTCGCTGAAGAGGTTCTCGATGTCACTGGCTGAGCCGGAAACCTGTGGGCAAAAAAAAGAGGACAAGGGCGCGGCTGAGCCACGACCTCGTCCACCAGTTTCAAATACCCAGCGGAAGTTGGCCGACCTCGCGCTGAGAAAACTTTATTCTAATCCGCCGCGACAACCCGAAGCAGACCCGAAGGCCTGAAGCGACAAAAGCATTTTAATCGAAAGCCCTGCTCCATGGCTATACTGCAGAACCAACTTTGAAAATTAATCTGACCTGCGACCGACAGACGCCTCCCGGAACCTGCCGGACGACCATCCGCAGCCGACAGGACAGCCCGGGCTGCCATCATCAAGCTAAGTCATTGCTACAGTAGATTTACGCAGAGGCTGACTGTGCCAAAAAGCGCCCTGGCCTCAAAAACTTCATATAAACCCGCCAAGCCTGCCTGGGAACAACGTCCCGGACGGATTTTTTTTTCAATTCCATCACCCCGCGCAGGACTTCACGGCTGTTTCTTCAGCCCCCGGGAACCACGAGCCCATCACACATCCTCTCGACCTCAAAAGGATTGCCCGGGACCTTCCGACCGGATCTGAATATCGATCCCTGCCGAAAAGGTCCCGGCAACCCGAGCGCTGAGGATAGGAAACTCTTTGACTCCTTCAGACCGTGTGGCAACCGGGCCCCACCGCCGACTCAGAAAAATCAAACTCTACCACAGCCTTGCGAACCTTCCCGCCACACGGAGATCTCTGGAGAACCTGGATCGCCAGGGTGCTGCTGGTGGCATCCTCTGGCGGGCAAATCTCAACGGCTATCGTCGGGCTCAATCCCAATCGAGCCCACTTCCCGGGTTCAATCAACTCGCCCGGGTAGGTTTCCATTTCAAGACCCTGGCAGAACCTGAGCAATTCTCCCCTCTCCCGAAGCGACATGGAAGAAGATGCATTGGTTTCGTACAGCTTCGTTGACCAGCCTTCGCCGGCCCCCAGAATTTCAAAGCTCATAGAGCATCTGGGGTGTCCGCCGAGAAAGAACCAGCTCCTGTTGATCTTTCCAGGATAAATGCGGAATGCGCGAGCCTCGTGGCGCTCGACATCTATTCCTCCCATAAGCACATTGATATTGCCGACCCAGTACACGCTTCGACCCTGGTGGAGATCCGCACGAGGTCTGTCCGCAGACTCGGGGTCAAAAAACTCTTCGAATTCCGCCAGGCTTGTATCCCCGAGCCAAAGACGCAGGCCACGATTTTCGCTGGCCCACTCCCGCTGGGCCCTCAACCTCTTAATCCGATTTTCGGCGAGCAGGTTACGCACCTTCCGTGCCACCACCTGCCAGGCGCTCATCGTCTTCAGTTGCTCATCATCCTGGATGGTCCTCAAAGCAGCCTGGTAGCGCTTCCGGTCCTCGGAATACGCTCCTCCATCCTCTGCCAAGAGAGTGCCATCTTCACAGATAACCACCTCGGTGCTGACCAGGGTGCTGCCACCTGGGCGAATCCGCGGCACCTGCAACGACTGCAGCGGAGTCCATGGCACAAAAGCACCAAAGGCCGCGAACTGCAGCATCATCGGCTCAGGATTCGAAGCGGTATCGCTCCTGTTTTGAACCTTCACCTCGATCCGTAACCGGTCTGCCGCCACATTGTAAAAGCAGATGTCTTCGCGCTCGACCGCGAGGCCTGTTCCGGTCCCCTCTGCAGCCCTGTCTGAAGGACCCGCAAGGACTCTTGCGGCCTCAGCTTCTACCATCATTACCATCTTCCTACCTCCATGCTCTTGAAACCAACCAACTCACCATGGTCCCGCCTGTGGTGGGCAATCCTCTCGCCCTGCGCAACCAGTCCTTCTTAAATATCATTTCGTTTCCCGAATACCCTCCTTCACTGTCCACCGCTCACGGCACAAGGAAACTCCCCAGGCGTAAAGCCTGGCTCCTGGTGAGCTCCATGGCCTGGTGCGCGGAATTGATCCTCTGAACTGTCCCGTTTCGCTTCCCGTAGACCCGGCCGATGGCGGCAAGCTGGGCATCTCGAAACTGTATCCATTTGCGCTGGGAACTGATCAGCGCATCCCTCTCCTGTCTGGTGAATTTTCGCGGCCAGGCATCTTCAAGCAACAGCTTGTACACACGGTTCAACTCCTTGTCCCACAAGCCCCCGGCCTTCACCTGGACAGCCGCAGCTGCCAGCGTGTTGGGCGCTGTGCGAGCCTCTTTGCGCCACAGGATGTCGATCGGATGCATCTTTGTGCTGCTGAGAATCGAGGTGTGTTTTCCCGAGGCTGGATCCAGGAGGACCGAGCCGGTCTCAGGCTTATAGGCCATCACCAACCTCCTGCCGGCCTTCCAGCCGGACACATCTTTCCATGTGATCCCGACATAGCTGACTATCAGTTCGTGACCACCCTTCACCTCGATGATCGACGGGTCGTTCTGGGTCACATAGCTGACCTCCTCCTGGTAAAGCCACTCATTGGCTCCAGCAGGGCCTCCGACTCCCAACGCCGTTCCAACCAGCAGAAATATCCCACATGCTCTCATCCGATCTCCTCTTGCTTCCGCCCGCTGGCATCCTGATTTCATCTTCACCGGCACCTTCCCGTCCACCGCGCTATTCAATTCCAATCGTGGCGCCCTACCCGCGGTATCCGCCGGGGTGTCCGCACCGGAACAAGCGCCCGCTCAAGCTTGCGCTTGCCGCGAAGGAAGGAAAGAAAACGCCACCTGGCTTCACAGACCGCGCGCCGGCGGCTCTTCCCTTCTCTGCGGATCGCATCGACCAGCGCTCGCAGTTCCTCCATGTACTCCCTCTTCATCTCCACACTCCTTTTCGACTGTCACTTACAGATGCTGCTTCTCAGCCGCTTCTTTTCACCAAGAGTCGAGGCACTGCGGCCAGTATCCGCGCCGAAAGCATCGCCACGGATGGTGACAACATGGCCGCGTTCAGTGCCTCGAATAAGAAAGACCTGAATTTAACACCACCCTCCACGCGGCCGCCGGAAAGGTTGCTTTATGACGCCCTGACCCATGCCGGAACCCGGCACCGGGAAGAATTCCCTGGAGGCCTTGCGTCAGGTTCGGGCTCATAAGAAGTGCGGCTCTTCACTGTCGATGTGAAGCGCCGAAAACCTCTCTACCGCCACCGCGGGGAAAAACCCTGCTCTCATCTGCGGACTCCTCTTCGACCAACAGACCTTTGATACCCGTGCACTTGCCAGATCGGACCGGTCGCCGGCCTCTTCTGGCCTGATTTTCAGGCACTTCCTGGAAATAACCAACCTGCTACCGGCCCTGGTGAGACGCTGATCGGCTTCCAGTTATCACTTCACTTCTTCCAGGTTGCCACCCTGACATACCCTGAAAATAGGCCGGAGATGAGACTATAAAACCCTCCTGAGCATTTGCAAATGAGGGACAAAAAAAATACAGGTTTCCTGCAGGCAACCTTCGGGTCCCGACTCAAAGTTGACTCCTCCGCCTGTCGGATGGATATTGGAAATCGACAGCCGCACCTTTCGTATCGACTGAGCATGCCTTTATTCAATTCGGTACTTGCCTGGATCCTTCCCCTGCTGCCGAAGTGGGCCGCCCGTCCCTTCGCCAGCCCCTATGTCGCCGGAACGACACCCTCCAGCGCATTGGAAGTCGTCCAGGGGCTCAACACTGCCGGCTTTTCAGCCACCCTTGACATACCGGGAGAACATGTCGAATCGCCCGAGGAGGCGCGCCGGGTACGAGATGCCTATCTTGAGCTCTACGACCTCATCTACCATCAGGATCTTGACTGCAACATCTCCCTGAAGCTCACCCATCTCGGCCTTGGTCTCAGCGACAGCCCTGCGAAAGAAAACCTGCTCGACCTCGCCGGCAAGGCGCGGGAGCGAGACAATTTTCTCCGGATCGACATGGAGAACTCCGACTATACAGATCAGACCATCTCCCTCTACAGAGAATGCCGGAAGCTCCATGAATCAACTGGGGTGGTCCTGCAGGCTCGTCTCAGAAGAACGCTCGCTGACATCGAGGAACTCTGCGCGCCGGGCTTCAACTGCCGGATCTGCAAAGGAATCTACCCTGAACCAGAAGAGCTCTCCTTCACCCGCGCGGATGAGATCCGTGAGAACTTCAGCCTGGCGGTGAGAGCTGTCCTTTCAAGAGATGGCTATGCCGCGATCGCCACCCACGACATGGAGCTCATCAACTCGCTGGAGGAATGGATCATGGAAAATGAGATCTCCCCCCATCGCTTCGAGTTCCAGGTTCTTCATGGAGTGCCGATGGCGGGACGTCTCGAGAGACTGCTCGAACGCGGCTGCAGGGTGCGGGTCTACGTCCCCTTCGGAGAGGACTGGTTCGACTACTCCATCCGCCGGCTGCGGGAAAACCCCCGCATTCTCGGGTACGTCATCAAGAATATCTTCAGCCGCAGACGCAGAGCTCCCGCACGACAGAAGGCTCCCGCCAGACGCCAACCGGACGACGCCGTACCCGTCTGAGAAGAAGAGACCCGCCCCGGCTATTTAGCTGTCGCGGCGGGCCTGGGCTTCTCCTTGCGCCCGACGAGATACTCAACCAGGCCAAGAAACTCTTCCGTCGTCATGGCTTTCTCGAGTCCCAGGGGCATGAAGGTTTTCTTCTGGAGAATCTTCAACGCGATGGAGGCGGCCGGAACCGGGTTCAGCTTGCCTCCCTGCTGACGCAGCATCACCTGGCCATTCACCTCGGCCTCGATGAAACCTGTGAGGAACTGACCCTTCCTGGTCTGCAAAAGGACGCCGAGGTACTTCTTGTCGATCATCGCGTTCGGATCCAGGATCGACTGCAGGATCTGCTCCCTGCGAAGACGCAGGCCGACATCAGAGAGATTGGGTCCGAAATTGACGCCCTTGTCGCCGACCTGGTGACACAGGACGCAGTTCTTCTCAAAGACGAGCTTCCCCTTGCCCGCATCACCCTTCATCTTCAGCAGCTCGCTCACCGGGGGAAGCGCCTGGGCTTTCGTTGCGGCTGATCCCGCCGAGGCAGGGTCAACCGCTCTGAAGATCCCGAGCTCGTGGATCGACCAGAACTTCCCCGGCCGATGCCCTGTCTGGGTAAGCTTGATGTAGCGCGCGTTGACCGGGGCGAAGGCAATCTCCGTTTCCGGATAGCTCCCACTGCCGCTGGCGAGCACCTTGCTCCACTGCTTGCCGTCCTCAGAAACCCGGACCTCGTAGCCGGCCGGGTGATCGAGGGCGGAACCGGCTGAATCAAGGCTCAGCCCTCGAACCAGCTGCGCCTTCGGTAGCTCAATCTGGAACCACATGCCGGGCTGCATGGGCGTATTGGTAGCCCAGCGCGAAGCCGGATTTCCATCAATGGATGAGCGGGCAGCATTGCCCCCGTGGCTGGCGCTCAGCTTCCACTTCGAGGCACCACCGAGCCGGGGGTCGAACTCCAGGAGCTCGGCGAGCGTCCAGGGAGTCGTTCGCCCGGCTCCGGCGCTTCGAGCCGAGGCTACATCCTCTTTCGAGACATAGGGGGCCTTGTTCCCCCAGGTGTTCCTGGTGTAGTTCAGAGCCGCGGCGATCCAGGCATCGTCATTCGACCCCATCGGGACCATCTGCTCCTTGTACTCCTTGCCATCGACTGGCCCCTGCAGGCCATGAAGCAGGATGCGAACAACCCTGCTCTTCTTGCCCGTCACCCTCGGCGATCCAGCCAGGGGCGGGGCGCGCATCTGCCTGGCGTCATCGGGCATGGGAACGCCCTTGCCATCCGTCCCATGGCAGGTCACGCAGAGGGTGGCATAGACGACATGTCCCTGGGCGTAGGACCTGCCGAACTCCTCGTTCGCCTTACGCAGGGCCTCCTCCCTGCGGCGCAGCTCTCGCTGCTGGACAAGACGCGCCTTGAATCCGCGCAGGATCGACTGGACGGCGTCACTCTTTTCGTGCCGGTCGAGAGCCGCCTCGGCAAGGCCCTCGAGCTCGACCAGGGCAGTGTACTGGGCCGAAAGAATGGCCTGGATCGTCACGTTCGGATCCTCGTCCCTGACCAGCTTCGCCAGGTCGGCGATCACGTCCTTGTCTTTCTCGACCAGCAGGGGCTCGCTGATGCGGATTGCTCCGGCCCGAACCCTGGCGTCCTTGTCGGAGAGCCTTCCCCGCAAGAGCTCCTTGTCGATGACATCCAATCCCTCGAGGGTCCAGAGCGCGTGCAGCCTGGCAAGGGGCGCGGCGGCCGAACGGGCCAGATTCTTGAGCGCGGGAACCACCGACTGGTCCCGGCGGATGATGATCAGCTTCTGCGCTTCATCTCGCCACCAGCCGTTGGGGTGCGAGAGGTGGCTGACGAGCGTGCTGGTCTTCTCATCGAGCATGCGGGGTCTCGGCCCGGGCTTGAACTTGTCGTGAACAACCCGGTAGATCCGCCCCTTGCCGATATTCTTGTCCAGCCCGTAGGCGGACACCACACCCCTCAGATAGGAGCCCGGGCGCACCCAGTTACCTTCCTGGATAATGCCCCGGTACATGTCAAGGATATAGAGACAGCCATCGGGGCCGGTCTTCGCCGCAAGCGGCCGGAAGTTGGGATCCTTCGTGGCGATGAATTCTCGACCCTTGTAGGCATTCACCAGCACGGTCTTGCCGGCGACGTTGGTGATCTTCGCCCGGCGAACGAGCCGTCCTACAGCCTCGGGAATGAACAGATCGCCGCGCATATCCTCGGGCAACCGGTCGCCTCGATAGACACCCTGCCCGCCGCAGCCGGTGAAGTTATTCAGCGTATTGTTGGCTCTTACCCGGCCACGCCCGCCCTGGACATCCGGCACGTCGTCAATCGGGAACACCTCCCGAAAGCCGGGCGCCAGCTCTCCGCCCATCCGAATCCGACCGTAGATCATGGGCTGCTGGAAATCCATCGCCGGCTGCTCGCCGCCGGCGGTGGAATAATAGAGCTTCCCGACATCATCATGGGTCAGCCCCCACTGCCCCGACCCTCCGGGCAGGCTGTGGCGTTCGGCCTTCCCGCGGGTAAAGCGATAGCGATGGTTTGAATAGGTCGTGTAGATCCAATTGTCGATATTCCAGATCAGGCCGCTGGGCTGATGCTCGAGGTTGCCACCTCGCCCCCCGCCCTTGTGCCAGAGCTTCTTCTCATCCGCAACCCCATCTCCGTCGTGATCCGAGTAGGCCCAGAGATCAAACGTGTTGGTCTCGCGAATGATGACCTCCTTCTCGAGCGGCAGGATCATTCGCGGCAGGACGAGCTTGTCGACAAAGACCGTGTGCTTGTCCATGCGGCCATCCCCATTGGTGTCCTCCATGCGGACAACCCTCGAGATCGGGCGGAACTGGTCGCGTCCATCGATTTCCTGCATATAGGTCCGCATCTCGGCGACGTACATGCGGCCGTTGCCGTCCCAGGCCAGTGCCACGGGCTCCTCGATCATCGGCTCGCACGCCACCAGCTCCATCCTGTAGCCGTCGGCGACCACGAAAGACTTGAGAGCATCCTCGGGTGACAGCATGGGGACCTTGTAGGGCTTGAGCTTGTCACCTCCTTTCACCGGGAGACAAAACAAGAGACCAAGACAAAGGCCTATGACAGAGCGGGAGAGTCGCTGGAAGGTCTTCATCTTTTCACCTTGTTTGACCATGTGTTTTCGTAGCAAGTGGAAAGCATTCTGACCTGATCACCTCCTGTAGACAAATCTTTCCCGGGGCAACTTTGACTCCCCAGTTAATAGACCCTGCCCCTCCCCGCCCCGGTTAAAATACTCGTCTGGTTGAACTCACACGAATCCATACGCTTCCAGGGGAAGATCATGCACAGCGACAAGAAAAGTAAGCAACTCACCCGCCGACAATTGCTCGGTTCCACCATCGCCGCCACCGGAGCCCTTGCGGCGGGGGGCGCCGTCCTTCCGGAACACGGACCCCGGCTGGATGCCGCGGTCCCCTCCGCCCTCGAGGGAGACACCAGGGTCATCCTCTTCCAGGGCGACTCGATCACCGACGCGGGCCGCAACCGCCGCCAGGCCGGGCCCAACAACGCCATCGCCATGGGGCGAGGCTACCCCTTCCTGATCGGCTCCTGGCTGCTGGCCACAAGGAACGATCCGAACCTGAAGATCTACAACAGGGGGATTTCCGGACACAAGGTGCCCGACCTCCAGAAGCGCTGGCAGAAGGACACCATCGACCTAAAACCGGATGTGCTCAGCATCCTGATCGGTGTCAACGACATCTGGCACAAGCTCGCCGGCCGCTACGACGGCACCGTTGCGGACTACGAGAAGGGTTTCAACGAGCTGATGGATGAGACCCGCAAGGCGCTTCCGGAAACTCGCATCGTGATCTGCGAGCCCTTCGTGCTGCGCTGCGGCGCGATCAACGACAAGTGGTTCCCCGAATTTGACGAGCGGCGCGCCGCCGCCAAACGGGTCGCAGAGAAGGCCAAGGCTACCTGGGTTCCTTTCCAGGAGACCTTCGACAGCGCGGTGAACGATGCGCCTGCAAATTACTGGGCCGGAGATGGAGTGCACCCCTCGATGGCTGGACACATGAAGATGACGATGGCCTGGCTCAAGGCCCTCAAGGACAGCTGAGATGCCTTTCCACCCGGGGAGTCCTGGCGATCAGCAGTTGCTGTAGGACTCGCAGAGGAGCCCATCATCATCGCCTTCAGGGTCCGGACCACAGCCGCTGCCGAGCGTCCCGTCCATGGGAGGCGCATCTCCGCCGCCAAAGAGAAAGGTCAGGATGTTGATCCCGTCGCTCAGCCCCAGGACTCCGTTATTGTCGGCATCGGCGGCGTCCATGCAGCCCGGCGCGGGGCCGCCAAGAAACATCCAGCTCAGGAAGTTGATCGCATCGGTCACCTCCAGCGCGCCGCTGTCGTTCACATCGCCGCGGAAGAAGTTGATAAAGGGGACCTCCAGCTTGCCATGAACGAGTGTCGATGGCGCCCCTCCGCCGAACTCGACTTCGATCTGGATCCCCACCGCGGGACTGTCAGGAATCGGACGCAGCTCGTCTGCGACAAACCTCACCAACGTTCCTCCCGGGGGAATCTCACCAACACGGTAGGTTAGCCTCGCAAGCGAGTTGAATCTCTCCGTCTCAAGATGCACCGGCGCGACAAAGGAGAGGACGACAGCGGAAATAAATCCAACCTCGGATCCCTGCTCCGATCCGACAACCTCTGAATAATTGTAGAATGGCTCAACCGCGCGAGCGGCCGCATCTGTACCGCAGATAAAACCCTCGCGGTCATCGGTGCAATCATCCGCAAGCAGTGTCAACACCGCAGGATCATGCCGCAGGCCATAGCTCCAGCTCGTTACGCCCTCCGAACGCGTATCGAGAAATACCGTGGCTGAAAGATCCTGCCCCACGCTGTCAAGAACCAGCACGGCTTCGTTGTTTTCGTCCCACCTGAAAACCAGGCTGTCGGGAAGACAGGCGTTGTCGCCTTCGCAGAAGGTCTCGACATTGTCCTGGGCGCAGAGCGGGGCGCCAATACCGGCGATCACCAGGAGAAGAATAAGAGACAGACCCCTGCATGGAGATGCCGCCGCGCAGGCGAACTGGAACAGTGGAGGAGTTTTTTGTGACTTCATACCTAATATTAACAGCAAACTGCGAAAATCGCATGAAAAGGCGCTTCAGGCCGTTTCTGACCATTATAACTAAATTTTTTCGGACCTTATTCGACTTGCCTGATTATAGCCTCAGAATATGAAAACCCCTCAAAAATGGTGGTCGTAATTTCCCGGCGTTATCCCCTGGCACTGGGAAGGTCGTTTTAGAGCAGTTTTGCAGCACAGGAGTGAAGATATGCTGTTTCGAACAGTTGTTGGAGTATTGGCGATCCCTTTTCTTTGTGGTTGTGTCTCTTACGAGGAATACAGAAGCCTGCAGGATGATCTCTCCAGGTCGAAACGAAACAATGACGACCTGGTAACCCAGTACCAGCGCGACCAGATCCACCGCTGGAAATCGCAGAAGGAAAGCTCGTCCCGTGACAAGGAGTTCCGGGCCGAGATGGCGGCCCGGAAAAACCAGTTGTTGAGCGACAACAAAAAAGAGAGGCCCGAGGCGCCTGGGGACAGGAGCTTTGAAAAAGAAGATCTGCCCACGGGAGCGAAAATAGAATCGGGAGGTCTCAGCCTGGGCTCAGGCCTGTTGTTCCAGCCGGGACAGGCCAGCCTGAAAAAACATCAGCTCGCTTCCCTCGACCAGGTGGGAAATCTGCTCAAGGGAAAATACGCCTCCTACGAGGTCCTCATCGAGGGCCACACCGACAACCAGCCCCTCAGGAGCACCCGGCAGCTGTTTGAATACAACCTGGCCCTCGGAACCCAGCGAGCCTCCAATGTGTTCAGGTACCTGAGCAAGCGCCACAGCCTTCCCGAAAAGCGCTTCCAGATCATCAGCTACGGCATGTCGCGGCCGCTGAGCGAGCAATCCGCCAGCACAGAGCAGGGCCGGCGCGAAAACCGACGCGTCGTATTCCGCCTGAAGCGAAGCATCCACTGATGAGCGAGGGCGGCGACCTCACTCGCAGGTCGGCGACCTCCGGGAGCAGCCCAGCGCATCATCGGTTCTATCTTCCCCGCAATCGCTGTCCGGGTAGCCCGGGCTTGTCGGAGAAGGCGGTAGCGGGGAGGCTCCGCCCGTGAACAGCCAGCTGAAGAGGATGATGGCATCCGTGATCTCGATATTCCCGGTATCGTTTGCATCGGCTGAATCCATGCACGCCGGCTCGGCCCCACCGGAGAACAGGTAGAGCAACGGCACCACCCCATCTGTCAGGTTGATCGCCCCATCGGAGTTCGCGTCTCCACGCACAAAACGCTCACCGGCCGGCTCCTGGCAGGAGACCGCGTCGGAACAATCGGAGTCCGCGCAGTCGATGGCGCCATCCTCATCGTCATCCAGGAGGTTATCGCACAACTCAACGGCCCCCAGGCAGGCGGCCTGGTCGGCGCAATCGCGGTCATCGCAATCGATGGATCCGTCGAGATCATCGTCTTCGCCGTTGCCGCAATCCTCAGGCGTTATCTCCACCCCCAGGCCGATGACCGTCCGGCAGACACTGTCCTCCGCCGCGTCATCGCAGCGCCTGGAGTCGTCCGCCAACACCGTCACGTGGTACACGCCCTCGTCCCGAAGAACGATACCGATCCGCCCCGGCGCCCGGGGGCCGATGACAAGTGGCTCGCCAACCTCGCCGGCGACCGTGATGGTAACCATGGGATTGTTACCGCTATCATCCTCGGCCGTGACGGTCAGGTAATGAGATGGACCGAAACGGCTGCCGGTAGCCTCCACCTCCAGGCCGGTGCAATGAGTATCGGCGTAATCCGGATCCCCTTCTACCGGACAGGGCGGCGGACCATTGCCCTCGAACGACCCCACCCCATCATCCAGGATAGCGAAGATGTCATCCTCGGTCAGGACCTCGTCCCAGAGCCCCACGTCATCGAGCTCCCCCGCCCATCGGTACTGGTCGCCCATATCCCCACCCCCCCCGATGTGAAGCGACCGGGACACATCGGTAACCGCCGCGTAGCCCTGGTCCGTAGAGCTGGCCTCCAGCATGCCGTTGATATAGAAGCTCTTCTCCTGGGTCTCGGCGTCGAAAGAGATGGCCAGGTGCTGCCATTCTCCCTCTTCAACGGGGAGTCCCTGCAACGCATCCCAGCCGTCCATAGCGCTCTCGCCATCGCCCGTCCAGAATTGCCAGGTGTTGGCGGGATTGTTGTAGATGATGAACCCGTCGAGGTTTCCGCCGCCGGCGACGACGCCATCGTAGCGGCTGGTGAGGGGTGATCGGTGTCCGGCGCCGCCGACCGGTCTCGCCCAGAGGGTAATCGTGAAGCTCTCGGGGTTGAGCTCCGGAGCGAAGGCGACATCGATCGCGCCGTTCTGGAAGCTCGCCGCGCCGTCGGTGTTGTCGTTCGCGCCAATGGCGTCATAGGTAATTCCGCCCGACTCAAGGCCATCGAAACCTCCGACGATGTCCTCGCCTGAGTCATCCAGCGGCCAATGGGCCACCAGGTCGGCGTGCAGCGGCGACAGAACAGCAAGCAAAAGGGGGAAAACGACAACCAGCGAAAGCCCACGCATGAGACCTACCTCCCTTGACCTGTAAGTTTGATCGACCCTGTCCCACCAGAGTACAGCAGGGGTAGACGGCATGAAAGAATCAATCAACCGACCACGCGATGAGCCGGCCGCGGGCCTCCCTCCCGCCCAACATCCGCGTTTGGTCACGCCGACTATTCCATCGTGGTGAAGTTATAGACGAACAGGATATAGATGCCGAGCAGGACACCCGGAGCGTAAGACCAGAGCCCCTCGACTCCCACGGATGTCAGCCACCATTGCCCGGCGGCGGCCAGGATCGCGCCCACGATGATGTTCTGCCTCACCTGCTTGCTTTTGGATTTGTAGCGCCGCTTTTTTTTCTTTTTCTTCTTCGCCGCAAGATTCCGATGCCACTGCTTCGCCTCCTCTTCAAGCTCTTCATCGGTTTTCCTGCCCTGCTCCTTCACCCAGCTCTCCCAACTGCTCTTCAGGCTGGACAGCCAGATCGCAATGGCGAAGCTACCCGCCCCGCAGGTCACAAAGAAGCCGGCGACAAGATACATCCCCTCTTCCCGTTGCGGCGAGTCCGTGAAATAGATAACAAAGAACAGAACGCCGACAAGCAGCAGGAGTACACCGAGCCCCCACCAGGCCGGAACGATACAGCCAAGCCTGGAGGAATGGGTCATTCCGTAGACGCAGTTCAGCAGCTCACCTTCACACCGGTCGCACTTCAGGATCGGAGGATCATCCGGCTCGCTGCCTGAGAGCCGCGTGTATGAGGAATGGGCGCGGCACTTTTCGCACCAGGGACGATTCTCATCGGGCTTGAGGGGATTGTGTTTCATACGCAGCCTGGTCACGCCGACTATTCCATCGTGGTGAAGTTATAGACGAACAGAATGTAGATACAGAGCGGGACACCCGGAGCGTAAGACCAGGGATCCTCGACTCCCACGGATGTCAGCCACCATTGCCCGGCGGCGGCCAGGATCGCGCCCACGATGATATTCTGCCTCACCTGCTTGCTTTTGGATTTGAAGCGCCGCTTTTTTTTCTTTTTCTTCTTCGCCGCAGGATTCCGATGCCACTGCTTCGCCTCCTCTTCAAGCTCTTCATCGGTTTTCCCGCCCTGCTCCTTCACCCAGGCTCTCCAGCTTCTCCGCAGCATGTACAGCCTGACCAACATAGCAAAGCAACCCGTTCCGCAAACCCAAAAGAAGATGGCGACAAATGGAGTGTACCGGTTATACGTCCCCGGGGGCCCTACAGGGTCTTCCGAGCCGAAGATGGCGCAGCCCATAAAAATCAGGAGCATACCGAGTACCGGCCAGCCCCGAACGCCACAGCCAAGCCGGGAGGAATGAGTCATGCTGG
>Ga0310124_10000293_pt1 | contig 34143 bp, 21 predicted proteins | sample CB11b_AW_Bot5_MG_FD_203507 | JGI IMG/M metagenome (GOLD analysis project Ga0310124, IMG submission 203507) | Marine microbial communities from Western Arctic Ocean, Canada - CB11b_AW_Bot5 | ecosystem: Environmental > Aquatic > Marine > Oceanic | place: Canada: Western Arctic Ocean | collected...
AGCCGATCGTTTTGCCGAAGATCCAGGCTGTCGAGGCGAACGCGCCACCGGTCGCTTTCAGCGACGTCACCTTGGCCGCCGGGATCGACTTCGTTCACTTCAACGGGGCCACGGGGGAGAAGCTTCTTCCCGAGACCATGGGGCCGGGCTGCGCCTTCTTTGATTTCGATCAGGACGAGGACGAGGATCTTCTCCTGGTGAACGGTATGCCCTGGCCGGGAGATGCTCCGGGGAAGGACGTGCCGACCCTGCGGCTCTACGCCAATGACGGAAAGGGATTCTTCAAGGACGTCACCGCCGCCAGCGGCCTGGCTGTAAAGCTCTACGGAATGGGGGTGGCGGTGGGTGACTATGACAACGACGGCAAGCCCGATCTCTTCATTGCGACGGTCAATGAGAATCGCCTGTTCAGGAATCTCGGCGAACGGTTTGAGGACGTAACCGCCGCCGCCGGTGTGGCAGGAGGGAATTCGACCTGGAGCAGCAGCGCGGGTTTTTTCGACTGCGACAACGATGGCGACCTCGATCTCTTCGTCTGCAACTATGTCAACTGGTCGCGCAAGATTGATACGGCCCTGGATTACCGGCTGACCGGCGTCGGTCGGGCCTACGGTCCACCCACCAACTTCGAGGGAACCCAGCCCTACTTCTATCTCAACAACGGTGACGGCACCTTCACCGAGTCCGCCGAGAAGGCGGGCTTTCATGTGCTCAACCGGGCGACAGGGAAGCCCGTGGCGAAGGCGCTGGCCCTGATTCCCTTCGACTTCAACCGCGATGGGAACATCGATCTCTTCATGGCCAACGATACGGTCAGGAATTTCCTCTACGTCAACAAGGGCGGGGGTGTTTTCGAGGAGGCGGGCGAGGAGGCGGGGGTGGCCTATGATGGCACCGGCAGCGCGACCGGGGCTATGGGGGTCGATGCCGGCTATTACCGGGGTGATGACAGTGTCGGGTTGGGCGTGGGCAACTTCGCCAACGAGATGTCCTCTCTCTATGTTTCTGAAGATGGTCAGTTCTTCAGCGACGAGGCGATTGGAGAGGGAATCGGACCGGTCAGCCGACAGATGTTGAGCTTTGGCCTCTTCTTCTTTGACTACGACCTCGATGGCCGCCTGGATCTCCTGCAGACCAACGGACATCTCGAGGAGGAGATCAATAAGGTCCAGCCGAGCCAGCACTATCGCCAGTCCTCCCAGCTCTTCTGGAATTGCGGAACGGGCTTCAAGAGCTGCTTTGTTCCCGTTGATGAAAAGACGACCGGGGACCTGGCCAGGCCGGTGGTTGGCCGGGCCGCGGCCTACGCGGACATCGACGGCGACGGCGACCTCGACTGTCTTATCACGCAGACTGGCGACCGCCCGTTGCTGCTTCGAAACGACCAGGCGGGGAAGAACGGTTGGTTGCGACTGAAGCTCGTAGGCAGAGGTCAAGGGCGCTGCAATCGTGACGCTATCGGTGCGAGCGTTACCCTGTTGGTCGGCGGGAGCACTCTTCGTCAGCAGGTGATGCCCTCGCGCAGCTACCTGTCCCAGGTAGAGACGGTCCTGACCTTTGGCCTGGGCGCCGCGAAGCGGGCAGATGAGGTCCGGATCCTCTGGCCCGGCGACAAGAAGGCCCAGGTGGTCAAGGACCTCGATGCCGGCAGGGTTCACCGGATCGAGCAGGAGTGAGAAGCGTCCACCTCAGGCTTTCCGCTTGATGTGATTCCTCTGATGTGGACGCTGTGCTCTTCGATTGAGCAGGAGCCGTTGCATGTCCGAAGATTCTTCCACAGGAAAACGAGCCGGCCCCGAGGCGGCGCCGGCCCCCGGAATCAGGTGGGGGCCCTTTACCGCCCGGGTTCCCTTCGTGCACGCCAGGGCCGAGTGGCCCGAGATGGTGCAGAACTTCGTGGTGGCCGGGGCCACGGCCCTGGCGGTGGTGCCGATTTTCATGACAGCTTTCGGCATGACCTTCGAGCTCGCGGTGAGCCTCTGCATAGCCCAGGCGTTTATCCTGTGCTCGTCGTTCTTCCTCTTCGGCGAACCCTTCTGCCCCGGCTGGGTAACACCCGCCCTGCCTCTTGTCCTGGCCGCAGCGATGGCGGTCGAGGAGATCCCTGACCGCATTGCCTTCGTTACCGCCGTGGTGATCGTTACAGGCCTGATCTTCTTCCTGCTCGGCATCACCCGGCTCGGCGCCCTCTTCATTCGCCTGGTGCCCCTGCCGCTCAAGGCGGGAATCATCTTCGGAGCGGGCCTGAGCGCGATTGTCGGCGAGTTCAGACCCAGGGGAGAGTCGATCGCGCGGGTGCTTGAATACCCGGTCTGCATCACCCTCTCTGTCGGGGTGACGCTGCTGCTGTTGTTTTCACAGCCGCTCGAAAAACTGAAGGCGCGTTTCGGCTGGCTCGGCGTTCTTGGAGGGCTCGGGATGGCACCCGGCTTCATCCTCGCGATGGTCATCGGTCCCTGGGTGTCTGAGGTGAGCTATGACAAGTTCAAGGCGTTGTTTTTTGACCCGGTAAGCGGGGAGTTCGTCTTCACGTTAAGGGACCTGTTCTTTCTTCCGGATATCGCAGGGCTGGTGAGGGGCTACAGCCTGTTCTCGTCTGAATCAGGGATCCTGGAGAATCTCGAGCCGGGGGTCTTTCTCGCCGCGCTCCCGCTTTCTCTCGCCGCCTACGTGATCGCCTTTGGCGATATCGTTACGGGAACGGCTATTCTGAAATCAGCCCGAGCCGAGCGTCCGGATGAGGAAATTGAGCTCGATGAGCATCGAACCCACCTCTCGCTTGGAATTCGCAACCTGGTCCAGGCTGCTGTTTGCGGTCCCTTCTTTCCGCTGCAGGGACCTCTCTGGGCAGGAGCTATGGTGGTCGTCGTGGAGCGCTACCGGCGCGGGCGGAATGCGATGCGCTCCATCTTTGATGGAATCTTCAGCTATTACCTCTTCGGTGTTCCGCTGCTGCTGTTCTTCAAGCCGTTGATCTTCCTCTATGAGCCGGTACTCGGTGTCGCCCTCTCCCTGACACTGCTTCTCACCGGTTTTGCCTGCTCCTACGTGGCGCTTGCCATTCCCCGGAACCGTGTCGAGATCGGCCTGACGGTACTGACGGGGGCGGTGATCGCTACCCACTCGACCGAGCTGGGGCTCATCGTCGGATTGGTGGCAAGCGTCCTGCTGCTTGGCAAAGAGGCCTGGCGCGAAGAGACGGATTGAATCTTCGGTTCATGCCTCCGGCGGCTTCTGTTATCATCTGCCGCTCTACCAAGGCCTGATTCCATGGAGTTTCTGAGATGTCCACCCTGCTGATCGCCCTCGGCGCCCTTGTTCTCTACCTCGTCGCCTACCATACCTACGGGCGCTGGCTGTCACGCAGGATCTTCAAGCTCGACCCGGAGGCGACGGTGCCGAGTGTCGAGCTCAACGACGATGTGGACTACGTGCCGACCAAGAAGACCATCGTCTTCGGCCACCATTTCACCTCGATCGCGGGGACGGGACCGATCGTCGGGCCCGCGATCGCGGTTATGTGGGGCTGGCTGCCGGCGCTGATCTGGGTGCTGGCGGGTTCGGTCCTCATCGGCGCGGTGCATGATTTCGGCGCCCTGGTGGTGAGCCTTCGAAACAGGGGGCAGACGGTAGGAGACATAGCCGGGCGGGTGCTGAACTCCCGTGTTCGGCTGCTCTTTCTCCTGATCCTGTTCCTCGCCCTGACCATCGTCCTCGCCATCTTCGGCCTTGTCATCGCAGCGGTCTTCAAGCAGTACCCCGAGACGATCTTTCCCTGCCTGGTGCAGATCCCGATCGCCGTGGTGATCGGTGTTTTCCTGCACCGCAAGGGCGTGGACCTGCTTGTTCCATCGTTGCTGGCCCTGGGGTGCATGTATTTTACGGTGATCTTTGGCGGAGCCGGGCCATTGGGTGAGCTGAACGCCTGGCTCAGCGGTCTTCCGGTGATGACCTGGGTCGTGATCCTGCTGCTCTACTCCTATGTGGCCTCGGTGCTGCCGGTCTGGACCCTGCTGCAGCCGCGCGATTACATCAACAGCCTGCAGCTTCTGACAGTGCTTGGACTCGTCGTTGTTGGCCTCTTCGCGGCGGCGCTTTTCGGCGGGGCTCCAGTAGAGGGGGCGCGGCCGGCGCTCGTTCTCGTCGCCCCGGCGGTGCAGTGGGAGCCCGAGGGCGCGCCGATGATTTTCCCCTTTCTCTTCGTGACCATAGCCTGCGGCGCCATCAGCGGTTTTCACTGCCTGGTCTCCAGCGGCACCTCCAGCAAGCAGCTGAAATGCGAAACCGATGCCCAGTTCGTCGGCTACGGCTCGATGCTCACCGAGGGTTTTCTTGCGACGCTGGTGATTCTTGCCTGCTGCGCCGGATTAGGGCTGGGTGTCGAAAAGGAGGGAGTTACGTTGCTCGGCGATGAGGCCTGGGCCAGTCGCTACGCCAGCTGGGGCGCGGCCGCGGGCCTCGGGGCCAAGGTCGGCGCCTTTGTCGATGGCTCGGCAAATTTTCTGAAGGCCCTGGGGATTTCGGCAGGGGTGGCGACCGCTCTCATGGGGGTGCTGGTGGCGTCTTTTGCCGGAACGACCCTGGATACCGCCTGCAGGCTGCAGCGCTATGTGGTCCAGGAGCTTGCGGGGACCTTTCAGCGGGGCGGCGAAGGCGCCGGACCCGCCGCCATCCTGTCGAATAAACATGGAGCGACAATTTTTGCCGTGGTGCTAGCCGGAGCTATGGCGGCCCTGCCTGTGGGAGATGCCGCCTGGACCTGGGCTGCCGCCGGCAAGGGAGGTCTTATTCTCTGGCCTCTCTTCGGAGCCACGAACCAGCTCCTGGCAGGGCTCGCCTTTCTCGTGATCTCCTTCTGGCTCTGGCGCCGCCGGCTTCCCGTATTCTTCGTGGCCCTGCCGATGGTCTTCATGCTGATCGTTCCCGCCTGGGCGCTGGCGATCCAGCTGGAAGGTTTCTTCGGTTCCGCCCCGGGAGCGGAGCCCAACTGGCTCCTCGTATCGATTGCTCTTGCAACGCTCGCCCTCGAGGCCTGGATGGTCATCGAGGCGGTGCTGCTCTGGCCGCGGGCCAGGGGAGTCATCGAGGCGGCCCTGCCGCCATTGGCGGGCTCTTCGGAGATCGGGGAAACGGTCTCTCCCGCGGATGAAGGCGGACGATCATGCTGAGCTTGCGGAATTCTACCCGGGTCTTGCTGGCCGTCTTCCTGCTGGCTGGAACGACAGCGGAGAGCGTTGCCCAGACCCGCTGGCACCAGATGGAGGTCGGGCCGTTCTTCAGCGCCACCTTCCCGCCGCGCGGGGGAAGCGTCGCCGGTTATACCCACAAGGGGATCGCGATCCGGCTGTCGAGGGAGCCGGCGGCGGCCGCCTGTTTTGATACCGAGCTCCTGCGAATGAGCGCCGGCTGGGAGGGCCCCTTCGTTGATTTCAACAGGAACCGGGAAGGCCTGGGAGGGGCCCCCCAGCTGGGTGCTGACAGCCTCTTTTCAAATCACCCGGTCTGCGGCTGGGTTAAAGAAGGCGCGTTCCGCGACCCGCGAATGCGGCCTTTTGGCCCGCTGCCCGATGCGCTGGGAAAATACAGGGGACTCTATCGCAGCGAGAAAGGTACCGTTCTCTCCTACGAGGTTGCCGGGGTCGGTATCCTCGATCTGCCGGGTATCGAGAGGGGAGAGCGAGGTAGATTTTTTACCCGGGTTATCGAGGTGGAGAAGGCCGCCCACAGCCTGTCGATGATGGTTTGCCCTGTGAAGGGGCCGCGGGTAGATGTCGCCCCCGCTGAAGGTCTCGAGTTGATCGCGTTTGAGCAGAACGGCGCGACAACGCTTGTCGCCGCGCGCGGGGGAGAGCTCTCCGTTCGCGCCCTGGAGAAAAACAATGCCCGGGTGGTCGCCCTGGATGTACCGCCGGGTGCGCAGCTGAGGCGGGTCAAGGTCTACACCTGGCATGGAAAGAGGGATGGGCTTGCGGCTGCCGTGACCCTCGTCAGGAAGAGCCCCGCGGCTGCTGCACTCGCGCCGCTGCTCAAGGGCGGCCCGAAGCTGTGGGGGGACCCGCTGATTACGAAGGGAGTCCTCGGAAGCGGAGGGGCCTATGTCGTCGATACGCTCACCCCGCCCTTCGACAATCGCTGGAAGGCGATGCTCTATTTTGGCGGCCATGATTTCTTCTCGAATGGAGACGCAGCTATCTGTTCGGTCTATGGAGATGTCTGGATCGTCGGCGGGATCGACGAGAAGCTCGAGCGCATCACCTGGAGGCGTTTCGCCACGGGGCTCTTCCAGCCGCTGGGCCTGCGGATCGTCGACGACAGAATCTACGTGCTCGGGCGCGACCAGATCACCCGTCTCCACGATCTCAATGGCGATGGCGAGGCCGATTACTACGAGAACTTCAACAACGGTTGCCAGGTGACTCCGCACGGCCACGAGTATGCGACCAACCTGCAGACCGATTCGGCCGGCAACTTCTACTACATGAAGTGTTCCAACGATTCGCGCTCGGAACATGATGGTTCGGCCATCAGGGTTTCAAAGGACGGGAAAAAGTTTGAGCTCTTCGCCACGGGCTTCAGGAACCCCAACGGGCTCAGTGTCGGTCCGGCTGGAACCGTTACCGTCGGTGACCAGGAGGGCACCTGGGTTCCCGCGACGCGGCTTGATTTTGTCCGCAAGGGAGCCTTCTGCGGTTACATGCCATCGCATCATCGCGCAACGGCGCCGGAGATCTACGATCCGCCGCTTTGCTGGATACCGAAGAGCGTGGACAATTCAGCCGGTGGGCAGGTATGGGCCGCGCCCGAGGGGTGGGGGCCGCTCAGCGGAAGGCTCTTCCATCTCTCCTACGGCCAGTGCCGGGCGTTGCTGGTCCTCTCCGAAGAGGTCGCTGGACAAACGCAGGGCGGAGTGGTGCCAATGCCCTGGAAATTCAGCGCTGGCTCCATGCGTGGCAGGGTCCATCCTTCTGACAGGCGGCTCTATATTTCTGGGTTGAAGGGATGGCAGACGACTTCGCCTCGCGACGGCTGCTTCGAGCGGGTGCGCTATACGGGCGGCAAGGTCTACCTGCCTGTAGGCCTGGAGGTAAAGAAAAGTGGCGTGAAGCTGACCTTCAGCGAGCCGCTCGATGCGGAGTCGGCCTCGAGTCCATCGCGTTATAGCGTCGAGCGCTGGAATTACCGCTGGACGAAGAACTACGGTTCAAAGGACTGGCTCTTCAGCAAGCCCACGAAGATGGGGCGCGATCGAATGGAAGTCTTCTCAGCGAAGCTCAGCCCTGATGGCCGCAGCGTCTTCCTCGAGCTTAAGGGGCTCGCGCCGGTTATGCAGATGCAGATTCGCTACAGGGTGAGCGCCTCAGACGGCAAGGATGTCCGAGGCGATATCTTCCACACGGTTCACGAGCTCGGGGCCGACTGAGAGCAGTCGGCCCTCCGGGTGATGATTACTTCCTCGGGGCGTAGTCCTGGTTGAGCTTGAGGTCGTCCTCGCTCGGTTTTGGCGTATCGACTCCGCCCTTGGGAACATCGGCTCCAGCGACCCAGACCATGGCGTTGAGGACGAGCTTGCGGAAATCGTCATCGGCGAAGTTCTTGTGGTAGTGCAGGCCGGTGAAGCCGAAGCCGCGGCCGCCATCGGGGCGCTGACGGGCCCAGGCGACATGCTGCAGGTCACCCTTGGCCACCGAGGCGCGAACAGCGGGATTGCCGCTATGCGCTCCATCTCCGCGTTTCATGGTTTCCTTGGGAGCTACCGCGCTGAGGATGGGGGTGACGCCTTCCATCTTGTCGCGGAAGCGCATGTGGAAGTACCACTCGTCGTTGGAGGTGAAGGGCTTGACGCCATCTGTGATGGGGTGGTCCCTGGCCAGCGTTACGTCCTGGATCGTCCAGTGCGGGTTGACCGACCAGTGGGCCTCGAAGTAGCCGCCGGTCCAGTCGAGGAAGCCGTCGCCTGATTTGCCCTTGGGGACCTCGACTCCGTAGTGGAGACAGGCCAGGCCGACCCCCTTTTTCATCAGCGCGTCGATCTCGGCGAGGTGTCGGTTGACGGGGTGTCCGCCGCCGCCGTTCATGAAGAGTACGATGGAGTCGGCGTTGTCAAAGGCGGTCGGGTCTTTCGGCCAGCCTCCGTTCATGACGGGAACGGTGGGCTTGAGATGGCCCTGGTTGAGATAGACGGTCGAGTGGACGGCGGCGGAGCTGCCGTCGAGGAGCTTCTTCATCAGGAGATGGCCGGCATTGAATTCATGCGATCCGTAGCCGTGGCTGCGGCTGCCGGAGACCATGACGATCTTCTTCTTGTCGCCGAGCTTCAGCCTCTTGAGGCGAATGTTGCGGAACTGGACCGTCATCGGGGGGCCTGCGTGCAGCTGCAGGGCGAGGAGCCCTGAGCGACGACGCATTTTCTTGTCGTTGTCGAGCACCTTGCAGGTAACCTTGCCGTTGATCTCGTGGGTGAGCTGGTATCCCTTGGCGATGATCCGGTAGGAGTTCCAGTCTTCGTTCTTGATGTTGGCCTGCAATTCGGCGGAATTGCCGACCTTCTCGAGCAGCTTGGGCTTGTGGTTGTCGCCGATCTCGGTTGATTGTCCGCGCTGGGCGAGGATTCCCCTGTAGCGCTCGCCGTAGAGGATGCCCGAGTAGGTCTTGCCCGCCTCGAAGTCGGCCTGGTAGCCGCCGATGACCCATTTCCCCCATTTCGGGTTTTCAAAGCTTCGGTACTGGATCCCGCTGTTGCCTCCAATGATCTTGTAGTCGAGCCGCAGCTCGAAATCATCAAGCTCTCCCTGCCGCCAGATGATGAAGGTGTTCCCCCTGGTGGGTTTTTCCTTCGTGGTCTCCCCTGTGATGGCGCCGTCTCTCACGCTCCAGAAGTCAGGATTTCCATCCCAGCCGTCGAGGTCCTTGCCGTTGAAGATCGGCTTGAAACCCTCCTCCGCATCGGCGGCCGAAGCGGGAAGCGAGATGAAGATGGGGGAGAATGTGAGAAGTGACAGGATGAGAATAAACTTCGGGTTCATCGAAAGACCTTCCTGTAAGCGTGTTTGCAATTGCATGGCAAGCCGTGTGTTCTACCGACTGCATAAGGTAGAACCTCCGGGGCGCTGTTGCAAGCAGGCTTCAGGGCTGGAGTGGGGGTGTTGGGGGATCAGGTGATCCCGGCACCCCGGGCGATGACGACCTTGCCCGAACGCACACGTTCGATGATTCCGAAGCTCTCGAGAAGTTTTTCGAAGGCATCGATCTTCTCGGAGTTGCCGGTCACCTCGACCACCATGGATTCCTCTGTGATGTCGACAGCCTTGCCGCGGAAGCATTCGGCGATCTGCAGGATCTCGCTGCGATTTTCAGGATTGGCGGTAACCTTCACCATGGCCATCTCGCGCTCGACCGTGCTCTCACTCCTGTGCTCGGTGGCGTGGACCGTGTCGACGAGCTTCTCCAACTGCTTGACGATCTGCTCGAGCTGGGCAGGATCTCCTTCGCAGGAGATGGTCATGCGGGAAAAGCCCAGCTGGTGTCCTGCGCTCACGACCAGGGAGTCGATGTTGAACCCCCGCCGCGCGAATACCTGGGCAATCCTCGAGAGGACGCCAGGTCGATCGTGGACCCGCATGCTGATGGTATGTTTGCCGTCTATTTTCATATTTGTTTCCCGGGGATCTTATGGATCAGGTGCTGCCTTCAGGTTTGGGAAGGGCGATCTTCGGTTTTTCCGTGATCATTTCACTCACCGCCGCTCCTGCTGGAATCATCGGGAAGACGTTGCCTTCCTTTTCAACGCAGGCATCGATAATGCAGGGGCCATCGTTGTAATCGATCGCCTGTTGCAGGATGCGGCGGACATCGCCGCTTCTGCGGATACGAAAACCCTTGCAGCCGAAGGATTCAGCCAGCTTGACGAAATCGGGATTTCCCTCGAGATCGACGCCGGAATAGCGGTTTTCGAAGAACATCTCCTGCCATTGCCGGACCATTCCAAGGTAGGCGTTGTTGATGATCAGCACCTTGATCGGCAGCTTGGAGGTCGCGGCGGTGGCGAGCTCCGGCATGGTCATCTGGAAGCCGCCGTCTCCGACCACGGCCCATACCTGGTGGTCGGGTCGGCCGAACTGGGCGCCGATCGCCGCCGGCATTCCGAAGCCCATGGTTCCCGCCCCGCCGCTGGTGATCCACTGGTAGTCGAGCCCGGTTTTGTAGAACTGGGCGCACCACATCTGGTGCTGGCCGACATCTGTGGTGACGATAGCCTCTCCTTTCGTAAGGTCGCTGAGAACATCGAGTACGTGCTGGGCTCTCAGGCCTCCGCGCTTGGGATATTTCAGCGGGAATTTATTCTTCCAGCCGTTGATCCGCTTGAGCCATTCCCTGGTGTCGAGGCCATTGATATGCTGGATCAGCTCCTCGAGGACCAGCTTCGCATCGCCTACGAGGGAGACGTCGGGCTTGATGATCTTTCCGTGCTCGGCCGGGTCAATGTCCAGGTGGATCTTTTTCGCGGCAAGACAGAACTCGCTCAGTTTGCCGGTGATTCGGTCGTCCCACCTGGCGCCGATGGCCATGATCAGGTCACAGTCGACCACGGTCTTGTTGGCGTAGGCCGTGCCATGCATTCCCAGCATGCCGACAGAGAGCTCGTGGGTTTCAGGGAAGGCGCCCTTGCCGAGCAGGGTTGTGGTGACGGGAGCCTGGAGCTTCTCCGCAAGCTCTCTTACCAGCTCGGCGGCTCCGGAGATCCTGGCGCCCTGGCCAACGTAAAGCAGCGGCCTCTTCGATGCGTGCAGGAGGTCGGCGCAGGCGTAGATGCTCTCCATGTCGCACATCTGCGGGAAGTTGTAGCCGGGGAGATGTTCATCTAGGTCTTCCGGGAAGGTCGTTCCGCATTCAGCCGAGGCGACATCCTTGGGAACGTCGACCAGGACGGGGCCCGGTCTGCCGCTGGAGGCGATAAAGAAGGCCTCCTTCATGACCCTGGGTATATCGTCGACGTCCTTTACCAGGTAGGAGTGCTTCACCACGGGGATCGTGATGCCGAAGATATCCGCTTCCTGGAAGGCGTCCTTGCCGAGCATCGGGGTGATCTGCTGGCCCGAGACCACCACCATCGGAACGGAGTCCATGTTCGCGGTCAGGAGCCCGGTGACTGTATTGGTGGCCCCGGGGCCACTGGTGACCAGGACGACGCCGGTCTTACCCGTCGCGCGGGCATATCCATCGGCCATGTGGGTGGCGCCCTGCTCATGGCGGGTCAAGATCAGCTCGATCTTAGAGTCGAGGATGGAATCAAAGATCGGCATCACCGCGCCGCCGGGCAGACCGAAGACGTATTCCACGCCTTCTCGACGGAAGGATTCGATGATGACGTCGGCGCCTGTTGTCATTTTAACCTGTCCCCGCGAAGGGGTTCTCTAATTCAATGAGTCTTTTAAGCCCGCAAAGCCCGCTCTGCGGCTGTTACCTGGAGCGTTGAAGCCATATTCAACGAAGATACGAATTTATCTCCTATATTGTCCTTATTCAAGGGTAGCCTACTAATAAAGTCGTATTTTTAAAGTAAAATAGCCACCATCTCCTATAGATGAGGTTTTTATAGGTATTTAAGGGCCCTATTTTGAAGTTTATATGAGGGGTATACTCTGAAAACCCTCTTTTTAAGTCAGAAGTTGCCATGCCGCCGTTGAGGGGAGCCGCAGGGCCTCTGTGAGCTCCCGGCCGCTCTGGATCTGCCATCAGTGGCGAATTGTCCGGGTTTACTGGCAGCTACTCGGGCAACCTTCAATTCGGATGCATTCGCTTCCGAGCATGGGCTCGGGTCCCCTTGTGAAGAGGAAGTTCAGGCTGTAGACCGCATCGGAGAGATCAGCCATTAAATCGCCATTAACGTCAAGTACGGCCAGGCTGCCGCCGGCAGAGAGGCTTTCGCTGTCACAGAGGATTTCGGCCGGAACGCCGAGGTAGAGTTGCCTGAGGATCCGGATAGGATCCGAGATGTCGAAAACCCCATCCTGGTTCGCATCGCCGGGTAATCGCCAGCCGCTCGGTACGAAATCTCCTCCTCCCGGAGCGCCTGGGGTTCCTCCCGGCTCCGCGCTCAACGCCCAGCTGCTCTCATCGTTCCAGGACTCCGTGGCGGCCGAGGGATCGATGATATTCAGCGAGTGACCGCCGCCATCACTTTCGACGAACCAATCATCTTCATAGCGGAACTCGAGGATCTTTTCACCTCTTCCGTCCGTGAGAGACAGCCTCTCGCCCCCGTTGTCGAGGTTGCCGCCGTATTGGCCGGCGATGTTGAGTCCCTCGGTTTCGTAGACGGTGGAGAATGCGGCCAGGTTTTCGACGAGCACGAGATATTCACCCGGGGCGAGGACCTCGACTGGAGAGGAGGTGAAGTCGAACTCGATTCCATTGTCAAAATAGACTCCGGCCAGCGCGGCCGGAGCAGCGCCGACATTCTGGATCTCGATGAATTCGAAATCATCAGCGCTGTACGCACCCGCATCCTGTGGACGGGCAGGATGGTACATGAGCTCGGTGATTCTCAGGGGCAGGTCCGAATTGTAGACGAAGGTCGCCTCGGCCAGGGCGCTCCAGTCGTTGCCAAGCCTGGCCCGGGCCTTGATCCGAGTGGGCTCAGTCAGAACGATCGCCTCGCCCTCGTTGGTGGAGCTGGCGCTGAGGATCGGTACGATCAGCAGATCGCTGGAATCGACTGTGAAGTTGAATCCCTGGATGGCGAGGATGTTCGTTCCTTGCCGCAGAGACCCGACTCCGGCGTTGGCGATGCTGAAGGTCTCGAACTGCAGGGCTGCGGTATCGTCGTGCTGGGCTGAGGCCGCGGTGCTCCAGGAGACCAGGGTGCGGGAATTGGCTGAGGCGATCCGCTGGCCGTTCAGGTAGGCCATGAAGCCGTCGTCGTACATCATGCTCAGGTTGAGCTGGGTGATGTCCGATGGATCATCCAGTTCGAAGGGTATGCGGATATAGACGCTGGAGTTCTGGTTGTACATCTGGCTTTCAATATCGAGATCGATGAACTCCTGGTAGCCATCTCCGCGTTCGTAGCCAACTCCTACTCCATTTGGACTTGACGCCCAGCCGGAATCGTCAAAATCGATCTCCGTCCAGGTTCTGCCAAGGCCGCCGTTGGTTGGCACCAGGGCCTTCACCCCGCTGTTTCGGGCGGGTGAGACGAGGCCCGCGACGGCTCCCGCTCCGTTGACCACCGCCCGGGGATTGACCGCTCCACCGGGAAGCCGAGGGTCGCTCCCATCTGTCGTATAGTAGACCGTACCGGACATCGAGCCGATTCTCAGGTCGAAGGGCGCATCGAAGCCGCCGCCATCCTGGTTGAATACAGGGGTCGAGACGTAGTTGGAGTCGTACCAGCTGAGTCGGTTTTCAAGCCAGCCCTTCATGAAGTCCAGCTCTTCAGGATAGGTGTCGGCGACAAAGAAATTGGGCCAGACATAGGTGCCTAGGATGTTCCAGCGTTGGAAGTTCCGTCGCTGAGCCTGGTCGAGATAGACCGCGACCTCATCGATCTGTGCGAGAAGCGCCTGGGTCTGGAAGGGGCCACGGCGCAGCAGGGCCCACCGATCTATGTACTGCTGCTGAAATTCCGGATCCTGGAAGAGACGAGGGAAGTAGGGATACTGGTCCGCGTTGATCAACGGATAGTACCAGCCCTGTGGGTTACCGCCGTTGAGATAGTTGGCGTTGCCTAACGCGAGATTGAAGTCCCAGACCGGCCCCATGTGGAGCTTTCCGTTGCGGTCCTTGTGGTAGAAGGCGCTGAGGCGGTAGCCGTCGATGTTCTTACAGAGCTCGACCATGATATGGTGGTCGATGAACGAGCCCGCATCGATGTACTGGCGGTAGCCTCTCTCCGGGTCGGTAAAATTATTGCCGTAGAGGGCGGACTCGAACTGGTTGAGGTAGTTGAGGATATAGCTGCGCTGGCTCGCGGTGATCTCATCCTCCTTGGGCTCGACCAGGCCGAGGGTCTGCCCCCGGTTCGTGCGGATACCGTTGTCGCCGGGATCGAGACGGTCTTTTTTCAATATGTAGCCGCCGGTGATCTCGGGAGAGCTGTTGTCCGTACGCGAAAGCTTCGCGATGTCAACACGATCGGGGTTGCGCTTGATCTTCTCCATGAGGACGTAGACTCCAGCGTAGTGACTCGAGCTCATCCGTCCTCCCGAGGTCTTGAAATAGAGCTCAACGAATTTGCAGCGGGGGCCGTAGCGGCCGATCTGGTTGCTCCAGTCATAGCTCAGGTAGTTGCGCATGAGTGACTTGTCTGAATAGGGGGCGTAGAGCACCCAGTCGGATTCCGCCGGCATGCCCAGGAGCGAGACGTTGCGGTCTTCGTTCAGCTCGTCACGGATTTCGAGGGCGTATTGTTTTTTCGGGAATCCTGACGAGCTCGAGCCCCTGATCTTCAGGGCGCCGCGGCCCGAAAAATCAGGCGCATCCGTTATCGCCGCCCGCCCATTGTCGGCATCGATCATCTCGACAAAGGCGGATGTGTAATTGTTCTGGCCTACGCTGTTGTTGAAGGTGTCAACGAGGACGATGGGAAGGTTGGAGGAGATGTTCCTGAGGTTCGTTGAGAGCAGGATGTAGCTCTTGTCGATCGCCCGGCCCGGCAGCTTGCCGGGCTCGAAGAGTCTCGCCGTTACCATCGTGGCGTTGCTGATCGGGATCGCCGAGGAGTAGGCCGGGTCGTTGCTTTCAGGTTTTGAGCCATCGAGCGTATAGCGAATGGCTCCGGCCGCCGGAGCGGACAGCTCAAGCGAGATGCTGGAGGCGACATGCGCCCCGCTTTCGATGGAGAACTCCACCCCGGCTGACACCTCATCGAAGCCGACTCCATTCGGCTCCGCGGGCGTGGGATCGGAGAAGTACTGGTAGGACAGTTCAGCCACCTCGCCGACGGTGGTGGAGAGTAATTGCGGGTCGATGAGAAAGTCGTTGCTTGACGAGCTTCGGTTGAGGCCCTGGATCGCGAGCACATTGGTCCCGTTTCGAAGGAGGGCGCGATGCTGCGTCAGGTTGAAGCGCTCGTATTCCCGGGCCCGGGCATCTGGATGGGAGATCGAGGCCGTTGAATTCCAGGCGAGCTCTTCCCGGCTGTTTACCGAGAAGACGGGGCTGCCGTTGATGTAGGCGGTGAAGCCATCGTCGTATCTCACCTGTAGGTTGAGCTGGTTGATCGTTTCCCGGTCTTCGAGTTCGAAGGGGATTCGAATGTAGACGCTGGCGTTGCGTTGATACATGTCTTCCCCTACATCGGTGGAGAAGAGCCCGTCATAGCCGTTTCCTCTCTCAAAGCCGATACCGCCGCTGCCGCTTGTCCAGGAGTTGTCGTTGAAGTCCTGGTTCATCCAGGTGGATTCAAGCGCGTCGCTGGTGGGGACAAGTACGCGGTGGGGGGCTTCCGGCCCGACGAGCTCGCTGAAGGAGCTGTTGGTCGACACCCCGTAGGATGCGTCAGGCACCTGGGGGGGGAAGGAGGGAAAGAAACCTGAGAGGATGGTGGATCCATCCGGGGTAACCAGCAGCAGCTGGTCGCCGTCCCCGTCCAGGCGGAAGTTCGTATGCAGCTCTCCGGCCGGGTCCAGGCGGTCCTTTTCCGAGGCGAAGACCAGCAGGTGTCCTCCGGCAGGAAGGCTGACGGCGGGGAATCGCCACTTGTCGAGGTTGTCGGGATCGTCTGTCAGGAAGTGCCCCTCGAGCTCATAGGCTTCGGCGCCTGAGTTGTAGAGCTCGATCCAGTCGGGGTGGCTGCCGTCTTCATCTTCGAGATAGTTCTGGTTGGAGGCCATGAACTCGTTGATGACCACCCCGTCTCCCCGGACGGTGAGTGGAAGCAGCGTAGCGAGTACCGCTGCGAGGATTGTAAGGGACGGTATCGCGTTCCGGGTTGCTGTTCTGTTCAAGTTGGTCTGTCCTGTCGATCTGCGGCTCGGCGTCCCCGGCCGGGTAAAAAGAGCGCCAGGCTGTTCCTGGAGCGATTGGATGAATTTTCTGAACTGCCCGGGGCCTATTTTATCATCCGGTTTTCCAGGAAGCCACGAATTCAGGATGGAGCCCGGGGATGTTCAGCGTTTCTGCCAGGGAACGGTTCCGTAGCGCTGGAGCTCGCGGCGCAGCCGCGCGGACAGGTCCCTGAAGACACCGCGCTCCTTGCCGGCGAGGTTGTTGGCCTCGAGCGGATCGGTCTCAAGATCGTAGAGCTCCAGCGGCTTGAAGGGGCTGTTCTGCAGCAGCTTCCACTTGCCCCGGCGCAACGCTTCGATGGTCTTGCCGCCGTAGGCCGTGCCGCCCTCCCTGCGAATGAAGTAGACCTCTCTCCCGGGCTCCGCTCGCTTCTTCCCGAGCAGCTCGCTGAGGAAACTCGCTCCATCGAAGGGCTCCTCGGTGGTGATCGAGAGAGCTTCGAGAAGGGTCGGCAGGATGTCCATGGTCAGCGAGACTCGCTGACAGCCGCTGCCGGGAGCGATTTTTCCAGGCCAGGAAGCCAGTGTGGGGACCTTGATTCCCCCCTCGTAGACGGTTCCCTTGCCCTCCCTCAGCGGGCCATTGTTGGCGCCGACACTGGTCTGCCCGCCGTTGTCGGAGGTGAAAATCAACAGGGTTTCTCCGGCCTGTCCGGTCTTCTCGAGAGCAGCGAGAACCTTGCCGATGCCATGGTCCATGTGCTCGATGAGGGCGACCAGCTTCGCCCGCTTGCTGCTGATTCCGGGCTGTCTCTTCGTTACCTTTTCGACCCACTCTTTTGGAGGCTGGATCGGGGTGTGAGGGGCGTTGTAGGCGAGGTAGAGGCAGAAGGGCTCCTTCTTTCCTTTGCGGGAGTGGATGTAATCAACCGCCCAGTCGGAGAACAGGTCGGTGGCATGCCCCCCGGGATCGATGGTCTCACGTCCCTTGCGCATGTAGTTGTTTCCATGGCGGCGATGGTTGTAGTAGTCGTCCATCATGTCGCCGAGGAAACCGTGGAAGAAATCGAATCCGCGCGAAAGGGGGTGGTTTTCTTCTTCGAGGCCGAGGTGCCATTTGCCTACGAGGGCGCTGTGATAGCCGGCCTTCTTGAGCAGCACGGGGAGGAGGCTTGCATCCTGGCGCAGGTAGCCCCAGTTGTTTGTCGCGTGCGTCCGGATGACTCCGGGTACCCCAGCCATCGCCGGGTACCTTCCGCTCAAGAGGGAGGCTCGGGTAGGAGAGCAGACCGGGCAGTTGGCGTAGAAGTTCTCGAAGCGCATTCCCCGCGCTCCAATCCCGTCGACATTCGGGGTCCGGATGTCCTTGCCCCCGTAGCTCGACAGGTCTCCGTAGCCGAGGTCATCGGCGAGGATGATGAGGATATTCGGGCGGTCTGCGGCGACCCCGGCCGTCGAGCACAGCAAGAGGATGGCAAGGAATCCCATGAACATTCTCAAGGGCGACAGCTTCGTTCCTGGGTGATTCATCTCAGGCTCGCTTCGCCCACTCGGACTTCATGAAGGCCAGGGAGTCCCGGGCCAGCTGCTCCTCGCTCTCGTACATGCGCCGCCAGATCTTGGTGGCGGCCGCCAGCTCGGGCAGGGCGAGTCCGAAGGCCTCGACCATCATCCAGCCCTCGTAGCCCGTCTCCTTGAGCGTGTCGAAGGTGGTGTCCCAGTCGACGTGGCCGGTGCCGGGCGTCGAGCGGTCATTTTCGGAGATGTGTACATGCACGGTGTGCTCGCTGCAGGCGCGGATGGCGTCGGCGATCTCCTTCTCCTCGATATTGGCGTGGAAGGTGTCGTACATCATCTTGCAGTTGGGATGGTCGACGGTCTCGATGAAGCGGGCGGTGTTCTCCGCCGTGTTGAGGAAGTAGCATTCGAACCGGTTGAGATACTCGACCGCGAGGGTGACGCCGCAGGTCGCGGCGTGTTCCGCCACAGCGCGCATGCTGTCAGCGCCCCAGGCCAGCTCGTCGTCGGTCGGACCTGCGCCGCTGAAGATACCGAGCGCGGAGTGGAAGGGACCACAGAGAAAGTCGGCTCCCAGCGCCTGGCAGCAGTCGAGCGCCTGCTTGTTGAGGTCTACCCCGGCCGCCCTGACGGTCTCGTCCGGACTGATCGGGTTGTCCTCTTCGTTGCGAACGGTCACAGCGGTCCGTTCGAGCCCGAGCTCATCGAGTTTCTTTCCGAGGGCGGCGCATTGGCCGACATCGTAGGCGAAGAGGGGGATCTCCACTCCGTCGAAGCCGACCTCTTTCAGCATATCGAGCACCGGGTAGTGTTCTTCCTCGATGCCTCCGCTCCACAGCAACAGGTTCATGCCAAACTTCATGGTTTCGTCTCTCCGAACTCGTGAGTTTCTGGTTGCTACCGGTTCCGGGCGGCCGTTCCGCAGCCGGGAACTGCATAGTTAACTACGAACGCCACTTTCATGGCTACTGTGATTTTACCGGCCGGCCCCGGATGCTGGCTTCAGATGGTTTCTTCGGGTTCAGCCAGGAGATCGTGAAGCTGGTCGGCGGAAAGCTCGAGTTTCTCGAGGTAGTGGGTGTGGCAGACCGGCAGGTAGAGCTCTTCGCAGCCCAGGGTCCTGGATGGACCGGCGAGGGTCGGCTTGCCATCGACGGACTTGAGATTGAAGACCGCCTTTCGATTGCAGCAGGCGCAGGTGGTCTTGATCTCCTCGATGCTGTCGGCCAGCTCGAGCAGCCGTCTGCTTCCCGCGAAGAGATGGGTTCGGAAGTCGTTGCGCAGGCCGTAGCAGATAACCGGGATGTCCCTTGCCGCCGTGAGCTCGCGCAGCTGGTCGATCACGAACGCGGAGACGAACTGGGCCTCATCCACCAGGACGCAGTGGCAGGAGTCAAAGAGCCCCGGGGGAAGCTCGGTTTGATTTTCGAGCAGGAGATCGGCTTCGCGTTCGAGGCCGGCCCTCGAGGCGATGCGGGAGGAGCCGAAGCGGGTGTCGACGGCGGGCTTCATCACGACAACGCCCTTGCCTTGCCGCTCGTAGTTGTGGGCAACCGCAAGCAGGTTGAGAGTCTTGGCGCTGCCAACCGTGCCATAGCGAAAATAGAGTTTTGCCATTGTTTCTCCAGACCCGTCCAAGCGGATTGAAGACTCTATCGTCCCTTCTACCGGGGGCGCAAGAAAATAGCCTCTTGGTTTATTCGCAGGGAGGGTAGCCGGCGCAATCGCTTGTCTCCGGGTCGATTCCGCAGATCGGGAACGGTGCCGGTGGACCTTCCTGCCCGAGGAAGAGGAAGCCCAGGAGGCTGATACCATCGGTGATGTCGACGCGGCCATCCCGGTTGGCATCTCCCGCCTGGGAGCAGCTCGAATCAGGATTCCCGAGGAAGAGGAAATTCAGCAGGGCGATGGCGTCAGTGATGGAGAGAGATCCATCCGTGTCGAAGTCTCCGCGCACAAACGGGGTTGCGCCAGCCTCCGCGTTTTCCGTTTCGATAAAGAGCACGATCCCATCATGGTCCGAGGCGCCGAGGGCTGTCGTCGGGTCGTTGTCCCTGCCGGCGGGAGCATCAGCGTTCGAGCGGCCGTATTGAGCGCCCCGGGTCAGCTTCCCGAGCGCCGAAGAGGTCAGGATGTGATCGAGCGCCTGGTAGTTGCCGAGGTTTACGGTCGAGTAGCGATCGAGAGGCTCCAGGTCGAGGACATGGTTTCTCAGCGCCGGCTCTACGGCGAGCTCCCCTGGCAGCAGGGCGCTTCCCTCCTCCTCGAGGCCGGTGATGATGCCGAGGACGTCGACATATCCATCGGTGAACTCGAAGGCGTTGAAGTCGCCGGCGACCACCAGGTGGATGCTCGGGGTCTCCTCCTGCAGTGACTGGACAGCCTGGGCCACGAACCGGGCCTGGGCAAGCCGCTTGCGCCTGACGAAGTTTCCCTGTGATGGGTCTTCGATGCTCAGCAGGGAGCGAAGATGCAGGTTCAGAACGGTCAGAGGGAACGGCTCACCGGATTCGAGGTAATAGCAGGTCAGCACCTGGGGCGGTCGCGAGAAGGTCTGCAGGTCACGCCCGCCGAAGCGGAAGGTCGCCTCTAAACCCAATTGCCCTACGCTCTCGACCTCTACGGTGTCCCTGACCAGCAGGCCGTTGTTGCGTCCGCCGGGGTCGCTCCCTGTTTCCAGGTAGGGAGTGTAGAGCGCGGTGTCGTCATCGAGCAGGATCCGATCGGCCAGGTTCTGAAGAACAGCCAGGTTCTCGGCCTCCTGGACGCAGAGGATGTCAGGTTTCCTGAGAATCTCTCGAATCAGCAGGGAGTGCTTGGCGAGGCGGTTCTCTTCTTCGCCCGCGTCGAGAATCACCTCCTCGAGCAGCGGGTCGTCGATGGAATCCATGAACTGGTAGAGATTGAGGCTCGCGATGGCGAGCTCTCCGGGGCTCCTGGTCCTGACGGGGATGACCTCCGTATTGTCATCTATCTCGAGAACCTCGGGGTGGAGACGATAGCGGCCGTAGCGAAAGGCTATCGGTCCGCGGCAGAGCTTGATCACCGCTCCGGGAGCCGGATCGACACCTTCAAGGCCCAGGGCATCGGGGTCCAGCTCGAAGATCTCCGGGTTTCCATCCCAGGTGGGCAGGCCCGGCTCTCCGGGGAAGAGGAGCCCGGGCTCGCGGTAGGGCCTCTGCCCTGAGGCCACGACGAGACAATTGCCGTAGCGGTCAATGGGACTGACCACCGTGCCGCCGCTGAACTCGACGAGCATGTTCTCAAAACGCTCCATCTCATTCTCAGGCTGGGGCCGCTGCGGTGAGGGAAGGGTGTCGTCGAAGATGACAGGATCCGGCGGCTCCTGGGCGGTGAGCGTGGTGGTGACCCGCGGGTTGCTCAGCTCGGTCCAGTCGAAGAACTCCTGGACGGTGCCGACAACGTCTACCAGGTCACCGGCCTGGACATCAGGAGGAGCGTCGGTATAGACGAAGATTCCATCCGAGGTCTCGGGGTCGCCGTCGCTTCTCTCATCAGGTGTCTGCAGGAAGAAGCCGTTCCAGATCACTCCAGTAACGACGTTGTCCCTGGTCAGTACGTTTTCTCCCTCCAGGGGAGAGGACATGCCGGGACCCTGGATCTCCCAGATCTCGATGCTGTCGGGCACGCCGGCTATCTCCGGGCAGCCCTGGAAGCGGACTCCGTCAAGAAGCGTGCCGGGGGAGAAGCTCACGCCGCCGCTGCCGTCGGCTTCCGAATGGGGCAGGAAATCTCCCTCCAGGTCAGGTGAGCGAACCAGGGACTGGCCGGCGGCGTCAGCGCCGGAATAGGTGACCAGGGCGAGTGTCTCGCCGGCCTCGTTGGAAAAGGAGACGGTGTCGCCTTCACCATCCAGGTCGAGCGTGCCTGATGAGGCGGCCTGGATGAGCGCGCCGCTCTCCGGCAGGTCCGCGCCGCCTCCCCCGAAGACCACCACCGCGCAGCTGTCCGCGACGATCGTTCCCGGGAGGAAGAGATGGCGGACCGTGGTTCCATCCGCGAGTGCCCAATTGGAGATGTCCTGTTCGACTCCCGTCAGGTTCACGACCTCGATGAATTCATCCGCGCCATCTTCAACCAGCCCGTCTCCATTCGCATCTTGCTCTGGCGAGGGATGGAGCTCGTTGATGACCCATCCCGAGGCCGGCGGCTCCGGCTGTCCCTGAGTGCAGCCCTCGAAGAACGTTCCATCTGTGAGGGTCCCCGGAGACATGGTCGTTCCGCCAGCGGCTCCGGCCTCCGCATGCTGGGTCCAGGCGCCATCAAGGTCAGGGTCGAGGGTCAGTGACTGGTCGTTGTTGCCCTCCGGTCCGTAGGTGACGGTGACGATGTCGATGCCGGCATTCGTGCTGAGGGTCAGGGTGTCGCCGCTGTTGTTGAGGGCGAGGGTTCCCGAGCTCGATGCGAGCCGCAGCGCCCCGCTGGCCGATGGTCCGAGCGGGCCTCCGCCGAAGATGACCACCGCGCAGCCGTCGGCAACCAGCGACCCCTCCGGGAAGACGTGGCGGATTCGCACCAGGTCGGAGATGGTCCAGCCGCTGATGTCCACATCCTCCCCTGACAGATTGACGAGTTCGAGGAACTCGTCCTCGATGGAATCAAAGTTACCGTTGTTGTTGGAATCGTTGGCGCGGCCGGGGTCCGCGAGGATCTCGTTGAAAATCCACTGGGAACCGGCCTGCGCCCGGGTGCAGGCCAGGGATGCGAAAAGGAATAAGATGGAGAGTGCCGTCGCTTGGGTAGTCATTCATTCAACCTCGTCTTCGATCCAGGGGCGTTACAAACTATGCCCCCTCGAGAAGTGATGATAGATTCCTGCTCTGAGATCTTGCAAGCTATTCACTTCGATAATCTGCTTTGCCGATGAGCCCTACCCGGCTCGTTGTTATTTACTTTTCGCGGGGATTCAAGTGTCAGAAAACAACGGGATACCGACCATCGACCTGGGTGACTTCATGTCGGATGATTCCGAGCGCCGCAAGAGCTTTGTCCAGACCTTTGGGCAGGGCCTGCTCGACTATGGATTCATCAAGCTCGAAGGACATGGGGTGGAGCCTTCCCTGGTCAGGGAAGGCTACGATGCTTTCGAGAGTTTTTTCGCTTTCGATGAAGACATCAAGAAACAATACACGGGAACCGAGGCGGGCGCCCGGGGCTACACTCCCTTCGGAGTCGAGCACGCCAAGGATTACGACAAGCCTGATCTCAAGGAGTTCTGGCAGGTGGGGCAGGATCTTCCCGAGGGGCATCCCTACCGGGCTGAATATCCAGGGAATGTCTGGCCGGCGGAGATCCCTGGATTCCAGCTGCATGCCCAGGAGATCTTTCGCCGTCTCGAAGACTGCGCCCGCAGCCTGCTCGAGAGCCTTGCCGAGTTCTTTCAGCTCCCGGCGGGGACCTTCTCGGACATGATCGTTGATGGAAATCACGTGCTGCGCGTTATCCACTACCCTCCGTTGTCCGGAGAGGTAGATCCGGCGGCCTTCCGCTCGGCTCCCCATGAGGACATCAACCTTATCACGCTCCTGTGCGAGGCGACCCAGGGAGGGCTCGAGATCCTGACACGCGAGAACGAGTGGATTCCCGTAGATGCGAAGTCCGGCCAGATCGTGGTCGACAGCGGTGACATGATCTCCAGGGTGACAAACGGAATCGTTCCGGCGACGACCCACCGTGTCTCTAATCCAAAGCGCGCCGTCAACGAGTCGCGTTATTCGATTCCTTTCTTCGTGCATCCTTTCTCATCCTGCGACCTGACGGTCATGGACAGGTTCGTGAGCGAGGACCGTCCGCCGAGTTTTGAGCCCATAACCGCCGGCGAGTATCTCGAGCAGAGACTGCGAGAGATCGGGCTGAAGGGGTGATGTAGCTGATGTCGGATATCCGATCGATACCCGAAGTTGCCGGACTGGATTCATCCGGAGGAGTGGTTCGTCTCTCGCCGGAGCTGGATGTGCCGCTCACCGAGCGAGTGCGAGACCTGATCGATTGCCCGGAGTTTCGCCGCCTCTCGGGAATTCCGCAGCTCGGGCTCGTCTCCCTGGTCTACCCGGCCGCTACCCACAGCCGTTTTGAGCATTCGCTCGGGGTCTATCGCCTGGGGCTGCTGTTTCTCAGGCACCTCTCGCACAATGAGCGCTTCGCTGAAGCGATCAGCAGGGAGCAGGCGGAGCTCTTTATCGTCGCCGCCTTGCTGCACGATATCGGTCACTGGCCATTCTGCCACCCGATCGAGGATATCAGGCTGGATGGGGTTCCGCGGCACGAGGAGTTCGCGGCGAGCTTCCTCCTCGATGGAGAGCTCGGCAATTGTATCGAGAAGGACTGGGGAATCAAGCCCCGGGCGGTCCTGGCCCTTCTCTCGGGAGAGGCCTCCAACCCGGCGGAGAGCGTTCTCTCCAGCATGCTCTCGGGACCGATCGACATCGACAAGCTGGACTACCTGATGCGCGACAGCTTTCACGCCGGCGTTCCCTACGGGCGTAACTACGACCAGGGCCGCCTGATCGGCAGCCTGTGCCTGAACGAGGCCGGCGATGGGCTCGCCATTACGCAGAAGGGCAAGACGGCCGCCGAGATGATGGTCTTTGCGCGCTATGTGATGTTCAGCGAGGTTTACTGGCATCACGGGGTTCGCGCAGCCACGGCGATGCTGCAGCGGGCCTTCTACCTGCTGTACCGGGACATCGCCCGGGACGAGGTCTTTCGCCTCTCCCAGGACGGGATGGTGACCCAGATGCGCAACGTGGCCAGGCAGCCCGAAGCGCGGGAGCTTCTCGACGGTCTCTTCGGGCATCGTCGGGTACTCTACAAGCGGTTGGCCCAGTTCAGCTTTTATGAGAGCCCGGAGGTTTACGAGCAGGTGGCGCGGCGCTCCTACGACTGGCTCGTGGGCTGTTCCGACGAGCTCGCACGGGCGCTTAGCAGTCGCACCGGTGGAGAGATCCATGGCCACGAGGTGCTGATCGATGCACCGCCGGTCGAGAAGGAGGTCGAATTCAAGATCGACGTCTTCGATCAGAAGAAGAATTCCTACCGGCCGCTCGAGGAGGTCTCGCCGGTGGTTCGCACCCTGGCGCACGAACAATTCGATGATTTCGTCAAGCGGGTCAGGGTCTTCATCCACCCTCGTCATTCAAAGAGTTGTTCAGAATTGGGTGATCTTTCGCAATTGCTGCTGGAGGCCGCCGCCGGGGCGGACTCCCGCGCCGGGAACCAGGTAGCGCAGGGAAGCTAGCCCGTCATGGAATACATGCAGGAGAGGCTGATCAGCGTATTCGGATTGTTCGTCATGATGGGCCTTGCCTGGCTGATGAGCTCCAATCGTAAAAAGGTTTCTCTACGGGTAGTGGGGGGCGGGCTTTTACTGCAGTTTGTATTCGCCGTCCTGATTTTCTATACGCCCCCCGGGAGAATATTTTTCGAGTTCCTCGGCGATATGTTTAACAGCCTTCTGGCCTGCGTGGACAAGGGGACCGAGTTTCTTTTCAAGGGGCATGTCCAGGATAAAGAACTCAATGCCCATACGAAAGTTGGTCACGAAAATGGATTGCTGGCCCTCAAGATTCTTCCAACGATCATCTTTTTCTCCGCCTTCATGTCGATTCTCTACCACATCGGGGTGGTCCAGTTCGTGATTCGCGGCATGGCCTGGGTGATGCAGAGAACCCTGCGTACATCCGGAGCGGAGAGTCTCTCGGCGGCGGCCAATATCTTCGTCGGGCAGACCGAGGCTCCCCTTGTGATCAAGCCCTACGTGGCGACGATGACCCATTCCGAGTTGATGGCGGTCATGGTCGGGGGGTTTGCTACTGTGGCCGGTGGAGTGCTTGCGCTCTACGTTTCGATTGGGATTGATGCCGGGCACCTGCTCGTCGCATCGGTGATCTCTGCTCCGGCCGCCCTGTTGATCGCGAAGCTCCTGCGGCCGGAGGAGGAGGAGCCGCAGACTCTCGGAGACGTACGGGTGGAGGTTCCGAAACAATCCGTCAACATCATCGATGCGGTCGCCCAGGGCGCGATCACCGGGGTCAAGCTGGCCATCAATGTCGGCGCCATGCTCATCGTATTCCTGGCGCTGATCGCGGTGGCCAATGGAATCCTGGGCTGGGTGAACCAGGATTGGAGCCTGGAGGTGATCTTTGGATACCTGTTCTGGCCTTTCGCATGGCTGATGGGGGTGGAGGCTGCGGATTGCGCCAGGGTCGGTGAGCTCCTTGGAATCAAGATGGCCGCCAACGAGGCGGTAGCTTATTTCAAGATGTACGAATGGGAGGGAACCGAAGGACTCACTCAGCTCTCAGCACGCTCCAAGGTCATAGCCACCTACGCCCTCTGCGGCTTCGCTAATTTCGCCAGCATCGGGATCCAGATAGGCGGAATCGGTCCCCTGGCCCCCAAGCGCCAGGGCGACCTCGCCCGGCTCGGCCTCAAGGCCATGCTCGGCGGTACGCTGGCGGCCTTCATGACCGCCTGCATCGCGGGAATCCTTCTCTGAGCCGCCGCCTATTTGGAATACTTTGAGATCGCGCGGCGGATCTCGCGTTCGCTGTCGCGTTCGCGCTTGGCCGCGCGTTTGTCGTGGACGTGCTTTCCCTTGCAGATTCCCAGCATCACCTTGGCGATGCCGCGCTTGTTGAAGTAGACCTTCAGGGGTATGAGGGTCTGGCCCTTGATCGACACGGCCTTGTAGAGCTTGCGGATTTCCCGCTTGTGCAGCAGCAGCTTCCGGCGTCTGGTCGCCTCGTGACCGAACAGGCGCGCGTTCTTGTACTCGGAGATATGGAGGCCCTGGATGAAGGCCTCTCCGTTTTCGATACGGGCGTAGCTTTCGGCGAAGCTGAGGTTTCCCTCGCGTAGAGATTTAACCTCCGAGCCGATGAGAACGATGCCCGCCTCGATCTTGTCGAGCACGTGGTAGTCGTGGTAGGCGCGCCGGTTTTTAAATTCTTTTGGAGTAGCCATTGGAAGGTAGTTTCTTTCCGCGGGAGCCGTCCATCAAGGGCCGATCTGCAGGAACTCTTCAGCGCCTGGGCTTGTAGCGGCCAGCGGCCGCGCTCCAGGCCTCGGCCACCTCCCTGTCGAGGAGATGGCTCGGGCGGACGTTCCGCAGCGCGCTCAGCATGATCTGCCGCAGTCCGGGATTGTTTTTTTCGAGCTCGGTGAGCAGCTCGGCGATCTCGACTCGCTTGAGGTTGTCCTGGGAGCCGCAGAGATTGCAGGGGATGATAGGGTAGCCCCTCGAGAGGGAGTGGCTCTCGATGTCCTCTTCCGAGCATTCGATGAGCGGGCGGATCACCTCGAAGCGTTTGTCCTGGGTTCTGTAGCTGGCCGGCATGGCCTGCAGGCGGCCGGCGTAGAAGAGATTGAGCAGCAGCGTCTCGAGGGCATCGTCGCGGTGGTGGCCGAGGGCGAGCTTGTTGCAGCCTATACGCTCGGCCGCGGTGTAGAGAATCCCCCGCCGCAGCCGCGAGCAGGGGCCGCAATAGGTGGCGTTGTCGTCTCCTTCCGTCAGCTCGAGAACGGTAGAGTAGGTGTCTTCGGAGATGATCTCGCAGGGTGCGTCAAATGCTTCGAGCCAGGCGGCCAGTTCGGCGCCGTCATAGCCGGGCTGCTGTTGGTCAAGGTGGACGGCGACCAGCTCATAATGAACAGGCGACTTGCGTTGGGCGGCCTGGAGGAGGTCCAGGAGCGTATAGCTGTCCTTGCCGCCGGAGACGGCGACAAGAATCCTGTCGCCCTCCTCGATCAGCCCGTAGGTGCCGACCGTGCGCAGCATGGTCCTCGAAAGTCTCGCGCGGATTTTTCCCGGAGCCTCAGCCGGGCTCTCTCCCGCCGGGGCCTCCGGGGCGCCGAGAACGGTCAATTCGAGCAGGCGGTCTTCGGCTGGGGACTTGGGGTCGCTCATAGTTATTTCCCGGTCTCGCCGGGGAAAAGCTCCGAGAGCTTCAACTCAAAAAGCAGGGGAGTGTAGAGGGCGTAGGGCCCGGAAGCTTTTTTCTTCCCACGGCGCCGGTAGTTGCCCTTGACTGAGTCGGGGTCGTTGATGATCCACAGGCGTCCTCCCTCTTGATCGATGGCGAGCCCCTCAGGCGAGACCCAGTGGATGCGGTTTCCTGCCGGGTCGCGAAGGTCGAGGTCAAGCCACCGGGCTACCCGGGCTGACTCAAGGTCGATCAGGAGTATCCGTTCCTGATCGCGGGCAAGGGCCAGGAGCCAGGCGCGCTTGTCCCTGCGCAGGAACTGGATGTCGTTGATGTTGAGGAGAGATTTTTTCTTGTCTTTGCGCCGGCTGACGTGACTGAAGGATATTCCGAGATCCCTCGCGGTGACCGATTCACTCGTCGCGAGCTCGGCGAGGGAGAGCTCGAGAATACGGGGAAGATTGTCGGCTGCCCTCTCGAAGGCCAGGTAGGCTTTTCCGGGAGTGTCGGCAAGGGCAATTCCCTCAAGGCGAAAATTTCTGTCGTTCTGCCAGGGCCGGAGGTTCTCCGGGAAGCGGATCTCGACCAGGGATTCGAGCTTCACCGTCGGCTTTTCCGTGGGCCCCTCCAGGTTGAGAACGCTGATCCAGGGAACCTTGTCCTCGGTGATCCCGTAGAGCTTGCGGCCTCCGGGGATGGCGGCCAGGCCCTCGAAATCGGAGTTGGGTATCGAGCGATAGGTTTTGAAGTGCCGGTTCTCTCCAGGCTTTTCGTCCGGGGGAGTGATCTTCAGAGGAGGGCAGAGGAGCCGCCCGGACACCGGGTCGATGTTGAAGAGATGCCCGGGGTACTGGCTGCGCTGGTCGCCCGCGGAAAGAAGGGAGGAGCCCCTCCAGAGGAGGGCCGAGGGCTGCAGTCCGCGCCGGAAGGAATCAGGGCCGATGGCTGTTCCGGTTGAGTCGAGAACCCACTTCCCCCGCAGCTCGAGGGGCGCGGTGTCTCCGGCTAGCGAACCCGGGAGACTGCCGAGAGCCGCCGCCAGGGCGAGGAAGACTGTGGTGTGCAAGGGTGTTTTCATTCCGGATCTTTTTGCCGGGCCTGAAGAGTTTTCAACGCGGCGACAATTGTCGTTGAACATCTGACGGACCGCAAGGCATCATGCCCGGTCGAGTCGAAACTGTGAATAAGGGATGGAACCATGAGCGAACTACCTCTCGACCTGTGCTACGAGCCCGTTATGCCGGCCGATCGAACTCCCGGAATCGGCTGTATCGGTGCCGGCTTCATCATGGCGGACTGTCACCTGGTCGCCTACCGGAACGCCGGCTTCAATCCCGTGGCCATCGCCAATCGAACCCTCTCACGGGCCCAGGAGGCGGCCGAGCGCCACGGCATAGATAAAGTATACGAGGACTATGAAGAATTGCTCGCCGATCCGGCGGTCGAGGTGGTCGACATCGCCCTGCCGCCTGATTTGCAGCGCGGCGTGGTTGACCGGATCTGCGAAGGCTACGCCGGTAAGATTCGCGGAATCCTGGCCCAGAAGCCCCTGGCCATGACCTACGAGGATGCCCGGCATATCGTGGAGACCTGCTCAGCGGCCGGCATCACCCTCGCGGTGAACCAGAACATGCGCTACGACCAGTCCATCCGCGCTCTCAAGGATTTGCTCGGTCGCGGGCTCTTAGGCGAGCCCGTCCTGGCGACCATCGACATGCGGGCTATTCCGCATTGGTCGGACTGGGCCGTTCCCTACGGCAAGCTCTCCTACTACATCATGAGCATCCATCACATCGACACCTTTCGCTACCTGTTCGGCAATCCCGAGCGGGTGCTCTCGAGCAGCCGGCCCGATCCGCGCACCGAGTTTCCCCACCAGGATGGAATCAACATGTACATCTTCGAGTACTCGAGCGGTCTGCGCTGCACCAGCCTCGATGATGTGTGGACCGGTCCCTGCCGCGAGGGCTCAGGTGGAGACATCTACATCAACTGGCGGGTCGAGGGAACCGATGGGATCGCCGAGGGTACCATCGGCTGGCCAGGCTATCCGGATGCAGTACCCAGCACCCTGCGCTATACCTGCAAGGAAGGCGGCGAGACCTGGGTTGAGCCGAAGTGGGACAAGGTCTGGTTCCCCGACGCCTTCGAGGGAACCATGGCGCAGCTGCTCGTGGCCCTGGAGACCGGCGAGAAGCCGGAGATCGATGGAGAGGACAACCTCGACACGGTCGCCCTGGTGGAGGCCTGCTACCGCGGGGCCATGGAACACAGGATCTTTACGATCGATGAGATACGGTCCGCTTGACGGCGGAGCTGGATGATTGATAAGAAGAGGGGCTGCCGCATGGCGGTGGGCTTCGAAATACGGAAACGAATTCGAGAGGAATAAGGAAAACATGAAACTCGGAATGATCAACTCCGCCTGGGAGCAGCATGGCATTGACCTTCTCAGCGGCCTCGAACGCACCAAGGAGATCGGCTTCGACTGTGTCGATATCTTCCAGGACCCCCTCGATCCCGGCGCAGATGAGCGGATCACCGCTGTTCGTGCCAAATGCGAAGAGCTCGAGCTGCCGATCATCAGCGTGGTTGGCGTCAGCGTAGGGCTGATTGATTTCAATCCGAGCGTCCAGGAGTTTCATCTCGACCGCTGCAAGAGGTATCTCGACATGGCGCAGCAGCTGGGCGCGAAGAACTACCTGCTGGTGATAGGGGAATATATCTGGCAGAAGGAGGTCATTCCGCCGGAGGAGCAATGGAAGTGGGGAGTCGAGCACCTCCAGACCCTGGGCGAATACGCCGCCGAACGCGACCTGGAGATTGTTCTCGAGCTCGAACCGTTCGATATGGCCCTCGTCAACAATCTCAGCGAGATGGGCAGGTTCCTTACCGACGTCGAGGTTCCCGCGGTGAAGGCCAACATCGACATCAGCCATATGCTCTTATCGGACTCGAAGCCCGAGGAGCTGGCGAGCCTGCGCGGGCGGGCGGGCCATGTGCACATCTCCGATTGCGATGGAGAGGTGCACGGAGATTTTCCTCCCGGTGACGGAGTGGTCGATTTTCCACCCTACCTGCAGGCGATCAAGGATCTCGATTTCGATGGCGCCATCAGCCTCGAGCTGGAGTATTCGCCCGAGCCTGAGAAGATCGTTGAATGGGTCACGAAGGCCTACGATGCGACCGACAAGCTCATGCGGGAGATTGACCTGAGGGGCTGAGGGGCGAGGCTGCGGTCAGCCTAGAGCTTCGCGGACCGGGGTGATTCCAACTCTCGAGACTGCCAGCAGGACGGTCGAAAGGAGGGAGCAGGCTACCGTTTCGTCCATTCCGGTCCGCATGGCGATCGGTCCCGCGAGGGAGGCGATGTAGAGTGAGAGGTTTGTTGCCGAGGCCGCGCCGGCTCTCCCCCTGGGTCTTTCTCCGGGGGTCTCCAGGGAGGGCTCGGATTGTTGCAGTCCAAGCTCGATCGGTTCGAAGAGGGCGGCGGCCAGATTTTCATTCACCTCGTCGAGCTGCCTTGCGAAGGCCTCGAGGCGGGGGCCGGGGTCTGCCTCGAAGTAATACCGCGCCGAGTTGTAGTGGGCATTGGGACCGGAGAGCAGCAGGCGCTCCGCATCAACCAGCCGGGCATGCTCCTCGCTGTCGAGGGCCTTCTCATGGTAGGCCTTCAGGATCCAGTCCTTCAGGGGCTCCTCATCGAGGTTGAGGGCCTCCCGCTCTCCATCGGAAGGAAGGCTCATACTCCCTCTCGATTGCACCGGATCATGTAGGAGTTGGACCTGTCCGTCGAGGGCGTGTAGCCGTCGAGGGGAAGGAGGTGGGTGTGGATCGCGTCGAGGAGCCAGCTCTCGGTCGGGAAAAAGAGATCTTCCTGCTCGGCCGAGGGAGTGATCCAGTTCCGTGCTCCGACGATGGTCACTGGCGCGTCGAGATGGTCGAAGGCCATCTGCTGGATGTTGGTCGCCAGGGTATTCAGGTAGCTTCCTCGCTCGCAGGCATCTGATGCGAGCAGGATTCGCCCGGTCTTGCGCACCGAATCGAGCACCAGGCTGTAATCGAAGGGCACCAGGCTGCGAGCATCGATGATCTCGGCGGACAGGCCATGGTCAGCCTCGAGCTGCCGCGCCGCCTCCACAGCCTTGTAGAGGGTGGCTCCGACGGTGAGGATCGTCAGGTCGTCACCATCGCGCTTGATGTCAGGCTGGCCGATGGGGATCTTGTAATACTCCTGGGGGACCTCCTCGCGGAACTGCTCGGTCTCGCCGTAGACGCGCTGGCTCTCGAAGAAGATGACCGGATCGTTGCCGCTGAGGGCCGAGGCCATGAGTCCCTTGGCATCGTAGGGGGTGACCGGGAAGCAGACCTTGAGTCCCGGGATATGCGAGACCAGGGCGCTCCAGTCCTGCGAGTGCTGGGCTCCGTACTTGCTGCCGACCGAGACCCGTACGACCACGGGCATCTGGATCTCGCCTCCGGACATGCCCTGCCACTTGGCGAGCTGGTTGAAGATCTCGTCCCCGGCGCGGCCGAGGAAGTCGCAATACATGAGCTCTACCAGCGCCCGGCCGCCTTCCATGCCGTAGCCGACGGCGGTTCCGGCGATGGCTGCCTCGGAGATCGGTGAATTGAAGAGACGATGGTAGGGGAGGGATTCGGTCATTCCGCGGTAGACCGCGAAGGCTCCGTCCCAGTCCCTGTTTTCCTCGCCGTAGGCGATCAGCCGGTGGTCATTGTAGAAATGATGGATGATCGGCTCAAAGAGCGCGTCCCGGTAGGAGATCGCCTTTCCCTCAGGCAGCGCCGCCCCGGTTTCCGGATCGATGCCGGCGCGGCTCTTCTGGGCCAGCGCCAGCACGCGGCTGTTTTCCTCCAGCGGCTTGAGAACATCGCCCTCCCTGATCCCGGGCAGCTCCTCTTCATCCTGGTGGCAGAACATGAAGCGGGCTATCGGCTCACCGCCGAGACGGGGAGAGACCTCCAGGTCGGTGGCGAGCTGATAGGCCTTGAGGATCTTCTCCCTGGCGTGCTTTTCACAGCCGGCGAGCTCGTCATCGCTGGCCGCGGAGCTCTCGATAAGCTGCTTGCCGAACTCCTTGATCGGGTCGATGTTTCTCCACATCTCGATCTCTTCACGCTCCCTGTAGGCGCTCGCATCGCTTGGCGAGTGTCCGCTCTGGCGATAGGCGATGACCTCGAGCAGAACAGGGCCCTCACCGTTTCTGATGACCTCCATCTTGCGGCGGAAGGCATCGATGACGGCCAGGGGATTGTTGCCGTCGATGGTCTCGGCGTGAAGATTGAACCTGTTGACCCCGGCTCCGAGGCAGGCCAGGCGTTCGAAGCCCATGGTCTCTCCGCGGGTCTGGCCGCCCATGCCGTAGAAATTATTCATGAAGCTGAAGATCACCGGCAGGCCGCCCTGGTAGGGCTCCGGCCAGAGGTTCCAGAGCTGCCCCATGGTGGCGAAATTCATCGCCTCCCAGACGGGTCCGCAGCCGCTGGAGGCGTCGCCGATATTGGCCACGGCGATTCCGCTGTCGCGCTGCAGGCGCATGAACAGGGAGGAGCCGACGGCGATATCCGCGCTTCCTCCGACAATGGCGTTGTTGGGATAGGTACCAAAGGGCAGGAAGAATGCGTGCATCGAACCGCCCAGGCCGCGGTTGAAGCCCGTGGCCCGTCCGAAAATTTCAGCCAGCAGCCCGAAGAGGAGAAACTCCTCTCCCTTTTCCTTCTGGTCCTCGCTGGCCTCGCTTTCGAGGGCCTTCCAGATCTCCCCATCGAGAGAGCCCTCGATGATCTCCCCGAGCTCATCCCCGGAGAGCTTGTGGATCGCGCTCAGGCCCTTGGCGAGAAATTCTCCATGGCTGCGATGGCTTCCGAAGATGTGGTCAGTCGCTCCCAGCAGGAAGGACTGGCCAACGGCGGCCGCCTCCTGCCCGATCGAGAGGTGGGCGGGCCCCTTGTGGTCGTACTCGAGTCCCTGGTAGCTCCCCATCTTCTTCACCTGGTCGAGCATCGTTTCGAATTCACGGATGATGACCATGTCCCTGTAGATCAGGAGAGCTTCTTCGTTGCTTATCTTTCCATCGGCGATCTCTCCTGCCAGGTTTCCGGAATAGGAATTGGCGGGAATCTCCCCGATGTCGGTTGTCGAAGAGCGACGGACCTCTTCGGGATTTACTATCAGGTGCTTGACCATCTCGAGTTTGTTCTTTTTCTGTTGGGTCGGATTTTCAGCGAACGGGTGAGTCTATTAGAGTGCCGGGTAAAAGACAAGTCCGGGCGCTTCGGAAGAAGGTCAGCGCTCCCTCGGCTGGAGCGTCTGGGGCTCCACCCGCTGCCCATTGGCGTAGAGCAGTCTTCCCGGCATTTCTTCCGCCGTTTTCCCGCTTCCAGGAGCCCGTAGATTGACGCTGATGGAGTCGATCTTCTTCTCTCCAAGGCGGGCGAGAATTTCGGGAACGGCAATGGATAGCGTCTTCTTGCGAGGCCATTCAATGAGCCCGGCTTCCTCTTTGAAGCAATCGAGCGGCAGGTAGGTGGAGTTGATTCGCAGGTCGCCCTGGACGCCGGCCAGGGGCTTTGGGAAGGAGATCTCCAGCTTCAGGCCGCCGGGACGCTCAACATATCTCGTCTCGAGCTGTCCATCTCTGAGGAAGAAGTCCTGGATGGGCGGGTAGACCGCCCTCGCGAGAAAGGGAGTCTGTCCGAGGAACAGGAGGATC
>Ga0310124_10000295_pt1 | contig 34080 bp, 27 predicted proteins | sample CB11b_AW_Bot5_MG_FD_203507 | JGI IMG/M metagenome (GOLD analysis project Ga0310124, IMG submission 203507) | Marine microbial communities from Western Arctic Ocean, Canada - CB11b_AW_Bot5 | ecosystem: Environmental > Aquatic > Marine > Oceanic | place: Canada: Western Arctic Ocean | collected...
CTGACACAAACCGCAAAATTAGCGGTACTCGGTGAGCTGTCAGCCAGCATTAACCACGAAATCAACCAACCACTTGCAGCGCTACGAACATACAGTGAGAACAGCTTAAAGCTGCTTGAAATGGAACGGACTGACTTGGTCAAAAGCAATCTCGATAAAATGATTGCTTTGAATACCTCAATTACCGACATCATCGCGCGTCTTAAAGTCTTCACTCGTAAGGTCACCAAGCAAGAACATCACGTCGCAAACCTGCATCAATCGATCAACAACGCGACCAGTATTCTTAGTGCGCTAATGATCAAACAAGGCATCACGCTAAGGTTAAGCACAGTGCCAGACGACATTAACATTGCGATTCACCCAACCGAGCTCGAACAAGTGCTGGTTAACCTGATTCACAACGCGACTCAAGCACTTCAACAACAAGTTCTTGAACAGAAAATCTTGCAGGAGCAACAAAACCTGGAAAACGTAGACCAACAGGCTAGCCCACAGATAGGCATCGAATGGCAACTGCATCATGACTCTTGTCAGGTGATCATTTGGGATAACGGAATTGGCATGCAGGACGACAAATTAGAAAAGTTGTTCGACCCGTTCTTTACCACTAAACCGGAAGGCTTAGGGCTAGGGCTCTCAATATCGAAACGGATTATTGAGGCGTATCACGGCACGATCAGCGCGAACCGATTAGAGCCTTCAGGCATGGTATTCTCGCTAAACATCCCGTTATATAACGATAAGGGCTGACGGGCCGTTGTTATTGTTGATTAGAAAACGAACGTTACATACTGCTAATGTTACATATTGCTAATCTGACATACAGCAAATCACATACTGTTAAGGACTCGACTTTTGCACTCTATGCCTAAACTCTATTTTGTCGACGATGAACCCGCAATCCGAGACTCCGTAGAACAAGCCATGCTCATTGAAGGCATCGATATAGTCTGCTTTCCTAATGCTATTGAGGCATTAAAGAAAATAGATACCGCGCAAGCTGGAATTGTCATCACCGATATTCACATGCCAGTGATGGATGGCATTCAATTGACACAAAAGTTGCTGAGCCAAAATCCTCATTTTCAGATCATCGTCCTTACTGGGCATGGTGACGTGCAAACCGCGGTGTCGGCAATGAAAGCTGGCGCTTACGATTTTCTGGAAAAGCCATTTGTGGTCGATGGCCTACTCACCGCGGTAAAAAAAGCCGCAGATAAACTCGCACTGGTTGAAGAGAACAACTTATTGCGTAAAGAGTTGGCGATGCAGAATCAGGTGGGACCAAAACTGATTGGTCAATCGCCATCCATGCAGGCATTACGCCGAGAACTGATCACTTTAGATACCCAAACTCACCCCCTTCTACTGTTTGTCGGCGATCTCGGGACAGGTAAAAGGGTCACGGCGCAGTACACGCACGATCTACACAGCCATCAATCCGCGGAACTTTGCCCTGTCGCTGCGTTCAATTTGCCACGCAATGACCAAGCTACGTTTGATCAGTTTATTGTGCAATTATTCAGCAAACATCAGGGCGGAACACTTTATATCCATGAAACAGAAGCATTAACTTCACAACAATGGCGCTGGTTGGCGGCTCTAAAACCCACTCTACTTCGTGAAAACTCATGCAAGACCAATGCAACTTGTATCATTATCGCAACCACAATAGTTCCAACTACAATTGTAGGTGAGTTCCGCCGATTTGATTTGCTAACCTTGGCGCAACGAACTGAAGATATTGGCTCCTTGTTTAAGCATTTTGCTCGTGGTGCGGCAAGTCGATATCAGCTGCCGCCACCCGTCATTACAGAAAAAGAGATTCAACGACTCATTGCGACTCATTGGACGGAAAACATTCGTCAGCTTCGCCAACATGCCGAACTCAGAGTGCTGACTCAAATTAAGCAGCCGTCACTCGACGGTGATACTGGTGAGCAAAGTGACGCGGATGAGCGTGACATGAGCATTGAGGAGCAGCAACAGTCGTTGAACCAACGCACTGATAGCTTTGAACAAATTATCTTAATTGAGGCACTACATCGCCATCAAGGGCGTTTAAAAGAAGTGCAACAAGAGCTGCAAGTGTCGCGAAAGACACTGTATGACAAGCTGAGAAAGCACCAATTGGATAAAACAGATTTCAAGAACCGATAAGTCTTAAAAAATATATAAATTCAAAGATTTAAAGGAGCAAAATCTTAACATTTATCAAAAGTAAGAATACACTCAATAGGCTTGCACTTTTATTTAGCAAACAAGGACTGTCATGAGCCAGAAGAATTACAGCAAATTGAACGAAACCGAACTTGAGTATGTCGATGATAAAACAGCGGCACTACTACTCAATACGCCCACCAGTGCGCGTATTATGTTATGGGTGATCGTTCTGTTTTTTATTGCTGCTATTGGGTGGTCCGCTTGGGCTGAGATCGATAAAGTCACCGTTGGCCAAGGCAAAGTCATCCCCTCTTCCCAAATCCAAGTGGTGCAAAACCTTGAGGGTGGCCTCGTAAAAGAGATATTGGTAAGGGAAGGTCAACGCGTTCAAAAAGGTCAGCAGCTGCTGTTGATCGATGACACTCGATTCCGTTCTGACTTCCGAGAGCGCGAACAACAAGTGGCAAACTTAACTGCCAGCGTGTTGATGCTTTCAGCTTCCTTTAACAGCGTGGTCATCAACGAAGAGTTCTCCGTCGAAAACTGGAAACAAAGTGTGTTACTCGACTACGGCAAACTCGCCTTCCCACCAAAGCTATACGAACTTCAACCTAAACTGGTTAATCGCCAGAAAGCCGAATATCGTCAAGACCTAAACAACCTAAGAAACCAACTTTCCGTTTTTGATCAACAAGTTGAACAGAAGCAACAAGACCTTGTTGAAATAAAATCGCGCGTCAATAACTTAAGACAAAGTTACAAATTCGCCCGTCAAGAGTTAGATATAACAAAACCGCTTGCCGATGAAGGCGTTGTGCCAAGAATTGAACTCCTCAAGCTTCAAAGACAAGTGAATGACACTCGCCGAGAAATGACCTCGAGCGAACTCAAAATCCCTCTCCTTCGTTCCGCAATCAAAGAATCTATGTTAAGCCGTATTGATGCTGCATTGAGCTTCCGCTCGGAACAACAAGAAAAGCTGAACCAAGCACAAGACAAGCTCTCTGCAATGACCGAATCTTCGGTTGGCCTTGAAGACCGAGTAAACCGTACCATCGTGGTCTCTCCCGTAACGGGCACAGTCAAAACACTCGGTATTAATACCGTGGGCGGTGTTATTCAGCCGGGTATGGACATTGTTGAGATTGTACCGACTGAAGACTCGCTATTGGTTGAAGCTAAAATCGCTCCGCAAGATATCGCATTCCTACGCCCAGAACTGACCGCCATTGTTAAATTTAGTGCCTATGACTTCACAAAATATGGCGGGTTGGAAGGTGTGCTAGAACACATCAGCGCCGATACCACTCAAGATGAAGAAGGCAATAGCTTCTACATCGTGCGTGTACGTACCGATAAATACAGCTTTGGACACAACGAAGAGTTGCCGATCATTCCTGGTATGACAGCCTCTGTCGATATCATCACGGGCAAGAGAACCGTACTTGAGTACATGTTGAAGCCACTATTAAGCGCTCAAAACAACGCATTAAAAGAGTAAGGACGCTTGATGCTTGATAGCGCCTTTCAATACACAGTGAACAGACAAGAGCAGAGGCTATGAAATCTCGGATTTCGTTATTGTTGCTGGTCCTCACCTCTTTTACCTCAATGGCGCTCAACAAGAGCGACCAAAGGTGGATAGACGCGGTTACTGCAACCTACGGGGAAAGAGCCGGAAAACGAGTGGCAACATGGCGCTCCAATATGACGTCGTACGAAGGGCTAAGTGAAACGGAAAAGCTCGATTCGGTAAACCGGTTCTTCAACCAAATGTACTTTGTCGATGACAACATACTGTGGGGAAAGAATGACTACTGGGCGACACCACTGGAGTTTTTAGGCAGTAACGCGGGTGATTGCGAAGACTTCACTATCGCAAAATACTTCTCTTTACTTGAACTCGGCGTCCCAGATAAAAAATTACGATTGGTGTACGTAAAAGCGCTTGAGTTAAACCAATTCCATATGGTGTTGGCATACTACTCAACACCCAGTGCAGAACCACTAATTTTGGATAACTTAAACCCTGAAATAAAACGCGGTTCTAAACGCGGTGACCTGCGACCGATATACAGTTTCAATGGTAAAAACCTTTGGTTAATTAAGTCGGCAGCAGGCAGCGGTAAGCTGGCAGGGAAATCTTCAAGATTGAGCTTATGGAACGACCTACGTTCTCGTGAGCGCTCTCTCAATTTAAACAAACCCATTATCAATTACGATGAGTAGGTACAATGACTTTATATAAACAGCTTGTGGTCGGGATGGTTGCGGTATTCATACTGCTGATGACGTCAGTTTTTATGATCGAATTCAATACCACCCGTGGATACTTAGAGGAGCAGCAACGCTCTGAGGTAAGTAATACCATTAATACTGTTGGACTGGCTCTCGCCCCTTACCTAGAAGAAAAGGACAAGGTGGCAGTGGAGTCTGTTATCAACGCCCTATTTGATGGCAGTTCTTATTCCGTCGTGCGATTGATTTTCCTAGACACCGGAGATGACATTCTCCGTTCATACCCTGTAAAGCCAACTGGCGTACCAGAGTGGTTTACTAACCTTAACCTATTTGAGCCTGTTCATGACCGCCGCGTAATTACCAGTGGCTGGATGCAACTGGCAGAAGTCGAGATCGTAAGTCACCCTGGTCCTGCCTACGATCAGCTTTGGCAAGCGTTCATCCGCTTACTGAGCATCTTTGGCACGATCTTCTTGCTCGGTTTAGTGTCTATCTCTTGGATCCTTAAGCGTGCTTTACGCCCGCTCTCGTTGATCATTACTAAGATGGATCAGATCGCCAAGAATCATTTTGGAGAACCACTGGCTCGTCCAAAGACAAAAGATCTCACCTTGGTTGTCGATGGTATCAACCACATGTCGACCCAAGTTGAACTGGCCTTTAAAAACCAAGCGAAAGAAGCTCAAAAGCTGCGTGAAAGAGCGTATATCGACCCTGTATCTCAGCTAGGCAACCGCGCTTACTACATGTCTCAGTTAACTCAATGGTTAGAAGAGTCGAGTTTAGGTGGTTTAGCCGTACTAAAAGCCGAATTTATTAGTGAAGAGTACGACGAAAAAGGCTATCAAGAAGGTGATGCCTTGGTTCATCAACTGGCTGAACAGCTGCAAGCTTCAATCTCATCGCCAGATATCACCATCGCCCGTATTTCTAGTGACGAATTCGGTTTCATCATGCCGAACATTGATGAAAGCGAACTTAAACTTGTTGCTGGCAGCATCGTAAACTGCATTCAAAACCTAGGTTCAGACCCAACAGGTACGGCGAATCCACACATCGCGCTAGGTGTTACATACAGCAACACGCGAAAAACCAGTACCGAAATTATGTCGTTGGTCGATAACGCACTCTCAAGTGCGAAGGCGAACCGTGAACTGACTTACGGCTACGTAACGGCAGACGATCATGGTGCTGTAATGGGCAAACAACAATGGCGTATGTTGGTTGAAGAAGCGATCATCAACGACCTTGTCACCTTCCGTCTGCAAGCTGCAAACAATGCCTTTGGTAAAACGTATCACCAAGAAGTGTTCTCTGCGATTGAAAAAGAGGGGGTTCGTTACGGTGCAAACCAATATCTATACGCACTAGAACAGTTAGAAATGAGCCACATTCTCGACCAATACGTTATCGAGAAGATGATAGAGAAACTGAATGCGAAAGAAGTCACGAGCCCCGTTGCTATCAATATTTCGCCAAGCAGTATTTCTCAGCCAAGCTTCATCCGCTGGATTGGTAAAACTCTTGAACACAATGCCTCAATTGCTCACCTGTTACATTTTGAGATTCCAGAAAATTGTTTCATCAATGTTCCGCACTACACGGCGCTGCTGTGTAACACCATTCGTAACGCTGAGTCCGTATTCGGGGTTGATAACTACGGACGTAATTTCCAATCATTGGATTACATCAACGAGTACCGCCCAAGCTATGTGAAGTTGGATTACTTGTTTACACACAACCTTGATGATGAAAAACAGAAATTCACCTTAACGTCGATCTCTAGAACCGCTCACAACCTAGGCATAACCACCATTGCGTCTCGAATAGAAACTCAGACTCAGCTAGATATCCTGTCTGATAACTACGTAGAAGTGTTCCAAGGCTTCATTGTTGATAAATAGTTGTAAGGGTTATATCGCATGCAAGATCCACTATTAAACTCACTGATCTACGTTAGTCGGTATTACGGGTTAGCTAACTCGCCCGAAGCGTTGATCAATGGGCTACCACTATCCGATGGAAAGCTAACCCCTTTCCTATTCCCTCGTTCTGCTGAACGAGCGGGATTAGTGGCGAAAGAAAACCGTTCCGAGTTAGAAAGTATTCCTCACCTAATTCTGCCTGCTATTCTACTTCTCAAACAGGGCGAAGCATGTGTTCTAAATAGTATCGATTTAGAAAAACAAGAAGCAGAGATCATCACCGCAGAAAGCGGGATGGTGCCTATCGTCATTCCAGTCGATGAACTCAAAGAACAATTCATCGGCCGCTACTTCTTGGTAAAAAAACAATTCCGTTATGATGAACGTTCACCAGAGGTTCTAAAAACACGCAAAGGTCACTGGTTTTGGAGCACCATTTGGGAATCTAAAAACATCTATCGTGATGTGTTGATTGCATCCATTCTGATCAATATCTTCGCCATTGCCGCGCCAATGTTTACTCGTTTGGTGTACGACAAAGTAGTCCCCAACCTCGCTTTTGAAACCCTGTGGGTGTTGGCGAGTGGTATTTTCGTTGTCTTCCTGTTCGATCTGCTGCTCAAGTTAATGCGCAGTTACTTCATTGATGTCGCGGGGAAAAAATCCGATATCCTCATTTCCTCTAAATTGTTCAGTAAAGTTCTGGGGATTCGCATGGAAGCAAAGCCTGCCTCTGTAGGCGCTTTCGCGAAAAACCTGCAAGAATTTGAATCAATCCGTGAGTTCTTTACCTCAGCAACCATTGGCTCGTTAATCGACTTACCATTCGCGCTGATGTTCTTGGCGTTAATTTGGCTGATGGCCGGAAACCTTGTGTTTGTTCCTGTCGTCGGTGTGGTCATTTTGATCATCTATGCACTGTTAATCCAAGGGCCACTACGCCGTACGATTGAAGAAGGCTCTCGACTTGCTTCTCAGAAGTACGCGAACTTAATTGAGAGTTTGGCTGGGTTAGAAACCGTTAAGCTATTCAGTGCGCAAAGTCAGTTCCAATTCCGTTGGGAAGAAGCGGTTGCGCACATGGCAAACTGGAATATCAAAAGTCGCCGCATCACCGACAGCATCCAAAACACCGCAGGCTTTGTTCAACAAAGTACCAATGTAGGTATGATCATTTTTGGTGTGTACCTCATCGCAGAAGGTGAACTCACTATGGGTGGCTTGATTGCCGCGACCATGTTGAGCGGCCGTGCAATTGGCCCTCTTGTTCAACTGTCTTTGCTTTCTACACGTTACAACCAAGCAAAGTCTTCGATGACCTTGATTGAACAAGTAATGTCGATGCCTGATGAACAGGAAGAAGGTAAGCGCTACATCCACCGTCCGATTATTCAGGGTCATATTGCGCTAGATAAAGTGACGTTCCACTACCCAGACTCGCCTGTCGCTTCGATTAGAGACCTAACCCTTAATATCAAACCCGGTGAAAAAGTAGCGATCATTGGCCGAATTGGTTCAGGCAAGACCACACTAGAACGTTTGATCATGGGCCTATACAAGCCTACAGAAGGTCATGTGCGCATTGATGACACTGACATGGAACAACTGCATCATGTCGACGTACGACGCAATATAGGCTGTGTACCGCAAGACAGTAACCTGTTCTACGGCTCAGTAAGAGACAACATTACCTTAGGTCGCCCGTTGGTCGATGACCGTGATGTGATGGACGCAGCCAACCGTGCAGGCGTGACCGCTTTTACTCAGCAAGATCCAGCAGGCTTAGAACGCCAAGTGGGCGAAGGTGGTGCTTTACTATCTGGTGGTCAACGTCAGTCGATTGCCATAGCGAGAGCCTTCTTAGGACGTCCGCCCGTGCTTTTGATGGATGAACCGACCAGTGCGATGGATAATCGCTCAGAGATGCACATCAAACATCAACTCAACCAGTTATTGCCAAACGAGACATTGATTCTTATCACCCACAAAACATCGATGTTGGATATTGTAGATAGAGTGATTGTGATGGAGAGAGGCAGCATTATTGCCGACGGTCCGAAAGCACAAGTTCTGTCAGACTTGAAGCAAGGCAAGGTAAGAGCAGCAAGTTAAAGCGCTCATGTGACTTAAAGAATCTAACTAAATCAATATCAGCAAAAGTAAAGGGGGAGCATCAGCTCCCCCTTTTTTTGTTTGTTCTAATGAGTAGAAAATAGCCCGAGCCGCTCTATTCAGAGTCGGTCAATTTCAAAGTATTTCAATTACAACGAGATATCTTCTTGTTCCATTTTGAATGAACATTGAATCTCGTATTGGTTGAACGAGAAAACACTGCCGCCATGAGTTCGCTTGGTGGTGACTGTCTCATCACCAAATTGAATCGTCACTCGGGTATACACCTTTTCATGCGCCTCAACTGTGCACTCGGCAAGGTTGGTTTCAAACTCAGCTTCGAGTGTATCCAACTGCGACTTAGTGTTTTCAATCGCGAAATTGTTCTTTTCTCGATGCTGCTCAATTTCTAGCGCTTGCTCTTCGCTGCGTTCCGCTTTTGGTCGCTTCTTAAATTCGAGCTCTTGGCGAATCACATCCATGGTCTGCTCTTGAGCGTGCTTATAAGTTTCTTTCAGCTCGGCTATCTTTTGTCGGTAACCATCGTAACGTGCAAATCCGTGTACCTTGGTTGCGGTATCTCCTTCTACGCCTAAAAAGACACACTCCACTTTCCCACCGACTCTAGCTTCGCCGCCACTGAGCGTACCGTGCTTCTTCAAACTGTCCATCACGATAAGGTTGTTACCACAACGAATATCATTACTCATGCTGTGCACACCCAGTCGAAGGTCGGTGGCGGTTTGGAGTTCGGCGTTCTGCGCGTAGCTTGCTGTGATAGAACCTTTGCTAAACACCTTGCAGCTTTTCGGCTCACCCTCTTTAGTCGTATGACCGATAATCCCCTTCGCGACTTTTATGTCACCCTGAGCTTGGACTTCTGCCGATTCAATAAAGCCACCAACCGTGACACTTCCTGTCGCTTTAACGATCATTCCCGGTTCAATGTTCCCAGAGACAAAGACATTGCCTTTGAATTTAACGTGTCCGGTTGATACATCTACGTTGCTAACACACAAGGCGTCATCTACTTCAATAGTTCTATCTTTGATTATGGGTAATCCAGGAAATGAAGCGAGTAATAAATTGGGGTCGTCAGGGGAGATGTAGGTGCCCTTTCCAGGCTTAATTAAACTGTCTTGTCCAGGAAGCGGTGGGATAATTCGACCTTGAACGGTAAAGCCAGCGATGCCTTTGGTCGCGGGAGTACGCTTCATTAAGTGATCATTTTGACCAACAGTAATGGTTTGCCCCAAGTCTCGCATATCAATCTTGCCTTCGTCTTTACTGCGAGGCTTCAAGACTTGGCGAGTAATGTCTTCAACCAAGGCGGCAAACTTAGCATCTTTGCCCTTTACTGGCTGCGTCCCTTTCGCGACGGGTTGAGTAAACTTTTCACCGGGTTTAAGCTTGTTACTCATCATCAGCACTTTTCTGAGCGCTAACTTATTAATTCCCTTTGTTATGTGGGCTTGGGCTAAACAGTGAATGATGTCGCTCCCGCGCAGTGCGTGTCCATGATGTGGTCCCGTCACCACCAGACTCGCGAGCATCTCGTCATCAGACAGTTCGACAGCAACGCTTGCGTTACGAACTTCGGCAATCAAGACTCCTTCGTAAGCTTCCCCTTTGCCTTCTTTGGCAAGAGTGACGAAGCGCAACACCTCTTCTTCAAAAAGAAAATAGTTTGATGCGTCCAAAGCTTCCAAGGTTGGTGGCAACGTCGTGTTATCAAAGCTTGCTTCAACCACAAACCCCGACGGCAGACATGCCATCACTTGTTGCTTGTCTTCTGACAATGTAACAATGTTATCCCACATTCGAATTGAGTATCCCTAATGACTCAGTTGTTATTCAGTCTATATAATTCGTTCTGCGCTGAGTATCACATTATTAGAATAATCAGCGTCACATCACTTACTTTCGATTCTGCAAACATGACTCATAAATAAGACTTACACATTTTATGATCTACTTCGCCTTTACAAATACATAGGGAAATTTTTCACAATATTTCGTGTGATTGAATGTCGATTCGATATTAGAGCAAGATAGTAAAGGCGAATAGCTTTAGAAGATTAAAGGCTGTTTCAGAGAGGTGGAACAGAAATGATGAAGCTGATAATCAGGGTAAAAACGGATTTCAATATGGCGCTTCAGTTTACAGTGTAAATCCAAGATTCTAATTTACAATGTAAATCTAATTTGTAACGGTCAGTCTATTTAAATGATGGCTTGTCTATTTACACTGTAAATTTGCTAGCAAAACATCGACGTCTTTACGAAACTGAATCTCTGCTTGTTTGCGACCAACAAGATTAAACTGTTCAACACAAGTCCCCCACTCTTTCTGCTGAACGACCTTTGCGATGAGTAAGTCAGAAATACCTATGTTTCGATCGTTACCAAGTAGAATCAAGTTCAGTACGCTCAAGCTAATCGCATCGTAACTGTTGCCACCGTTCACGTAATTTCTAACTAACTGAGTTTCAAACTCGCTAACGGTATCGACACTCTTTGGCAGTAGTACGCGCACCATTTCGGTTTCAAGTAAAACTAAAGAACCTGAAACAAGAAAGCAGTAGCTACGTTCGAAGTGACTTAGAGCTTGGTTAATCCAGCTTTGGGAGTTTGAGGTAAGCGCCTTAACCATCAATACCGAGTGGCAGCCACTTGCCTGATCGCGCTGGTGGCCAATATGGACAGGTACAAAATCGTTATCGCGCCAGAATGAAATCAACTCACTAGTCGCACCGAAGCTTGTCGCCAGATAATCCGTTTGGTTGGTTTGCTGTGATAACTGAGCCAACATCCAACGGCCAATACCCAAACCTTGATGACGAGATGAAACGGCAATACGCATAACTCGCAGGCAACGACTGATCGCCGCCTGAGTACAACCAAGTTGGTTTGCCAGTAATACAGGAGCAAGGTGACCTTGAGGCCTGCGTTTTCCAAGTTGAATTTGAGCAATCAACTCGCTGTCCAAACCTCCCTCTTCCGTCACTAACATACAACCTAAACATTCATCTTTCTTCCAAGCGGCGTATAAACGGATTGCTGGATTGTTGAGAAACTGCATTAAGTCATTAGGCGAGGTCTGATAGTGCGCATCCACAAGAAGAGAAAAACATTGTTGTAGCTGCTCAGGATTAGCCAAGCATTCTGCTTTTGATAACTCGACCAAGCTTAATTGGTTGATTATCTCAGCAGAAAGGCCATCGAGTTCATCAACCGCCGATTCAGTGAGTAATGCGTCATTACCAAGTAGGAAGCAATCAAACAACCAAGCCTCTAGCGGATCGTTGTTATTCCAACGAATCGGTTGTTCGAGCTTAAAGCCTTTCCACCCCGGACGATGCTCAGAAAGCCAAGACTCAAACTTAATACCGAACCCTCGTCCACTGCCTTCGTAACCATGTACCGTGGATGAAAAGACCATACGGTGATAGATGTCGACCATGGATTTAAGCATCGGAATTGGAATTGCAGCGGCTTCATCAACCAATAACAGATCGCAATCAGGCTTAGATTTAAGTAATTCATCTGCTGCGACGAATCTTAAACAGCCACCTTGATGACGAATGTGAGTAGCGTTAACCACTTCGCAAGATTCCAACCCTTGGCTAGCATGAGAAAATACCGGCTCTACCGCTTTGACTGAAGGCGCGGTAACAACAATATTAAACCCGTGACGCTCAACTAACAGCTGCGCTGCGGCAATACCCAATGTCGAGCTTTTACCACGCCCTCTATCCGCAGTGAGAATCAAAGGACGTTTACGATGTCCAGACACTACTTTTTTAACTAATTCCACAGCCGTGCTTTGCTGTTCGAATTTATCCAACCCGTTTTTGATGCTTTGCTTCAGAGGAAGAGCGTGAGTCGCTTGAACTACATCGCCTGCTTCATTGTGTTGTGAAACAGAAATCAGTTTATCGAAGTGACGTTTTAACCAACGTTGACCAAAGCTTTCGCTATCTTCAGAGGCATCAACTTTTGGCGGCAACACCAACAACAGCCCACCACCGACTAACGAACCCAGCGCGGCACTAAAACCATTCGCATCAAACTGCTCTCTAAAATCACAAACAAGAACTTGGCACTCACGACCTAGCAGTTGTTGGCCTTTTTTTACTGGAGCATGAATTACACCTTCAAATGGCGTACCACCAACCTGGAAGATGCTCGGAGTGTTTGAATCTTGAAGGAAGGTAAAAACAGCAGAGTTTTGCCAATCAAAATCGCCATCAAAGACCACGCTGTAGCGGTGATCGTTATGTTGAGCAATATTAGAAAGTGTATGTAGAAAAGTGTTGGTTGGGTTTGTCATAGTTAGCGTCCAGATTCATCTAAACACAGTTTATCACAGCCAAATAAAAAGCCGCATTAAGCGGCTTTAGAGGAGTAATGAAAAGTCGTCGACTTAGTCGAGCTTCGATTGAACGAAGGCGAGGATTTCTTCCATTGTTGCATCATCAACTTTCTTAAGGTTCAACGCCAAGTTTGAACCCTTGCGGCTGTATGATGCGCGGCCCTTAATAAGCTCAACTTTTGGAGAAGCTTTCTTCGCTGGCGCTGGCGCCAATTCAAGAATCCAACCTTCCAAAGTTTCTGTCACGTCTTTGGTTAGACGAGTTACGCCTTGAGCTTCACTACGCTGCCAAACGAAACCTTCAGAAGCATCACACTTAGTCAGCAGTGTTTGCTGCTGTTCACTCGTCAATCCACCAAACTGTTTGTGTAGCTTAACAATAGTTGGACGACCAAGGTCGCTCACATTTGGATAAGCTTGTAGCAATTCAAGTGGTAGAGCAGCTGCTTTCAATGCACCACTCACCAAAGCTTCACTGCACTGGAACATTTTCGCCAGTGCTTTCTGGTCTTCAGCTTCGCCTTTATCCAGCTTCGCTTGCATCTCTTTGCCCTTCTCATAAAGAGAAAGCGGTTTATGAGCGTTAGCTACGTCTGATAGGAACTTAGCGTGTTCGCCGTTAATGTTTTCAGCAACATAGATTAGGAACTCTTTGTCAGCCAAAATACATGACATACGACGACGGCTACCATCAAGGACTTCAATCTTACCGTCTTTGTTCTTACGACCAACCGCTGGGTATTGCTGACCACGTTCTTTCAATGTTGTAAGAACATCAGAAAGCGCGTGCTCGTTTAAGAAAGATTGCTCACGAGCGTTCTCTTCAAAAACAACCGTTCGAGTAGCCACTTCAGACGCAGGAATTCGAACCAATTCAAATGAAACCAGATCTTCGCCAGCAACAGAAAGCTCGATCACTTGAGCCTGCTCTTTTGCCGCTGTTTGCGCTTCTTGTGGTGTTGCTACGCGACGTTTGTTTGCTTTACCAAATAGCTTTGCATTTAAGTCAGATGTTTTAATTGCCATTGTTGTTATCCCTGATTAAGTGAAGGCCAGTTGCTATGTAATACGCGCTCTAATTCTAGAGCACTTTTTTGTACTGCGTCTTGAGCAACAGCTAGAGTTTTCTTGCCGCCCTCAAAGTCGCTCACCGTTAGATCGAAAACCGTGCTGTAAGTATCTGCACAGGTTTCAAAAGCGCGGCTTCTTGGAATAGTGGCCATCATTACTTGGTCATTCAACAGGTAGTTCATCTCAGTTAATACTGATACCTGCTTCTTGTTGTCGTCTTCAAACATGGTTGGCATTAGACGAACAAATTCGAGCCCTTTCCAGTCGTCCGGGAACATCTCGTACACGGTTGGTAAGTGCTGGAAGAAGTTAACCGTTGAAGCCCAATCCAAACGCTTGGCAGCACATGGAATCAGAAGAGCGTTCGATGCGTACATTGCGTTCCACACTAGAGGGTCTACGTGCGGGCCGGTATCAATCATAATCACATCAAAATCATCAGCAATTTTGTCGATAAGCTTCTCTTTTAAAAGACGAACAATATCAAGTGACTGATCTTGAGATAGGCTTTGCCACGCTTCAGCGTTAAACATCGCGTCTTCTGGGAACGCCGAAATCGTCTTTAGATTCGGATACTGTGTTGGTAATAGTACGTTCTTACGCAAGAATTCAAGGTCAACATCTTGGCCTTCAGGCACGTTGTCCAACATGATATCAACAGCAGAATAGATACTGTCGTGCTCTGCACCACTAATTTGTGGGTTTAAGAACAGACGCAAAGAACCTTGTGGATCCAAGTCAATCAAGCAGATACGGTAGCGCTTATCTAAGTTCAAAGACAGACAAGCCGCTAGGTGAACCGCTGTCATTGATTTACCCGTACCACCCTTTTGGTTCTGCACGTTAATAACCCATGGCTTATTGTCTACATGCTGCTTACGTTGGTGGAACTTCGGCACTTCAGCTGCGTCCATCAGCATGTGAGCTTCAGTCAATGAAATCGAGTAATGATTGGCGTTGTTCTTTGTAAACTGATGACCATCCGCTTCAAGCTTATTGATAGCCTCATCCAATTTTCGACGAGTTAAACCTGAACGCGTCTCCATCATAGCTTTAGACATTGGAGGGAAATGTTCATCACTTCGCTCTTCCAGAATAATCTCAATTCGGTCAGCCTGAACTTGTTGAGTTTGTTCGGCTAGCTGATAGAGCTTATCAATCGTTTGTTCTCTTTTCATTGCCAGTTTCCGTAATGATTAACCTAGAACAAATTGTACAGCGATTAACAACAAACACAACAAAAACATGAACATACATTTATGAGTAAAATCACATAAAATAGACTGTATTTTTACAGTTTGATGAAAAATAGACTTAGATGAACACAAAAACTTCTATTTTTATCACCGCTAACAGTGCTATTTCCGGCTTACATTTAAAATGTTACATCGTCACTTATTTACAATGTAAATGTAATTACAGCAAATAAACTTCGGAACGATTGAAATACAACCATAGATTACGGTTGGTGTGATTTGCATTCGAATTTGTCAGATTTTCAATAAAAAATAACCAAACAGACCAAATGGACAAAAAATTCAAAGTCGAAGTAAAAATCGAGTGTCATAAAACGAAAGAGGATTAGAACCTATCCGGAAGAATGATCATGGAGTACATCAACAGTTAGATAATTGATAAGGCCAAATTATGAAGCATGATCAAGGCCTAAACTCACCAATATTGATCGGAGTAAGTGCATGTTAGAAATGATCAACTCACGGAAAAATGATCAAGTAAATATCGTTCCGGAAGCATATAAATATCGAGCTAACTTACGGACAAATGCTTTTGTAATGGGGATTCAAGCTCTATAAGGCCTCATTGCTTAGAAATTCAATCGACACGGATTACAAATGCAGAAACATGACAATTTCATGATCATGCTTCCTGATTTATGATGTATCGAGCTAAAAGCCCCCAAACAGTGATTATGTAATCACTACCGATTGAATTTTAAACACCAAAGGGGAAGAACGATGTAAAAGGGGCATTACTTGATCATTGTTCCGATGAATTGGCTGTCAAAAATATCCACATAGGTGACTTAGAAGCCGCTTAATACAACTTGATCAATTACGGACTGTGGATAAGCTGTATAAGCATAATGATCATGCTTTCGAACCGATAATGATCATGCTTACAATGACTTAATGATCATCGTTCTGAGGTTCTGTGATCATGCTTTCTTTAATTTAATGATCATCGTTTCGGGTTCTTTATGATCATGCTTTCCAATCGGATTTTTTTTAACACTTATAATTCATACACTTAAAACCAAAATCACAACCAGATCATTAGATCACTTAATCATTTAAGATCATATTAATCAAAAAGATCAGTTATTTAAAAGCCAATAAATTCTCTTTATTTATGATCATTCTTTCTTTATCATTCAGGAACTATAGTGAAATTACGGTTAGTGTGATACGGATCAAAAATGAAACCAGAAGAGAAATTGTTAATTAAGGCACGAAGCCACAAAGATGGTCATTTATTTGAGGTATCTGAAACAGCCGTTGAATGGATAGAACAATATCAACACTTCAAAGGGGTCACCAAAAGCATCGTTGAGCTTCTTAACCTAATTTCATTACGTGGGTTTAGCAGCAAAGATGGATACGTCTCCACCACCGAGATTATTGAATCAACTGATGGTCAAGTGACTCGCGCCGCCTTGCAACAAAGGCTGAGAGCCGCTGTAAGTATTGGTCTGTTCAAACAAATCCCAGTTCGTTTTGAAGAAGGCCTTGCGGGTAAAACCATGTTGCATCGCTTTGTGAACCCAAACCAATTGATATCGGTTCTGGGTGCCACCAGTTTAGTGACAGAAAGCGTCAAGCAAAATGAAAAGCAGAAGCGTTCTAAAGCGCTAGCTCAAACCAAAGTAAACAAGCGCTTACTGAATGAACACGGACTGAATACACCACCGACGATGAAAGACGAAGCGGATCAATTCATTGTTTCTCCAACCAATTGGGCGGGGATTATTGATCAAGCGTTGGCGCCACCTAGAACACGTAAGAGCTACCAGAAATCTATGGTTTCGATCTCTGGCACTCGAGCGGTGATCGAGACACGATCTTCTAAAAACATCATGACGGTTGACGATCTGATGACGCTGTTCGCGTTATTCACGCTTACTGTTCAATATCATGATCACCACCAAGATGATTATCATCTCGACGCGAAACACACACCGAACAAAACACCACTCTACATCACTGATATTTTGTCTTTGCGTGGCAAGAAAGACAGCGGTCCTGCACGCGATTCGATCCGTGACAGTATTGATCGTATCGAATTTACGGATTTCCAACTGCACGAGCTCACGGGCCGTTGGCTTAGCGAGAACATGCCAGAAGGCTTCAAGAGTGATCGTTTCCGATTCTTAGCTAGAACCATTACGGCATCAGAAGAAGCGCCTACAGAGGGCTCTGATGGCGAAATTCGCATTAAACCGAACCTGTATATCCTTGTCTGGGAACCTTCGTTCTACGAAGAGCTGTTGACGCGTGATTATTTCTTCCTATTTCCGCCAGAAATCCTGAAACAACATACCTTGGTCTTCCAAATGTATTCGTACTTTAGAAGCCGTATGGCACGTCGCCACTCAGATTGTATGTTACTGAGCGAGCTGAACCAGAAGTTGGCTCGTAATATCGATTGGCGTCGCTTCTCGATGGATTTGATCCGCGAACTCAGAAAATTGGGCGAAGTAGGGGATCAAGAAGATACTTTCCTGGTGAATCTTTGGGGTTATCACTTGACGATCACGGCGTTGATCGAAAAAGGAAAAACCACCGATTATCAGGTTGATATCAAATGTAATGTCGAAGAGGTGTTGCGTTATTCAAGAGCGCGTACCACCAACGCCGGTAAGCGTAATATGGCACCGACGTTACCGAACCCGCTGCGTAACGAGATGGTGTCTAAGCAGAAGCTGGAAGAGCTGTCTGAGATTATCGATGGTGAGTTTGAGCCAATTCAACGTAAAGCTCCGTCGCCAAGAGGCAAATTGGGACGTCGAGTTAAGCAGCGTAAACACTCTGTTGAGATCAACGCTGATGAGATCATGATTACTCTCTCTAAATATACCTCCACAGAGGCTCTAGAACGCAGTATAACGGCTTTATCTGCTATGACCGGGCACTCACATGCCTCAATCAAAGAAGAGTGCTCAGAGCTCATTGAGAAGCTTGATTGGTTGAGAGTAGGGGAGGATGTTATCCCATACGAAACACTGAGTCGCTTAATTGAGCTGTACAACGACCGTGACAGCACCAGCAATCGACACCTGTCCATTGAACGTTTGATTTCTGGTTTGGCTGTGCGTCGTAAAGTGTGTAAACAAGTTCACGAAGGTCATTTGGACGAGAATGTGTTTCTAGCGCTCGATGAAATGGCGATTGGCCATTAATCATGAGGGCGTGTTGATCTTTCGAGCTGATTTTTGCAGTAGAAATACCCAGTAGCAAGAAGCCCGTATTTACGGTCGATGAATGGATAGTTTGAACACATTAGGTGCTGATTAAAACCGCACCTAACGCTGACAAAGTTCTGACAATGTAACGCATCCAGTTGATTATTATTTATCCCGAATAGACAACCTTTGTCCTTTCTTATGATTAATAGATTGGCTCATATTTTGTTACATCATACTGAATAGATTTTTGCGAGTTCCTAAGGGACTCGCTTTTTTTTGCCTGAAATTCGTATAATTAATAAAATTCAATAACTTATATGTAAATCGTAACTGCTGACCCTGAAACATGATCAAGGCTAGATCATGCTTTTCACGGATCCTATTTGTGAAGGGATTCTGCTTTGGTGTTTGATCGTTCAGGGTTAAATCGTGGAGCGGATCAGTGGCGTTGACGTAGAGCAGCACCTTGATCATCGTTCTGGTGTTGGCTTGCCATAAAACGCACATGCGATTCGATCAATTTTTCTGATTCTTCTTTCCAGCGAGGTTCTTGTTGTTGGTTAGTAAATTCCAAAGCCAGTACACATAAATGCTGGAGCCGCTGTGTGCACCACTCTTGCAAGTCAGGCTCTGATTTTGGGTTGCATGACACGGCCTGCAGCTTGCTATAGGCAAACATCAGGTATTGATAGGCCTTTTCTTGATTGTGCGAACCACCAGCCTCGTTTGAGAGCGATGATACGCTTGGTGCTGCAAACTTTGTCGATGTCGTCAGCGTTACGTCTTTATGTCGATAAAACGTAAAGATTCTCAGGCATCCGTCTAGCCAACATGCGATGCCTTTGCTCTGCTCATCCGTGATCAATGGCCCCCAGAGTGTGTCTGGAGGCGTTAAGATCAAAGGTTCTAACTGGTCCACTTGATCATGCTTTCGGTCTTTGTACCAATCTCCGATCCGCTCTAACCAAGTGTCTAGTTCATTCATGCAACGTTATCCCACTGTTTTACAAAGTGATTATCAGCAACTTGCTTGATTTCATGCTGTATTTCACAGCTCTGCTCTCGAATACGATCAGCGTCTATTGAATAGTTTGGCTCATTTTTAACAAGTTCGCCAAATGGCAGATCGGGATCGGGCACGGCAGAGATCAACAGTTTAGTGTACGGATGTTGTGGATTGGTTAAGATCGACTGTGTTGATCCCCATTCGACGATCTGCCCTTTGTACATTACCGCCGTCTCTTCTGCGATGTAATGTGCCGTAGCAAGATCGTGAGTTATGTACAAAAAGCCAATCCCCAACTCTTTCTTCATTTTTTGCATCAGGTTTAACACGCCAAGTCGTATTGAAACATCCAACATCGAGGTAGGTTCATCGGCAAGGATAACCTCTGCACCCACTGCGAGCGCTCTTGCTAAATTAACCCGCTGTCTTTGGCCACCACTGAGCTCATGAGGGTATTTGGCGAGAGTTTCAATGGGTAACTCCACCAGCGTTAATAACTCTTTGAGACGCTCTGTGAGAGCCTGTTTCGTGGCAACTTGCTTATGGATTTTAAGCGGGCGCGTTAAGTGGTGCTCAATGGTGTGAGTTGGATTAAGTGAGCCAAATGGGTCTTGAAATATCATTTGTACACGGCTGCGGTAATCCAAGATATCTTTGCGGCTTTTTAGGGTAGAGATGTCTCTGCCATTGAACAGTATCTCTCCCTCTGTCGGTGGGTAAACCTTGGTCATCAATCGGGCGCAGGTGCTTTTCCCGCAGCCTGATTCTCCAACCAGCGCCAATGTTTTACCGGCATGCAAATCAAAACTCACCCCATGCAGTGCTCTAAAGATCGCTTCTTTGCCAAATCCACCGCCGACGGTGAACTCTTTAACGAGGTTTTTCACTTGAAAAATAGGTTGTGACATGGAGCTCTCCTAGCACGTAGTCGCGTGCGCATGTTCGTGAATGTTAGGGAAAGAACTCCATAGCTTTTGGGTGTAGGAGTGCTGAGGGTTGTTACGAATCTCATAGGCTTGGTTGATTTCAACGATCTGGCCGTGGCGCATGATGGCAATGCGGTCACATAGCTGGCTCATTAGTGCCAGGTCATGGGTGATGAACAATATCGAAAACCCAAACTCTTCTCTGAGTTGGTGTATTTGCTGCAGAATTTCGCGTTGTACAACCACATCAAGCGCCGTTGTCGGCTCGTCCATGATGATCAATTTGGGATTGAGGGCGAGCGCGATGGCGATGACTAAGCGTTGACGCATCCCTCCGCTGAACTGATGCGGATATTCGGTGAGGCGGTTACGAGGAATGTTTACAAGGTTGAGGAGTTTCTCTGCGCGGTCTTTAGCTTGTTCGTTGGTCATTCCTTTGTGGTGACGTAAAACATCAGCGAACTGCTCTTCAATGGTCAGTACGGGATTGAGTGAGTTCATTGCACTTTGGAATACCATGGCGATTTCGCTCCAACGCAAGGTGTTCAAGTGGTCGTCAGATAAACCGAGCAGATCTTGCCCGTTGAACAATATTTTCCCTCCAGAGATGAAAGCAGGCGGCTTGTGTAAACGGTTAATGGCAAACGCGATGGTACTTTTTCCGCACCCTGATTCGCCAGCCAAACCAAAAATCTCGCCTTGGCCTATGCTAAAGCTTACGGATTTTACGGCATTAAAATCACCGTCATCGGTGATGTAATCGACACATAGATTCTTCACTTCGAGAAGTGGTTTATCTGAATTTTCCCTAGACATGATAAATCCTCAGTTATGATATTGATAACTATTATCATTAACATGAAGTGAATTTAGTGAAAGCGATGAGCACAAAAAGAATGAAGTGCCTCGAAATTTATCTTGGGTTATTTCACGAAGTTTCAGTGGGAAACAAGAAATGAGAACGGGGAAAATGAGAGGTGGATCAAACCACATTTCTTATGGGGAATCTTGTAAATGTAATTGCAGAAAATGGCTTTGGCAAAGTTTAAATGAGGCATTTATTAATTAGCTTTGTGAAGCGTCGGAATCATCACATTTCAGTACAGAATGTCTTAACAAGTGAAATAGCATTTGCTACAGATTACCTGTCCATTACATGGTGCTTTTCGGAGGAAAACATGTCCATTAATTCTATCAACCATGATGAAATGACAAATATTGCAAACAAGTGGGATGCTGAAGAAGAAGTATCTTTCAAACCAGAAAAGAAAATGAAGTCCGCTGAAGCTCGTCGTCGTATAGAAGCTCTAAGAGAAATTAGAGAAAGCGGTTTTAGTCTGGAAGAAGCGAGGGAATTAGGTCTTATTCACTAAGGACCCCTATTGCATTTAAGAGGGTGGCGCACCGCCACCCTTTGATTTTTATAACTTTTTTAAAGGGCTGTGAGTTTTTCATAAGTAAACCATGTTCCTTGTCTCCCACCATTTAAATCCATTGCCCTTCCTTTAGATTGCTTGTTCCCGACTAAAAACATGCTCATGGCATACTCTTGAACTAAGTTGTTTGACAGTAATATGCAACGCCACTAATTTTAAAGTTAAAGCAAAAATATGCGATGTCGTTGGTAAGGAGAAGGCTATGTCTAATTCTGTGGCTAAAGCCAAAGAAGTGCTGTTTTATGAACCTGAAGATCCAAACGGATACCTGTCAAATTTTGCAGCTTGTCCCATTAAGGTTAACGATCAAGTTTGGGCAACCAGCGAACATTATTATCAAGCGATGAAATTTGCTTCTGAAGCGTTACGCAATACTATTTTGGAAGCCAGTACCCCTGCTGAAGCGTTCTCTTTAAGTCGTGATTATGAAGACCAAGTTCGAGAAGATTGGTATGACATTCGTGTTGAAGTGATGCAGTTCATTGTGACTGAGAAGTTCAGACAGAACCCGCAGTTTGCGCTGTTTCTGACTAACACCGGAGATTCGGTGATCAAAGAGCATTCTCATAAAGACCATTTTTGGGGCGATGGTGGTGATGGAACTGGTGAGAACCGTTTAGGTGAAATTTTGATGGCGGTGCGACAACAGCTTCGTAATCAACAACTGCATTTAATTGCTTCGCACTAACCTATCGAGTACAAGTTCAAAGATAGTTTCCCTAAACGTTAAATTTTAAAGGCCGCTCTGCAATTTAGTATTAAGCAGAGCGGCCTTTTCGTTGCAAGTCGAGCTAAGGTGACTAAGAGTAAAAAAGTGCTCTACAACGTCAACTAGGCGCTATTACAGATAAACGAAGGATCTATAAGTACCCTTGCACTATGTCATCGAGCTGACCATCGTCTTTCATTTGGTCGAGACGTTGGTTGATGAAGCTTTGCAGCTTAGGATCCATCTCAGGGTCAAACGCCAAATGGATAGGGTAGTTATTGATCACTGAACCAAACTCTTGCATCTGGTAATCATCAATACTTAACTTTTGCTCGTTTAGGTTGTATTTGATTCTCGATTCCATCTCAACAAAAACGGTATCACCAGGCGTTCGGTTTAATACACGAAAAGCCGCGCTGTAATCTTTAACTCGAATCTCGTTGAGCTTACCTTGTTTGATGTAAGGCTCTAGGTTTGGATATTCGAACCCCACCAGCAAGACCACCGCTTTTCCGTTTAAATCGTCGATAGTATTGAACTCAAATGGTTCCTTGCCACTGCTGAGTAACACGTGTTTTACATTGTAAATCGGATCTTTAGACAGGTTTACAGATTGGATATTTCCCCAACTAGGACTGCCGTAGGTTACCCAGTTTGGATTCTCTCTCGCGTCGAGCTTGTCAATCATGCGGTTGAAAGGGTAGGTGTGGTAATCGATCTCGTATTGGCTGTCATCAAATACGGCCTCAACAATATCCGAAACCATTCCTCTGTGAGATGACCCGTCAGTTTCGATCTGAAAAGGTTGCGCTTGGCTCGCAATAATGTAGTAGTGAACAGGTTCGCTTGCAAAAGCATAACTGCTTGAAAACAAACTGACTATGGATGCAAATATAAGATGTTTTTTCATAACCTTCCCTAGTTATTTGATGAATGACTACTATTATACTAGTTGAGTAATTGTAGTTTGCTAGGATAACAATAATGGTAATTTGTGTATGGTGACAAAAGGAAAACGCTATATTGGACTCTCCCGACAGTTGATCGGGACTATCATAGCAATCAGCACCTTATTCACAGTTATAGTGACAGGTCTAGGGTTGTATGTGGAGTACCAAAGTCGAGTTTCTTTTATCAGTTCTCAGATCGAACAGGTTAAGGCTGGCTATCTTTCGGGTTTAACGTCCAGTTTGTGGGTTGAAGATCGAGAGCAACTGTTTGTGCAAGCCGAAGGTATCTCCCGCCTACCTTCGGTTAGTTACCTTCTTATCGAAAGTCCCGATGAAAAAATTCTAGAATTAGGTCAAAAGACCTCAGGTCAGTCTTATTCCCAGTCTTGGGAAATGGTGCACCAGATGGGGGGGACAGATTTCCCATTAGCGACGCTCACGGTGCAATCTGATTTGAGCATGATCCTCAACGACTTTGAAGAACGAGTTCTACTATTGCTCGCCTTCGAAGCCGTTAAAATCTTCTTATTGTCTCTGGTTTGTTTAACGATCGTCTATCGTCTCGTGGTCAAACGCTTGATGACTATGTCTTCCCAAATCAACCAGCAACAGGTCGAAGACAACAAACCACGCTTCATAACGCCAACCGATTCTACTTACAGAGACGAGATCTCGACACTAGAGAGTAGCTATAACCAGTCCGTTGAACGTATACGCCAACAATACCAAGAACTGGAAAAAGCCAAAGATGTCGCTGAGGTTGCTAACCGCAACAAAAGTGAGTTTCTTGCCAACATGAGCCACGAGATCCGCACCCCGATGAACGGGATTATCGGACTGTCGTCTCTGCTCTCTGAAATGGATATGCCGAAAGAGCAAAAAGAGTATGTCGATATGCTCAATACCTCTTCGCTTACTCTACTCGACTTAATCAACGACATTCTCGACTACTCGAAGATCGAAGCGGGTCGTCTAGAACTGCAACAAGAACCAATGAAGATGATGGGTATTGCTGCCGATGTTGAATCGACGTTTAGAGTTAAAGCCGAGCAGAAAGGGCTCAGATTCCAACTGGCGATTGATCCTAAGATCCCAACCATGGTGATTGGCGATGGCACCCAACTAAGACAAGTGCTGAATAACCTGGTCGGCAACGCCATCAAATTTACCGAGCATGGTCATGTCACACTCTCACTTCGCTTGGAAGAAGTCATAGAGCCAGACCAAAAGCTCAGAGTGAAATTTGAGGTGACTGATAGTGGTATTGGTATTGCTGAAGACAAGCAACAATCGGTGTTCGATAAGTTTCAACAAGCCGACGGCAGCACCACCCGTATTTACGGAGGCACCGGGCTTGGTCTAACGATATGCGATAAGATCGTGACCTTAATGGGCAGCAAGCTTGAGCTAACCAGTGTCGTAGGCAAGGGGAGTACATTCTACTTTACCGCTGACTTTGACCCGAGCCTGGACGTTGACGAAAGCAATATCGATTTTAATAAAGTCTCGGTGCTTCTGGTTGATGATAGTCAGCTGAATATGCGTATTACCTCAACACAGCTTCAATCATTCGGCGTTAAGTCAGAGTGTTGTGAAACCGCCACCCAAGCGTTAGAGCTTGTTTCGGAGTCTGTGGCGAAGTCATCGCCTTATGATCTGGTGCTGATTGATAAAGTGATGCCGTCTATTGATGGATTCCAGTTAGCAAGAAGTTTGATTGAGCGTTTTGACAAAGCGTGTCCTAAGCTGGTGATGATCTCTGCCGACCCACGCAAGCAAGATGAAGCGCGTGCTAAACAAGTGGGTTTTGTTGCCTACATAGCTCGTCCTTATCAAGATAACCAACTTAAATGGACGTTGAGTGAAGTTCTCGCGAGAGCAGCGGATACCTCAAACTTTACTTATCCAAACAGAGGCGAGGTCGCTTTCAAAGACAATGAACCAGTACCATTAACCAAACCAACGGGTTCTGTTGAAGCTACACCAAAGGCTTCTGTCGCAACCACACAAACAGACAAACAAGCTCCAATTAAAGAAGAGCCAAAACCAGTGGCCGCTTCGTTTAGTGGCAAAGTATTGGTCGTTGAAGACTCTCGAGTAAACCAGCAAGTTGCCAAGATGATGCTCAAGAAGCTTGGGTTTGAGGTTGATATTGCCGATAACGGGGAAATTGGTGTCGAGAAATTCCAGGCCAACGAATACGAGATGATTTTTATGGATTGCCAGATGCCAGTTCTTGATGGCTTCGAAGCCACTAAACAGATCCGAGCGTTAGAAGAGGGCTCTTCACAACATATTCCAATCGTCGCACTGACGGCCAACGTCGTGCAACGAGACAAGCATTTGTGCTTCGATGTAGGCATGGATGAGTTTTTACCAAAACCGGTTAATCAAGGAAAGCTGAGAGAGATAGTTGAGAGTTTTTTATCTAAAGAAACCGATTCGACCAAAGAAGAAGATGAGCAAAAGATTGTTTAGTTAGTGCCTCATTAAACGTAATCGTTGAAAATAAAAACTCCGACTGAATCAGTCGGAGTTTTTGTATGTGCTCGCTTTTTCTTCCTAAGCCAAAGCTTAAACCTAGGCCTAAGCAAATGGTTACGTGACGCTAACCAATACTATCAATATGAATCACTACAGAATCGGGTCGCCAGTATTCCAACTCGCAATCCATTAGTTCACCGTCCTGTTTGTAGTTCACCCGGCAGATCTTTAGAACGGGCTGCCCTTCTGCCAAATTTAATGCCTTGGCGACATGCGCAGGGGCAGAGGTGGGTATCACATCAAAGCGCGATCGTTTGGTCTCGTAGCCGTATTTTTCTCGGTAGATGCCTGTCAGCGACATGGTGAGGTTTTCTGACAACACCTTCTCAAACAGCGGCGCTTTTAAGACGTTTTCAACAAACAGCACCGCTCTGCCATCAATAAAGCGTAATCGCTCAATCACGTGTATCGGGGTTATCTGCTCTATCTCTAATGCCTTGGCGTAATCGCCTGCGGCCATTTCTGTGCGGGTGCTGAGCAACTTGGTTTCTGCAATACGATGTTGTTCGCGAATCATTTGATGAAAGTGAGAGCGAGACAGCGGGTTGTAGCGAATACGTTCGGGTGACACATACCAGCCACGGCGCTCTTCTCGGTATATCAAACCTTCTGTTTCCAGAGACACCAACGCATCTTTGAGCGTGATTCGTGTGGTGGAAAACAGTTCGCTAAGGTTTCTTTCTGATGGCAGTTTTTGCCCTTCAATGAAGATACCTGATTGAAGCTGCTCTCGAATACTCGCCTTAATTCTTCCTAACTGTGTCCCTGACTGCCCGGTGCCCAATGTTCTCATTACTGATCTAGTCCATAAGTTCGTGTGCTTAATAAGGTAAACCATGGAGTTAACAGGAATGTGACAGTAAACAATGGCTTATTGTCATATGAGTGAAATATAACTGCCACGTAAATGCACTCGAACTGTCAAATAACTTGCGGCAAACCGTCACATTCCGGCTATAGCATACAAAACGAACTTACTGACCTAGTCCAGAAGGATAGAGACAATGAAAACTTTGCTTAGCCGTTCAACTGTATCGCCAGCCAAACTTATGGGTTCATCTACAAAGCTAATAGGTGCAACGCTAATAACGGCAACACTTTCAATGCCAGCGATGGCGAAAGATGCTGATCTTGAGTCACTGATTGAAGCCGCTCAAAAAGAGGGTGCTGTTTACAGTGTGGGTATGCCAGACAGTTGGGCAAACTGGAAAGGCACATGGACTGACCTGAAAGCAAACTACGGTTTGAAGCATCAGGATACCGATATGAGCTCGGCGCAAGAGATCTCGAAATTTGAAGCAGAGAAGAAAAACGCAACCGCTGATATTGGTGATGTGGGTTTCGCATTCGCACGTGTGGCCGTAAAGAAAAACGTCACTCAGCCATACAAACCAACCACTTGGAATGACATTCCAGACTGGGCAAAAGACAAAGATGGTCATTGGGCTCTGGCTTACACTGGCACCATCTCTTTCATTTCCAACAACAACCTTGTTGAAGATGCGCCGAAAACTTGGAGTGACTTACTAGAAGGTGACTACAAAGTCACAGTGGGCGATGTCGGCGTAGCCGCGCAAGCAAACAACGCGATTCTAGCGGCTGCATTTGCTAACGGTGGTGACGAGTCAAACCTGAAACCAGCGATTAAATTCTTTGGTGAACTAGCGAAGCAAGGCCGTCTATCTTACACAGATCCAAGCATCGCGAACCTTGAAAAAGGCGAAGTGGAAGTAGCGATCATGTGGGACTTCAACGCACTGAATTACCGCGACAAGATCGACCGTGAGCGCTTTACCGTCAGCATTCCACAAGATGGCTCAGTGATTTCTGGTTACACCACCATCATTAACAAATACGCACAAAACCCGAACGCGGCGAAGTTGGCTCGTGAATACATCTTCAGCGACCAAGGCCAAATCAACCTAGCAGAAGGCTACGCACGTCCAATCCGCAGCAACATTACGCTACCTCAATCAGTACAAGACAAGCTGATCTCGAACGATGAATACAGCAATGTTCACCCAGTGACTGACTTCTCAGCATGGGAAAAATCAGCACGTCGCCTGCCACGTCAATGGCAAGAAAGCGTATTGATTCACCAGCAGTAACCCCGCTTAACACGCCACCTTCAATAGGTGGTTTTTAGAAACAAGCAATAGAGAATAGACCATGAGCAATGAGGTTATCCTTGTTGTTCTAGATGGACTGAACTATCTGGTAGCCCGTGATTGCATGGGCTACCTGAACGGTCTTCTAGAACTAAGTGATATGCAGACAAAACAGGGCGATTCGTACAGTAAACAGGGCACTTCGCAGAGCACGCAAAAAAATAAGCTGCGCGCCACGCTTTACCCTGTGCAGTGCGAGCTGCCGTCTATGTCACGTCCACTGTATGAGTGCATCCTGACCGGTGTTCGCCCTGTTGAGAGTGGCATCGTCAACAACCAAATCGTGCGTTTGTCGAATCACGAGTCGGTATTTAGCTTGGCTAAATCGCAGGGCAAAGTGACGGCTGCAGCGGCATATCATTGGGTGAGCGAGTTATATAACCGAGCGCCATTTGATGCTGTGCGTGACCGCTTTACCAACGATGAGACCATGAACATTCAACATGGCTGTTTCTACCACTGGGATCACTACCCAGATGAAGCCTTGTTCTTGGATGCCGAGCACCTGCGCGTGACTCATCAGCCTGATTTTTTACTGATTCACCCAATGAACATTGACGATATGGGACATAAGCATGGGCTGGATTCTCGCCAGTACCGTAATAGTGCTCGTGGCGCGGATATCTACCTATCGAACTACCTTGAGAAATGGGTAAATGATGGTTATCAAGTGATCATCACCAGCGACCATGGCATGAACAATGACTTGTCTCATGGTGGCATTCTGCCTGAAGAGCGTGAAGTGCCTTTCTTTGTGATTGGCGATAAGTTTACACACCAAGAATGTTCAGTGAAACAGACCGATATCTGCGGCAGCGTCTGTCAGTTACTCAACCTTGAACACGATAAATCTTACACTCAGGAATTGTTGGCCCTATGAGCAGTTCTGTAATCACGCAGAGCGATGGCTCTGCGCTTAAACCCAAAACCAAATCTTTGTTTCAACGCTTCAAGCCCGCTTTGTGGCTTGCGCCTTTCGCGCTGTTCTTCTACCTGTTCCAACTGGCACCTATGGTTTGGGTGCTGATCAACAGCTTCTTCTATGACGACGAACTATCTCTCGAAAACTATTCTGAAATATTCGATTCTGCCTTCATGATGCAGGCCTTCGGTAACAGTTTATGGTTGTCGATTTGGTCGAGCATTGTTGGCTTGGCAATCGCGACTCTGCTCGTTTCTTCACTGCGCCGCGTTGATTCTAAAATCCGTGATGCGGTGATTGCCTTCACCAACATGAGCAGCAATTTCTCAGGCGTGCCTTTGTCGTTCGCATTCATCATCATCTTGGGCACCAACGGTGCTATCACCTTATTGCTCAAGCAGTATGGATTGCTGGGTGATTTCGACCTGTACGGTAAATGGGGCTTGCTGGCGATTTACATCTACTTCCAGATCCCATTGGCGGTGTTGTTGCTCTATCCAGCGTTTGATGCTCTGAGTGACGACTGGCAAGCCGCTTCGGCACTGCTTGGCGCGAAAACTTGGCAGTACTGGACCAAAATAGCGCTGCCTGTGTTATCTCCTGCCTTGTTTGGCACTCTTATCATCTTGATTGCCAATGCGATTGGCGCCTACGCAAGTGTGTATGCGTTGACCTCGGGCAACTACAACGTGATTACTATTCGAATTGCGAGCTTGGTATCGGGCGACCTGTTCCTAGAACCAAACCTAGCTGCCGCAATTTCTGTGATTCTGATGGCGATGCTGGCCTTCATCACTGTGATTAACCAATGGCTGATCAGCAAAAGCTACGCAGGGAAGAGAAAGTAATGAACACCGTAAATACTCGCTTTCATAAAACGGTTGTCTATTCGATTGTCGGCATCATGATGATTCCGATCTTAGCGACCTTTATCTACTCGATCTCCTCGCGTTGGGGCGCCACGATACTGCCGGATGGCTTCACGTTGGATTGGTATATCAACCTGCTGACTGACCCTCGCTTCTTACAAGCCTTTGGTCGCTCACTGTTTATCTGTGTGGCAGCCCTGTCATTGAGTGTGGTGTTGGTTCTGCCTGCGATTTTCGTGGTGTTTTACTATTTCCCGAAACTCGACAAGGTGATGAATATCCTGATTTTATTGCCGTTCGCAGTACCGCCAGTAGTTTCGTCAGTCGGCTTACTTCAGTTGTATGCCGATAGTGAGATTTCTTTGATAGGCACACCGTGGATCTTGATTGGTACTTACTTCACCATCGCACTGCCATTCATGTATCGCGCGATTGCCAACAGCTTTGAAGCGATCAATCTGCATGACTTGATGGACGCTGCTCACCTGCTTGGCGCAAGCACCACTAAGGCGTTCTTATTGATTATTTTGCCAAACCTTAAGAAAGGCTTAATGGCGTCGCTGTTCTTGTCGTTCTCGTTCCTATTAGGCGAGTTCGTGTTCGCCAACATCTTGGTAGGAACACGCTACGAGACACTGCAAATCTACCTATACAACATGCGTCAAACCAGTGGTCACTTCACGTCAGCCCTTGTGATGACGTACTTCCTGTTTATTTTCTTACTGACTTGGTTGGCAAGTCGTTTCAGCCAGGGAACAAAATAATGAGCTATGTAAATGCGAAAAACCTCACTAAGAGCTTTGGTGACAATACAGTGTTTGAAGACATTGAATTTTCCATCGAGAAGGGTGAATTCATTACTCTGCTTGGCCCAAGTGGCTGTGGTAAATCGACTCTGCTGCGCAGCTTGGCTGGCCTGAATCCTGTCGATGGTGGCGAGATCTGGGTCAACGGCGAAGAGATTACTCACCAAGTGCCACAACAACGTGGTATCGGCATGGTGTTTCAATCTTATGCCCTGTTCCCGAACATGACGGTTGAAGGCAACATTGCGTTTGGCCTCAAGATGAAAAAGCTTGCTGCTGACGAGATTAAGCACGAAGTCGCGAAAGTGATTGGGCTGGTGGATTTAACGGGCAAAGAGAAATTCTACCCGCATCAGCTATCAGGCGGTCAGCGTCAGCGTGTGGCTTTGGCAAGAGCCTTGGTGGTGAAACCGCGTATTTTGTTGTTGGATGAACCGCTTTCAGCGCTGGATGCGAAGATCCGTAAACACCTACGCCAACAGATCCGAGATATTCAAAAAGAGATGAATCTGACCACGATCTTCGTGACTCATGATCAGGAAGAAGCGATGATCATGTCTGACCGTATCTTCTTGATGAACAAAGGTGAGATCGTACAAGCAGGTACACCTGAAGAGATCTACACTCAACCTGCCAATGAGTTTGTTGCTGGGTTCATGGGGCATTACAATTTGGTGCAGGCGAACAAAGCCAAGCAACTTTTCGACATTGAAACTGAGTGGAAGGTGGCGATTCGACCTGAATCTATCTACGTTAAAGAGCAAGGCCGACAGTATGGCGAACACATCTCTGCGCCGAAAACGGGCACCATTCGTAACCACCAGCTCTTGGGTAACGTTATTCGATACCAAGTGGACGTTGATGAGTGTGAATTAACCGTCGACTTACTTAACCGTTCCTCTGAACGACTGTTGGCCAATGGCAGCCAACTCGAACTCCTGTTTAACCTTAACGAAATTCAACCTGTGAGAGCCTAAGATGTTCAAACCTTTGTATGTATTTGATATGGACGAAACGTTGATCAATGCTGATGCAGCGATGCTTTGGAATGCGTTCTTGGTTGAAAAGGGTATTGCCACTGCGCCTAACTTTATCGAAGAAGATCAGCGCTTAATGGGCCTGTATTCGGAAGGCAAACTGAACATGGAAGATTACCTAACATTCTCCATGCAGCCTTTAGCCGATATGCCAACAGAGCAAGTTACCGCATTGGTCGAAGAGTGTGTCGAACACTATATTTTGCCTAAACAGTTCAAGCAGTCGAAACCCTTGATTGAGCAGCTAGATCGCGACAACATCGACATGCTGATCATCTCTGCCAGCGTGACTTTCTTAGTAGAAGCCGTGGGTCGTAAGGTGGGTATCGAGAATGCACTCGGTATCGACTTAGTAGAAAGCCAAGGTCGTTTTACGTCTGAAATCTTAGGTGTGCCAAGTTACCGAGAAGGTAAAGTGACTCGCTTAAAAGAGTGGTTAGATAAGCAAGAAACCAATTACTCAGACATCCACTTTTATACCGATTCAATCAATGACTTACCTCTGTGTGAGCACGCTGATTTTGCTTACTTGGTGAATCCGTGTCCGCGTTTAAAAGCAATAGCCGCGCAACCGAATTGGTCGATTCTCGACTGGGATTAACGCTGATCCCATCTTTGAATTATGTTCGCTTTAGAACGAAAAAAGCCGCTGATGAAAGCGGCTTTTTGATTCGTATTATTCTATTTCTAGTTTGTAACCTATCCCGTAAATGGATTTGATGTAGTCACATTTTTCATTTATCGAGACCATTTTTTTGCGTAAGTTTTTAATATGGCTATCGATAGTGCGATCACTGACTACTCTTCTATCGTCGTAGATTTTATCAATCAATTGATCGCGACTATAAATGCGGCCAACATTTTGATAGAGAAGGTGCAAAAGCCTAAACTCAGCTGGCGTTAAACTTAGCTTAATACCACATAGGACGGCGGTCATACTCAATTCATCAATATCAATGGCGTTCGTTGCTGACGTGGCTTGGGGCTTGTTGGAACGGCGCAAAATATTTTTCACCCTCACGACCACTTCTCTCGGGCTGTACGGCTTACATATATAATCATCTGCACCCAATTCAAGCCCAACGAGTCGGTCAATCTCTTCGACCTTGGCTGTCGCCATAACCACTGGGATGTCACTGAACGTTCTCAGCTCTCGATAAATATCCAACCCGTCTCGATTGGGTAGCATTAGGTCGAGAATAATGAGTTTAGGCGATGCTTGTTTTACCCAGTCAATGACAAGGTTACCATCGATAATATGATGACTTTCAAGACCAGAGTGCTCTAAGTACTCACACAGTACACTTGCTAATGCAGGCTCATCTTCGACGACTAAAATCACGATTTTATTTCCTTTGGTAACGCTATGATGATTCGTAGTCCACCCAATTCTGAGTGGTCGGCAGTAATGTGTCCTTGGTGCGCTTCAACGATATTTTTACAGATAGATAAGCCAAGTCCAGAACCGCCACTTGAGCGACTGCGCGATTTATCAACGCGGTAAAGCCTTTCAAATAAACGTGGAAGTGATGCATCAGGTACACCTGGATCACTGTCTTCAACGTTGATAATAATACTATCACTAATGTCGGTAACATCTATCGATACATACCCATTATCGCCAGTGTATCGCGCGCTATTTTCTAACAGATTCACAAACAGTTGTGTCAGTAATCTCTCATCACACGAGGTAAACAGTGGCGCCGAATGGTCATAGTGCTTTGTTAATGTGATGTTTTTCTGTTCTAAACGGATCGAGTTTTGAACGATCACAGAATCAATCAGTTTATGTATATCAACGTTGTTTTTAACATTGAGGTTAAATCCGATGTCATACAGGGAGAGTTGGTGAAGATCCTCAACGAGTTGACCCAACGTGATGATTTGTTGATGTAACGAGTCGATGTATTTTGGTTCAGGTGATCGAATACCGTCTTGTAGCGCCTCTAGTTCACTTCTAAGCACGGTGATAGGCGTTCTAAGTTCATGTGAAATATCTGATAACCACTGTTCTCTAAGTGTTTTCTGTTTTCTTAGTGTCTCGACAACACCGTTGAATATTCCGATGAGATCGGACAATTCATCATTGCCGCTTTTTTTAATGTAGAAATCGAGATCGCCATTTTCGATAGATTTGGCACCTTTCGACAAAGCACGCAATGGTTTCAAAAATCGCCTAACAAGAAACAAAGAGATAAGGAATGAAAGCAACACGGTAATCGATGCGATAGTGCTTACATGCGTCGTTTGTTGTTTGAAAAAGCTTTCTGCTAAAGGCCCTGATATTTCATCCATCTGGACGATGGAGATATACCCAATAACTTGATCATCCCGTGTTATTTCGACTAGCGCTTGATGCTGACCATCTTCAAGGTGATGTAGGTTTTCAGGCGG
>Ga0310124_10000296_pt1 | contig 34060 bp, 49 predicted proteins | sample CB11b_AW_Bot5_MG_FD_203507 | JGI IMG/M metagenome (GOLD analysis project Ga0310124, IMG submission 203507) | Marine microbial communities from Western Arctic Ocean, Canada - CB11b_AW_Bot5 | ecosystem: Environmental > Aquatic > Marine > Oceanic | place: Canada: Western Arctic Ocean | collected...
TTACCATCCCTAAAAGAAAACTCATGTATGACCACTTGAGGAATTTATATTTTCTAAGTGCAAGAACTTTACCTTGTCCATATATGTCACCGGCCATGGCATCATATACAGAATCATCAGTCATTAAAGTTTCTGCATAATCTTCCTTATATTCTTCTATTGGAAGATGTGCAAAGTGTCCGAAAAACAAAGGATTGAATAGTGGAGATTTTCTATCTATATCTCCTGTTACATCTTTTGGATAATCTGTTTTTGGTATGATTGCAAATATTGCAAAGAGTAGTGCAAAAAAACAACCAAATGCAAATGTTAGAAGTGGCCATTTTACCAACTCATTATCAAGGTTTGCAATCGCGATAGAAAACACAACAGATGCAACTGTAATCATGATATTGGCTTTTGCGTCCGCCATCAAGTTCAATCTCATTTGATTGCCGTGATTGACTCGCAGAATATTATCTACAGCTGTTCTGTCTTCTGGTACTTTTGAAAATTGATTAAACTTTTCCATCCTACACCTCCTACTTCAATGGTGGCGCATACAATAATCCTCCATGACTATAAAGTTGATTCAATTCTCGCTGTAATCCTATTGGGGTATCCGGCCCCACATTTCGTTCATATATTTGTTTATAATTTCCAATTTGTTTAATTATATCATAAGACCAAGTTGCACCTAGCCCCAATTTATCTCCAAGATGAGGATGATCTTCTCCATTTTTCTCACCCATAAATCGTTGAATGTTTGGGTCTATATGATTCTTAAAACTGTCTACGTTCTTTGAATTTATTCCCATTTCTTCTGCAATAAAAAGAACATATATTGTCCATCGAACAACATCTGACCATTTTTGATCTCCATACTTAACAACTGGCCCAAGTGGTTCTTTTGAGATAATCTCTGGAAGTATCATGTGTCGTTCTGGATCAGCAAAACTCAATCGGTTTGATGCAAGACCAGACCTATCAGTACCATACATATCACACTCACCACTTTTGTATACGTTCTTTGTTTTTTCTGTGGGTTTTACTGCGACAGGGATATAATTTATTCCATGCAATTCAAAGAAGTCTGCAATGTTCTTTGCAGCTGTTCCACTACCACTAAAACATATCTTTGCACCTGCAAGTTGTTTTGCAGAGGATACACCAAGAGTTTTCCTTACAATGAATCCTTGACCATCATAAAATGTGGTGGGCATGAATTCCAGTTTCTTTGCAACATTCCTTGTGTAAGTATACGTGGTTGCTGCAGAAAGAATATCTATTGAACCATCTATTAAGAATTCAAACCTTGTCTTTCCATTGACTATAGTAAATTCGATTGCATCTGCATCACCGAACATTGCTGCTGCAACTGCACGACAAATATCAACATCGAACCCCTCCCATCTATCACCATCTTCATTATTCCATATTTCTTGTGAGAAGCCTGGAAACTCATCATTGGTTCCACAAATGACATGGCCCCTTTTCTTTACTCGTTCAAATGTCGAACTATACGTTGGATTGTATTCTGATTTTGGTGCACCGACTCCAAGTTTTTCTTTCATTGGGTCTTGCCCTTCAGCAGTAGACATTGCCATCATCCAAAATGCCCAAATTATAGATACGACAACTTTACCCATCATAATCATTGCAATGCCCGATATATTGTCAGAAGTTCTTCATCTGGAATAGGTGTAGTCATAGTATAATATCGTTGATGTCCCACTTGCATAAAGGATTTAACATCAGAAAAACTGGGATATTTCATTAAGAGATTGTGGAGAAGATAATCTGGTGCCAAATGGCATGATGCACATTGATTATCCTTCGCAAATACTCTAGTTGATTTCTTGAATCGTTCAGACTGCACTAGAATAGAATTTAAGTCTTTCTCCATCCATGTAACTTTTTCTTCTATATCTGGAATAACCAAAAAGGTTAAGTATATAAGAAGTGCAATAATAACATAGATAAATGATTTACTTGCGACAATCTGGTCTTTGTTTGCAAGTTCTATTTGTTGAACTTCTTCAACCTTTTTATCTATTTCTTCAATGTCGTGTTGTAGTATTTTTTGATCTTTTCCGTTTGCTACACCCTTTTCTTTTTCAGCCATAATTACCTCACTTCTTTCCTGCTTCGTTTAACTTTTTGGTGATTTGTTGTTGAAACCATTTGAGAACAATTGGTATACTCACATTAGAAGTAAGTCCAAAAAGATAACCGATAGGATAACGATAACTTTCATATTCTTTTAACTGTGGAATATTCGTAAACACAACAGTTACTAACATATAGCCTGTTATAGACATTCCCATATTGATAAATAGATCTAATAATATCAACCACTTGTTTGTATATTTTTCTTTATTGTCTGTCCTGTAATTGAACAAGAATATAAAAAATGATGAAAATAATACCAACCCCATCATTATAAGTTCAGACATATTAAATAATTCGTTCATTCATACCTCATTTATACCCAATTTCTTTTAATTCTTTAATTGTATTACTTGCACTCGTATGACGGACTCCAATTCCTCCTGCAGAAGTAAACTGTGAAATATTCTTAATATGATCATCAATGAGCAAATTAGGTCTACCATCCCTACCATCTTTCGCAAATCTCATTTTATCTGCTCTCATGACAGGATACATTCTATCTGGACTAACACCAAACCATCTTTTCATAAATCTAGTTTTATCTTCAGTTGCACGTTTGGAAATCGGCCCTCTTGATGATCTTGGAATTGCGGTCAAAATAAACGGGTTATATTTTCCAATAAATCCCCACAATTGTTTTGCATCAGACATAGGTTCTAACTGTAAGAAAAAATCATCTGGCAGTTCATCCCACCTTGCATCAGAGAATTTTCCACCAATCATATCTGTTATGCCCTTCTCAAAATCTGCTAATACTCCATCCATGTCACAATAAATTTGTGGTGTGTCAAATTCTACTAGATAGTGTTTAAATTTTTTCTCCATATATCCTTATCTTTTATAGAAGTAGACAGTAAATTCTGCATCATCTGGCATATAGTCTTCAACAATTTCGATGTTGCTGTGATCGAATTTACTTAATTTATGTTTTATTTGTTCTGGATAATATGCTACATAGTTAGGATCTTCATACGGAGCGTGTAACATATTGAATACAATCCCTTTATTGGCATGAGATATCATATTTTCAATAATCCAAAATGTATGTTCTTCTTTCAATCCTAAATTGAAAACACCACTTGAAATGGCCCAATCATATTTCATAAAGTCAGGCATATCTTCTATAGTACCTTCCATCGTATTGATACTTTCATCTACTAAATCAATTGCCTTTTTATTTGGGTCAAATCCAAGATATTTGCCAGACCATCCTTGATTTGACAAAAAAGTATGGAGATGTGCTACTCCACAACCGACATCTAAAATTGAATCGTTATTACCAATCCCGGCCTCATATATTTTTTGAAACCTTAATTGTGCATTTTCAGTCCCATCTAACCAACCCACACATTCTATTGAATTTTTATCATGATTATCTATGTAATGAGAATATACTGCATCGACCAAAAGTTCTGTGTACTCTTGTGTTTCTTTTGATAATTCTTCTGTTATAAATTTTCTAAAGTTTTTCATTTTTCTGTTGATAATCTTTGATTGCAGCTTTAATTGCATCTTCTGCAAGTACTGAACAATGTATTTTAACTGGTGGAAGAGAAAGTTCTTCAACTATCTGAGTATTCTGTATCATACTAGCTTCATCTACCGTCTTGTTCTTAATCCACTCTGTTGCTAGTGAAGATGCTGCAATCGCAGAACCACAACCAAATGTCTTAAATTTTGCATCGATAATTTTATTATTGTCATCTACTTGTATCTGTAGTTTCATAACATCCCCGCACTCTGGAGCGCCCACAAGACCAGTACCGACACTATTACTCCGCTTGTCCAAACTACCAATATTTCTCGGTTTTTCATAATGATCTATTACTTTCTCTGAATATGCCATATTATTTCATCCACACAGGTTTATCAAACTCTTCTTGAGGTTTGATTGAAAAACTCGTAGAACAACCACACGTTGAGACTGCTCTAGGGTTTTCAAATCGTGGGCCAGGCGCAGATAAGTCTTGTGACCAATCTATCTCTAGTCCATCTACTACTATATGACTCTTGCGGTCTATCACTATGGGTAGTCCTTTTGACTCAAATACTAAATCTTTCTTTGCAGGTTCACCGAATGTTAAATTATACTCATAACCTGCACAACCACCACCTTTAACGGCTATTCGTAGTGGTACATCTTCAGACAATTCTTCATCCTCACGAATTCTCTTAAAGTTTCTGGCTGCTATTTCGGTTAAACTGATCATTCTATCCTATTAAAAAATTCTATAGATCTTATAAGTTCTTCAATCTGATCTGTATGTGATACCGATTGATATACAAGTAATCCAAATGTAAATAAAACTATAAACCATAAACATGTGAAAGATATCAATACAAGTTTAGATACTAATTCATCTTCTTTCATTTTCTTTTTGATCCTACGAGTCTACTTTTTTCAGCTCTTCCTCTATTAGTACTCTCATCTTCCATACCAACTATTTTACCATCCTTATGTGATGCATCTTTTCCATCACCATTACCATAAGTTCCTTTGTCTCTATTATACTTATTCAACTCGGCTCTATACTTTTTACTCTTTGTTGATGATTGGAACTTTTTATACTCATCTTTGTAGTCGCGTTCTTCATCAAATGATGTGATTTTTCCTTTTGAATCAAGTTTAATGTTTTTGTAACCAAGTCTGTGTAGACTTTTCTTCTTTGTCTCATCAGAAGCCATGTGATCTAAATCATCCCAATAGTGTTGTATTTGAACAAGCTTTTGGCTATCGGTCATTGTTCGTTCCTTAATGAATTTTGTGAAAGTTTTCATTTTCCCATTGTCCTTACTTCTGCTTGAGTAACTTCTCTTGTATAAATTTCTAACTCTGAAGAATATTCCCATCTCTTTCGTGGTATCTTGTATTTTGCAACAAATGCATCTATATTTTCTTGCTGTTCTTCATCTTCAACTTCTTCTTCTCTTGGTATATAATGAAGTTTTGTGATCTCAATATTATTGACTACTTGTTCATCCCATGCATTATCTGTCATTCTTTTTGATTTTGCATAACCATAAAATATACTACCCATTACTTCTTTATTATCTTTAATAATTTTCTCTACACCATCAAAATAGTCTTTTATTACCAAACTTAATTTTTTGTTGTCCTTTAACTCCCTTTTCATATTACCCCAAAGAACATACTCATGTTCTGTCCGGGCTCTATTTCCCAATATTGGTTCAAGGTGTTTTAAAACAAGTTTTCTTATCAAATCATTAAGTTCACGTTCTACTTTACCAAATGCGGGCCCAGTTCCATAACTTTGTGCATTTTCAAACCAAGACATTTCAACCCATCTTCTTCCTTTATTATCTACTTGACTCATTATATCATCTCTAGCAGATACAATAACATCGGCTTCCATTTCTGCAACAACGCCGCCTCCTGCAGCTATACCACCTTCCAAATAACGAGACATCATTGTGAAAAATGCTGAGATGGTTTTCTTTCCTCCTTCAAGTTTTTTTAATTTATATAAATCTTCTGCACTCAGTACATGAAAAACTGTTGTACGTATCGTATCCGGCCATATCCTTTTGAACATAGGGCCCGAAAGAGGAATCATTAAACCTGAAGATGCTGATCCTTGTCCATTATTCATAAACACAAGGTCTGAAGTACTATATGATGCAAATTCTCTTAAATGTTGTATAAAAGATTTCATTTATCCTCTAACTGATAATTAAAAGCCATCATTCCTTTTTTCCCCTTCATTGGTCTAAGGAAAACATGAATCATCATATCACTACTTGGTGAAGGAAATTTGAATGCTGGTTTGTTAGGTTTCATTCTCATTTTAATATCATCAGTAGCATTAACTGGAAATTTTGCGAGTTTCCGTTTCTTGATTTCATTACTAACGAGCTTGTCAAGTTTATCATCAAGTTTTGATTCTTTGAACCGTGTAAATGTTTTCATTAGAGTCCTCCCGCTTTTCTTTTCTTCATCGCCTTAGCCCTTAATTTCACTGCCTTTGCAGAACCCGCCTTCCTTTTCCTAGCTGCTTTCTTAGCTGCAAGTTTTCTATTCTTTTTCTCTTTGGCAGACATTTTTACTTCTTTTCCACCTACAACTTTGAATCCCTTTTTGTCAGTTTTTTTCAAAACCATTCTTTTACCACCCCTAAATACTATTTTTTTCTTAAGGGCCTCAAGTTTCGCATCAAGGTATTCTTGAAATGTTTTCATTTTATTCCTAAAAATTAGTTCTTATTTTACCAATCGCCTTTTTTTGTTTATCAATTTGTTTATCGATATTCTTTAACTTCTTCGGATCTTTTTCTTTACCTTTTACTTTACTGAGGAGCTTGATCTTCGCCTCTATCTTTTTCCTTCTAAAATCTGCTAAACATTTATTTCTGTCTACTATAGTTTCTAAATCCGAACAACCCGCCTTAGCTTTTTCCATTGATTTTACTACCATCTTATATGCTAAATATATGGGTAAATATCCTGTAAGAGCTGAAAATCCTAACCCCAAAAAAGAAACACTACCTTTTTGAACTTCCTGAATGTCTTCATCTTCAATGAGGTAAGCCTCTGCCTCCATCCACTCTGGCGTACCTTCAACAAGAGGTTCGCCGTCCCATGTATATTTTAGCTTGGCATTCTTCATTTGCTTTGTTATTTGATATTCTTTAAACGTTTTCATTTATTTAATCCTTTAAAAATATACTTATTGCTGTGGCGACTATCGTTCCGACAACGCCCCCTACTACAATGATCATACCCATTAGTTTAGATTTATATTGATCTAAACGGTCAAGCCGTTGTTCTATTTCTTTATTTGCGGCCAATTGTTTATCATGGAGATCACCAATTCTAGTATGAAGAATTTTAAATTCATCCGTCATACTAGAAGAGTTCCTAAGATAATCTTCTTGGCGAGTATTTAATTTTATTATTTGTACTGTAAGTTGCTGAAGTTTGTCTGTGGTGAGATCAAGTTTTTGAAGAAGAGTTTCAATCTGTCGTCCTCTTACTTCGACCTCATTTTTTAACAGACCGACTTCGAGCTTAACAGATTGGAGCTCATGTTCTGGCATTAGTAATATCCATTAGTTTCGGCCATATTTCAGATATAACATTGCCCCATTTCCTGAATTCTTTAAAATTATAGCATTTTTGGGATTGTTTCTCCCATATTGTCTAATTGTTTCTCCTAATTTATCATTTCCAACATATTTTTCATATCGAACATATCTTGCTTTTCCTAATCGTGAATCATAAAATCTTTCTGGGGAAACGACAAATACTTTCTGGCCACCAAACATTTCCCATTGTACTTTTGCATTTTTTCTTTTCTTCTTAACAAAAGGATCTAAATTAACATTTCCTCCTGCTACACTATTTGCGGGTGCTTCTTCATCAAGTTCAACTCTGCGAGTATATACAACCTCTTCACCCAGTTCCACAGTAAGGGAATCATAATCTCCTTCATCCCAAATCTTATCTACAAATTTTTGAGCTTTTGCACCAGATTTGAATCTACCAAGTACTTTACCGTCTTGATCCTTCACAGTATAATTACCCTTTTTCCACGGTGCAATTTCATCAATCTCAACTTCTTCAAACATGCCCCTTCCAACTCTTCCAAACATTAATTCAAATGCCGCTTCAAAACCACCCACCTTTACTTTTCCTGAAACAGGCTTCATATCTCGTACAGTTTCGTGTTCGCTTCCGTATTTGGCTAAATGTATTTCAGCCTTTTTCTTATCAAATTTCCACTTCCTGATAGTCGTAGTATTGGAATTATAGTCATACGTTAATTCTATGCTATTCATTAGAGTGATGATCCATTCCCCATCCCAGTCCTGGAAATCTTTACCACCCTCTATAGTTGCAATGTTTTGTTTATATTTTCTTGCAATACTTTTAATATCTTGTTCTGTATAATGTTTCCTTTGTGCATCAATTAATTTGCGTAGTAGGCCTGTCTTATCTCTATTTGTGGCGCCAGGTACATAATCTGGATCTTGTTTTCCTCGACCTTCTGTTATAAACTTGGAAAATGTTGAAAGTTCTTCTTTTCCTTCAATGTACATATTCAATTCATATCGTTTATTGTCTAGGTTTGCGACTTGAATCATAACTGTTCTTTTTCCAGCTTTTAATTCGTAACGATTGGTCTTACCTTTTGATGGTTTCTTTGGCCCTGTAGCAACCTTATCATCAATCTCTTTTTTGTCTACAACGGCACCCTTTTTCTTTGCATGGTCATATGCGTGTTGCATTGCAGATGAAAAATCTTTGTGATAAAGTTCATAGCCAGTAGCAGATTTTGCTTCTTCTATGAATGTGAATGCAGTTTCTATATTCTCTACATACTCAGTTTCTTCCATCATTTTCATTGCAAATGCTTGGGATTTCATAAATCCTGCTTTGGATTTGATCATGTCTTCAAACTTCTTTTTCGTTTTTGGTTTCAAAGCATCATATACTTGAACCATTGCAGAAGCAGTAAAGAGATCAACTCTTGCCTGTCCCTTGTCAAACATAACTATTTGATTTTGTTTTTCTCTGACAATCATTTTCAGAGTGTCTATGGTTGCTGGAAACGCAGTTCCTTTTGCTTCTTTAATTTCAGTACCATCCAATTCATTATGATTATATCCTACACCAAAGCTAGTTCCTTTTGATTTTCCAAATGCAAATCCTTTAGAAGTATCACTATACCTACTATACGAGCCATGTTCTTTCTTTTTCTTCTTTGGTTTCATGTGTTTAAACTGTTTTAGTTTAAATTTTATTTTTGGTACTTTCTTTTCATCAATTTCTTCTTTCAATCCTTTTGGTATTTCATTCTTTGGTGTCATTTCCCATCCTTGTACTTTTTCATCTGCTGTATTATTTTTTGGTTTCTTTTGTTTTCCACCAATCTCATCTACAGACATACCTTTCCATCTGGTATTTTTTTGTGCGGAATCTGCCCTAAAATATGTTCTATCTCCACCTTTATATTCTTGATGATAAACTACTCCTACTGCCCACTTTTCAACAAGTTTAAATGGTGCTTCCATTGGCATCCTAGTTGCTTCAACTTCTTCGGCTTGGATTGGCGCCTTTTTATGTTTGTATCCTTTAAAAAAACTTTTAAAAGCTGGCCCAGGTTTGTCTTTTTTAATTTTTCCACCCTTTTTCTTAAAATCCGCTAGTGCAGCTTGATATTTAAGTTCATCTTTTCTTGATCGTTTTGCTTCACCAAGTTCAGCATCTTGTCCAGGCGTTACTGCTTTGGCATGATTTTTATACTCTTCAGTTCCTATTTCATAAACTTCTTCAACTTGTTCATTGGGGAACATCCAATCGGGAGTTACATCTGTTATTTTTACCCCTTTTAATGCTCTGGCTTTTTTAATACGTGCTGCAACTTCTGGTTTTGGATTACCTTTTTTGTCAAAGAATTTTGCGAGATGTGCTGGTAATTTTACGTTTATCATTTTTGCTTCATCAACCTCAACTTCTTCTTTGGAAAGTTTAGCGGCAATCGCCATCTCTTTCTTTTTCTTGTCTGACTTACCTTTAAACTGTGGAGCATCGGATGATTGGAAATCTTTAATAACATCTTTCATGTCAGCTTTCTTAATATCAATACCTTCTTTCAGACTACTATATGTTTTTTTATCCATGTCTCCCTCGTAATTTTCTTTAAGAATAAGTGCTTCGGTTTTCCAATCAGTTTCCAAGAAATCCAAAAATGATTCTTGTAATTCTTTATCAGTACCATTAAAATTATTTTCTTCTTTGATTAACCAAAGAGCCGCGGCATAAGAGGCAATGCGAGTTTTTCCAAATGATATTTTTTCCAGTAATCTCTTAAGTTTCCATACCAATCGATCAAACATAGTATAGGCTTCTTTTTGTTCAATAGACTTTAATTTAGACTTCTTTATGAGAATCTTTCCTTTTTCATCTATAATACCCAATTTAAAGGCATCTGTACTCGCAAATGGAGTTGTAAGTATTCGCAAAAACTTATATATGAAATATAAGTTCATTGCTCCACCAACCATTCCCTCTTTTAACTCTGCCATTTACGCCTTTATTTTTCTTAATCGAGTAACAATACCATTATCTAATTGAATATCGGATGCTCGTATTATTTCTCCCCTAATTGAATCTATTGTTTCCGGCATTCGATCCAAAAAGATTAAAAAAGTTTTTAACATTGGCCAAAAATCTTTTTCGATTTTATAAAATAATATACGAGTTCCTGATTGTACTGGAAAAACATTATAAAATACAATAAGGTGATTCAGTATCAATCTTTCTTTTAATTGACCAGTATTTTTGTAAATATTAAAGAGTCTTTTGATATACTTAATTTTTTTTAAGTCATCGTAAAATTCTTCAATATCAGTACATTGTATATCATTATATTCCTTCATGGCGAACATGAGGAAATTATCATCCGTTATATCATCAAATATCATTTTTCTTCATCAGGGCCGGGACCATGTGTTTCATCTAAATTCAAGTCCGCTTCAACTTGTTCTTCTAAAGATATTTCAGGGTCAACAGTTTGTATAAGATGATCAATCGCTTGTAATGCTCCTGCTATCATTATTAATTGTTGTGATGACTTTTCACTCTCTGCTTTAAGTGCTTGTAATCTTTCACCCAAAACTGCACGATCACCTTCAAGTTTTGCTTTTTCTGCTTGTAATTCTAACAGCCCGACTGTTTTTTCTTTTTTCATAATAAACCTTTATCAAAAATAAAGAGTAGGCCTTGTGACCTACTCCCTATTAAATTACAAATTATGTAACAGCGTAACCGTTACCACCAATAATCTGCCATGCACTATCGTTCCAAATGAGAACAACAGTATCACCGACTGCATCAAGAGTTGCATAAGAACCACCATCTAAAGTAGCTGGTGTAACTCTTACATCCCCACCATCAACAGTATGCGAGACAATTTTAATTTGTCCAATTTGTGTTGAGTCGGCAAGGGAAACTACTTGACCTGCACCAGTAGAGGTACAGTTAGTAATTGATGTGGTTAGATTTAAAACTCCGGCACCAGAAAGTGCTTGAGGTGTTCCTGCGAGTGCGATCCAAGTTGGAATCTTGTTGAACACGTTTGCAGAGGTGATCTTTTTGTTTGTTGGTGAACCACTTGGATCATCTACAACATGGAAAAGATCATCGGTACTCAATGCGGTAGACGCATTGAGAGCGGTAATTTTCTTATCAGCCATTTTGTTTCCTTTTAGGCAATGTGACGGGACTCGTCACCGTTAAGGAATATACGCTAGGACTCCGTTCTAACGAAAGGGATTGTCCTAGACGTAATCTCCTGTAAAATCTATTAGGGATTAAATTTCACCTAATAGCTCATCGAAACCTTTTTCCTTACAGATCGCTTTGATCTCATCAGTACTATGGTTTCCATCTTTAATCATCCCCCACACAACAGCACAGTCTCTACGTGAGTGTGCGAAGGATTCAATATGTGATTTTGCAGAGGAGGAAGTTGCTTTCACTGCTTCTTTTACTTCAGATGCATGTGATTTTGCTTCCTTCTTTGCACTCTTGACGGCCTTTTTGGCCTTCTTCAACAAGCTTTTCGCCATTTTAGTAACTCCAAGTTTCATTAATTATTAAGTAGTAACTGCTCTTGTGGTATAACCAGACGCGGTTTTCACTGCTGCAGTAATAGTTTTACTTGCAGCGTTTAAGACAGTACCATCGACTGCATCTTTCAGATCTGGATCTCCGATAACAGTATCATCAGCCCAGCTCAATGTTGCAGCTTCATCAACAGTAGTACCAGAAAATCTTACAGTATTACCTTGTAATTCATCTGCAATTGCTACACCATCAATATGTGTTGCAGTAAGAGTGATGTTAGTACCAGTAGAAACAACTACTAATGTTGCTGCTGATCCTGCATCGTATTCTACTAATTCATCCCAAGTTACATTGACAGTAATTGCGGTTGCAGCAACATATGCAGCTTCACCCCATCTTACTCTTGTGATTGTTGGACGCTTTAATCCAGTTGATGTTGATGTTCCTGCAAGTCCACCGATTGCGACAAGAACTTCATCATCTGCGGCGGTATTATCATTACCAGTTGCAGCGCTGTTTCTCATCATCCAGCCCTTATTAGTGGCGAAAGCTTTAGTGATATCATAATCACTATCTGCGTCATCAGCTAAAAACTGTGGTTTATTGTCAATGGCATCGTGAGTTGTTCCCCATAAAGGCATTGTGTTCTCCTATTTAAAAGTTGTTGTATTATATTATATTTATGTTTTCTTATACTTCTCTATACTTGTAAGATCATAATATGTCATAATTTCTTCTTCACTTTCTACTAATGCATTTCTAGCACCCTGTAGTTTTTCTTGAACATCTGGAAAGCCCGAAAACTTCTCCATAATATCATCGATCTGTTTTAGACGCTCATTAACGAGATCTAATGAAGAATCATAATTTTGGGTGGTCATCTGTCTGTACTCCATGCATGAACATACCTTTTGGTTTATGTGTAGATATTGTTTTACCTACTAAATCGACCAATGGATCTACTTCAGGCGGTTCTTCCGTACCATCACCCTCGCCTACTCCTGCCTCTACCTCTAAGTCTTTATCATGTTTTACATTTACAATATCATTGACTAGAGATGAGACATTTCTCAATTTCTCTGCTTCTGATTTATCACTAAAATATTCTTTGTTTATATCCATTTCACTCTTTTTCCCATTGAGGTTTATTTGCTACAGCCTTTTTACGTGCTTCAGAAACTAATTCATAAGCAGTTCGTTGTAGTTCTTCACCGAAAAACTTCTTATAACTTTGCTTATCAAAGTTACCTTTTGGTATAGACTTTTTCATATACTTGAGTATAGATTCTGTTGACTTAACATCAGTAACGGCACTTATTGCAATCTTACCACTAGGATTTAACCATTGTGCTATTGTTTGACCACCCATTCCATCTTTCCACAATGTGTCTCCATCAGTAGAAACTACTTTTCCTGCTTTTTCTTTCTTGTAGTAGAATGCATCGATAACAGATTTGTCTAATGGTTTGAGTGCTTCACTAAGTAGTCCTTCACCAAGTTCAAATTCATTTCTAATTCCACCCTTCTTTCTGGCTTTTGCCATTGCTCGACCTTTTGACTTATCAATTTTGATTGATCCAGATGCGACTTTTTTGGAACGTATCTTAGATTTTTTCAAAGATGCTTTACCTTTGGAAGATTTGGCCCACATAGCTTTTTTCTTCTTGGCGGCTGCTGACATTTTCATTTCAAGATAAGTATTCAAATTAACCAATTCGTCAGGTTGGAGCACCACCACTTCTTCTCCTACAAGTGTTGGTTCTCCACCTTTCTTGAAAGAGCCTTTGAGTGCTTTTTGTGCTTTCTTCAAGTCTTTTTTCTTGACACTCACTTCACCCTTGCGATTAATTTCGGCGGATATACCGACATCATCTAGTGCCATGATTGCTTGTAATTCATTACTTTCTGTGACTGTCATAATTCCCTTTAAAGTTTTAAGTACTTCTTGTCTGTCTGATTCGGTTAACTTTAATAATTCATCCCTTGCATATACAGTTAAACTTTCTTCTTCATATTTCTTTTTCAGCATATCTGCAACTTTTGTCTGTACAACACCACCTGCCTTGACCTTTTTGAAAGCTCCTTTTCCTGTAGATGTTTCCCATCCACTGGGTGCTTTATCAGTTTTATCTTTATATGCTTGTGCGTCTTTTACATTTTTTATATTACCGTCTTCATCTTTCTCATAGCCCCTTGCATCGGCATCTGCGACTGTATCTTTTTGTTTTTGTTTTTCATCTTCTTTATCCATTTTATCTTGAGCTACTTTCGCTTTTCCTTTATCGGTGAAAGCGAGCATGCCTGCCAATTTAGATCCTTTACCAAACTTATCCCAGCCTTTCTTTAAGGCTAGGAGTCCACCAGCAGCACCTAGACCAAGTAGAAAATCTCCAGCAGTAGCTTCATCGATTTTCACTTTTTTATTCAGTTCTTCATCCAACTGTTCACGATCTAGTTCATGTTCTATCTGCTGGTTAAATGATTTCATTATTTATCACCTTTTTGGGGAATATCTACCTTAATTGTAACAGGGTATTCTTTAGGTGGATCACCAAACTTGAACTTCTTTTTGCCTTCTCTTTTTGCGGCTGAAGCTGCTGCCATGAACTCAGCTGCACCTTCTTTTTTCAATGCTTGTAATTTTTCATAGGTCAATCTTTTAAGTGCCTGTTTGAAACCCCTTCTTCGACCATCAACATCTACAGCTTCAGTTGTCGCTAATTCGTAGTGAACAGCTTCTAACTCTTCAAGATCTTCAAATACTTCAAATTCTTTGGTTTCTCCTACAATTTTTGGAACTTTATTAATATCCTTAGATTGCTTGAGTACCTTTTGGGCTTTCTTTTCTGATCCTTTTTCTACAAACAGTTTTCCTTTTTCAAAGAATGGTTCATATCCCAATGGGCCGTCTATTTTTTCATCTTCTAAAATATCAAGAACGGCTTCTTCATAACCTTCTGCTAAGTGAGTGCCAGTAACGGACATTCGCATTGCTTCTCTAAAATTCATTTTACCCTTTCTGACTTGCTCTAATTTTGGTTTGGTGTCAATTTTTTCTTTTTTACCAGAAAGTTTAGTTTCACCAGCATCGTACTTTGCTGCTTTTTCAGCATCTTGCTGTTTTTTCATCATATCTGATAATTGTGCTATCACAATATTAGCGACTTGTTGAACTAATGCTGGATCAGGCCCGCCTGGTTTAGTATCACCCGCCCCATCATCTTCAGGTTCTGGTTCTCCTTCAGGTTCGGCTTCAGGTTCAGCTTCAGGTTCTTCTTCATCCTCTGGCTCTTCTTCAGTTTTCGGTTTTGATTTCTCGGCTTTTGGTTCTGGTTCGGTTTCTGGCTCGTCTTGATCACCCACAGGAGCCTCATCCTCATCCTCTTCTTCTTCCTCATCTTCTTCCGCTTTGGCTTTAATTGCTTCTTTAGCCTTCTTTGCGTCTTCTTTTGCAAGACGACCTTCTCTTTTTACTAGTTGGCCGATTACTTTTAATAGGCTATCAGATGCCATACATTTCTCCTGAAAATTGTGTAAATGATTTTTTAGGTTGTATATCTTCTACAACTTTTACTTGTAGATCATTCAAAAACGAATAGTTAAAAGGTATTCCTGTTCGTTTTCCAACAGTCTCCAATAATTTTATTGCTTTACTAGAACATTGCATATAATCTCGTACATCATGTTCATTTATCTTTTCTTCTGGTGCTTGTGTAATAGTGAGACATTTATCAACCAATATTAGTGACTCTTTAAGATATGCAAGTTCTGGTTTAGTAAAAGAAGCCTCGCCAATACTATTAACAAGTTCATCGTATAATTCGAATGCTTCATCACAGGTAGATAAATTTATAGTATCATAACCCTGCCATGATAATTCTGTTGCATCTATCATATCATACATCTCTGCCACAATCGGATCTTGTACTCCTCTCCGGCGTTTCATTCCTTCACGAATCGTATCAAATTTTAATCCTTTTCGTACATCATTCATCATGTTCTTTTTATCTTTTACTGTTAATTCGTCTGATGCGCCTAATTGAAAGGCTTTAAAGTCTCCTTGAGTTGCAGCTTTTCTCATCTTGGATGCAGACATTCCAGATGCACCATCGGCGTCTGGATCTCGTTCTCCGGCACTTTTTACTTCTATTTCTTTAAATTCGTAAAATCCGTGTTTAGACTTTATCCCATTGTAACTATTTAGTAATGAGGTGAACTCATCTACTCTATCACTACCCGCCACCATTACCAATTTATCATATTTTCCGTTCAACTCTGCAGCAATTTCCATTACATTTTTCTCTGTTGCGGTACTTTGTAGAGATTTCTTCATTCGTGGAAACATTTTTATCATCCACTTAAACTTTTGTTTATGGGTAAGTGGATTCTTTCTTGAATCTTGCGTATGACTCCCATAAATCAAGGCAGTTCCACCTTCTCGTTGATTAACTGCAATTACTGCATTTATCAACTTTTCATGTCCGATAGTGGGAGGATTGAATCTCCCAAATACAAATACAGCTGTACTCATTGTTTTCTAGCCCATCCGCCAAATGTTCTTACTTCTGCATCAGCAACTTGAGTAACGTAGGTTGATAATTCTGCAGCAGATTTCCAATGTTTGTGTGGAATTCTACCTAATCTTGGAATTACTGAATCCTTTACCCATTCTGCTGGTCTGGTTGCCGTATTAAAGGTGTGTACCTTCTCAATTTTAATTTCATTTACTACTTGCTCATCCCACGCATTCCATTCACTCAGTTCTGAATCACCACCCACCATACGACCAGAAGCATGTTTAACTGCTACTGTTCCTCTTCTAACAATATACCCATGAACTGCGCCTTGAATATCATTTTTGTGTTTCTTGAGAATTGTAGCTACACCATCTATATAATCCGCAATTATTAAAGACATCTTCTTACCTGCTTTGGATGGGTCAAACTTTGTTAGCAAGTCTGTTTGCAGTTTGTACCAAACACCCATTCCTATTTCTGGTGATATTTTTAAGAAAGCCTTATTTCTTGGATCATGTTTTACTGCAAGATCCACCAACATCTTTTCAAGTTCTGCATGCATTGTTTCTTTTTTATCTAGATCATGTAATTCAATCCACCTTCTACCTGCCTTGTCCGGCATACTCATTATATCATTTTTACTTGACATGAGTATATTTGCGTCCAATTCTGCAACAAGTCCTCCCTCAGTTTTTATTCCTGAATCTATATAATCAGCTGTCATATTAAAAAAAGCGGAGATTGATGCTTTCTTATTCTGTAATCTTTTTAGATTTTTTAAACCAATACCATTTGTGACATGAAACACCGTTACTCTTGGCAACTGTACGTTGAAAATCCATGTCAACATTTTTGATGATAATGGAATTTTCATTTGAGATATTTCACCAAAATCAAATATCATCTTGGAAGTACTTTGTTGCCAAGCGACTTCTTCTTTTAGATGTTGTTTAAAAGATTTCATTATGACAATACGCTTGGATGATCTCTTGTTGTAAGTTTAAGTTTTTTATGAAGTACTGCGGTTTTAGTTCCCCATGAATCATCACCATGTACAGCCGGTGGTGTCATTTCTGGAGTTTTCCCTTTTTTGTGCATCTTCATCCAAAGATCATTATAACGTTCTTGTTCTTTCTTAGACCATCCACCTCTACCAGCGGCCTTCATACCAAGATCCATCAATTCTTTTTCATCTTTATCTTCTGGTTCTTTTTTGGAAAACCAACCTTCTTGCCAAACTTTATAACTCTTCATTTGATAACCTTTCCTAAATTTTTATAAAGCCCATTCAATTTTCTTTCATCACCTTTTTGAAGAGCTTGAATCATTTGTTTAGTAATGTCTTTTATTAGTATGATTATGTTTTCCGGACCTTCTTCAAGACTATTGTATAACTTGTGTCTTCCACCTGCTGCTTTTTGTGCTGCCTTTGACCACATACTTTTAGGATTACCTTTTTTTGGTATTCCACACATTTTTTTATGTCTATCACGCATAACCTTCGATCTTAACTTCTCTAATGGTATACCACACATATCACCCTCTTCAGAAATCAGGGCCACATCATGAGCTAATTTTTCTTCTTTTGAAGTCTCATACAAATCTGCATTTGCTTGTTTAAATTTTTTCATTTGTCTTTTCCTTGCTTACTGGCCAGTTTGTACAATAAGGATGTTCTGGATCATGTCGTTGTTCATATTCATCTTCGAAATGGTCATAACCAAGTTGAGGTTCGTGTCCTTCATGATAGTCCTTCTCAACTTCTTTTTCCATATTAAATAATTTTCGCTTTTTTGAGTTCAGCCTTACCGTCTTTCATCATCCCTATAATCTTAATAAGAGATTTAGCAAGGAGTTTTATTCCTGTACCAGACGACTTAAGTAATTCACCAAGTCCTAAAATCAGATACCGGACAGCTTCGCCCATTTCTTCATTTAGTACCTCTTCTGTAAGCTTGTCCTCTTCTTCTTGTAATTTTTCTCTAAAAGTTTTCATTTATTTGTCCCAATTTTTGGCAGCATTAAAATTCTGCATTGAAAATTCCATTCGATCAACTAACTTGACCGCTCCACCCTTGAGGTTGTCTATGGCGACAAATCCTTCTGGTGCTGTTACTCTATATCCCGTAGATGTTCTCATCAAGGTTTTTATTCCTTTAACCTTCTCTAATTGACGAATAATTATCAGTTTTGCTTCAATAAGTAAATTTTGCATTGCAAATATCTTAACAATTTCACTTGAATTCTTCCTAAGAAACCCCACATATCTGTCCATCACATCTTTTTTGTTTTTCTTTGTCTCTTCTCTTTTTACTTTATCAATCTCTGCTTTCAACTTGTCATATACAAATGCAATCAATCCTGCTGTATGTCTCTTCACATCCTTAATTGGTTCTCCGGCTCTCACCATCTTATTAGTATATGCCTTTACTAATTCACTTGTTTGGTCATCATCTGCGATCATTCCTAAAACATTAGAATTTAACTGTTGGAATAATTTTCCGGCTTTACTTAATATTGCTGTAACATCTCCAGTTTGTTTCTTTGTCATGGTAGCACTTCCAGATTGATCTTCAAATGATGCATCTGCTTGCCATACTGAACTAGTTTCTCTAAATGCTCCTGAATTTACACCAAAAGAGGCGGTCATGTCCTCCATCGTATCGCCACTATAAGTGGTATGCCATACGATTCCCATATTAGAGGACAAGATTTTCGCCGCCAATCTAGACTTTACAGGTATTGCATAAACGATTGTATTTGGTTGAAAAGTAATATAAGATTCGTTGTCAATCGTTTCTGTTTGTAGATCATCTGCTGTATACATCATGTCACCCTGTAAAACACCTTTTATGTTTACTTTGGATAACTCGTTGAATGCAACTTTAAGTTTTGATGCTAACCCTCCAGAATGATTTGTAGTTATGTCTGCTTCATTATAATTTATCTTTGCGTTCTTGGCGAATACTCCTTTTGTTCCTACGAAAAATCGATCATTCTCTGGATTATAGCCGGCGAACACTGCTGGTGCTCCGTCCCATTTTACGGTTACGTTAACGGAGGAATCAGAGTTTCCGGCCAACATATCTCTTAGACCTTGAAGAAAATTTAATGCTCCTCTTGTTCCGGCTACTCCATGATTCAACACCTCATCTTCAAGGTGCTCCATGTGGAGATTCTTTTGTTCAGTTAAGAATGAAGAGAATGCAAACATTATTCTACCTTCAAATGTGGGGCAGACCATTGAGATTCGGATTTCCCGTACAATAACATACCTAATACAATATCAAAAAATTCGGTTTTGTTTTCTTGCTTCATTGCTGCAAAAATTGCTCCTAACACAATAGTTTGAAATCTTGCAGATAATCTTGTTTGCATCGATACTTCACTTATCCTTTTGACTTTTCCAATTTCTGTAATATATTTTAAAAATGCTTCTTTTGATTCTTTTACTTTGGTAGTACCATTAAAAAGTCTAATATAATCCATTGTATCTTTTTGTCCTGTAGAATTATATGTAAATATATCTGAACTCTGTAATTTTCTCCACGCCTTTTTTACTTTTGAAAATGCCTTTGCTCCATCTCTGGTAAATTCATATTCTTTCGTTTTTTTATTCTGTTTAACGTGTATTCCTTTAACAGATTCTACAGCATCGACTTTATTTTCTCCCGAAAGAAAATCCAAGTATTCCAAAAACACTTTACCATGCATTGCTAATGATCCTTTTCTATCTGCTTCACCCCTTATTGTTTCCTTCGTGCTTGCTGAAAATAACCTATACATTACCGAATATCCTGTCAATTCACTACCAGCGTATTCTGTGTCTACATTTTGAGCCAAGAGGGCGCCATATTCTAATGTAAAACCTGTAACATCATAATCTGGTATGTGTCCCGTCATATTAATTGGTTTTGGGCCACTACTTCCTTGTTTTAAAGATACTCCTATAATACCATTACTAGCACTTATTGAATTTTTTAGATATCTGTTTATATCATCTAAAGTATTAAAATCTGTGGGTGAGAAAGCTTCATATTCCAACCAGACATCAGCAGGATTCCATTTATCTTTATCAAATTTCTGGTCTGGTACAGAGGTATGAAATTTTTCTCTTGCACGCAGAACAACAGGTATATCTTTGTTATCTTTTACGAACTTTGCTGGGGCGTTTCCAACAGTCTCCGTAAATGCACTACATTGTTTCAAATGACCCTTTAACCAAGACTCTTTGTTATCGCTTAGCCATTTGACTAATCCTTGTGCGGCTGATTTGTTTAATGCCTTACCAGTAGTTCCATATACTCTTTCATATACAGTTTGATCTAACATTTCATTCAAAATTGCTTGTTCAATTGGAGATTCACTAGCCCTCACTTTGTCCATATTGTAATACATTGCAGACAAAACTAGTAACCATGAAACTTCTTGCTCATTAGTTTGTTTGCTACCTCTTCCTTTAATTTCTCCAGTTAGGTGTACGGCATAATCTGCTCTACCTTTCCAACTAAACACAAACATAGGCCACATTCTACTGTCGTTTGGACCTGTTTCTGGATCATATTTCACTACATCTGTTACACCTTCAAATGTAGCTTTAATCAATTTAATAAAATCAGCATCCGATAGCTTATCTGTATTTTGAACTCGTATCCCTTTTCCTGTGTTTGGGCCCACTTTGCCAGTCTTTTGCAATGCCCGATAGATTTCTGTATTCGGTGGCGCTGCATCTTCTCTGATATAACTGACTAATGTTTTCATCAATTTCTCCTAATTAGAATAGAGTTTACTGATATATTTATAATAACTAACTATCTTAAGCCGGCTCTGGATCTGGAAATGGTGGCAATTCACCTTCATATCTCTTTTTTAGAACTTCGTGTTGAAAAACATCTCCACTAAGTTCATGCCAACCTTTACAAGTATCTTCATCTACTGTAGCACAATAAAAGGTTCCAGAAGGATCTTCCATAACATAGATCATTTCTCTGTCAAAAATGTCACTTTTGTCCGTAATGAATAGGACATGAACCATCGTTCCCTTTTCAGGGTTGATGTAATAGCAATCAGGCTCGAATGCCTTGAGGGTGGGAACAGATAGGGTTTTATAATATGCTTCCCTATCTTCTTTTCTTTGTTTTTTGTAGTCTTCTAAATCAATTATATTGTCATTCTCCAAACTTAAACTCCCCAAAATCTTTTTTAGCCTTTTTAGAGGATGTATCGAATACGGGAGTTTCTTGTTTTTCTTCTTTACCAGTATCAACTAATCCAGATTGTGATAACTCTCCCAAATCGGAAAGTCTCATTTTAGCTCTATCAACTCCTACTAAAAATTTCTTATTAGAAGTAATATCACTATATCGATTTTTTAGCTGTTTGATTAACATCTGTCCTGCTTCTTCTAAGTTTTCATTACTAATAAGAGCAAACATAAAATCAGCAGTTGCGGGGAGTCCAAAACTCTCACTAGTATCTTCAAGACCAACATCTGTATTTTGAAAACCTTGCCTATTCGTTTGGGTAGCCGACAAAATAGGAACATCAAACTCTACTGCCAATCCTCTAAGTTCTTCTGCTATAGATTTAATATAACTGTAAGAGTTTACATATTGTCCTGGTCTAATTCTTGAAGAAGAACATATATTAATATAATCAACAAGAATCATATCTGGTTTGAAATTTCTCTTGAGATTTAGTTCATTCAATAACGATCTGAAATGGTTCGTACTAGCTGCGGCTGTAGGATATTCCTTGATAATCAATCTACCCTTAACCGTACTTTTAAGATCATCTATTTTCTTTTGATACATCTTTTTAGGTAAACTTATTAAGTCATCTAATTTAATATTCAACAAATTTGCATCTATTCTTTCTGCGATTCGTTCTTCTGACATTTCTAATGTAATATACAAAACATTATGTCCTTGTGATAAGGCACCAGAACTAACATGGCACATAAACAATGATTTACCAACACCTGTTCCTGCAAGAGCAATATTTAAAGTTTTAGAAGATAGTCCACCTTGTGTTATTTTATTGAAGTACTCAAGATCAAAGGGTATTTTCTTTTCAACCCTATGATAAAATGCATAACGATCATCAGAATCCAAAAGGTAATCATGGCCGACATGAGGATCAAAACTAACAGAAAGAGCATCGGTAAGCAACTCAGGAATAGCACCCTTGTCATCCTTAGATTTTTCGGGTTCATCCAATATTTTAATTGAGTGGACAACGGCATTGTATATTGCTTTGTCTTGACAGAATTTTTCTGTTGTTTCCAATAACCATTGAATATCTGATTTTTCATCTTTTTGCCCCTCCAGATGGGTTAATAATTCTGTTACGTTTTCAAATTCTTCATCCTTCAATGGCGTACCATCTAATTCAATAACTAACGCCTCTTTAGTGGGCAAATTATTATACTTGTTGATGAATAGATCTACTTGCTCGTATAATAATTTATCTGTATGTTCTAAAAAATAATCTTTATTTAAAAATGGTAATACTTTTCTAGAATATTCTTCATTATGTAATAGATTCTTTAATATTATTGTCTCTATCCGCTGCTGCATGTTTGTCCATTTGTTTTTGTATTATTTCTATTATCCATTCCCCTAATCGTTTTTCAAATTCCTTACCATCTTTTTCGGTAATTTCATATCCCAGATCATGTGGTGGTACTTCAATATCATATTCATATTGACAAGCTATATCATCGCCCGTCAAATCTTGTTCTACTAATTTAAATGATGTATATCTAATTACTGCACCATCAAAAGGTGATGCATCTTGAATTACTATACACAATGATTTATCATTTGGATCATTGGGGTTTGAACATTCTTTGTAAAGATCATCTCCCGTTTCAAAGTATGGATCATTTAATGTAGTCCTTAAATCCGTATCAGATTTATTACCTTCTTTAAAAAATTCTCCTTTATTTTTCTTTGGCATCTGCTACCTCACTTTCTTCATCAAATCCACCATAAAGAAAAACTTTCTTGGCATGATCATTTAACTTATCAAGGATTTCTGGTGTAAAATATTTTTCGGGGTCGTTTAAAATTGCCTTACCAAATACCTTAGAACCATCTGGCATTTCATATCTTGTAGCTACTTTAGTAAAGATTCCCGCGTCTTCAGCTAACTCAATGAGTCCATAATACCTATTCAAACCTTGATCATATCTTAAGAGAACATCAATTTTTTTATTCTCTTTAGTCAATCTAGATTTGTAATTTTTACAATGTATTACATTTCCTACAACATCCGTTCCTTCTTTTTCTTTTCTTTTGGAAAGGAATATAATAGTTGAAGCAGCATATTGTAAACCACTACCACCACCCATCACATCAGTTGGAAACATTGTACCCATCTGTTTGTATGTATGATTAGTAACTAGTAAAGGAATACCGGCTTTCCCTAACTTGAGTGTTAATACTCGGAAAGATCCTTTAACTAATTGTGCCCGTGTCATATCTTTGGTTTCTTTACCATCTGAAATATCGGTCACTTCTTTAGTAGTAGATAGCATTCCAAGAGAATCTAAACACATCAACAATGGGCGTTCTTCTTGACCCTCTGAATGACTTTCTACTACCTTTAATGCTTGATGTGTAAATTCTTGAATTGTGGCGACAGGGAGAATTATCATTCGTGAAGAATCAATTCCCCTGTCTTCTATCATCTGCTTAGTGAGTGCAGATTCAGACTCAAAATAAAGAACGCCACCGCTAGGATTGTCTGCAAGAAACTGTTTGACAATACCCAAGACAAAAAAGGTTTTTCCTGTAGCTGTTTCTCCTGCCAGAGCTGTAATTTTATTAGAAGGGATTCCTCCATAGATATCTCCTGAAATTAATGCATTAAGAATATAACTACCCGTATCTACATATGTAGATACATCGCCTGCTTCGATTCCATCCGAAACTTTTGAACCAAATTCATTGCCAGTAGCCTTTAACAAACTATCAAAATAATCACTCACTTTTTTCCCTTCTTATAATTTCATTTTTAATTAATTGTATTTCTTTATTCAAGTCTACTCGGTCAGTATATGTTTCAGCAAAATGATCTCTATTAAAGATATGTGCATCTAGTAAAGATTGCAATTCTTCTGTAATCCAACTTCCATACTCACGATTTTCTATAGTCATCTTTTATTTCTATGATATGATATCCTTTATCTCTCATGTCTTCCGCGAACTTACTCGCTTCTTTTTGAGAACTAAAAGTCATAATGGACATTGATTCTGGAATAATATCTACAGAATGAGTTAAATTTTTGAATACCGCAGTATTTCGTTCTTCTGCTCTTTGTTGTTTGTATGTCTTTTGGGCATACCTTACCATTATACTTCCTGCCATATTAACTCCAAAAGGTTTGTAAAACTGTTCTATAATAATTGGGTGGTAAATCTGCTATTTTAGTAACTGAATGTGGAATATGTTCGTCTGAAGAAGATTCTTTACCATATCTCGTTACCATATTATATTCCGGATATAAGAATTTATTTTCACCTTTTTCATTAACATAAAGAAATGCACCACCCCAATCAAATTCCCATTCTTTATTTAAATATGTTGTTGATACAAAATTGAAACCCGCATCATCATGCCAAGGTATATAACTATCTTTTGGCATAAATTGTAATACAAAACTAAAATTAGTAAATTCTGTAGTATCAATTTCCCATTGTTTAATCAAAAACTCTTTCATGCTCAAAGATGCAGATGCTCCATCTGGAAATTTATACAAAAGAATAGGAGCACTTTGTTTGATTAAACGTGATTCCCAAACATTTAGTTGAACTTTAACTTCTAAATTCCCATTATGAAAATTTATAATTTCATTTTCCAATATAGATAAAATATATCCCGGCCACATATTTTTATGAATTGTTAAATCCATATACCTCTATTATACACTATATAAAGAAATTGTCAAGACTTGAACGCCGTTCAGTATCCCATCCAATTACATCTAATACACCTTTCAATGGCTCTACAAATGCCTTCTCAAATTGTGTATCATAATCTATATATTTTTCCAATTTAAATTCTTTAGGTAAACTATTTAATATGGAAATTACTTTGTCTCCTGCTGGATTCGGATCTTTAAGATAAGCGAACTTAACCTTTTCTCCCTCTTGAATTACAGGATATTTCTTTGTTAGTTTTTGTGATCTGAGCATGTGATTATAAATTAACGAACCCTTTACGTGAATTGGAGTACCCTTCGTATAAATTGCAGAAGGATCTTTATACTTTTTAAGTCCATTAACTGATCTTGGAAATGCCACCTTTTCCATATCTAAAGTAAAAAACTTTTCCTTAAACGTTTCAATATAACCAATCACATCATCTTCTGTACCTGAAATAATAATATTGAAAATGGCTTTCAATGATTCTCTACAAGCTTGTGGTGTAGAACTTTTAATTGCTTCAATACCGACAATCTTTAGTTTAGGTTCTTCATATCGAACTCCCTCAGAATCATGAACGTTCAAAATATAATGTTTCTTCGCTGTCCAAATTCCTGTATCGGCAATGACTTCACGTTTCATTACCATCTTCTGTTGATAGGCATTTACATACTCGGCTAATTCTTTGTACGCGTCCTCAATGACTCCTTCTATTCTACCACAGGCTTTGTCTAAGAAGTTAATAATTTTTACATTATCAGTAATACCAACTTTAGAAACAAGATCACCGAGACAAACATATAAAGAATCAGTATCCATAGCAACAATATAATCCTTATTCACAGTAGATAATGTAGTGTTTAAGTAATTATTCACCGCATTTTCTGCCCATTGAACAGACAATTGACCAGCAACAGAAACAGCTTCAGCATTTCGTTCATCATAATAACGAAACCATTGATTTCCCATAGCCCCATAAGCAGAATTAAGAGCTATCTTTAGATTTTGTTGATAATTGTAATATTGTGACAATTTATTTGGGTCAGCGTTTCTTCCCTTTTTCTGTTCTTCTATCATCAACTTCTTGTATGTAACTCTATCATTATACATACTTTCCATTAATTTAGGAAGAAACCCTTGTTTATCTTTACGATAAACTGACCCATTCGGTGTAACTGTTATATTCTTTTCTTTCCAAATACTTGTATCAAATTCTTTATTCAATAATCCATCTACACCAATATCATCTTGCCATGTACCAAGAATAGTTTCCGGAGAAATGTTGTATTGCATAATCAAATGTGGATACAAACTATTCAAGTCAAAACTAACTATCCACTTATGTCTACCTTTTTGTGGTGCTTTTACATAGGCGCCCTCATATGCTTCACCTTTACGTTGTTTACTCTTTTGAGGAATCACAACTTTTTCCTTCAAGAGATGGTTGTAAATAATACAATCCCACATTCTTGTTTGTGCAAATACATCTGTATAATTACACTTTGACAAATATGCTAGAGAAATAATCATCTCTAAAAGTTTCATCTTCTTTTCAAGGCGATCAACTAACAGTACATCTTGAATATTGTATTCGATAAACTTTTGATAATCTGTTCTATACAATTCGTGTAATGAATTTACTTCAGAATAATCTAATTTATTTTCTCCCAATTCAACATAGGCAATATGATCTAACCTATAAGATTCTTGATTAGTATAAGTGAATTTCTTATAGGCGTCCATGTAGTCAATCTCAGACACACCATATATTTCATAAGTCTGAACTTCTCTACCACCCATACCGAAAATCTTTTGTTCTTTTACAAATCCCCATGGCGAGAGTTTCTTAACCCATGTTTCATTTAAGATATTACGAATACGATTAACCAAATATGGAGTATCAAATGTTTTGGTATTCCAACCTGTAATTACATGAGGACAATTCTGTTGCCAATACATCACAAACTGCTCTAGTAATTGTCGTTCATCTCCACATTTATTGTACGTAATATTGTCTTGGCCATTCGTAAATTCAGAACACCCCCAAACTTGAATATCATCATTTATCTTAATTGTGATTGCTGTTACTTCTTCTTGAGCATTTTCGGGATTTGGAAAACCATGTTCTGAACCAACTTCAATATCAAGAAACATTATCTTGAGGTGTTCAAAATTATAATCTACTTGGTCAGGATATGTTTCTGCAATATAAGAATAATTGTAATTAGTATGACCATAGATCTGCATATTCTGCACACCCTCATACCTCTTCATTGCTTCGCGAGTTTCTTTGATAGTTCCCCATTGAACGGGGCCTACTGGCTCATCTTCAAGAGTTCGCCAATCAGTTTTAGTTGTGGTAGGAATGTATAAGGTGGGTTTGAATTCGTGCTTGTCATCAAAAGGGAATCCATCTTCGATTCCCCGCTCAAAAATGTAATTTCCGAGACATACTACACTAGTATAAAATTTGGACATTTATTTTTTAGGATACCAGAGGTGGCGTGTTACTATATCATAATCACTATTAATTTCATCTAATCTATTATAACACACCTTTATGTGTTTGTCAACCCATGAGCGCCCGGCAAACGCGCCCAATGTAAAAAGGACTTGTAAATAAATTTTAATAATAAATTCGACTAGATAACAAAACCATTTTTGTAAGTGGTTTTCCCATTTACTACTAATGCTGTTGTTATCTTCTTTCGATTCGTTCCGTCTTTTTTGTATGAACAATGTATCCACCCTGAGTTTGGTTGACCTTTATGATAAAATTCCAGTATGATTTGATCCCAATCAAGATTTTTGGTAATCCATTTTGCAACTTCTGGATTAGCTGTTCCTAATTGCTCAAAATCTACTGCCTCGCCATTACAATGCTGAGAGGTTTTGGACCCGCCGACTTTAGTGTTCAAAGTGGGCGATCTATAGCCGCTATTCACCGTAATGACACCAAAATGTTCTCTTACAGGTTGTAAAATTTCATGTGTTACTACTGTAAGACTAACTAGATGTTCTTTTGATGGTTCGTTTGATATTCCAAATCTTTCAGCGGTAGGGCTTTTAGTCAATTCACTAAGCCAAAAATTCTTTGATATTCTCATAATATTTTTTATTTATTAAGTTGTTTTATTTTAGGCATTGCGCGAGAACCAAACCAAAAACTAATGATAGCTGCAAATAATGCTTCGGTTTGTTCATCCCATATAACATCAAGGGTTGCGTTTAAATCTCCGCCCTTGCTAATGGTATCCCATACTAATGTAATTTTAACACCTATAAATGTTAAGAAAAAAACATAAGTTATGAATGGTCTTACAAATGCTCGTAATGAATTTATAAATCCACCCTGTTTACCTAGTGCTATGTCATGTTCAATAAGAGATTTTTGTTCTTCTACGGCGGCTTTTGTTTCCATTAACTTTATGTCTAAGTCAACGCCTTTTTCTTTCGCCGCCAGTTGGAGTTTAAACATCTCCACTTTGGATTTTTGATCTTCTTTTTCTTTGAACGCGTCTATTATGCTAGGTACTGCTGACCCAGCGAATCCTAATAGACTTCCCAAAATTGTAAGCATTATATCCTTTTATAATTATTCACATCCACATTGATTTTCTGCTGTACATTTACAAGATGAACCGCAAGTACAATTTTCACAATTGCAATGTTCGTTATTACACATTTTTTCTCCTAATGTGAGGTTTTTATTTCTATAATATATAGTGAACTAAAAAGCCCACCAGTATAAAATACTGATGGGCACATCAAATTAAGTAATCGACTTGAATGTTTTTCCAATAGGAATTAAACGTGCTCGTTTTTCCTCTGGAATTACTTTTTCAAGTTCAACAATTAACATTCCGTTATTCAGGTCACAACCCTTTACAACAACATCGTCAGAAAGAGTGAATGCCCTCTCAAATGTTCTCTTGGCAATCCCACGATGAACATAATTAGCTTCATCATCTGTAGATTGTTTAGACCGAATTTGAAGAACGGATTCCTTTAATTCGACTTCAAGATCATCCTCTGAAAGACCAGCAACAGCCATTTCAATGAAGTACTTAAAATCTCCGTCTTTTCGGATATTGTATGGGGGAAACCCTTGATTGTTTGTAACGTGTTGCGTGGAGTTTCCTAGCAACCGGTCAAACATTGAATCGAACCCTATTGAAAATCCTAGAGCTCTTTCGAAATCCCCAAAATCTAGGGGAGTGTGTGATGCGCGTAGTACCATAATTCCTCCTTATAAAGCGAGGTTAAAAAAATTCACCCCTCATACGCAGAGCGGGTGACAGTTACGAGGTTTCCACTATGGACAACCTCAATCACGCCATCCTTCACCTTTACATAGATGTTGGAGGCGATGTCGTAAAACAATCCAAATTAACTCAGTAAACGAATCTGCTGTATAAGTACCAGAGCCCTTTACCACTAACTTAAATTCTGTTTTCATTTCACCTTCTTCAATATAAAAGAAGGGGCACAAGCATCAAGCCAAAGCCCCTTCAGTTTTATTTCCATAATATAAATTTCACATACTTATATTATATCATGGTTTATTGATTTGTCAAGTATCTTTTAGCCTCTATTATAGATGCCCCAAAGAACCCAGACTGCAATTAAACCCATAAGACCTTCTCCGCCCAAAGACTTAACTAAGCCAAGAACATTTCCTACGATATCAAGACCAATAAAAGGAACTGATGCGGAACCCGGCCATAGAATTTGCAGAACCACACCAAGTGCGATTAAGGCAATTCCAGCTTCGGTAAGACTACGCATCCATCCTACTGCTTTATCTAACATTTGTACTCCGTTATTAAATTAATGTGACATTGGTAAGTAAAAAACTACGTACCAGTTGAACCAAAACCACCATCTCTATCTGTCTTTTGAGTAGGGGCTTCATCAGACTCATTCAATGTATATTTTTCACACCGAACCAGTTCTCCTTGGCATATTCTGTCTCCATTATAAATTCTCACGGGTACGTTACTGATGTTCGTAACCATTGCATAAATGGGATCGACATAATCGCTGTCAATAATCCCCTCACAATTTGCAAGATAAACTCCCTGTTTGAATGCCAGACCAGATCTCGAATGTAATCGAATAGAGAACCCTTTTGGAATATCTGCGATAAGTCCAGTAGGAATCAACATTCTTTCCATATTATTGAGCTGTATAAATGTATTACTTATATTTATATCAAAAGCAATCCGCCGTGGTACTGATTTAGTGGAGATTGCTTGATAATATTCTACTTCTCCACCTTCAGGTAAATTTGCATGGAGATCAAAACATGCAGATTCTTCTGTTGAAAAAGCTGGTATTTGTGCTGTATCGTTTAATTTGAAAAATTTTAATTTTTCTGGTAACATTGGTGATTTTGATAATGTAGTATTTTTATTATCACTCTTCTTTTCCACCTTCTTCGCTGTTGTGCTCATAATTTACTTTTTTGCTTCCAATATTATATTTTGCGGTTAGTGCCCATTCATCTTTTTCTTTATATGCAAGAATTTTTAATTGATTTAAGGGAACTACATTAGTAGTTGTTTGATCAGGGGTTACTAATGTAACAAGCCCCCATTCTGCCAATAGGTTTGCTATTGTGTTTCTTCTCGCTTGGTCATTCTCTGAATAGTTAGTAGGTTTACCATCAAGTGCAAACAATTCTTTAAAATGGACAATATAATATCGCCCCTGTTTATGTAATATATGACAAGATTGAAACAGCGTTTTGTCTTTTCTTGATGCAACCCCAATTCTCGTAAGTGTTTCTCTAATCTTTAAAAAGTCATCTGGTTCTGCTAGAGTACATTCAACCATCTCATCGATGAGTGCGTTCATTTGATTTCTCCATTCCACCTTCTGCAAGTTTACTTTTAATAACTTCGATGTTCTCACTAGTGAGAACTTCTAAAGCTTCTTTTGCTTTTTCATTACCGAAACCAAAATATGTTTTGACTAATTCTAGATTATCAATTTTGTCTGGCTTCAACCATTTAGACCAACGTTTTCTTGGTCTAATGTTATTTAGTAAATAATCGAATTGGAGTTTGTTATCAAGGAAGTGTAACCTATTCATTTCATTGACTTGTATAACCGTATCTTGAAAAAAACTCAATCCACGATTGATAAGGAACGGAATATAGTCCTTTTCGGTCATAGAATCACCATCTTTCATGATATTTTTATGCTCATTAATAGATTTTATAAATTCAAATGGGCCTACTTTATTTTTCATATTATCAAATTATCTAGCACAGTTTGTGTTATTTTCATATCAAAAATCATATGATACCTAGAAGTATCACCATTATTATATACAGAATGTGGTTTACGTTTGTCCATGTACCAATATTCACCCTGCTTCATGTAATATGTATTAGTTCCTCCCTGAAGGTCTTGTAGTTCAAAGTATGCTTCAGGATTTGATTGTAAACAATAGTGTATTCTTGCCGTTTTACCAATTTGTATTCCGGCATTCATTTTATCTATTCCTTTATCACTATGTCTTGTTATATTACCCCCCTTTGGAGAAACTTTGGCAACGGCCAACCATAAACAATCATCAAGAGAGGTTATTGAATTAATTATCTCCTCAATAATTGGAAACCGTTTAGTATATTCTTCATTTAATTCTCCCCTTTGTCCTTGTTTAGCTTTCTTTGTACCATACGTGACTATTAATGGTATAATCTCAATAGAAGTCCAAGTATGATCTTTTCCTCCGTATGATTTTTGATGGTCAGCTATTCCCCATCCATCTTCTACAAACTCATCGAGTTCAGATACAAAATCATCCAAACCGTTAATGTAAGGGTAATCCAACTTGCAGCAAGGGATGTCTTCATATTGTTTTAGTCCTGTTTGTTTTTGTTCTCCGGAATAATAGATACCTCTAACCTCTGCGGCAACAGCATCAATTCTTGAAGATATCCATGATGCATCAAATGCTTCAGCAATATCTTTGTCTGGTTTATGTTCCATATTAACATGAGTAAACCAAACATCACGTTCACCAAATGGTGACTTTCTCATTTCTGAAATCCAATCCTTCACATGATCATGATAACCTTCTTTATAGAAAAATCTATTAACACAAACATCACCTTTCTTGATGTGTCCAACTACGTTGTTAGAAAAATCTCGTACAGATCTATTAGTTTTAGATGTATCCCCTATTATACCATAGTTTTTATCATTGTCAACATATAAACTTCCATTGAGAGCATGATGGTTAATCTTCCCCCAATGGACTTTTGCGAATGGATTAATCTGGACTTCTCCATCATAATCTATGAATAACTGTGAAATATTTCGTGCTTCTTCTTTGTCCATGAAATATTTATGCTATGGTAATTCCAACCATTGTTGAATTAATAGATTATATTTTGTTTCCTCATATGCACGTATCAAATTTGATTTTCCACCAATATTTTCAGCTCCCATATTATGGGTATACTTTTTCCATTCTATATTTTCAAATATTTTTCTAACAAAAGGTTGATATGCTTTAATAAGAAAGTGGGTAGTAGTATTTTCTTCAATTTCATTTAGTTCACATACTCCAATTTTTCCCCAATACTTAAGGCCGAAGTCCCAATATTCATTCTTTTTAATTTGTTTTCTTACCGATACTCTTTTCTTTACATTATCACAAGTGAGAAATAAATCAAAATCTTCATGGACAGTTTTTGGTCTTTCTAGTATTCTAAGGTTAGGTTCATGATTTCCTCTTTTCCAGAGTTGTTGACAACATTTAACATGATGTGGTTTTCCATTAAGTAAAAAACTATCTTTAGGTAAGTGTTCACTATAAACACATGAAAAATTTACATCCAATTGTCTATGAAGTTTCCAACTAGAAGTCCATTTTAATGGTACGATAAAAGCAATATACTCACTAAACTTTGCTGCATGATTAAAAAACTTTACAGCCAAAGGATTTAAATATCCTCTACCAAAAGGTGGATTTCCAATCGTTAATATTTTCTTATAGTTTTTGTGAAATAAATTCTCTTCATCGTATGGTTCAAGACCAACAGGAAAATAATCAAAAAAATCCTGTTTAATAATACCATCACCTTCTGGAACCAAATCTATAGATACAGCATCCTCCGGTAAGCACTTTGATATATTACCACATCCAGCAGAAGGTTCAAGTATAATATCCATGTCATCAAATGATACATGTGATTTAATATTTTCAACAAACCTTTTAGAAATTTCTGGATGTGTATAAAATTTATCTAAATCCCTACTAATATTTTCTTCCTTCATTTAGTTGAATTTCCTTTTTGAACACACAAGATGGGGATATGTCCAGTAGTTTCAACGAATATGTCAGTAACCCACTCTTCATATCCTCTTCCTCTGTTATATTCGATTGTCCGTGTTCTCCCCCCGAATCCTTCTTCAGTCACATATTTTTTCTCAATACGAATACCATATATTTCTACCTTCATACCTTCTGTAATACCATGATAATTAGATTCTGTAATAACATAGTTAGTAGTAGAACAAGAACCTTTCTTCATAGCCTTTCTAGTTCCACACGAATATGAAGCAAATCGCTTTTTAAGACTTGAAAGAGACATACCAATTTTGACAATGTGGCCATCATATGCAATACAATATACCCATTCCGCGCCCTCATCTTCCCAATAAGGAGAATCTTTTAAATAATCAACCAGTTTACCTTCAAACTCTTCTCCATTAATAAACTCTCTATTTGAGTTAGGGAAAGATTCTTTTTCATTAAAAACACAATGTGCTACCAAATGCATTTTTTCAGTAAGAGCCTCTTCAAACTCTTCAGTAGTTATTTCTTCTTTATGATCAAACGTAAACCCGTTTGAA